>ERZ781271.19-NODE-19-length-109966-cov-12.960395_pt1 | contig 109966 bp, 99 predicted proteins | sample MGYA00375849_ERZ781271 | MGnify/ENA primary metagenome ERZ781271 (study PRJEB29790, sample SAMN06051245) | human gut metagenome | host: Homo sapiens | place: USA: Cincinnati, Ohio | collected 2013-06-10 | study: EMG produced TPA metagenomics assembly of the Gut... | reverse complement strand
AATTATAGGCTAGGTTATTTAATTTGAAAATATACCCTAAAATAAGGCGCTTACGTTAGATCAAAATACAACCCGTTATTGACCTTGGATTATATGACAACTGACAATGAAAAGAAATTTTTTGATAGGAAATCAGCACAGATTAAACCATCTGAAATTTCTGATTTGATATCTGCATTTGCAAATGCTGAAGGTGGAACAATTATTATCGGTATCAGTGACAAAACAAAAAGGTTAGAAGGAATCAAAAACTGTGATGATCAGAAAATTAATAATTTTATAAATGCACCTAAAGATTGTTGTAAACCGATGCCAAGATACAATGAGGAATTTCTGGATATCATTAATGAAAGCGGAGAGCCTGATCGGTTACTGTTGTTGCATATTGAAGCAAGCACGGATCAAGTTATTAGGACAACCAATGATTCAACTTTCTTAAGAATTGGTGATAGAACCAGAGAGCTGAAGGGCGAAGATCTCCGTAATCTTGAATATGCCAAAAGTACAAGGCATTTTGAAGATGAGTGTAATATGGATGCAGAAATAGATGATCTTGATGCTGAACTAATTGAAAAATATAAGAAAAAAATTGGAGCGGAAGATGTTCCAACAGAACAGATGTTACGCGCTAGAGGGTTTACAAAGGTTATCGAAGGAAAAAGATATTTAACAAATGCGGCTGTTCTTCTGTTTTCAGAGAACATTCAGCAATTTTATCCAAATTGTAGAATTAGATTTATAAGATATGATGGAACAGCAGAACAAGTTGGAACTAAAATTAATATTGTAAAGGATGTTAATATCGAATATCCAATTCTGCGCATTATCGATAAAGCAAAAGATTTTCTTTCTACCCAGTTACGTGAGTTTACGGCATTAAATCAGCAAACTGGTATGTTTCAGATTATTCCAGAATACCCTGAGTTTGCATGGTTAGAGGGTATTGTAAATGCTGTCACACATAGAGAATACGGAATGTCGGGTGGTTATATAAAAATTGCTATGTTTGATGATCGCTTAGAAATTACAAGCCCTGGTAAACTTCCCAATATTGTTACAGTAGATAATATAAGGCTCACTCGTTATTCTCGCAATCCAAGAATAGCCAGAGTATTGACAGAGTTTGGTTGGGTTAGAGAATTGAATGAAGGTGTAAAGCGTATTTTTTCGGATATGGAAGAATTTTATCTTGAGCCACCAGTTTATTCAGAACCAGAATATTCTGTAAAACTAGTTTTGAAAAATAATATTGCGATGAGAACTATGAGACAGTCTGATAGGGCTTCTGAAAACATTGGGAAAGATGTATGGGAAGGATTAGATGACTTGGAGAAGCAGATCCTTGCTTATATGGCTGGGAAAAATCAAGTAAAAACTTCCGAATTGGCAAAACATACCCAAAAGGCATCTAGAACAATTAGTGTAAGGTTAAATCACTTAATGGATCTCAATATTATAAAGAGAAATGGGTCTAAAACAGATCCAAATCAAACGTATGAGCTGCTATAGAACTTCGAATTTGGTAATGCGAAGTTCTGCGAAGTAAATGCAAAGTAAAAAGTGTTATACTTTCGGTTAAGCACCGTAGTATCCTTAAAAAGTGTTTTGAAAATTATTACGAAGGATATGGGGGAAAAGGTTGTAATGTTGAATGAAATGAAAAAGACAAATATTCATCAATATCAATTTAAAGCACTTAAAATGATAGAAGAGTATATTAATTCATCAAGTAAATTTCCTGCACTTGTTAAAATGCCAACTGGAACTGGAAAAACTGGAGTAATGGCAGTGGCATCTCAAATCACAAAAGATGTTGTGTTAATTATTGTACCTAATTCTATATTGCCAGAACAAACATTATCTGAAATACAAGAAGGCTTTTTTTCAAAAATAAATCATAAACCTTCAAGAATTAAGAAAGCTATTATAATTGATAAGGCATCTATGATGGCAAAATTGGATTACGAAAAAAATCCGATTTTGATTATGACGATTCAGCTTCTAGCGTACATTGCGGAAAATGAAGCAGTGTATTGGAAATCATTAAAAGATAATGTAAAACTTCTGTTTTTTGATGAAGGACATCGTGAGCCCGCTAAATATTGGCGTACAGTAATCCGACAATTTGACTGTAAAAAGGTTTTATTTACAGCAACACCATATAGAAATGATAAAACTATTTTCGACGTTGACCCCAATTTTGTATTTGAATATTTTACCGCTGACGCTATCAAGTATAAAAGTATTGTTGAACCTAGATTTAAAGAAATAGATACGAAATTTTTTGAAAATGATGAGTTGTTAGCGGAGTTTATTAGTGACCAAATTAAGGACAATAATCATAAGGTATTGGTTAGAATGAAAGACAGTGAACGAATTAAAAGAGTTGTAAATATTCTCAATTCGGTAGAAAGATGTGCAGCAGGATTTCATTCTAATTTTTCTAAAGAAAGTGATTTATTTGATAAGGGTGAAAAAATTTATGATGTAAAAAATGAATATCAGATATTCATTCATGATGAGATGTTTATTGAAGGTCTTGATTTTCCAGAATTGGGTACGTTGATTTTGGTTGATTTGTTTAATAATACTAAGAATTATATTCAGCAAATAGGAAGGATACTACGATACTTTACTGGTAAAAAACAAGCAATAGTTTGTTTGCCAAGTCAACAAGCTGAGTTTTGGAAAAGACAATGGGAATTATATTTGAAATTTGATTCGGATAATAGAGAAGAAGTTGAATATGTTGATAATATATTTAAAGATAAATTAGATATTTTTTCAATAGCAACGATAAATGAGGAAGATATTCGAATCCCTAAACGGTCATATATTTATGTGAGTGATTCATCATACTTCAATGATATTAAGAAGAAAATAGAAGGTAAAATATCTAACAGAACAGATTTAGAAGAATGGCCTACTTATGAGAAGGATTCTTTTTGGATAATCTATTATATAAAGAAAATTTCGAGTCAATATTTGATGCACTCGTATTATGAGAATGAATCTCTGGAGTTTACATGCTTATATGAGACTAAGTTTGATGATAAACACTATCTCTTCTACCAGGATTCATCAGGGTTTTATATTCCGATTGATGAGGAATTACTAGATAAACTTCCAGAAAAAGTATTTCATAAATTCCTTAGTGCAGAAGCAGATATACGAAATTTTAAAACTCGGACAACATTACCGAGAAAAAATGGTGTTAATAATAGAGATATGAAGGGATTTCAGTTAGGAAACGTTCCGCAGACATTGAATGACAGATTATCATATTTAACCAGTGTAACGGCGAAAAGTGGAAAACGTAAGAGTTATTTAAGTCCAATGAATTCGCGTATTTCCGAAGAAGAATTTACTACATATAAAGAATACATACAGTGGTGTCAAGAAAACGTGTATAAAATTGCGACAGATACATACGAAAACCCTTATTTTAGTCGGTTTTCATATGAAGTAGAACCACTAAAACAAATACCATCGTCAATTTGTGTAATACTTGATTGTACAATTAAAAATACTGAAAGTGAATCACTAGAAGAAAGAGATTCTTTTTACGCAGAAATAGATAAAACAAGTGGAAATTTTGTAATGGGAATGATTGGAGATCAATGTACGTTTTCGCTTGAAGGGATTGGAACCCATTTTATTAGTGTGAAGTCTGTTGATGCCCAAAAATATGTTGTTTGTCAAGAAGATGATGAAATATCTTTAATAGAATATATAAATAATGGGAACTTTACATTGTTTTATACGGATAAACAAATTGCATACTCGGATGGAAGATACTATATTACTAATGTCCAAACAAGGCACATACAGGCAGAAAGTTGGGAGATGTGGAGAAATATTGTAGCATTATCAGCAATGGGCGCTTGTGAGGATGAGAAAACGAAAGGACTGAATGATCCGAAGGACTATCATAGATGGCCAGAGAAAAGTGTGTTTAGGGTAATCTGTGATGAAATTAATAAAAATTACAAAGAAGAGATAGATTATTTGATTTGTGATGATATGCAAAGTGAAATAGCTGATTTTATAGGCCTATCAACAAAAAACAAAAAAATATATTTTATTCATTGCAAGTATAAAGACAATTTGTTAAGTGCATCGGCGTTCGAAGATGTACTTGGTCAGGCAAGTAAGAATTCACATTATTTATTTATGACAAGTGCAGAACAATTACCGTATCTAGACAAAAGAAAAGAAAAATGGGAGAAAAAATGGGAGAGCGGGGGGATTATAAAATCTCGCTTGGTTAAAAGTCCAAAAGGTAAGACGATAAAGCATTTTATTGAAGAATTAAAAGAATTACTTGGCGATTATAATACCGAAAGAGAAGTCTGGATTGCTACAGCTGGACTTTCTAAAAAAGCTTTAAAGCAAGAGATTGAGAAAGAATCAAGCAAAGTTCAGGCTGAAGAATTTATTCAGTTAATGTGGTTTATACAAAATATTGAAGATACCTTTTCTGGAATTGGGGTAGAACTCAAAATATTTTGCAAAGAGTAAAGAAATAATTACCTGCATGCGAAGTTCTGCGAAGTAAATGCGAAGTAGAATTGAGATACAATGTCGTCAATTTGTCAGCAAAATTCTTAAAAAATCAATGGAAATAATGGAAGATAGAGAATCAAGCAGATGGAAATTAATATCGATTATATTCTTATGTTTGTAAAGTAACATCATGATACGATTATAATCAAGAAGGCAATCGATGCAATATTGAACTTCTTAGAAAGAAACAGTTGATCGAAATTTTTATTGTAGGAATCAAAGAAACAGACGATGCCATAACAGAGTAGTATGATTATGTAGTAAATCAGCGTGAAAAGGAATGACAAGCTATTATCACAGAAGAAAAGCTAAAACCAGTGGATACGAGATGTTTTGAGAAGAAGGTAGAGGAAATCGTTTATACTTATGAGAGTACAGATGACGAGATGAAGATTGCAGAAGAGGGCACGCTATAAATCAGATAAAAATGAATAATGAAAGTCATAGTAAGGGTGATATTATGGAAGACAAAATAGTGTATAAAGATAGATGTTATGCTATATACTCAAACGAAAGTGGTATATATGAATGTGTAGATTTGGAATGTGATAGAAAATTCACATTAAATGTAGAACAATTCAAGGTGTTTAAACAAATAACTGAAAAAAATCAGATTGAATTGAAAAATGATAGAGAAGAAATTATATCTTTTTATAACGATATGATTACTTTTGAACCTTTTCAGTATAAACCATATCTTAAATTAATAGATAACAATAATAAAGATAGGTGTTTGTACATAGCAGACGAGGTTGGAGTTGGTAAAACATATGAAACAGGAATCATTATAAGCGAGCTTCTTTATTCGGGGCGAGTTGATCTAAATGAAGGGATATTAATTATTTGTCCTAATATGCTATGTAAAAAATGGCAAGAAGTTTTAGATATGTTTTTTGGACTAAGTTCAAAAATTATTAAATCTGCAACTCTATTGTCAAATATATCTATTATGTCTTTTGATAGCGTATCAAGATGTTATGAAATGGATGAGAACGTAAAAATTGGATTGCTGATTATAGATGAAGCACATAATGTAAGTAATGCTAGGTACGAGAAAATAATGAAATTTAGAAAAAATAGTAATTATACAGTGCTGCTTTCGGCTACTCCATTAAGTGGACAAGATAAAGATTTGGGAAAACAGATTGAGCTATTATTTAATAAAGCAAATATGGCTTTTAGCTTTGAAGAAGAAAGTTGTTATTTAAATAGAACCTTAAAAGATGAAATGCGGCAGGGTGATATAAAGTGGCATATTGAAAATATTCCCATTAAAAATAATATATTAGAAGGTTATATTTCCATTTGTAAACAATTATTTAGCGGTAGAAATACACTAAGAAAGTTTGTTGGGCTTAATATGGTTGGAAGCTCCCCAGCTTCTGCTAAGGTATATATGGATTATCTTTTAAAACTTGAATTTAAAGAAGTAAAACGATTATTTATAGGTTCTCAATTGAACAAGGATGAAATTGAAGAATATGGATTCGAAAGTTTAAATGAGCTTATTGAAGTTTTAGAAAGTGAAGATGATCAGGAAAACGAAATGGTGGATGATGATTTAATAATAGATATCTTAGAAAACATTAAGGATCTATCATCGAAGAATCGTGATCTTAAAACAGACTCGAAACTCGAAAAATTAAAAATAATTATTGATAAAAATAAAGAAAATTATTCAAAAAGAGAAAATAAGGAATATAAATTTTATAAAAAGATGGTTGTATTTGTAAACCTTAATGAAACGGCACATTATTTAAATCGAAACATTGAAAATTCTATTTTGATTAATGGTGAGATAGATATGAATGAAAAATGGAAGAGATTCAATGAATTTAAGAACTGTGATTCAGATAAAGATATCTTAATAATAACTAATGTTGCATGTGAGGGACAAGATATGGATTTTTGTAATACTCTTGTTAATTACGACTTGACTTATAATCCTATTCAACTTGCTCAGCGAAAAGGGCGTATTGATCGTTTTGAAGTAAAAAAATCTGATTTATTTATTTATAATTTTGCTATTGAAGGAGTAGACCCTGTAGATAAAGAAATTAAAGATTTTGCAGAAGATATGGATAGAGATGTTTTAAAAAAGTATGAGAATAGCATTTATACTGTACTATTAAGAAAGTTACAAGAAATAAAAAAGGAAACGGGAATTTATTATAATGTAGTGGATACTATTGGTAAGACTATTAATATTAATAAAGAAAGTGCTAAACAAAAGGTAGCGGAAGCTTTTGAACTAATTTATGGAGACAAAATACAAGATTTTAATTCTATTAAAGTTTTTCATAAAAAGAAAAGTGAAAAACAATATCAAAAGATGAATACTATTTTAAAAGAAAAACAAATTTGTGTTTCACCTAATGATGATAATATTATTATTGAGGTTGATAAAAATAATAGAGATTTTTTGAGGTATGTTTATGATGGTGGGACAATGAATAGTCATTTTATATATAACGATAAGTAGGGGGACATATGAAAGAAACCGAAATAGAGTTTGATTATCAAGAACTTAAAGGTTCTTATGACGATGCACGTAAAATGTTGGCTGTGGCTTTAGGTTCAAATAAATCTTATGACTTAGATGAAATAATAAAATTGCTGAAAGATAAAGATAAGGGGTTAGCAAAGAACGAAATAGAAGATGAAGAAAAAAAGAATATACTAGAGGCTATTTGGAAATACAAAGTATTATGTAATATGAATGATGCAGAAAATCGAATAGCCAACACTCTAAATTTATTTATCAAGGATATTTATAAAGACTCCTTTCACTTTTTTCTAGAACTAATTCAGAATGCCGATGATGCATCTAAGGGCGGGGACAAGAATTGCCTAAAAATAACTTTGGATAAAGAATATAATATTATTTTTGAATATGATGAAAGAGGTTTTAATTTTTCTGATATCTTTTCGTTGACGTCTTTGGGAAATAGTACTAAAAAAGCACAACTTGATGATAATTCAGATATTGGGGAAAAAGGAATAGGGTTCAAATCAATATTTGCGATTGTTAAAGAAATAGATATTAAAAGTAAGTATTTTTCTTTTAGTGTTAAAGCAGATATTAATAAGCTAACAACCATTTTGGAGCCCTCTAAAATCACTTTAGATACTAGTTTAAATACAATATTAACATTAACATTAAAAGATGAGCTGAAAACAGGAGACTTCTTCAATCAAGTGCATGAGTGGATGGAAAGTAACTTGATGTGTAAAGATGCTGCCAATCCTTTCCTTTTTTTAAAAAATATTAGGGGTATTAGCTATTTAAATGAAAATATTTCTTGTGAAGAAAAGAAAGTAGAAATACAGAAGACACAGATAGATGATAATTTTATATATGCTAGAATAAATGAGATGGGGTATGTCATATATACTGAAAATATGACATTTAGTAAGCAGGCTATTGTCTCGAGGTGGAAATATTTAGAAAATGACTTAAACAGTAAGCCTGATGATTTTACAATAACTAGACCCACACAAGTTGCGTTTCCTTTGATTGAAAATAATATACCTAAGGGTAAAATATACTCTTATTTACCTACTACAATAGAACTAGGCATTCCTATTTTTGTGAATTTGGACATACATTTAACAGCAAGTAGGGGAAACATTACAAAGGATGATTTTGCTACAGAGTCTGTTTGGAATAACCAAGTAGAGGAAAACTTGTCACAGTTTTTGTCAAATGCATATCTTAAACTTATTGAAACCCACACTAATAAATTGAAAGATGATGAACATTTAAAAAGTTTACGAGAAACTTTATATCGTTATGTTCCAACAAATGATCAAAATGGTTCTTATGCTAATAAATTTAATGATTTTAAAGATAAGATTAATGAGGAAGCCATTATATTAACAAATGAAGATACATTCGCTAAACTTGATGAAATACGTTATATTTCTTCAAGTCTTAAAGGGAAAGAATATGATGAAAGTCGATTGCAAGCATTGTATCAATTTATTGATTCAAATCGAATGGAGTCACTTTTTCCTAAAGACATTGAATGGAATAAATTGGTTTATTATATTGGTAAGAAGCCTTCAAATTGTTATAATGCTTATGACTTTGTAAAAGCTCAAAATGGGATAAAGAGATATTGGGATAATCAAAGAGAGGTAAATGTACTTGTAACTGTTATAGAAATGTTAAAAGAGGATATATCGAAGTTTGCTAATGATAAAGATATTAAGATAATTCCACTTGATTCTAAAGAAAAGAAAAGTGGATTTGAACTTGCTAGTTATAATAGCATTGAACAGGCAATATTTTTACATTCTAGTAACGAAGAAATAGATGAAGATCATGAAAATTCAGTATATATATATGATGGTGAAAAAAAGATAAAAGGATTAAAAGAATTAGTATCTGTTACATATAAAATAGAACAGTATAATTTAACTAACTATTTTCAAAAAAAGACAGAGGAATTTGGGACTGAAATAAAAGAAGAAGGTATAAAGAATTTTATAGATTGTACCTTTAGGTTTTATAAAACCAATCCTAACTGTTTTAATATAAAGGAATCTCCAACAGAAATTAAAAATTTTTTTCGTTTATACACGTTATCTGGTGAAGATTGGGATCTGTATGAGGATGAAAAAGAGAATCAAGTTGAAGAAATTAATAAAACTTATGTCCATATGCTTGCTAGTTTAGACAAACTATATAAATGGGTAATTCCTCAAGAAGTTAATAATAAATCACAATATATTAATTATTTAATGTTTTTGGGAATAAAACATAAAATTGAGTTTGTTGATAACAATATAGATAATATATCTGTTGAGGTGCTTGAAAAAAATAAGGAAGAATGGACTGATAAGGAGATACTCATTAACAAAACGAATCGTCAGCTTCAGGTTGAAGAAGGTTCTCTTCAAAGTTACTTTTTAGAAGAACTTAATGCAAATGTAAATAAAATTTCTAAAGAAAAGTTAAGAGATTTATGTGGAGTCTTAGGTTTATTTAAAATTTATAGTTCTGGAGATAATAAGTATTATGTCAAAGAAGATAAACATATTTTCATTTTAGAACAAGAAAAAATCGACAAATTGCAACAAGAAATAAAGAAATTTTCAGATATGAATAAACAGACGCATTTCATAGGGTATTCATCTTTTAATATTATTTCAAAAAAGGCATATTCTGAAATATGGAAGAAGTTAGCTAAAACAACAGAATTTATGGGTGTATTAACTACTGAAAATTGGAACGAGATAGAATATACAGAGAAGGCTACAGTACAAAATAAATTTATGAATTCATTTTATAAAGATTCAGCTAATAGAGAGGATGATACATTTCTAAAAGATTTAAGAATGTTTCGTATCCTAAATAAAATATTTGATTTAAATTATGCCTGGGGACATGATAAAAATTCAGAAGCCAAGCCATTATCTTGTGAGCAATTCCTTTCATGTTATAAAGAATTAAGTGGAGATGAAAAACTTGGTGATTTAATGAAAGCGGGTTATAAAGTTGATTTAGATGATCGACAAACAGCTAAAAGCTATTTAGACAAATATAAGGATCTGGAAGAGTTTCTAAGTAGCATTGAAATATCTCAAAAAAAAACATTAAAGGATGAAATAGACTTATCTTTATTTGCTATCATTGAAAGCAATCTAATGAAAGAAGATTATGTTATTTTTGATAATGAAAATAATAAAACTCAGAATATAAGATATTTACTCAAAGATCAAAAAAAACATTCTATTCTTATCCTTAATATTTTAAAAGTTAAGGGTATTGAATTACGTCCTTCTCAAAAAAAAGAAATAGAAGATTATTTCGGAGAGCTTATTTACACAGCAATCAATCCTCAAGAATTAAATAGTGTAGGATATACGCCATATTGCTCAGGAGTATTTTTTGATTTTCATGAGCAAAATATAAAAAAGGGTAAAAAGCAGCTAAAAAGTATATGGAATAAAGAAATTTTGCAACAATTATGTATACCGTTTGAATTAGATGATCATACAAAAATGGAGGGATATGGTTATACTTGTCCAATATGCGGTGAAAAATCTTTAGCAGCTTTATCAGGAATGAAATTTAGTCGATTTAAGAATTATAATTCAACCACATATCCTTATATTTATATAGTGTCATGTATAAATTGTAATTCTATGCTTAAATACGCAAAATCTTGTGAAATACAGGAATTTGATGAAATTATGAAAAATTTTCAGATTTGTTATTGTGTAGATAATAATCATATTAAGAATCATTCCAAAATGATGACGGTTACTATGAAAATAAAAACATGGAATGATAGTTTAAAATTTTTACCTATGAAAGTATCCTACTTAAATATGATATTGTATGATAAATTATCGAAGTAATGAAATTGTAATCATTTTATATATTAGTGATTTGAAAAAGTTTTTTTCGAAAAATCTAAAGTATTATCGAGGAAAAATGTGAAGTGATAAGAAATAAAATGTCGTCATTTTGTCAGCAAATTTCTTCAAAAATCTATGGAAATGATAGAATATATAGAATGAAAACACATAATATAGTTCGAAAAGAAAATATAAAACACAACATATAGTACCGACTATCGAGTTTGAGTAAAAATTTTGAGCCCGCAAAGCCTTGTAAAATAAGGATTTGTGGGCTCTCTTTATGTCGTTTGGTACTATTTTGGTACTATGCGGACGTCTATTCTATGAATAAGAAAATCTCACTTTTTTATGCAAAATCACAGAGTTTGTATAAAATTCTTTCGGAAGAGCTTAGGCATGTGGCCATGTGATCTTCCATTCAAAATAATCATTGGCACTAATAGTGCCATCCGCAAGTTCTTTTTTCTTTGTATTCCATTCTAACAAAAAATCATTTACCAATCCATATTCAAAAGTTAAAGCAACAGGAGCCCCAGATGCCATGTACTCATTGTCATTGTAGGTCATCTTAACGTCAGCATCCTTAGTCACAGGTTTCATCTCACTAAGACGGATGAGATTTCCGGGAGCAGTGTATTCAGGGAAGTGTTTTCCTCTTCCTTCTCCATCAGAGCTGGAAGAAAGACTTTCTTCTAACCAGAAAAGTGTTTCAATGATATCCTCGGCTGCACCAAGGCTGTAATCATCAAGTGCCTTGTAGTTACATTGTAGCACTTCAGCTATTTTAAGCAACATATCCTGCTTTGGGACACGAGCTCCAGTTTCATACTGCGCAATTCGTACGGACATGCTTTTGCCTTCAAATCCAAGTGCAGCGCCGAATTCGTCCATGGTCATTTTTCGAAATACTCTTATTTTTTTAATTCGTTCACCAAGAGTCATAAAGAACCTCCGTTCATATTCTAATCTTATTTGCTAAGAAAAGTATAACACATCAAAAATGAAATGAAAAGATTTCTATACAAAATAATTTAGAAAAGTTGTTGACTTTCTAAACATATTAGTATTGTATATGTCTAAAGCGATTATTCTATACAGAATAGTATAGAAAATAAAATGAAAAAGAAGGGAGACACAAACACAAGTAATTCCAAGTAAATCGTACATTGACAATTAAATGAGCTGTATCAAAATCCAACAGACTTTCGCGAAGACAATTTGAACTTTCTATATTACAGAAAGTTCAAATCGAGCGAAGATGACACTCCCCTAAGAGCAAATAGGTAGGGTACCTCGCACAGGAGCGACCCTAACAAAGTAGAATCCTTTTCTACTTTGTTGAGGCTGGTTGGAACACCAGCAGATTTTGATACAAACGGAAGCCAAACCTCAAATCTCCTCAAATTTTCTATTAGATGTAACGATTAACAAATTTATTTTGAAGGAGGTGGGATGTATGCAAGAGATGTTTATTCATGCAGAAGAAGTAATAGAACTGTTAGGAATCTCTCGTTCCAAGGCGTATGGAATTGTACGTCAGTTGAACGACGAGCTGAAAGAACGTGGACTTATTACTTTAAATGGCAAGGTCAGCAGAAAATATTTCATGGAAAAGATCTATGGAAGCGATAATGCTGACAAACAGTAAAATGAGGTAGGGTGGCGATTATATCGTCACCTTACTTCATATGGAAAGAGAAGGAAGGAGTGATTTTATGCCAGCATATAAAGACAGTGTAACTGGCACATGGTTTGTAAAGTTCTATAGTAAGAACTGGACAGGCGAAAATAGACAAATTAAGAAACGAGGCTTTGCAACGAAGCGAGAAGCGTTGGAATTCGAGAGAAATTATAAAGTCAGGGAAGAGTGCAATCTGGATATGACATTTGAAAATTTCTTCAAGTTATATTCAGAAGATATTATGGGACGACTCAAACGAAATACCTGGCTGACGAAGGAGCACATTATTCGGACGAAGATATTGCCGTATTTTCAGAGTTTAAAGATGAATGAAATATCGGCATCGGATGTACTGAAATGGCAGAATGAAATGATTGCCTATCGGGATGAGAATGGAGTGGGGTATTCTGAGACCTATCGAAAGACTATGCACAATCAGTTGAGTTGCTTATTTAATCATGCATGCAGGTATTACAACTTGAAAAGTAATCCTGCTAGAAAAGCAGGTTGTATGGGAAAAGAAGAGTCTAAGGAAATGTTGTTTTGGACAAAGGAAGAATATAAGAAATTTTCAGAAGCCATTATGGATAAGGAAATTTCATTTTATTCATTTGAAATGCTTTATTGGACGGGAATCAGACTTGGAGAACTTCTGGCACTTACCATGGAAGATTTTGATTTTACAAAAAATACGGTCAGAATCAATAAATCCTATCAACGGTTGGAGAAGCAGGATCTGGTGACTACTCCTAAGACGCCAAAGAGCAAACGAACTATAAAACTTCCAAAGTTTTTGGTGGAGGAGATGAAAGAATATTTTGCTATGCTTTATGGATATGAGAAGACAGATCGTATTTTTCCAGTTACTAAGAGCTATCTTCACCATGAGATGGAACGAGGCTGTAAGAGTTCTAAGGTAAAGAAAATTCGTATTCATGATTTAAGGCACTCGCACATTTCTTTATTAATCGACATGGGATTTTCAGCGGTAGCAATTGCAGATAGAGTGGGTCATGAAAGTATTGATATCACCTATCGGTATGCACATCTGTTTCCATCGAAACAAATTGAAATGGCGGACAAGCTGGATTTGGAGAATATGGAAATGGAAGACGATTTTGATGAGCAGGAGAAGGAGGATTTTTATTATGAGCGAGAGACGCTGTGATACGAAGAATCGGTGGAGAAATGTAGTGGTTGCATTTCGGATGTCACCAGAGGAAGCGGAGGATTTAAATGTAAAGGTTGCACTTAGCGGATTGTCAAAACAAGATTATCTGATTGATTGTTGTTTGAAACATGAAATCCGTGTTGTATGTGGTAAAAAAGTTGCCAAAAAGATGCAGGTGTATCTGGAAGCAATATTAGAAGAATTGCAGTTTATGGAAGAGGGAGTGGTGCTGGAAGATGAGATTCTGGCGCCACTTCAGCACATTTTAGAAATTTTAAGCAAGGATGAAGAAAAGGAGAATTCAGATTATGGAACAGACATTATTTGAAAGGGCAGGAATTCAGTACAGAGAAGTTGACGGCTTGTTATATCCAATCTTACAGGCAGATGAAATGGACGTTGCTGCGGATGTTGGGAAGTATGGTAGAGCGTGGATGCATTTGTTATATGAGCTGGACAGAATGCAGTATAACAAGATGTTGCTGGACGGTACTTTAATTGATACAGCTATTCTGAAAAACGAAATTGGTTATGAGCTGTTAGATAGAAGAACAAAGCATTATCTGGAACAGTTAGTACCTGAGAAAAAACATTCTAGCATAGCAATATGGAAAAGCAGGGTAGCAGCACAGTTAACTGCCGAAGAAGAGATTTATGCCTCTGCTGAATTTGCAATCAAACAGCAGAAATCAAACCGATTATTACAGGCAAAATTAAAATTAGAAGAAAGAGAGGAATAAGTGATGAGAGATAATACAACAAATGAGGTATATTACTTGGGAATAGATCATGGAAATCATCTGATAAAGGGAGAAAACCATATTATGGAAAATGGAGTGGAGGCTTTGGAAACAAAGCCAACCTTCTCCGCCAATACACTTGTATATGACGGACATTTCTATAAAGTTGGCGAAAGTCGAATGAATGTAAAGGATAATAAGCTAGATGATGATGCCTATTATCTACTGACATTAGTATTGATGGCAAAAGAAGCCATAACAAGAGAAATTCCTTATGGAGCTCATGCAGTTCTAGGAGTAGGAATGCCACTAAAGCAATTTGCTACTGTACGGAAGCAGTTTGTAAAATATCTTATGAGGGAGAGACAGCCAGTTCATTTTCGATATGAAGATCAGGCATTTGAATTTACCATTGATAATGTGATGGCATTTCCTCAGTGTTATGCTGCGGTGGCAGAACAATTATCTAATATGACTGGAGAGTGTTTGATTGTGGATGTTGGCTCTTGGACAATTGATATTATGTCAGTTCGAAACGGAGTTCCCATTGAAAGCAAATGTGAGACATTTACAGAATCCATGATTTCTGTGATTCAGGACATTAAGAGCAGAACCAGTGAGCTCTATGGGAAAGAATTATCGGAAAGTAAGATTACGGAATATATTCATAATTTCGATGTAACTATCCCTGATAAATACAGAAAACTGATGGATGAAGCAATCAAACGATTTGCGGATCGTGTGGAAAGAATTCTAAAAGAGAACGGGCATGATACAGAATTTTCAGATGTTATCTATGTAGGTGGCGGTGCAACAATCATGAAGAACTACGGAAAGCAAAGTAATAATATCAGCTATATTGAAGATGTCAGGGCGAATGCAATCGGCTATGAATTGCTTGCTAGGAAAATGGGATAACCGGAGGAAATGTTTATGGCAAAGAAACGAGAAGAACGGCGAGTTTCTGCAAGGTTTTATCCGGATGATCCTTATGACACGGTACTGATGGAAAAAGTGGACAAGATGCTTGCTCATAATGAATTCCGCAGTATGAATGATTTGATTCGCCAGGGTCTGAATCTTGCTTACGAAGATTGCTATCATTACGCTTCCAAAAGTAGTGTAGAAACGCTCAAACTTCAAACAGAATATATTGCAGAGACCATATCAGAAGCGATCCTTAGCAAAATGGAAGCAAGATTGGAAGTTCATGATGCAAAGATACTTGGAGCATTAGCTATACTGGGTCAGGAAGAGTCTGCATCTTCTAGACAGGCAGTTACCAAGGCTTCAATAGAAACTGCAGAAAGTAATTCAAGCAAAGAAAAGGAAAAGCCTGCAGGAGAAATATCTCAGCAAGCAATGTCATTTCTTTCGGGATTGAATGCAGATTAATGTTTCAGCGAAGGTGCTAAAATGGTGACAGCAGAAGAAATATGATAACATTTTGGTGCCATTGCAAAGAAATTATTTGGATGAGTGGGGACAAAGTGGTGCCAATGCAAGAACAAAGGTTCCAAATTGTCTCCATTATTATGTGAGTGAATGTTGAATTAAAAGATGGGATTTTCCATCATTTGATGAATGGCACATCACATAGATAGCCGTTTTATCAATAGAATATCAATATTATTACAGTTCGGATCGAACTGCTTAAATGGGTTCAGGAGCTCCTGTCAAGAAGATAAAATGTTCACTCGCAGAGTGAATTTTTTTTCTGGGAAAAGTCCGACTTTTCCCGTATCTTGCAGAAAGATTCAACAGCACTACCAGAAGAAAGGAGAAGGAAAATGCAACTAACAAATAAGAAAGAAGCAGCAAAGATTTTTACAATGGGAGGGGTTGCCTATGGCAGATGGAAAGAGAAAATATTGCTCCAATAAGAAGGAGTGCAAGGTGACATTCAAATTATCGGAGAATGATTATTTGAAACTGATGGAAGATGCGAAAGAAGCTGGAGTGGACAAGAGCAAATATTTAAGAGCTCTGGTTCAAAGTGGTGGTAAGATTGATTTCACATTTCCGAAAGACAGAACTAATTTGATACGACAGATAACAGGAATTGCAACAAATATCAATCAGATTACAAAGGTGGCAAATATGATGTCTTATGTGCCATTTCAGGATTTAAGGGATATTAGGGAATCGCTACTGGAGATACAGCGTTTATTACGGGAGGTGCTTACAGTATGGCAATCACAAAAATCTTGTATATAGATGGGGTAGATCAGGGGAATCCTGCAAAGCATCTGAAGCAGGCATTGAATTATATTCAAAATCCAGATAAGACAGAGGAGCGAGTTCTGGTGGGTAGTATTAACTGCCTGCCAGAAACAGCTTTTGAGCAAATGATGGAGACGAAGCAGATATTTGGTAAGATGGATAAAAGACAAGGTTATCACATCATTATTTCATTTCTACCAGGAGAAGCTACAGAAGAACAGGCATTTGAAATAACAAGGCGGTTTGCAGAAGAATTTTTGGGAGAACAGTATGAAGTTGTTTACTCTGTGCATACAGATAAAGAACATAAGCATGGGCATATTGTATGGAACAGCGTTGATATGCAAACTGGCAGAAAATACGAATACAAGAAGGGTGACTGGAAGTATAAAATACAGCCGATTACGAATAAACTTTGCAAGGAATATGGACTTTCCATTATGCCTGCTGAATACAGCAAGGAACCTAAGAATTTGCCAAGAAAGGAATGGGAGTTCGAGCAGACATTTAAAGAAATGATTCTACGAGATGCTCAATTTTGTACTTCGTATGCAGGAAGTATGGGGCATTTTGAATTCTTGATGAAGCGTCTGGGGTATGATTTTAAGAAGAATGAATATCTGACTGTAAAGATGCCAGGACGGAGATTATATCACAAGTTAGAGAAGATGGATGAAATGTTTACACAAGAACAGTTTGGCTATGCCATGAAATACTCTTATAAAATGATTCCCTACTATTATTCCAAGAATCCAATATATTATAAGCGGTCAAATATGACGCCATTTCAGAAGAAGTATTACCGAAAGATTTATCGGCTGCGTATGATTGAACAAAAAAGATTTTATGTCGGTTCTGCTAAATATGCCAAAGATTTGTGTGAACTTCAGCGACTACAAGACGAATATTTACTCATATGTAAGAATCATATTGAAACTTTTGGGGGCTTGTTGGATTATCACGCAAAGCAGGAAGAACGATGGAATGAAATAGAGTCTAGGCAGAAGGAAATATACAAAATAAGATCTGTAAAGAAACGCTCATGTAATTCAGAGGAAGAATGGTCAGAATTTCAGATTTGGAATTTGGGAGTGGAGAAAGAACTTGATGATCTGAAACAGGAAAAGAAGGAAGTCAAGTATCAGCTGAAGCTGGTGAAGAATTGCATCTATGAACGACTGGATACGGCAATTGGTGTGATTAATGAGGATGAACCAATCATTGGAAGCGGTTATATTGATGTACCTGAATTTGAAGAGGTAAAGACGCTAGAGGAAGTAATTGAATCAGATGTTAGGGAGAAGGAATATATTGAAAAAGCAGCAGATTCTATGAAAAGTATTCCTGAAGAAATGGAATTAGAACCTCAGATGGAAGCAATACCTGATTTTTCAGCGGTTCCTGTGATAGATAGTTTTATTTCAGTAGAATCTACTGATTTTGATTTGAGTGAGGATTTATCCATTGGAGATGATTTTGATTTTAAAGCAGAAGTTAGAATGACGATGCCTAAAACTTATGCAGAATATAGTCTTTTATCTGTAGAAGAAAAGGTGGAGCTCTATGCGATATCAGATTATGCTGATTCATTAGATGTTATGCGATTAGTGAAGCAGTATTTTCAAGAAATTGGTCTTGATTACAGTATCGATGAAGTTATGGAGGAATCGGATGCAATCTATGAGGGAGCAAGACAAGTTAGTATTAGTAAGAATGTGGAACAAATCTGTAATGCGTTACAGGGAGAAGGTTTATCTTACTGGTATCTGACAGTGTCTGAGAAGGCAAAGTTATTTGAATTCCGTATAGATGATAATCATTATAATCTGGCACTTCATACTGCTGCTTTAAAGAAATTAGGAGTTGATATAGAGTTTAATGAGCGATATGCAGATTATCAGAAGGTTTATGAGGCAGGACTAGAAATACAGAGGATACAGAGGAAAGATAAGGAGAAAGACAGGGGACGATAAGTTCCTTGTCTTTACGACTATTTCCTATTAAATCATATGTAAGAAGTCGAAATTTGGTTGCTAATATGACAATTTAGAGATACAATATTTGTAGTTGTGTAATACTGAAAGTTAGACAATTCGGAGGAAAATGTATGTCTGAAATAATTGAAAAATGGTCGAGTTTAGAAGAAACAGCAGAGTATCTGGGCGTAACAAAAGATACCATAAGAAACTGGATTAAAAAGGCAGATATACCAGCACATAAAGTGGGCAGGCTTTGGAAGTTTAAGTTATCTGAAGTAGATGCCTGGGTGAAAAGTGGCAAGGGTGCGCTGTAAGACCGTATTTTGGGACAGATAATAACGGATAATGAGAATGATATAGAAAAATTATAGATGGAGGACAAAATGGCTAAGGTTAGTAAAGAAGTTTCAATGGAAGAGGCATTGTGGAAGTCAGCAGATAAATTAAGAGGTTCTGTAGAACCATCAGAATATAAGCATGTAGTATTAAGTTTATTTTTCTTAAAATTTGCGAGCGATAAGTTTGATGTTCAGAGAAAGAAAATTATAGATGATGGAATGGAGAAGTTTATTGACAACATTGCATTCTATACAAAAGACAACGTATTTTTCTTACCAGAAGAATCAAGATGGTCATATATTATGGAAAACGCAAAGCAGGATGATATTGCATTAAAAATAGATACTGCATTATTTACTATTGAAAAAATAAACCCTGTATTAAAAGGAGCTTTACCAGACAACTATTATTCAAGGTTGCATATCGATACTAATAAGTTGGCATCATTGCTGGATGAAGTAAACAAAATTGATACACAAAAGGATAAAAATAATGACATTATTGGTCGTGTATACGAATATTTCCTAAGCAAATTTGCAATTGCAGAAGGAAAAGGAAAAGGTGAATTCTACACACCAAAGTGTATTGTTAACTTAATTGCTGAGATGATAGAGCCTTATGATGGAGTATTGTATGATCCATGTTGTGGGTCTGGCGGAATGTTTGTTCAATCCATGAAATTCGTGGAAGCACATCATGGTAATAAAATGAAAGTATCAATCTATGGGCAAGAATATACTAATACAACATATAAATTGGCAAAAATGAATTTGGCTATTAGAGGTATCTCGGCCAATTTAGGTGAAATGGCAGCAAATACATTTTCGAATGATCAGCATAAAGATTTAAAAGCTGATTATATAATGGCAAATCCACCCTTTAATCAGAAGGAATGGAGAGCAGATACCGAACTTCTGGATGACGCAAGATGGAATGGTTATGAAGTACCACCTACCAGTAATGCAAACTATGGATGGATATTAAATATTGTGTCAAAACTGTCGCAAGATGGTGTAGCTGGCTTTCTTTTAGCAAATGGAGCACTTTCAGATGATGGAACAGAGTTGAAGATTAGAAAGCAACTGATTGAAAATAAACTTGTTGAAGCTATTATAATTCTTCCGCAAAAACTATTTTATACAACGGATATAAGTGTTACATTATGGATTTTGAATAAGAATAAAAAGGCACGTGAATTAGAGCAAAATGGAGTGGTTAAAAGGTATCGTGAACGTCAGGATGAAGTGTTGTTTTTGGACTTACGAAAAGTAGGGTCTCCATATGATAAAAAATATATTGAATTGACCGAAGAAGATATATGTAAGGTTGCTGGAATATATCATAATTGGCAGCAAGACGGGGCTGAATACCTAAATATACCGGAATTATGTTATAGTGCAGGAATTAATGAAATAGCAGAAAAGGGATATACATTGGTTCCAAGTAGATATATCGAGTTTATTAATAAAGATGAAAATTTTGATTTTGATATAAAGATGAAAAGCTTACAGCTAGAGATAAAAGAATTGCTTCTTGAAGAGGAGAAGTCAAAAAAAGAAATGCTATTGGTGTTTAAGGAGCTTGGTTATGAAATCAAATTATAGAAAACTTGGAGAGTTTATTAAATTAAGAGATAAACGAAACACTAATTTAATCACAGAAGAATTATTGGGGATTAGTATAGATAAGGAATATATGCCATCAGTAGCCAATGTAATAGGAACGGATTTGACGAAATATAAAATTATTGAAAAAAATATATTTGCTTGTAATCCGATGCATGTAGGGCGTGATGAAAAATTACCAGTAGCTTTGTATAAAGGCGATAAACCGGCAATTGTTTCTCCCGCATATTTTGTGTTTGAAATAATTGACAGAAGCATTTTGAATGAAGAATATTTGATGATGTGGTTTCGAAGGAGTGAGTTTGACAGAAATTGTTGGTTTAAAACTGATGGAAGTGTACGAGGAGGGATTTCTTGGAATGAAATTTGTGAGTTAGAATTACCAGTTCCAGAAATTGAAAAACAGAAATCAATTATTAAGGCATATAAAAATGTAACAGACAGAATTATTTTGAAGCAACAAATAAATGATATTTTAGTTCAGACCATTCAGACATTATATAAATACCAATTCATTGAATCTGGAAATCAGTATAATCAGAAACCGTTAATTGAACTTTGCAGTAAAATTGGTAGTGGTGCTACTCCGAAGGGTGGTAAAACAGCATATCGTGAAGATGGAATATCACTAATTAGAAGCACAAACGTATTTGACTATGGTTTTACCTATAAGGATTTGGCTCACATTTCAGATGAACAGGCTAATGCCTTATCAAATGTAGTAATTGAGCCTTATGATGTGCTTTTCAATATAACAGGAGTATCTGTTGCTCGATGCTGTATTGCTCCAATGGATGTTCTTCCTGCCAGAGTAAACCAGCATGTTATGATTCTCCGACCAGTAGATGGAAAAAGTATGAGTTATTATATGATGGCTACATTATGCTTTTCTGATAACAAGTCAAAATTACTTGGTATTGGTCAATCTGGTTCAACTCGTGAAGCTATAAACAAGCAAGAAATGGAGAATTTTATCATACCTGTTCCACCGCAAGATGAAATAGTAGAATTTGGTGAAAGAACAGATGTGCTTTACACTCGGATTGAAGTTAATGTCAATGAGATACAACAACTTGAGTCTTTACAACAAATGCTTTTATCTCAACTGTCAAGCTGCTAAATTATATTTTTAGGAGGAGTACAAATTTGAAAATCTATTTTGATGAATCCGGTAACACTGGATGTGTAATAAATAAAGAAAACAAATTAACCTTTGCTACTCAGCCTATATTTGTAATAGGTGCTGTTCTAATACATGGAAATAATGATGAAAAGAAGTTAATAAAGAAATATCAGAGGTTTAAGCAACAATTTGGATTTGAAGGTGAGATCAAAGGTAGTGATTTGTTGACAAGAAGGAATAATGAAGCATTAAACTATTTTATCAATGAAATTCTAGATAGTAGCCATTTTATAGTAAATTTATATGACAAGCAATTTTATTTGGTAACGCTAATGATGAAATCGCTTATGGGTTATGCATTTGCAGAACAAGAACCGGTTTTATTTTATGATCAGGCAAGTGCATTATGTCTCCAGGATAACGAGTTTTTTATTAAGTATTGCGAATACATTGCATCGCCTTCGGAGGAACATTTGAAGGAATATTTACAATTTCTTGCAGATTATAATTATGTGTATATGAATCCTAATCAAAATGCAGTGAAAGAAATGGCAAAAATCATGTTAGAAAAAGGGGAGTTACAGCTATTTGTCGATGACTTTATGACATATGGTTGGTATGATAATCCGGAATTAACTAACGTGATTAATTTGAATGCGGTATCGGAATTGATTTATTCAATTAAAACAAAGTCTAAAGTTGATAACAATAGCATTGAGTTCGTACATGATCATATTTTTCAATTTGAAGAAACGATAGCGACTGAATTGAACCCTTTTGATATTAATATTTCATTTGCAGATAGTAAAGCTCAGGAGTTGTTGCAACTTGCAGATAATGTTGCTAGTATCTCTTACCATGCAATGGTAAGAATGGTAAATCACTTTTCAAAGAAAGAAGAATGGAAGCAGGAAAGTGAATGGGACATGACATTAGTATCAAGTATTTTGAGAAAATTAGGACAAGAAAATATAAAGTTTACAATGCCTATTCATGATTGGTCAGCTGCATTGTGCGTGAAAGAGATGTTTGCACCAGGCTATCCAAAAGCCAGAAGAAAAAATATATTTTTCAATGAAATGTATAGGAAAGCACAATATGAAATAGCGTATTCAATAAACTATTTCAATTGTGAAGACGGAGAAATAGACAAAACGATGAAAAGGTAGGAGGGGACAATTGTGATATTCAATGAACATGCACTGGAATTATCAATTATGGAACTAATTGAACATGAAGGATACATACGTAGTGATGGAAAAAAAATAAGCCGAAATAAATCAGAGGTTTTATTAGTTGATAATTTAAAAGAATACTTAGTTAAAAAGTACGCCAATGAGAATCTGACTAAAAATGAATTGGAAAGTATTGTTTTGACATTACGAGCTGTTTCGGGAACATTGTATGAAACCAATAAAACAATCTTCAAAATGATTTCTGATGGTTTTATTTTTAACCGCGAAGATAGAACGAAAAAGGATATTTTCGTGGAATTAATTGATTTCACTAATCCTGACAATAACATATATAAGATTGTTAATCAGCTTGAAATTGAAGAATATAACAATCAAGTTAGAATTCTAGATGGCATTGTTTATATCAATGGTCTACCTGTAGTTGTTTTAGAGTTTAAATCTGCTATAAAAGAGAACACAACAATTATGGATGCTTTCACACAACTTACAGTTCGTTATGTGAGAGATATACCGGAATTGTATAAATATAATGCATTTGTTGTTATTTGTGATGGAGCAAATAGCAAATATGGTTCGATTTTTAGTCCTTACGATTTTTTCTATGCGTGGAGAAAAGTTGAAGATAATGACGATGAAGTTGACGGAATAAGTGCCTTATATACAATGGTGAATGGCTTATTCCGTAAGGATAGAATATTAGGAGTCATTAAAAATTACATATATTTTCCTGATACATCGGACAAGGATCTGAAAGTGGTTTGCAGATATCCACAATACTTTGCAGCAGAAAATCTATATGAAAATATAAAAGCTCACATGAAACCTCTTGGAGATGGAAAAGGTGGAACTTATTTTGGAACTACCGGATGTGGCAAAAGTTATACCATGTTGTTCTTAACTAGATTATTAATGAGAAGTAAGCATTTTCAAAGTCCTACAATCCTTTTAATAACGGATAGAACAGACTTGGACGATCAATTATCTAAAATGTTTACTGCGTCAAAAAAATTTATTGGAGATACAACAGTTATTGCAATTGATTCTAGGGATACTTTAAAAACGGAGCTAGAAAACAGACCAAGTGGAGGGGTTTATCTAACCACGATTCAAAAGTTTACAGAGGATACACAGATACTTACAGAACGTGAGAATGTAATTTGTATATCAGATGAAGCTCATCGTTCACAGGTAAATCTTGAACAAAAAGTAAAAATTACAGATGATGGTGTGGAACGCAAATATGGATTTGCAAAATATTTGCATGATTCACTTCCAAATGCTACATATGTAGGCTTTACTGGTACACCAATTGATGCAACTTTGGACGTGTTTGGTGATATAGTCGGTCATCCATATACCATGACAGAGGCAGTAAAAGATGGCATTACGGTTAATCTAGTTTATGACGGTCGTGCTGCTAAAGTAACTCTGAATCAGGACAAAGTAAGAGAAATAGAAAATTACTATAGTCAATGTGCAGAAATCGGAACCAGTGAAGAACAGATTGAAGCAAGTCAAAAAGCAGTGGCAAAATTGGATGCTATTATTGGTGACCCAGATCGATTAAGAGCAGTGGCAAATGATTTTGTTAACCATTATGAGACACGAGTGTCGGAAGGTGCAACAGTGGCAGGAAAAGCCATGTTTGTGTGTTCCAATCGTTTTATTGCATATGATTTATATAGAAATATTATTGCTTTAAGACCTGAGTGGGCAAAAAAGAAGAAATCAGCTGAAGGTGCTCAGTTATCAGAAAAAGATAAAAAAGAACTGAAACCTATTGAAAAAGTCAAATTGGTTATGACAAGGAACAAGGATGATCAGAAAGAACTGTACGAAATGCTTGGAACTAAGGATGACAGAAAAGAATTTGATCGTCAGTTTAAGAATGAAAAGTCCAATTTCAAAATTGCTGTTGTTGTAGATATGTGGCTGACAGGATTTGATGTGCCATGTCTTGATACAATTTATATAGATAAACCAATTCAACAGCATACACTGATTCAAACAATTTCAAGAGTTAACAGAGTATATACGGGTAAAGAAAAAGGCTTAATCGTAGATTATATTGGTATAAAGAACAATATGAATAAAGCTCTTAAGAAGTATACAAACTTTGAAAAAGAAGAATTTGAAGGAGTCGAACAAGCCATAGTGATTGTGAAAGACCAATTAGAAGTGCTTGATCATATATTCTATAAATTCGACAGTACAGATTTTTTTGAAGGAACACCATTACAACAATTAGATTGCCTAAACAGAGCAGTTGAATTTGTTCAATTGACGCAGGAACTAGAAGTAAGGTTTATGGCTGCTGTGAAAAGAATGAAGCAGGCATTTAATCTTTGTAGTTCAAATGAAGAATTTTCTAAAAGGGATATCGACTGTATTCACTTTTATATGGCTGTTCGTTCCATACTATTTAAATTAACAAAGGGAAATGCTCCTGATACTGCCCAGATGAACGCCAGAGTTAGACAAATGCTTGAAGGAGCAATTCAGTCCGATGGAATAGAAGAATTATTCGAAACTGGCAAGCACATTGATTTTGATATATTTAGCGATGAATACTTAGCAAAAATTGAAAAAATAAATTTACCGAATACGAAAATCAAAGCATTACAGAGGTTATTATCTTATGCAATTGATGAATTCCGGAAAGTGAATAAAATTAAGAGCTTGGAGTTCGCTGAAAGAATGCAAAAAGTAGTTGAACTCTATAATAATAGACGTAGAGATGAAGCGTTTGCAAATGAAGTGCTTGATGATGTCGCTGAACAACTTGCGCAGTTACTGCATGAGTTAAAAGGAGAGAAGAATTCATACATGGATCTGGGAATTGATTTTGAAGAAAAGGCTTTTTACGATATTTTAAAGGCTGTAGCTAAAAAATTTGAATTCGATTACCCAGAGGATAAGTTAATTGATCTATCGAAAGATATAAAACTTGTGGTAGATGATAAAGCAAAATATACAGACTGGTCAACCAGAGAAGATATAAAAGCAACGTTACAAGTGGATTTGATTATTCTGTTAGATAAGTATGGGTATCCACCAGTGACAATCGATGATGTTTATAAGGAAGTTTTAGAACAGGCGGAGAACTTTAAGAAGTATGCTAAAAAAGAAGATAAAAGCTCAAAGCAGGATAATCATAGAGATAATAGTAGTGTCAAAGGTTGGGTTGATGAAAAAACTGCAATTGATAAAATTATTGGTTATGGTTTTACAAGGCAAGAGTCAATACAATTGTTTGAAGTTTTAAAAAATAATCCTTTTGAGACAAATGAAGAATGCTTTATTGAAAAGAGTTTCTTTATAGATCCATTTGATGAAGAATTTGATATGCAACGAAGAGCTGTCAGAAAAGACCTTTGTGAGTTTTTAATCCCTAAAGGAGATAAGTACTATTATATAAATATTAAGAAGAAATCATATGAATTAATTTTACTTCTTATTAATAAGTTTACTCCAGTTGGTATGTTCTCAGATGTTTTTCAATTTGCTAGTAAATTTGGATTTGATTTGGAGATAGATGAAGCTTGTATATATTCAGAACTTAAAAAGCTTTTAAAAGAAAAGAAGGGAGTAATTTTCATTTCAGATTTCATGCAAAAAATAAGGAGTTTAAAAACTAATAATTGTAGAGATGAAAAAAATGCATGTCAGCATGTGGAGAATGATTTATGCAATATCAGCGACGACAGAATAAAGAATATCCTTAATATTTTGGTGAAAAAAAATGAAATTAAACTATATACAGATTATATTGAACTAGCTGATTGACATTATAATAAAATTGAAGGATGGAAAATATATTAAGATGAGTTATTGAAACAAAAACTTAGCTACATCTAGTTACTGATGTAACTAATCTGAGTTGTGAAATACATTAATAAATACGATTAGAAAAGGGGGGATAAGTTGAAAATGGAAAATTTAGAGTCAATTAGTGAAGAAGATGGCGGTTACTACGCAATTAAAGGATTTTTATATCAGTTTGATAAAGGTATTATTGAATTGTTATCAGTTGGGGAAAGTCAGGAAATATTTATTGAACATACGCAGGATATTAATTATCAAAATTATGTTCTACAAATAAAACATAAGGAAACTAGTAAATATTCTAATTCAAAGATAAGGGAACCAATTATAAAGTTACTAGAAATATATAGCAATGATACATCTAAGAAATTTTGCTTATATGCATATTTTAAAGACAAGGCACCAGCTAAAATATCTTACAGTACTATTGAAGATTTAAAAAAGGTCCTCCAATATCAAGATAAAGACAAGACAGAAAAATTGTATGAAAAGTATAATGATAAAGTTCTATTAGGATTTATTAAGAATTTTGAACTGATTTTTTCGGAAGACTACACGAAACAGTTTAAGAAAACCGTTGAATTAATTAGTGAAAAGTGGGATATAGATGATGAAGTTGCAGTTATTTATCACTCATTAATAAGAAACTATCTTATGAACTTGGCAATAAAACCTGATAAGAGCGAAAGATTTGTAACATGTAGACAACTACAAACTTATATATCGACATGTAAAAATATAACATTCGATGAAATGTATGTGCAAATACTGGGTCGAGAAAAATATGTAAAAACGATTAAAAAGCAATTTTTCACATTTAAATCAGCCAATATCAATAAATATGAAAGATTAGTCATAATAGAGTGTGATTATAATGAAAATGAGACAGAGATTAGGAAGTTGATAGAAGCGGTCAGCCATAAGTTTTATCGAGTTAATAAATCACCAGCACCATACATAGTGTTTAGAAATCTAAATCAAAAAGTTTTAATTAGCGTCAAGCAGGGTTTGTTGGATGATGATATATTGTTTTGTGATGGAACATGTTTTGATGGTGATAAATTTAGAATGGATAAGATAAAAAATGCCAGTGATAAAAATGGGGTGGTTGTAAAGGTATTTGATGAAAGATATTTAGAGGAGGCTCTTTCTAATCTTGAATTTAGAGAGATTTTTAATATATTTAGAAAAAATAAGATAGAAATTTCTAATAAGGCATTGATAAATAATGTTACCATGAAGAATTTAAATGAAATCATCAAAGTATTGGAATAAGGGGAGAAAATAAAATGGAAAATGATGCAAAAGTAATCGCTGTGATGCCGAACAAAATTAAAATTAGCATAGGTGATATTGAAGATTTCAAAAAAGCTGAAGATAATTTTGCTGTAGGTTCGTATTTACGAGTTTCGGATTCAAAAGACTGTGCAATTATTGCTATGATAGAAAATTTCTCGATAGAAAAGATAGATGATGGTGAGGAGAGAAAGTATGTTATCGAGGCTGTTCCAATAGGATTTCTTGATAATACAGGAAAGTTTCAAAGAGGAGGAAATAATATTGCAATACCGCCAACAGGAGTTGAACCTGCTCACATGGAAGAAATTCAAGCAATTTATAACCAGATAGAAGAGAATAAAAAATTTAAATTCTGTCATTTACGCCAAAACAATAAGATAGAAGTTCCAGTTGATGGGGATAAATTTTTTAATAAACACTTTGCTATTGTAGGTTCAACTGGATCAGGAAAATCTCATACTGTTGCAAAAATATTACAAAATGTAAAAAGCGAAAAAAACGCGGTATATAATGGATTGAATAATTCCCATATCATAATTTTTGATATTCATTCTGAGTATAAAAAAGCTTTTCCAGATAGCAATTACATTGATGTTTCAGAACTAAAACTGCCATATTGGTTAATGAACGGAGAAGAATTAGAAGAAATTTTTGTGGAGTCCGGTGAAAATCAAGCATATAACCAAATTAGTTTGCTAAGAAGATTAATAACTAGGAATAAGCTAAATAAGAATACAGAAAATAAGAACATATCATTCGATACAGCAGTACAATTTTCTATAAAAGAAGTTTTGGATGGGCTTATAAACTTGGGGAAAGAGACTCGTAATGCTAAAGATAATGATGAAATAACATTTAAGGATAATGATAAGAAGTATCCTACAGATGAAGAGAAATACGATGATTATTTTATGGAATTATATGAATTTAAGGAACAAAAAAATGGATCGATAAGTAAAGGTACATATAACGATGGTTCGTTGGATAAATTTATCTCAAGGATTCGAAATAAAATTTATGATAAACGATTAGGCTTTTTGTTTGGAAAAGATGTTATATCTATGAAACTTGAAGATGTTCTAAAACAGCTTTTAGGATACACCGAAAATAAAAATAATATTACAATTTTTGATTTAAGTGGCGTGCCGTTTGAGGTTCTGAGTATTACGGTTTCACTAATTTCAAGATTGTTGTTTGAATGTGGTTACTATCTAAAACAACTCAATGGAAAGGACTGTGTGGCTCCCTTATTATTGGTGTATGAGGAGGCCCATAAATATGTTCCAAAAGTAAATGATGCAAAATACAATTCTTCAAGAGTGGCTATTGAAAGAATTGCAAAAGAAGGAAGAAAGTATGGGGTAACATTAGCTATAGTTAGCCAACGTCCATCAGAGATTTCAGAAACGATTTTTTCCCAATGCAGTAATTTTGTTGTCATGCGATTGACTAATCCACAAGATCAAAGCTATGTAAAAAGGTTACTACCGGATAGCTTAGGGGAGATGACAGATTCGCTACCCTCACTTGGGAGCGGTGATGCATTGATTATTGGAGATTCAATTATTATGCCGTCAGTTATAAAAATGGATAGGTGTGACCCTGAACCAGATTCAAATGATATTGATTACTTTCAGGAGTGGAAGAAACCTTGGCGTGATTTGGAATTTGCTCAGGTTATTCAAAAGTATGAGCAGTAAATTAATAATGCCATTAATATTATACTACAGAATCTATTATAAGGGAGATATAAGTACATATGATTATTAAAACAGCTAACGGTTACTATTCGCCATCATTTTTTAATATCACCATTGAGTCTGATGAAAATATACAGAATATTATATCAAATAATGATCAGACTTTTATACATGAATATATTCATTTTCTTCAAGATTTAATTTTACCTTACTGCATTAGGCATAATATGACACAAATAAATCAGTTAGGTTGTATGTGTGAATATGTAGGTAGCCATAATAAAATATTAAGACCATTTCAAGAGTGGGATGATGAGTGTCAAATAACAAATAAACAGATGGATTATACTTGGGGTGATTATAAATTTGTCGATAAAATTAATTCAATTAGTAACATTGAAAAAGATTTTTTTACCATTCCAAGTGGCCCTAGAGTATTTAGATATTTCATTTTTTTTGATGAAAAAAGATATCAAGTTGGTGCTAGAGACATGCTGGAATACATCTCTCATAAAATAGAGTATAAGCATTGGGAAACAAATACACATGATTTCCCTTATAGAACAGTTGATAAATTATTTGAATATTATGGATTAATTTATGTACCGGTAGAAGTACGGTTATGTATAGTTGAGTATTGTCTTTACAATGATAATCCGATGCATTTACTAATTAATAATTTTATTGAATCAGGATTAATAGGAAATAATAAGTCTATATTCAAATCATATCCTGATAGTAAAGAGTTTTTATTAGAACATGGATGGTTATCAGTAGGGGGATTTAAAGAGAACATTTTCAGTAAAACAAAAAGAAGACTAAATGATTTTAATCAAGGGTTAATCAATCTATATAAACATCCACAATATAGTGAAATCAGAAAATGGGTAAATCTCGTCAGTGAATATATTGATAAAAAACTTTCGAATCGGTTAATTCTTAGTGAATTCTATACAATGAGTTATGAACAGTTAATAAAAAGTATAAATGAGATAATTAAAGATATTGGTATTCCGCTGGTTTTCAATAAAAAGAAAAAATGTATAAGTATGCTTCCAGTAGAATTTAAACCACAACCCTTTACCCAATTTTATGTAATGTCACATTTTCTGCAATTTATGAGTACATCAGACAATGAATGCCCTTTGGTCGATTTTTGTAACGAAAATTTTGAAATGAAAAGTCAAGATAAGTGTCATACATCACCTTTATTATTTGTAAAAGAAAAACAGTTATGTCCACTTGCTTTGTTTATGTATTCATATGGATTTGGAAATGTAAATTTTGATAAAGAATAGATTTAAAACGATTTGCTTTGATATTGGAATAAATGAAAGAACATAACAGAAAAACGAATAAATTTAATTGAAGTACAATTAACGAAGACAAATAAGCGAAGGGTTGAGTGGTAGGAGAAATAATATGGAAGACATACCAAAGAATGAAGACGAAAATAAGTTATTTGTTAAAGAGGGGATGCTCTATTATGGTGAAAAACGTGTAGGTGAATCACTGAACAGCCCTGGATTTAATCAATATGTGTTTGATGAGGAACCATTAGGAAATGGTGCGAATGGTATTACATTTAGCGTTACTCATAAGGTATTAAATGTTAAGCAAGTTGTTAAAGTATATTTTCCAAAAGAAAATGAGAATGATTTATCAAAGAAAGCCAAGGAAGAGGCAATAAAGAATGCAAACACATCTTTGGCTGGAATAACGGCTGTAATTTTTGATGCTGGAGAGTATTGTTATCCTTGTAGACTTTGGTATTCGGTTATGGAAAGTGTTAATTCATATTGCACAATAAAACAGTGGAGGAATAAAAGAGACGATTATTTCCCGTCTAATAAGAAGGCTTTTAATATTAATGATACTCAATGTTTGAGCAGTATTCACACATCAATTAATCTTGCTGCTGGATTTTTAAAATCAGTAATTTCTTTATATGAAAATAAGGTTGTTCATGGTGATCTGAATCCAGGAAATATTTTGTGGATATTTGAAACAACAACGATTGAAGAGAGTCTTAAAAAATATGCATCTTACAGTTATTCAGTGTTGGGTGTGCTTGAACCATTTTACTTGAGGCTAATTGATATGGGAGCAAGCAAAGCAAATAATATTGAAAATGCTGGTGAAATACGAGACTCATGGAAGTTATTTGAGCATATGAAGTCATTTCTATCACCACTGTTTCAAATGAAAAATACTAGCTTTGCAAGGTGGATGAATTTTAATTTTTTAGAAACGAAAGAATACAAAGAATATGGAGTAGATAAGATAATTTGCGTTTTAAAGGATAATAATGCATATTTGATTCATTCAAAAGAACTAGCGGGGGATTTCTTTAGACTTCTTTGTGTATTGACTCTTGCATTTGGAATTGTGACGAACGATCCATCAGAAAAGGAAAAGTCGATTGATCTTGGGGTGCTTGACAGAAATGATTTTTATGTATTGATGTTCGAGGAGTGTATTGAAGATGCAATAAAAGCAATTTCATTTGATAGTATGATGGTATTGAATAAACTAAGTAAGATATCTAGCTGTGGTAGATGGATAAATTGGGATAATGTATGGAATAGTTATCCTTTAAATAGGATTAACATTTTGCCAGTGATGAACGCGAAAAAAGAAAATGATAGCTACATGTAATAGAAGAAAATTGTAATACATGGGATGGCAGGTAACATAGGATATCCTTATAATTCATATAGTTCGTGAATCACAGTCTTTGAAGTGGCGTGGCTGACGAAATACTAGAAATTTACTTGAATGAGAATATAAAGCGATAGGAGTGAAGAAAATTGTCTAAATTAAATATTGATCAGCAAACAATAAAAGAATTATTTTCAAGTAAGAGATCTGATTTTTTGATCCCGGATTACCAAAGACCATACGCTTGGGGAGAGGCAGAATGCCAAACTTTATGGGATGATATTTTTACATTTGCATTTCCGGAAAATGATTATTCAAGGTTTAAAAGTGATGAGGATGAATATTTTCTCGGACCAATAGTAACGTTTAAGAATGATAATAGTAAGCTGGAGATTATTGATGGACAGCAAAGATTAACAACTTTGATGCTCTTGCTAAGGGCGTTTTATTCAAAGTTTGGAAATATGAAAGATGACAATGCTGTTAGTACAAGTGAAGATATTGCTAAATGCATATGGAAAACAGATGAATTTGGTAAACCAGATAAGAACAAGTTAAAGATAGATTCAGAGGTGTCCACAGACGAAGACAAAGAAGAGTTCTTATCATTACTAAAGTCGGGAAATATTGCCGATTCGCAAAAAAGCCGTTACACGAAAACATATCGATTCTTTCAAGAGAAAATTAATGAATTTTTATCTGAGTATCCCTCTTATTTTGCATATTTACCAACAAGAATACTGAATAATTGTATTCTATTACCGATTGAAGCGGAATCACAAGATACTGCATTGAGAATATTTTCAACACTGAATGATAGAGGAAAGCCTCTATCAGATACGGATATCTTCAAAGCACAATTCTATAAATTCTATTCGAAACAAGATAGAAAAGAAGAATTTATTAATCGTTGGAAAGAAATAGAAGGTATTTGTCAGGATATATTTGATGCACCATCAGGTTCACCGATGGATGAATTATTTACAAGGTATATGTATTACGAACGAGCAAAACAAGGAATAAAACTAACTACAACAGAAGCTCTGCGTAAATTTTATGAAAAAGATAAATATGCTATTCTAAAACGAGATGAAGTTTTGGGGAATTTGGAAGCACTATTGTCATTTTGGAGAAGCGTTTATAATCAAGATGATAATTTCTTCTCGGATAGAATACTCAAAAGATTTGCTGTATTAAAATATGCCCCAAATGGAATGTGGACATACCTTGTTTCTGTATATTTTATGCAATATAAGGATCAGGATAATATGCTAGAAGAAAAAGACTTTTATATGTTCTTAGATAAAATCACAGCATTTATCTGGGCATATGCATTTATGAGACCAGGTGTAAATGCTTTAAGAAGTCCAACATATCCAGAAATGATCAAAATTGTTAATGGGCAGGAAGTTAATTTTGAAGATTATAAGTTTGATGTTGATAGTGTACGTAATGTGATAGAAAATTATGTATTTTCAAATGGTAGACCAATAACAAAATCAATGTTGGCGTGGTGGGCATATAATGACGATGAACAACCAGTGATTTTGTCTAATGTTGTACTTGAAATTGAACATATTTTTTCACGAAAAAGACAGGAGAATGAATGTACACTATCTGATAAAAATAGCCTTGAATCATTAGGCAATAAAGTATTATTAGAAAAGAATATAAATATACGTGCATCGGATTATCGATTTACAGATAAGAAAAAATATTATCAGGGATTTACAGATGATAAAGGAAAATATAAGGAAGCAACAAAAGTGAAAGAGCTTGTGTCGATGGCAGCTAATAAAATTGATTTCTTAGAGTCGGACATTATTGAACGTAAGAAGCAAATTATCGATGCTTTTATCGAGTATTTGAAAAAGAACAACCTTATTAGTGAGTAGTTATGTCGCAAGTAAATAAATTTTGTTAAAATGAGTGGAGTTGGTAAATAAAATCCAGCATTTTGGTTTGATATATTGAGCGTGTATCAAATGAAAAATGGTTATTGCAGGGTTTATATGATGAATCACCAAGTTCATTCAATAGATAATTTAAAACATTTGTAATCTTCGATGAATATATCAAAGAATGTAAAAGTATTTAAATGAAATAAAAATATTTTTTATACCATTCACAATATTTTGATTGGAATAGCTATTTATTATGGACTTTTACAGTAGGATGAATGGAGGAATTACATGCAGGAAGCAGAATCAATAGAAAAATTTTTAGCGGAAATAAATGATAAATATAAAAAAGATAGAGTGATAATCATAGTATTTGCGAGATATGGAATATCTTGTGTTAATTTTATGTTAAATGAGAGTTTTGATTATCTTGATAAAAATTCTGGTGAAGATATTGATATACATATGCCGGGTTATGGAAAATATAAATATGAGCGGTCTCATTTGTGTAAGGGTGAAGAGTTGATTGAATTAGATAATAATAAGCTTGGATGGTTTTTTAATCTTACTAAATTTATCACCTTCAAGAAAGAAATAGAAAAGAAATGTGGGTGGAGATATAATGATCACATGCAAATGGTGATTTTTAATTATATTGCTGGAAAAATTAACTTTGACGATTACATTGGTTTGGATTTTGAAGAATTAGTGGCCAAAGGGCATATAACAAACGAGCGTGAAGCACTAGAATCAATTATTAGGCAGTGTGCTAAAGGAGCCACAGATATTGCTTCATTAAAGGATGAATATCCTGAGATTTTTCATGACTCAATGAATAATAAAATGAATTCTATGCAAGCAGCAAAGGATATATTAGAAAATTTTAGACATTGGATAGAATATAATGGTGGAAATAAAACTATTATGATGGCGGAGGAAAAATGTAGAGAAAAGATTTTTCAAAATCTAATACATCTTAGTGCAAAATCATATATAGAAACTAATAAGCTTGACTTTAGCTGTGAACCGAATGAAGGAAGGGGGCCTGTAGATTTTAAAGTTAGTAATGGGAGTGATAGAACAGTCATAGAAGTTAAATTATCGTCAAATTCGCAATATCTTCATGGTTTAAAAGTACAGCTTGAAGAATATGCTTTAGCTGAAAAAACAACAAATAAGATTTATGTATTTGTTGATCTTGGGAACCCAAGACGATTAAAAAAAATCCAAGACGAACATAAAAAAATGATTAACAGACAAGAGAATCCTACAGAACTGTTTATAATTGATGCAGTTGAAAAGATGTCAGCAAGTGTATATAAATAATTTTAGTATTGTAAATTATTGCATGAAATCGAGTGTCTAATTTTGGATGGATTAAAGCAAACTAATGAAATTACCATAAATAGTGATATGACTTTTGAACTAACCAATGGTGCTATCGCAAATTTATATTTGCTTTTTCGACTAATCAATTTTATAATTATACCAATGGAACTGCAAACCACTGTCACATTATTTTGGAATTGAAAAGACTGGATTGTAAGCCATTGGATACCATGAGAATGACGCGAAAATACCTTGGTACTGGATTGGTACTAAAAAGTGTTTAAACGATATGGAATGGTTAAAATAGTCGGAATAAACTATACAAATATGTATAGAAAAAGAACGAGATATACGAAAAAGTACAAAGAACTTTGCGAGTTTGAATAAAATAAAAACCTCAGATGCCCGATTTTGAACCGCTCTCTGTCAAGTAGACAGTAGAAAAAATAAAAGTTTTGTATCTCCAACCATGTTGTATTGGTTGGAGATATTTTTATGCCACCTTCTTCATCAGATATTCCCTGAATTCTATTGGTGTCATGCAGTTTAATCGTTTTTGATAACGATGGTTGTTATAGTAATCAATGTATTCTATGACTGCAGCTTCTAGTTCACCATATGAATGAAATCTCTTCAGATAGTACATTTCTGATTTTAGCATTCCCCAGAAGGCTTCCATTGGTCCATTATCTATACAACGTGACGCTCTGGACATACTTTGAATCATTTCAGCATCAACAAGCTTTTTCTTAAATGCCTTGGATGTGTAATCGATTAAGAAAAAGGGATTACTCCCTTTCCCTCATCTAAGAACCGTACGTGAGAGTTTCCCGCTCATACGGCTCAAGCATTTCTTCACCTTTTCAGGCGGCAACAAGTGTATGCAGTTTCAACTTCCTTTTTAAAAATAACCCTTGTATAAGAATGGTGTTTTTGAAATCTGTAGTTTGGGATGTCTGACTATTTTGATATGCTTTAAATTAATTAAGCTATAGTCGTCTGTTGTGAAGACCCATCTTTGTCCATTTCTTTCATGCCAGTATTTATTCAATATCCACCATTAGTTCTTGTTAGGGTGTCTATGTTTTGCCCATTGCTGTAATAGGTAATAAAGGGTGTTATTGATATTGGAAAAGGATTTGCTAGCAACAACGTGTTTATGATAATTCGTCCAACCTCTTATTACTTGATTAAGTCTTCGAATTAATTCTGATTGAGTACTAGCTTTCCCTTCTTTAAGAATTATTGTGGAGCATTTTCTAATTAGGTTTTTAACAGAAGTTTTGGAGGGCTTGATTATCAGTTTCTCATTGTATTTCTTAAATGTCCAACCAAGAAAGTCAAACCCTCTATCAATATGTGTAATCACAGTCTTTTCTACTGATAGTGTTAATCCCCTTGATAGGAAGAATTCACTAACAATAGTTTTAAGTTCTTCTGCAACTTCTTTTGAATTTGCAGTGATTACAAAGTCATCAGCATATCGAATCAGATTCACTTTAGTCTTGGCCCTATAGTGATTTTCAATGTTACCTTTCGAATTTCTGTGGTATTTGTCTTGAATCACTTTTTCAAGTCCATCTAGGGTCATATTTGCATATATGCTTGAGATGGCACCTCCTTGTGGAGAGCCTGTCTCTGTTGGAAAAAGCTTTCCTTCATATATAAAACCTGATTTTAGGAATTGTTTCATAATTCTTTTATCCATTGGTATGTTGTTTTGTAACCATTCGTGATTGATATTATCAAAGCAACCTTTAATATCACCTTCAAGTATCCATGTCGGAGAACATTGTCTGGCTAATACACAAAATATTTGCTCACAAGCATCTTTTGCACTTCTACCACGACGGAAACCAAAAGAAATAGAATCGCCTTTTGTCTCTGCAATTGGTTCGAGGGCTAATGCATATAAAGTTTGCATTGCTCTATCGTACATTGTAGGAATACCTAATGGACGTTTTTGGTTTTTACCTTTCTTTTCGATGTATACTCGTCTTAAAGGTTTGGCTTTATAGTTTATATCAGTGAGAGAAAGCACCGCTTTCATCTTTGAAGCCGAGGTAGACCATAGTTTCTTATCTACTCCTGGCGTGTTTTTCCCTTTGTTGGTTGTTACTTTTCTTACAGCATAAGCCTTAGCTGAAAAAGAGTGGACTAATAAGTATTGTAGTCTTTTAACTTTGTTATTATCTCCCTTTACTGTTGCTTTAGCGATTCGAGTTTGTAGCTCATTAACATCATTTTCGACTTGTTTCCACTCAATAGTTTCCCATTGAGAAGTAAGTGCTTTTGTGTCTTTTAGCCTCTCGGTTTTATCCGTCGTTGAGTAACTAAAATTCATAAGTTTATAATCCTTTCCTGCCAAGAAATACCATAGGATAAGTCTGCACCCTTTCAGGTTGGAGCAAAGTTTGAACTCCGATCTGTTTTCATTACAAAATCAGCATTCGTTTTTTATCCTTTTCTTCTGCCCTCTATATCATTTCGCCCCTTGCAGTTTGATACCTCGTTAATTGAGGAATATATAGGGTTTACCAAGTTCCACATAATACATAATTATGAATGCCTTAGGAGCCATCTTTAAACCGAGAGTTATTTATCCATTCGCATTGGTTTGCCAGTTCGCCTTTGCTTCACTCTACACCATTTTGGTCAAAGCGTTACAGCCTATTTCGCTTTCTCCGAGTAACGATTCCTACAATGATTCACTTTACGTTCTCCATAGCATTCTTACTCTAGCAGTTGTCCCAGTTTTAGGCTACTCGAACTTCCACATTGTCTCGTGAGCTTTCTAACCTGAACGTTATCATTCACGCCAGTCACGATAGAGTTACCCCGAATGGATAGGGTAGTCTTTCGACAATATATTACGCGACTTCTTGTCGCACTTGATAACCGCGATCGCTGTGAAAGATAGGTTTTACATTTGGGTATTCCTGATGTGCAATATCAAATATTTTAAATAATAACTCGTTGTTATATGAGTGACCTAAAACAAAAGACACAATACTTTTATCGCCAAGATCCAGTATAGCGCTAAGATAAGCCTTGTTGCCTAAACTATATTTCATTTCAGTCACATCCGTAAGCCATTTTTCTCCAAAGTTATTGGCCGTGAATTCACGGTTTAATATATTTTCAGCAGTTACTTCTGGTATTGATTTAATGTAATTCCTACGTTTTCTACGACAGACAGATTTTAATTTCATAATTCTCATTAGGCGATAAATGCGCTTTTCATTTATATGAAAATCATGTTCACGATTAAGTTTGATTGTCATCTGTCGATATCCCAGAATTCCACTTTTCTCTTCATATGCATCTTTGATGAGTGGCATTATTTCTTTGTTTAACTGTTCATTTCTTCCTTCCTTGCGATTTAACCACTTGTAATAAGAAGAACGCTGTATTCCAGCCAATTTACAAAGTCTGCATATAGAATAGTATTTTGTTTCATTTAATTCCTTTATCGCTAAATAAAGTGCTTCATATCTAACAAAGCTTAATACCGCCTCCTTTCTATCTCCTCGAGTTTTTTTAGGAAATCATTCTCCATCTGTATCCTTTGATTTTTTGCTTGAAGCAACTTGTTTTCTGCCTTAGTTGCTCTAATTCTCTCATCTCAACAAGTGGTTTATTTCGTCTCGTCTATCGTGTAGTACTTCAACTCCTCCCTTAGTATACTTCTGATACCAAGAATAAACCTGCTGATATGATACTTTAAAATGTAATGCTGTTTCAGCATAATTCCTCTGCTGTTCAATACAATATTTTACTATTTCAATTCGCTCTTCATAAGTTGTTTTTCGTCCGTTTCCTATAGCCATGCTTACTATCCCTCCCGGTCTGGAATCTGTTAACTTCTCATGACTATTATACTGCGAAATCCATTTTGATACAGTAGCTGGAGCATGGATTTTATATTTAATAGCAATATCACGGAAAGAACCTTCCCCAGCAAGATAGGCTTTTACTACTTTCTCTTTGAACTCAGCTGAATAACTAAGATTGCTACAATTAACTTTAAAGGCTTTTTCCCCAAATGCTTTATATTTTGAAACCCATCCTCTAACAGAACTAGCATCAACTTGGTATTGTTCTGCAATTTTTTTAAAAAAGGTATTTCCCTTCAGGTATTTGCGGACGGCTCTAAGTTTTTGATTTGGTGTAAATACTTTTTCAGACATAAAAACAAACTCCCCTTGTAGTAGACAGTTTTTATTATTTAAACTGTCTACTACAAGGGGAGCATATCATTTATGCGGGTTTCTGAGGTTTCTTTTTGTATAGCAGCAAAATAAACCACCGGCTCTGCCGGTGTGTCCCCAGCCAGCTTTAGCTTCAAGTAAAAAACCTCCTATGTTATAATTAATGTGAGTTTGCCAACCACAAAAAATACATAGGAGGTATCCAAAATGGATATGAATAGTTTAGCCCATACGAAATTGGAATGCAAGCATCATTTAGTTTTTGCACCAAAATATAGGAGACAAATTACATATGGAAAGATAAAAGCAGATGTAGGTCAAATATTTAAGCACACTTTGCAAAAGGAAAGGGATTGAGATAATAGAGGCAGAGTGTTGCAAGGATCATGTTCATATGCTGGTAAGAATACCACCCAAATACAGTGTATCTGAAGTAATGGGATACTTGAAAGGAAAAAGTTCGCTAATGATATTTGAAAAGCACGCGAATTTAAAACATAAATATGGAAATAGATATTTTTGGTGTAGAGGATATTATGTTGATACAGTAGGAAAAAACACGTAGAAGATACAAAAATATATTGCAAATCAATTGAAAGAAGATCATGAGCATGATCAGATGACATTGAATGAATATATAGACCCGTTCACGGGTGAGCCAGTACAAAAAAGCAAGAAGTAATCCCTGAAAGGGAAGCAGGTGAATAAAGCTATCATGAAAGGCTCAAGGAGCTTGCCAGAGTAAGAGGGCATAAAAAAAGCCCTTTTAGGGCTAGCCTGAGGAAGAAGTGCGGTTGGTAAATCCATCAGGCGCTTCCGGGCGCAAGCAGGAAATAGCCCCTTATAGGGGCAGAGCAAGCCACCAGCTAAGCTGGTGGTCTTGACTGGCTTTTGGCTCTACTTGCTAGAATCTGTTTTGAAATGAAAAGTTCTGTTTCATGTGAAAATTAATAGTCATATTATTTTCTAATGAAAGGCGTCCACAAAAAACAGAAGCATTTGGACAAGCTATAGCCTCTATGTTTTTATATTTTAACCAGTTATTAATACATGAGTACGTCTTATATATATCTTCAGATATTGATTTGGCAGTATTACCGCTCAATTTATAGTTTTGAATAAGAACGTCTTTCTCGAATAATGGGTAGGTAGCAGAATAGAATGTCTCAGTTGTATTATCTTCATGTAACCACATGCTATCATAAAAAATTTTTCCGCGACTGTTTTTAAAGTAATTGCTTTCTTCAATATGAATATTTTCATATCTATCAAAGTAAATAAAATTATCTTTGCTTATAATCCTAAAATTATCTTTAAGTGAAATAAAAGCGTTTATGAAATTAAACAATAGGGCTATTTCATCAGACTCAAGATATTTTGCAATTATAGGCTCATTAATAATATCAAATATGTATTCATCATATGGATCAAAGTCGCTAAAGGCAAAAATACCAGAAAAAATATTACTTGAAACCTTGGAGAATAACAATTGCTCATCTGATTTTATCTGGTTGTTTAAAATATCTTCACTTAACTCAATTTCATCTTCGATTTTATTGTAAAAGTAATGTGTGAAATATATATATTTAGCAAAAACGTCATTTATTTGTAGAGATACTTTTTGTGATATTGTTTCACGAGTTTTGGAATGAAGTTTATCATTATATAGTGTGTATATTATAAAAATAACTGGTAAAGAAAGCATTGATGTTGAAAAGCTAACTAACCAACCTTTCCAAGGTTCATTTATTGAACAATAAAGAGTTGGTGTGAATGTGGCAAAAAATAATATATAGCAAAAGATATATGGTTTTAATATTTTGGTATAGATAAATACCATAGCTTTTCTCGTTTTTTTAGTCATTTGTTCTCCTTGATTGGTAAAAGTTTTAATTTGTTATTAGAATTAAAGATACAAAAGGTAATGTATAAAAAATATTATGGAAGCATCTTCACAGTAATTCCAGTAGTTCCTTTCTTTACAACTATATTATCATCTACCAGATGATTCTTGATTTCTTCTATATTGCTTGCCGTTTCATCTATGTCTTTCTGATGTTGTTCTTTATCACTATATCCGTGGTCATCGTTCTCTATACTTTCCTGCAATTTCTTTACCTTTAGGTAAATGCATAGTTTGTCATTGATTGCATAACTTTTAAACGATATTTTCATTGTGGAAGGGATATGTTGCCTTCCGTATCTTTCTCTGCCTCAAAGTTCATATCTACTTGTTCATCCAGTTTAAACAGTTATGATAGTACATCGGATACAGTGTTTATGTCGAAATCCATAAAAAGGTTAATGCTGATACCTAGTGCATTTGCTATCTTAAGTAACTGGTTTGGGGTTACGGATACCAGATTCATATTTTTTGATTGTGGCAGAATTGATGCCAGAATAACGTCCAAGTAAATCTTGCAATATTCCACGCATTTTTCTAAAATATCTGATTTTTTCACCAGTGGTCATATCATTATCCTCCATGTTTTATCAGTTAACAATTGTATTCTATCATATAAGGACACATTTGTGTACTAAAGACAAAACAAGAAAGGAGAAAACAATATGGAGAATATGATGAAAATGTATATTACCGTGAAAACTTGAAATTTTATTTCACTATTATAGATAAATAGATCTATAAAAACTGTTTATAGTAAACTATCATTAAATGTATATATGACAATATCGATTTTGAATAGCATAAAAACCTCGGCTGCCCGATTTATGCGGGTTTCCGAGGTTTCTTTTTGGCCTTTGGCTCTACTTTGGTTCTGTTTTTTAGAAGTATTGTAAAAGTGGATGACTTATTTTATACAGTTACAACTAAATATTGGTCTAAATTATTATTAAAACTCGTCATTAGAAATGTCAAAAGATGCATTTTTTACTGTTTCATGTGAAGGCATTTCAATATAGGAAGTAATATACTATAATTGACTGTATCATAAATAGAAAAACACAGGAATGTTATGTTTGGTTGTAACATTCCTTGTGGGAGAAATTAAGTATTTTCTTTGGTGGAATATTTTGTATGCCGCTCTAAATTGTGAAAGAGATAACTTTACTAAGACTTGTATGCTTTATATTAAACAATACAAGGAAAAGAAGGTAAGAGTATTCGAATATGTGCAAAGTTTTAACCTAGAGGATAAAGAAAGTGGTCTAAAACCTGAAAAAGCACCTGTATAGCGAAAAAAAAGGCTATGCAGGTGTTTTTCTAATCAAATAACAGTTGTAGAAGTTTTGAACATGATTGAAAACCATATGCAAAGGAATCAGCCATACTATATCCGATTCCCTCTAATCGTTTGGCTGAAAGCTCTCTGAATTTGATTACCTGTTTAGATGTGAGAGTAGAAGAAAATGCCTCTTCTTCTCGGTGAAATTCTTTCCAGTATTCTGATGTTTCTGTGGATTGATAACATTCGATAGATTGGTGATGAGAGGTGTAGAATTTAATAATGTTTTTTGCCTTGGTAGTAGTATTAGTGTCATTAACAGGAATGAGAGCTCCTAATTTTTGCCCATCAATTAAACCTGCTAAATAATTTAGTGTGTTGTATTTCGTATGAAAGGAATCGTTTAGTGAAAGATAGTAGTCAATAAAGGCTTTTTGCTCATCAGAAAGATTAAGAGAAAGATATTTTTCTTCAACATGTTCCAGTTCAGTAGTGAGTAACTGATAGTGTTGATCTTTTTCGACTAAATCAAATAAGGTTTTTTCTTTAATCTTATTAAGTTTGCAGTTAAATTTTTCATTGAGCAATTCGTAGTACATTAAAAATCTCCTTTCTAAGCATAAATATAAAAAATTCATTAATAATTGACATCTAGTGAATGTCAAACTGCAATCTATTTTAACATATAATCTTAATATTGACAATTACTAAATGTCAAAAATGTTTGATTGGGGTGTTGATGTGTATAAAAATCGTGCTGAAGATGGATTGAATAATATTTGTGGTAAGAAAATCAAAGAGATTAGGGAGTCACTTCCAGAAACGACATCACAAAAGAAGTTGGCAGATATGCTACAGATTGAAGGTTTAGACTTGGATAAGAATGCAATCCAAAGAATAGAGAGTGGACAAAGATTTGTGACAGATATTGAACTTAAGGGAATTGCAAAAGTGTTAAAGGTGGAATATGGAATTTTATTAGAATATGAAAGATAATAAGATTACAATAAAGGATGTCGAAAGAAATTGTTATAGTTTAATAAAAGATAAAGAAACTAAAACAGGAGCTGAAATTGCATTTGATGGATTTTCATGTGAGATAACGGAGTGTATTGAAATGTTAGGGCTTTACACTTTTGTAATTGAAAATAAAGATAATTGTTTATCGGAGATAGATATGAATATATCTATGTATGGAAAAATACAGTTTGATAATGGATGAAATAGAATATATTTTAATGAGAAAGGAGTAAACTACCGTTTAGAGACAAAATGAAAAAAAAGAAAAATCAGAACCCCCTTTTATTTTTGGTAAAGTTGTTTTTTATGAGAAGGAGTTAAGTGGTTCTAGATGCAGCTTTAAGAAGCTTTATACAAGTTGTTAAATTTAATTAACTTAAACTGGAAATCGTATTTTGAGAAAACTTATATACTAAATTTTTGAATGAATAGAAAAAAGCAAGATAAGTCAAGTAACAGTCTATCTTGCTATTTTTCTATTCAATAACAAATGTAATTTCTATTAGAATTAATTTATAGTAACTATTTTTACATCACCAGATGAACAATCTGAGCCACTATAATAGTAATTTAAAATTTGTAAATAAGTTTTTCCTTGTTCAGCTAATAATTTTGATCCATATTGTAATAGTCTTCCGGTTTTAGATGATCCTGTTTGACCATTTGTACCTGTACCGTATTCTGGGAAAAAAACCTTACTATTCGAATTAACAACATATTTGTTAGCTATATTATCAAATATGTTGTCAGATATTGTATTTGATGTATCCACTTGAAAATTCTGTGTATATTGTGTTACATCATATCCTCCTGCTGTGTTTACTGGTTTTATGGAATGATATAAGCCAACTCCTTTAACACAGTATGCATTAGCTTTTAATGCTTCTGTTCCAAATGTTGATATTATACACTCATTTGGTAATGTGTTTTTGATATAGTAGTCAAAAGTATATTCTACTGCACTTGGATTGTTAGAATCTACTTTATTCATCAAAACGCAAATAGACCATGGAGCAGAATAGTTTGTATAAGTAAGTAATGCTGGGTGAGAAGAATAGTTATTAGTTGAAGAATATACTGTGCTTTGCTGATTGGATTCATCAGTTGTTACATTAAGAGAATCATTTGTGATATCCTTGCCTTCTGCATTTATTAAGTAACCTCTATCAGATGCATCAATAGAGTTAATAGCAGAACATTTGTCTGTATAATTTGGATCAGTAACTTCAATTTCAAGAGTTTCAGTTGCCATGTAATAAGACGGTTTATTAAACTGTACAATCTTCATTTTTCCATTTTCATTTGCTAACGTAATATTGAAATAGTTTAGCCCATTATAAAAATACTGATTTTCTACACTAACGTTACAATATAATCCTACCAAATATGTTTCAATATTGTCAGAATAGTTAAGTATAGCATATTCATTTACTAACAATTCATCATTAGCTATAGTTTCGTTTACAGGTGTAATACTTTCAAGTGACATTGATTCTATTTGCTTTATACCATTTGTTGTACTATTTTCACTTGAAAAGTAATATTGAAAATATTCCTGTTCTTCATTACACATTAAGTCAATAAATGATGGCCAATCTTTTTGCTCTACAGACTCTACCATTTCATTAATGATGTTAATCGAATCTTGTTCTGAAGCTAATACTGTAGGCATACTAATAAACATGCTATTAGTATTTAGGGACGATAATGTAACAACTGATAAAAATACTGCTATAATTTTGTTTTTTTTCATTTACTTTATACCTCCTTTTTTGTCATTATATTCCATATATTAACTAAAAAAAATAGGAATTGTTATGTATTGACATTTATTTCTTTGCGTGTTATTATATATTACTAAATAAATGGAATGTCTAAGGGGACTAACTATTAAAAGTCAATACGTTTTTGAAAAATATTTGATTCATAAAAATGGGTAACTTTATTACAACTTTCCAAAGAGAGTATTTTTGAAAAGCTAATTAAAAACCCTATTCTTATTTCTACTTGGTGATCAAGAGAATTTAGAACTGTAAGAAGATCTTCGAAACCATCATGATTGTTTTTTATGGTAAATGATTTACAAACAACATGACCTGATTCTGTAGTGATGAAGCAGTCATGTTTGTATTTGGAAATGTCGATCCCGACAAAGTACATGATAGAAACCTCCTAAATAATATTTTGCACTGTTGTTTTCCACAAGGATTCCGGCTATGTACTCACGTAAATATAAACGTCGATGCGTTAATTAACTAATTACCAGTGAAGACGAAAATCTGTGGTCTGAGTCACCTCGAAACAGTCAAAGCTGTAATAATATAGAAACAAATCCACAGTGCTTAATTATTATAACGGAGTAATATAGATTACCCCAACAAAAAGGTTGAGAGAAAGGAAAATAATCCAACCAGCTTCTTTAATAGGATAATTGGATTATACGTGAATATATGAGAAAAAAAACAAAAGTATATGTAATAATATTATTATTACTTTTTATGGCTGCCTATATATATATGATTTTTTTATATACTAATAAACACGAAGGTGAAACATTAGATAATCAATATTTTTCTATAACAGCACCTAATGGTTGGTCAATAAAGAGTAAAAGCGACGATATATTTAACAAATTATTATATAATCAAGAAGAAATTATTTCTATAGAAGTATTTCCGAAATGGGAATTTGGTAATTCTATTGATTCAATTGTAGCAAATATATATGGTGTTCATTCTTATATAAATGATATTCAATATACAAAAAATCTTAATAAAACATTATTAACAAAGGTCAGTATTTCATTTGAACAATCAGCTGCTGAAGAACATAATAATACTCAATCTGATCAACTTCATTACTTCTATATAAATAATGACATGGTAATAGATTTTTATGTTGTTTCATCTTCAATAGGTGAAAATATAATAGATAATATTGCTGAATCGTTAAGATTAAAAAAATAGCCATGTTAAAGTTGGAGAGGGAAGATGGATATTGTTTTTTAATTGGATTGTATGTAATAATGTTCTGAAAGATAAAATTTGTTTATGCCTTCTTCAGGACTAGAGGTCAGAACAAAAAGAGAAAAGATATACGGAGTGGGAAAAAACCACTCCGTATATTTTATTTTAGATCATTTCATAATCCTTTTGATTGGTTTGTTGTTTGATTTCCATTCGCTTTAATTCATCGACAATTTGTATCCAGATGGTTCGAATCTAAGTTCCTATCTATAGTAAATTGTTTTATATTTTTTAAAGTTTGGGGACTTCCCAGTTTCTCAATAAGCGTCCTCTCAAGCGTGCATTTAAAAAGACCTCAACGACGGTATAATAAATCTACTGGTGTTGTGACGTCTTTAAGTTTTTACATTTCGCTGGTATCTTTTCTGACCACGGAAGCAAATCTGATACCTTCAACATATCATTCATCTGAATCTGCTCGAAGATATATTCAAGATAATACAAAGGTTTTAGGTTGTTTGCAATCGCTGTCTGTATAACACTATAGATTAGAGCAGATGCGTTGGCGCCATTCTGAGCATTTGAAAATAGCCAGTTCTTACGACCAATTAACATACAGTTATGTTGGACGATTTCACAAAGATCGTTTATATTCTTACGCATATCGGTTTTTCCACAGGCAAGGTACACTTTATAATCCCCATAGTTAAACATTGGCATCAATCACCGCCTTCACAAGCTTCGTTAGAAGTGGTAGTGCGGTTGCTTCAGAAATATGTACCTTACAAATCCCAATCTCAACGAAAAGACCGTTTGATGCTACCTCCATATTTATGATTGCTTCTGTTTGAGTAGGCATAATCACAGATTGACTTTTATTTATAAGATACAAATTTCACTGGTTCTGTGCTTTGGTCATAAGATTTCACCCACTTATATAAAGTTGCATAGGGAATGCCCTTTTATTTGCACCATTCTGTTTTCCGCATTCCACTAGCCAGGAATTCTTTAATTAAAGCAACACGTTCAGACTTTGTTCTAATTTTAGCTGTCGCCATACTGATTACCTCCATGTCTAATTATAGAAGTAGTGTATTACAAAAAACATTTAGGAGGTAGGCGTGCTTGAGAGTGCACTTACAATTAATGGAAGACTTTGATACTTACAATTGAAGACTATTACTTAAGAGGTTATCAATTTAAACACTAATAAGGGAACACTATGAAGAATATTATATATACAATAAACATAGTAATATTTTGTCACATAAGGTATAATAAAGTACTAAGAAACCTGTTTTATATACAAGGAGATTACACTATGTACAATAATCATATCGAACAGATGAAACAAGGATTTGAAACAGCATGCATTAATCTTGAAGCAAATTCAAATCTAGCATACAAACCTCAGTTTGTCTCAAATAACTATAAAGAGGGAAGAAAAGTACTATCGACTATAGAGAACGAGTTATTACGTTGTGATACGTTCTTTATTAGTGTTGCATTTATAACAATGAGTGGACTCACACCACTTTTGCAGACTTTAAGAGTATTGGAAGAGAAGGGGATACCCGGTAAAATCTTAACAACAGACTATCTGAATTTCACAGAACCAAAAGCACTTGAGAAATTAGCGAGCCTTTCGAATATAGAATTAAAAATGTATAATTCGAGAGAAGCTGGTGAAGGGTTTCATACAAAAGGTTATATCTTTAAAGAAGAGGAAGTATACCGAATTATTGTGGGTAGTTCTAATATGACTATGGGAGCATTAACTAAGAATAAAGAATGGAATACGAAGATTATTTCTACTGAGCAAGGGGAATATGCAAAGCGGATCTTAGAGGAATTTAATGAGTTATGGAATTCGAGATCAGCAAGGGATTTTGAAGAGTTTATAGAAGGATATAAGATAAACTATGAAGAAATAAGGAAACAAAAAGCAATTGCGAAGCAGGCAGAGATTACATCTCTTGAACAATATAAATTACAACCCAATAAGATGCAGGTTGCATTTATCGCAAACTTACGTAAGTTATATACAGAAGATAAGGATAGAGCGCTTCTGATATCAGCTACAGGTACTGGAAAAACTTATGCATCTGCATTTGCACTTCGTGATAAAAATCCTAAAAAAGCTTTGTTTCTTGTACATAGAGAACAGATTGCAAAGCAGGCCATTAAAAGTTATAGAAATGTATTTGGCAATGGAAAGACATTCGGTTTACTTTCAGGAACTTCAAAGGATTATGAAGCAGAATTTCTATTCTCGACAATGCAGATGATGGCAAAACAGGAAACGTTAGACCGGTTTTCAAGAGACAAATTTGATACTATTATTATTGACGAAGTACATAGAGCAGGATCTGAGAGTTATAAGAGAATCATGGAATATTTTACACCTAATTTTTGGCTTGGTATGACAGCTAGTCCAGATCGTACTGATGGTTTTGATATATATGAATTGTTTGATCATAATATTGCGTATGAAATACGTTTGCAGCAGGCATTAGAAGAAAATCTATTATGCCCATTTCATTATTTCGGCGTTACCGATTTAGAGATAGATGGAGAAGTATTAGATGATTCTACAGGGGTACGGAATTTTACTAATTTGATTTGTGAGGAACGAGTAAGCAATATTATTGAAAAGATGAACTACTACGGATATTGTGGTGAACGAGTAAAAGGATTAGTGTTTTGCAGTAGGAAAGAGGAAGCGAGAGAACTCTCGAATAAGTTTAACATACATGGTTATCGTACCGATTTCTTATGCGGAGATGATTCGCAGGAGCGAAGAGAAGAGTGTATTGATCGATTGACTAACGATGATAAAGAAGATCAGCTAGACTATATATTTACTGTTGATATCTTTAATGAAGGAGTCGATATACCGGAGATTAATCAGGTTATTATGCTTAGACCAACAGAGAGTCCAACTGTGTTTGTTCAACAGTTAGGACGTGGATTACGTAAAGCAGAGAATAAAGAGTATGTTGTTATATTAGATTTTATCGGTAATTATATGAATAATTTTATGATTCCAATAGCATTGTCAGGCGATCGCACTTATAATAAAGATACGATACGAAGATATGTTATGGAAGGGGCGTGTATCATACCAGGAAGCTCTACGATACATTTTGATGAGATATCGAAGAAGAGAATATTTCAGTCAATAGATAATGTAACCACGACGAAGAAATTATTACTAGATAAATATATGGTTCTAAAGAATCGCATAGGACGTGTACCATCAATATTAGATTTTTATGAATTTGGTGAAATTGATCCAATGCTATTTATTAATTATGCTAAGACTTATGACCGCTTTGTGAGAATGGTGGATAAAGAGTACACAATATCTTTTAATTCTGATGAAGAAGCAATACTTGAATTTGTGTCATCTTTGTTACTAAGTGGGAAGCGTCCTCATGAATTATTGATGTTAAGGATGCTTACGAATGGTTTAGAGATTAATAGAGATTCTTTCAATAGGGAATTAGAGAGTGTTGGAGAAACATATAAGGAAGAAGATTACGAATCTGCATTACGTGTTCTTAATAAGGATTTTATTAATACTCAGTCTGAAAAAAATAAGTATCAAAACATTGAATTTTTGGATAGACAAGGCATAGAAAATAATAAACAAACCCGAATAATACGTGCAGTTAACTTCTATAGTAAATTAAGTCAAATGAATTTTAAAACGGAACTAGATAATCTTATAGAGTATAGTCTTAGAAAGTACGAGGATCAATATATGGACCACGATGAAGACAATTTGGTTTTGTATCAGAAGTATTCAAGAAAAGATGTGTGTAGAATATTGAATTGGGAAAAGGACGACAGTTCTACTATATATGGATATCGAATTAAAGATAATACATGCCCTATATTCGTTACGTATGAAAAGAAAGAGGGTATTGCTAGTAGTACGAAATATGAGGATCAATTTATTAATAATCGTATCTTCAGCTGGATGACTAGAAGCAAGGTTTCTGAAAAAAATACTGAGGCTAGGGAATTGATCCATAGTAAGCAGAATGGTCTTAAGATTTACCTGTTTATTAAGAAGAGTGATGGAGAAGGTTCCGATTTTTATTATATGGGGAAAATGAGCCCGATTGAATGGACAGAAACTACCATTGTAAATGATAAAGGTAACACGTTACCAATTATGAATTTTAAAATGGAACTAGAGCATGAAGTAAGAAACGATATCTATGATTATTTTACACAATAATTAATTATAATTATAAGTAGTGATATATATAATCGTTTGAAATTAATACGAGGTGACAGATGATGAAAACTATTGAAGTTGTTGCAGCAATAATACGAGATGATGATAAGGTATTGGCAACCCAACGAGGATATGGAGAATTTAAAGACGGCTGGGAGTTCCCGGGAGGCAAGATAGAAGATGGAGAGACACCTAGGCAGGCATTAGTTCGTGAGATTAGAGAAGAACTGGATACAGTTATTGAAGTAGGTGAATTGCTAGAAACTGTGGAATATGATTATCCAAAATTTCATTTAATAATGCACTGTTATCTTTGTACAATCAAATCAGGCGACTTGGTACTTAACGAACATAAAGCAGCAAAATGGTTAACAAAAGAAACTCTATATTCTGTAGATTGGTTACCAGCAGATGTAAGCTTGGTTGATAAAATTAGAGAAGCGATTGGATAGTGGTTATTAGATTTTATCAAGCAAGTGTGTCTTATAAGGTGGAGACTTAATTATAAAGTTCTCCACCTTATTTTACTTAGAAAAAATATTTCTTACGGGTGGAAGTTCTAATTAATTCCGGAAATGAAACATAAAGGTTTACTTTTTTGTGATACGCAGATGGTCATATTATTATGGTTGGAAGTGATATGTCGGATAGACGAGTAGTGAGAAGCCTTACAACTAAATAGAGTTAGCATATCAAAGCTATTTTTTTAACACCAAATAGATCGTAATTATCTTACATTAAATTGGTGGCTATTTGTGATTTGAGTCTATTTTTGCCTCGCACTTTATTATAAGTTTAAATTATTATTCCATAATCAAAATCCATCATAATATCAAACTAAGCACCAAATACATTGCTATACAAACAATCAGTGTAATCAAAGCACTTCCTAACATCAACACAAATGATTGATATGGCCGTTTACCATATTCCTGATGCTTTTCGATTTCGTCCAAGCGTTTTCCTTCTGTAAATGCCACAATTTCTTTATAAGTCTGAACATCATATTCTTTTTTACATTTCTCAACTTTATTAGCAAAGAACATAGTTACAATGAATAGGATGCCTGTAATTAACAGACCATAATAATTCAAAAACATTGCAAGTGGTACGCATGAGATTATGGTTATCAACAATAATGCGGTAAAAATATTACCATAACGATTGAATTTTTGGAGTTCTGCTTCTTTAATTTCTTCTTTCATAATGTCTATATCTCCTTTAATTAATTGATCAAGAGATATGTCAAACAATGAACTGAGTAATAAAAGACTATGAATATCTGGATAGCTTTTGTTATTCTCCCAATTTGAAATAGTCTGTCTAGTTACGTAAACTTTTTCAGCTAATTCATCTTGAGTTAAATTCATATTTGTGCGGTATTTCTTTATTTGAGTATTAAGTTCCAATGTAGAATGTCTCCTTCTTAATTAGTTGCTCTCTTGATCTGAACCTAGGATATAACATATATGGGATTACTGCTATCAAATGGCTTTGACATTACGGAATATGAGCATGTAAAAAGTATTTGACACCAGGGAATTGTACTATTTTAAGGGTTATTTGAATTCTTCTGTGAGATACAATTTATTCTACCACGCATCATCTGGAAAAGAAATAAAGGCGTTTAGAATATTAACAAGAGGTTCATAAAAGCCCAAAAAACTACTTGCTCTTTTTTAGAACTAATGTTATATATTATAGTTGCTATTATTATAAACAACTACAGAAGTTGATGAGAAGAGGTGTTTTATGACAAACAATGAAACTACGAAGGATACTAAGCTCAAACGGGAACTTGGACTGGGAGCAGCGATAGCCATTATTGTTGGTAATATGATTGGCTCAGGTATTTTTACTTCAGCTCAAAGTTTGGCACAGGTATCTAATCCCATGACAACTATTTTAGCTTGGGTAATCACAGGTGGTGGTTCTGTGTTACTTGCGCTTTCTTTTGCAAGGCTAGGGACCCTTTTTCCAGAAACAGGAGGACCCATTGTATATACAGAAAAAGCATTTGGGAAATTTACTGCGTATTTGGTGGCTTGGACCTTTTGGATAGGATCATGGATAGGAAATGCGGCTATTATAACTGCTGTTTTACGATATCTTACAGTATTCTTTCCGAGAATTGGAGAGGATAGCTTACTATCATTTGTAATTGCATCAGCGATATTATGGTTATTTACTTGGATTAATATTAGAGGTGTAAAGCAGGCAGGATATTTTAGTATGGTTAGTACCGTATTAAAACTGGGTGTAATTATTGTCTTTGTAATGATTGCCTTTTATGGATTTAACGGGGAGTATCTTTATACCTATTCATCTCCAGAGGTTCAAGGATTTGGCTCATTGCCAGCAGCAATCTCTGTAACATTATGGTCTTTTGTAGGATTAGAAAGTGCGTCTGTTTCAGGAGGAGAAATTAAAAACCCTGAGGTTAATATAAAGAGTAGTACGGTGATTGGAACAATCTCCGCAGTGTTAATTTATTTAATTATATCGGTATTATCTATGGGAGGTCTGCCACAAGAAGAACTGGCGCAGTCGCAAGCACCGCTTGTGGGTATCATTAATCATATTACTGGTGCTACATGGGGTGGTAGCTTCATTTCACTAGGGATTATTATCTCTGTACTAGGAACAATTTCTGGTTGGGTATTGATCACTGCGAGACTATCCTTTGCTGCAGGTGAGGACGGACTGTTTCCAGACTTTTTTGCAAAAATGCATAGGAAGTATGCAACACCATATTCATCGCTTATTATTACAGGGATTTTTACGAATCTACTTCTTATCTTAAATTATGTACAAAGTTTGACGGAAGCGTTTAATTTTATGGTTACGCTTGCAACCCTGTCATTCATCCCGGCATATGCGTTCACAACAGCGGCAGAAATAATTTTGACAGCTAAAAGTAATGAATCCTATACTTTTATGAAATTTGTGAAAAAGCACGGATTATCACTGGTTGCTTTCGTTTATTCAATCTATATAATCTATGCGACAGGTGCTGATGTAGCTATGTGGGTTTTCTTACTTATGTTTTCAGGAATTCCGTTCTATGTATATCAAAGATTGAAAAATCAGAAAAAATAAATATGTTGTAGATAAATTAAAGTGGCCCTAGAATATATGATTCCCTTGTAGTCAAAGTCACTAAGTTAAGCAAGAATAGAACGTTTACACCGATAAAACGGTTGAAAACGTTCTATTTCCTGTTTGAGAGGTATTGTTTATGTTTAAGATTGCTGAAGCTACTTAATTTTTGTTAATAAGTGGTGTTAAAAGAAGTAAACGAAAGGTTGATATTTGTGACAAATAAAGGTATAATTTAACAAAAACAGATACTGATAGGAAAGATACAGATGGTGTGAGCAGTTATTCAGAATCAAAACTATGAATTTTAAGAGGAGGAATAGAGTATAATGGAAAACTACATAGTACTGGACATAGAAAATCCAAATACAAGAGGAAACACAATTTGTTCCATTGCACTTTTGAAGGTAGTGAACGGAGAGATAGTTGATAAGATGTACTCATTAATAAATCCAGAAGATCGTTTTGATGCAAGAAATTCGGAGATTACCAATATCAATAGTAGTATGGTTTTAGATAAACCTACACTAAAGGAACTATGGCCTGAAATCAGTGGATTATTAGCTGACAATGTGATAGTAGGACATAATGTGACTTATGACTTAAGTGTGCTATCCAAATCTTTAGATCGATATGGAATTGTGGTGCCAGCATTCAGGTATAGTTGTACAATGCAGTTGAGTAAGAGGTATTTAGACTCCTATTCATATAAGCTAGAGGAATTAGCAAAACAAATTGGCGTTCAATATACCACACATATCGCAGAAGAAGATGCCTATGCTACATATAGACTGTTTGAATACTTAAATAGTAATAATGATATTGATGACAGTTGCATCAAAGACTATCGATATGAATTTTCAACGAGTGACAAACTTGATGAGAAATTATCCACGAATATCAATAACCTTTTTGGTATCATACAGGGAATTAATTATGATGGTACAGTTAATGAAAAAGAAGTAGAATTCATTAAAAAATGGGTTGAAGAAAATCAAAAGTATAAGCAGTATACGTTATTTAATAGAATACTGAATAAATTGTCCGAAGTGTTAGAAGATGACGTCATTAGTGAATATGAACGAGCAGAACTGATATGTTTAGTAAAGAGCATTCATAGTTCGAAACTCTATAGTGAGACTACATTAGCACTTCAGATTCTTCAAGGAATTCTTCAGGGAATTATCTGCGATCAAAAGATTGTTATAGAAGAAGTTAAAAGTTTGAAAAAATGGCTCAAGGAAAATGATTACCTGAGTGACGTGTATCCATATGATAAGGTACTTCTTATCGTTAATGATGTGTTAGAAGATGGAATACTTACGGAAGAAGAAAAGGATAATTTGATGGACACTTTTAATGATATCCTTAATCCAGTGAAAGAATCAGTGGCAGTTATGGATTTACAAGAAAGAACATTCTGCTTGTCTGGCGAGTTCAAAAAGGGAAGTAAAAATGAGATTAAAGAAGTTCTTAAGAATCTTGGAGGTATTGAGAAAAGCGGTGTTTCATCTAAATTAGATTATCTTTTTGTAGGTGGTATTGGAAGCGAAGCATGGAAGTATGGTAATGTAGGAGGCAAGATTGCAAAGGCTCTTGAGTTACAGGAGAAAGGATGTTGCGTAAAGATTATTGGGGAAGAAGATATGTTTACAGGTATAATTGTATAAAAGAAAAATAAATGCTCCTATTAGGAAGAATTGAATTTTCAAAGAATCTTACTACATAGAATTATCAGAGGCTAATTTACAATAAAATAAAAGTAGATAAAGAGATCATAATTAACAGCCTCTTTATCTACTTTTATTATATCAAATTTTCCATAGAATTAACAGTCTTGAAATGGAAAGAGGAATTCTGTAATAATATAATTCATAATCGATAAAGTTGTGCGTATTATTTATGAACTGATAGTTTTATTGGCAAAACTAAGAATGAAGTAAGTCATGATTCTCTTGAGAATGTGTATATGGAGGAAAATTACGTGGATCAAATATTTGAATTTATGTTAGCTGAGCAGCAGAAGAAGGAAATCACAAAAATTATTTCTTGCAATGATAAGACCAGTAAATATGGCCTTGCATTAACCGAAGAAGAAGTAGACCAATTGATGGTACGTAAAAAGAATGTTCTTAAAGAAAGTCAAAGAGTAGAGTTTGGTGAAGGAATTTTGTCAGACATAATTAATGCCTTTTGTGATTCCGATTATATTAATCAGGATAATTACATGGATACATTAAGTCAATTGCAAGAGATATTTTACTTATATAAGAATGAGTCTCAAGATGAATTAACTGACAGTGAATTGATAGATTTTATGAGAAAGCAGTTTGATGATATTTGCTTTGGTGATTTAGATTATCTGAAAGAAACTTGTCTTGAGCGATTCACAAGAGCTGTACGTGCAGGATACCAATGTCAAATGCAGCATAGGTTGCGTGATGAGTATACTCTAAGAGATGTAGAAAATGAGTACGAAAAATGGAGTGAAGAAACCAGATGGCAATCTGAAGTTTATCGACAGAAATTAGAGGATATGTATTGAATGTATTGAGACATGATGATGAGAAATGTTTTTGGACAGATACCTATTACTCCACAAAAGGCGAAATGGAACGGATATATAAGACGCATGGAATTAAGATTATAGATCATTTTGCACAGGATGGACTAACCCCATTATTCTCTGATAAAGTGGATAACTGGAGTGAGGACCAGTTTAAGATCTGGAGTGATTATCATTACAGTGTCTGCAGGGAAGAATCGATAATGGGAGCAAGTAATCATGTGATTATTGTGGGAAGAAAACAATAATGTTTCAGGATTTTTTCTTCCCTATATCCAGAACCCCTTCATAAACAAGGTTCGTAAGTTCAACAATAGATTTCCATTGACTTTCATCCGCACTGATATAATAATAATTTTTTGTGCCTTCTTTTCTCATATTGACAATGCCAGCCTCCTTAAGAATCTGGAGGTGGTGCGATACAGATGGCCTTGTCAAATGGGTTTTTTGCGATATTTCACCAACACGGATTCCTGTCAAATCACTTTGCAATAATACAAGTAAAATCAATTGCCTTGTTTCATCACCGATTGCAGAGAATGCCTTCTGGCATTCCTGAAATCCTATTGTTATTTTATTAATTCGTTCCTGACATTCTTTTTTCATATTTATAACCATGCCTTTCTCAAAACCTGCAAACTTTGGGCCGCAGGCACAAAGTTGCGTGTAAAAAATTATAATTTTTCACACTACTATCTCCTATAGATAAGTAACATCTACCTCTTCACGTTGTACTGACCGCTGATATTTTACCTTAGGATATCCTAAGACTAAGGTTGTAATAACCTTTTTTCCCTTCATAATACCAAGTTTCTTTTTGATTTTCGGGGAAATATTCGCTGCCATAGTAAAGTAGCCACTAAACAAAACACCTAAACCATTTGCCTCTGCCACAAATTCCATGTTTTGTGCAGCTAATGCTCCATTTACAGTATTTTTTGCTGTAATTACAATAACTGTTGGAGCTTCAAAAAACATAAAATGATCTCCGATATTAACTCTTTTTACCATGGAACTAAAAATACCAGCAATCGGCTTTATCTTGCGAAACAGACTAACAGCATATGCTTCTATTTGCTCCTTCTCTTTATCAAGTACAATATAGGAAACATCCTGCATATTCTTAGCTGTATGAGTCAGTTTTCCTGCCTCAAGAATTTGATCTAGCACTTCCTGTGGTATAGGTTTCTTTTGAAATTGTCTTATAGTCCGTCGAAAGCGTATAACATTCAGTACATCATCAGGATTTAAAGATGTTGACTGCTCTTTGGCTACTGGTTCTGCTTCATATCCACTGATAGACACAGCATTTTTGGGGCAAACTGCTGCACAATGACCACACATTATACAATCATTTGCAATTAGATTCGCTTTCTGGTTTTCTATCGTGATGTTATGAGCTACACAGTCGTTGGCACACAAACTGCATCCTATACATTTCGATTTATCAATTAGAATCTCATGTTTATTCATTTTCAAACATCCTTTCGTTAACATATATTAACCATTATATCAGATATAATAAAAATGACAGCATTGGTAAAGAAAGTCGTTACCAATAATGTTCGGAGAAATAGAAGATACCGAACAAGTAACCAAACAAGTAACCGAACAAGTAGAAATCGCTCAATTCTATATTAGCGGGTTGAGCGATTTTGGTTGATAATCAAAGATTTAGAGAAAAAGTCGTGCTCATTTAAGTAAAAACTGTTACGATAGAAATATCTTAAGATGATAGAGGGTATGACAGTGAATTATTATGAGAGAATTCAAAAATCAATTGATTTTATGGAAGATAATCTGGAGAATGATATTAAAGTAGAAGAAGTTGCAAAGGAAGCATATATGTCGGTATCAAGCTTTTACCGTATCTTCTTTGCAATTACCGGATATCAGGCGAAGGAATATCTGATTAATCGAAGAATAAGCAGAGCTTCCAAGGATTTAAAGGAGGAGCAGACAAGGGTAATTGATATTGCCATGAAGTATGCCTATAATAGCGTAGATGCATTTTCAAGAATTTTCAAAAAGATAACTGGATGTACTCCAAGCACATGTGCCCAAGGAATTTATCAGTATAGATTTGAAAGGATGAATGTGATGGAGAAATATTTTGCAAGTGTTGATCAGGAAAAGCTGGAGCAGTATCCTGATATCAAAGTGTTGAGTAATTTACCTCAGGTGAAAGTCGCATATTATTGCTTCTATGGAAAGAATCCAGAGAGTGAAGCCTTTTTGGTAATGAAGCAGTGGGTACTGGATAATAAGATAGATTATCAGAATGGAGATTACCGTATCTTTGGTTACAATGCGCCAGACTCAGATGCCACGGCGGAGGAATATGGTTATGAAGTATGTGTTACTATTCCGGAAGATATGGAAGTCATGGGCGAAAAAATAAGGACGAAAACCATATCTGGTGGACTATATGCAGTTACTTCTATAGAGCCTAAGGGAAATCTTGGTGAAGAGATTGCTCATGGTTGGAAAAGGTTTAGCGAATGGCTTGAAGGTAGTAAATATGTTTATGGGGAGGCACAGTGGCTTGAGGAGCATCTGGGGTTCGGAGATGATTTTGAACACCTTGGTGGAGTCGATTTGTATATGCCAATTAAAGAAAAAACGAAGATTGAAGAACTTGAAGTAATAGAAGAGTACATAGATCCATTCACAGTGGCAACCTATACAGCCACTGGACGTGGTGCTGAGGTAGAGGCAAGAAAATATCTGTTTAGCTGGGCAAAGGAGCAGAAAATAGATTTTGCCAACGAGGATGTCAGGATATTTGCATTTTATAATTTTGAACGGATCAATAAACCAGATTATTTTTATAAGTTATTTATAATGATACCGGAGAATATGAATATAACGGATGTTAAGATAAAGAAAGAAATCTTTGCTGGTGGGAGGTATCTAAGGAGACAAGTAAAATATAAAGTCAATGGACCATCGTGGTTCAACTTTATTCAGAGCATTGAGCAAAGCGAGAACTACTCTTTTGGAGAACAGCCGTTTATGGAGGAATACCTGATTAAGAATCAATTTATTGATAGAGAAACGGATATTATTCAGCATATGCCTGTCATGACAACTCTCCTTTTGGATAGTATCTAACAAATAAGTGTGTTCTTGATAAAATGTAGACTTGAGTATATTATATAAACATTAATAAGTAAGGGAGCAAAGGAAATGAAACGAAAAATTCAAATTTGGGACTATGCCAATGAAATTATGAGTGCTTTGCAAAAGGGAGTTTTGCTGACAACCAAAGCAGGAGAACAGGTCAACACCATGACGATATCGTGGGGAACACTCGGTATTGAATGGTCAACGCCAATTTTCACGGTATTTGTACGGGAAAACCGCTTTACTAGACAACTTTTAGAGAAAAACCCAGAGTTTACGATTAATATTCCTTATGGAGAATTTGAAAAAAAGATTTTGGGGATATGCGGTACGAAAACAGGGCGTGATACAGATAAAATCAAGGAAGCAGGTCTTACGTTAGAATCCGCTGAAGTCATTTCTGTACCAGCGATTCGAGAACTGCCATTGACTCTGGAATGCAGAGTAAGCTACAAACAAGAGCAAGACTCTAAGGCTATTACTGAGGAAAACAATCGTAATTTTTATCCGCAGGATGTAGACGGTAGCTTCCACGGTGCAAACCGTGATTATCATACAGCATACTATGGCGAGATTGTAGCTGCTTATATCATTGAATAGAACAAGGAAAAGCATTTATTCAATAGATAAAAACTAAAAAGGTTTAGTTACCCCTATTCCCTCAAGAATGAAGGGATAGGGTAACCTTTCTTTTAAATCTTGAAGGAAGATAATACTTATATTTAACAGCAACATTATTTTAAGTAATACTTCTCAATAATCTTTTCAGCAATTTCTTTTGCATCCGAGCCAGATATATTCTCTTTACTATCATCATCAAGATATATGGCGAAATAGTAGGTGAAGTTGTCTTTCTCAAAAAGACCTACATACCAAGCATTTCCAGAAGAGGCACCAGTGCCGGTTTTTCCGTATAGATTACAACCGATACTGCTTTCTGTCTGCATAATATTCTTTAGGATTTTGATGCTTTCATCTGAATATTGGTTTTTCGTATTAAAGATCTTATTTAAAATGTCAACTTGTTCTTTGGGGGATATTTTTAATGAGGATTCAAGCCAAAAGCCATTTAGCTCAGGTAGAGGGTTGCAACCACTTCCTTCCCATTCTGAAATATCACAGTTCCCGTACTGTAATTCATTCAGTTCCTTCTGAACTTCGTCAAAACCCACCTTATCTATGAACTTTCTAAAATACCATATACAAGACGATTTAAAGGCATCCTTTAATGTTAAATCTTGATTCCATGTTTCCACGGGATATATGGTTCCATCGTATCCCATAGTTGAATTCTCTGAATGTATTACATTGTTGTTTAATCCAATTAAAGTTGATACTATTTTGAAAGTTGAATAAGGTGAGAACTTAGTCTCGCACTCTTCCTTATTATAAAAAGCGTATTGACTTTCATTCGGAGAATAGAAGACAGCGCAACCACTTATATTTTCGAAACAATCGGAATAATCAACAATTATGTCGCTGATCGATTCACTACTAACCTGTGAATCCATATCTTCTATTTCCTTTTCTATCGGTTTGGAATTCTCTTCATTAACTACTTTCCTATCCGTTTCGTTATCTTTTGATTTATCACTAGCACAGCCCACTAAACTCATGGACAGTAGTATCATAAGTATAAGAGATATTGTTTTTTTCATGTGTTGATTCTCCTTTATTTATTTGTTTAGTAAATATCCATTATAAGAATTATCCATATCAATTCTGAATATGAAGCGAAAGTATCGGGAGGTACTGGTACTACGGGTTTACTTTGAATTATCCTTCCATCATATCAGACAGCGACTTTCTATTAGTGAGAATTCTGCAAAAGATATATTTTGAAAAGATTTATTGAAAAGGGAATTGGAAGAAAAAGCATATGGAACAAAGGAGCAGGCTATGTAAAATGGTAGTTTAATAATCGATAGTAGAATTCTACCATAGGTTTATTGTGCTTAATTAAACCTATGGTGATAAGATTTTAGGATTCGTAGCGAAGAACATATAATATACTTGATAGAATCGTTGCGTTGTAATCAAAGCATCCATTCTCATTAATATATTGTTCCGCGCAGTTTGTAAAAGTAGTAATAAAAGTAGCATATTCAGAATCAATTTTTTTTACAAACTCTGTAATTGTAGAACCATTAAGAGTGTATGACATAAGAATATTAAGCTCTTGCATATCAAAAATAGGTATTATCATATTGACATAGCATTTAAATACAAATAAACTCTCCAATTGATGAAACAAATTAGATACTTCCCTACCATACCCTTGATGCCCTTTAAGTATTCGATAGATTATATGCTTTATATCATCTTTCGACAATTGCTTTATAAAATCTTCACTAAGTTGAGTTAATTCGTTTGTTGCAGGATTACTAATTGTATAATTGGAATCGGCTATTCTTATAGATATATTATTTATTAGAGCAGAATATAGTTCTGGATCATTACATAACATAAAAATTTGTTGATAATTTTGACTTGTAAATGAAAAATGTGAAAGAACCTGTTGTTTATAGGCCAATTTAATAAGTGAGTCACGTTTACTATTAAATTGGCCGCTGGACATAATGGAAACCCATAATGCACATTGGTTATCACTCATTCGTTCGTAATGTGCATTTATGAAATCTGCTATATTATTATCAAAAGACGAACTTGATAATCGTTCACTTAATATAATGGTTATAATTAGGTGATTAAAACCATGATCTGTATCAGTATAGGTAGGAAGCATACATAGGAGACGTTTTATGTTTTCGTCAGATAAATATTCAATTATGGTTTCGTTAGCATAAACCATAAGCATTAGATCATAATTATATTTTGAACTCATGAATAAAGGAGTAATAATTTTGTTAAAATCATTTTGTATTTTAAAAGCCATATTTGCAAGAAAATAATTTTTATTGTAATTAACATGGACTGAATCATTTGTAATTTGCTTTGATAATTTTTGAGCTAGTGGTTTATATATTCGTTGACTATACATATTGAGATGGCTAATAACAATTTCTTGAATTTCTATTAGGTCATTTCTTGGAAAAAAAGTATCACTATTAATGTCCGCTATTAAATTGTTAATATGCTGTTGACCCAATAAAATGGGTTTTGATGCAAGAATGTCGATAACAGTCGAAAAGACGTATCGAGCAGTTTCAGGAGAACAATAATAATCACTTGGATGAGCACAGTCATTTCGAATATCGAAGCAGCGATTTAATTCTTTTGCTTCATTTTGGTTAAGAATATCTATTTTTTGAGTTGCACAGTTATCAATAAGATAACGTTCATAGGGATTTAACGAATCTTTTAAGTTAGTAACCTCACCTTCTAATTTTGCTATGTCCTTATTGCTAGGAGCCAAATCCTTTATTTTATTATGTAAATCATGAACGCCTCCAATCATTGTCATAATAACACATGCTCTGTATGCACCTATAGAGTAGCAGTTTAGGGCCTCCTTTAAATATTCTTTAATCCGATCATTATGTACATTATTTAATAGATATTCCATATCTCGTATCATTGGGTTGTTTCCTTTCACATGTCAGTAGTATTTGGAGGACGATTACTTTACATTCAAAGTATTTATCCTTAGTTAATTCATTCTGTTCATATTTCTTTTCATTTACATCCAATGATACAGAGTCCACTAAAACGTAATCTTCGTCAAACTGGCACTGCATCATATTGCTTTATTCTAGCATAGGTGAGAGAAATAATAAAGTTTATAGTCGACGAGATATATAAATTTTGTTTCCTAAATTGCCGAAAGTGATGTCATTCCACTAAAGAAGGAAGGTAAACTTTTGAATAATTATTATAACAAAAGCAAAAAATAGACGAAAGACAAACGAAGGAGATGGTTTATATGTGTACAGCGCTAAATATAAAATCAACAGATAACAAAGTGTTTTTTGGACGGAACATGGATATAGCATATAATTTTAATCAACGTGTTATAATTATGCCACCAAACTATCAGTACCAAGATAAGGTTACTGGTAAGGTTGTTATTAATCATAAAGCTATAATCGGCATGGGGACTGTTATTGATAACCATGCTACATTTGCAGAAGCAATGAACAAGGAAGGATTGGCTTGTGCAGGACTGAATTTTGGTGGATATGCTTACTTTGAAAAGGAAAGTGTTGAAGGAAAATTAAATATTGCTCCTTATGATTTGATTCAGTGGGCGTTATCTAACTATACAACAGTGGCCGAGGTTAAAGAAGCGATTAAGGAAATAGAGTTAGTAGATGCACCTATAAACAGTGAGACACCAGTGGCAACCTTGCATTGGATGTTGATCGACAAGAGCGGTACGTCCATTGTTGTTGAAAAGACGGTTGAAGGCATCAAGGTATATGACAATCCGGTTGGGGTAATGACGAATAATCCAACTTTTGATTGGCATCTAACAAACTTGAATGAATATGTATTTCTTTCCCCCGTGCATCACAAGAAGAGTGTATGGAGTAACAAAGAATTACATTCTCTAGGTATTGGTAGTGGGACACTTGGAATACCTGGAGATTTTGCATCTGTTTCAAGATTTGTAAGAATTGCTTTCATTAGAGCAAATACCCCTTCTATCAATAGCGGCAACGAATCCGTATCACAATTTTTTAATATGCTTGATTATGTTAAGATGGTGAGAGGTGGTGCTATGACCGAAGAAGGAGTGGAGGATTTGACCATATATTCTTCCTGTATGGACTTGGATCATGGTATCTATTTTTACAGAACTTACGATAATAGCAGAATAAATGTAATTGATATAAGAAAAGAAAACATTGAATCCACTGATATTATTTCTTTTCCATATCTAACAGAGCAAGACTACAATTATCAAAATTGAAATACACATTATATGATTTTAAAGAGATTATACAGAGCTTACCGTTGCAAGATAGATACTCAAAGGAAGAACTTCTTATACCGGAGCTATTAATTGAGAAAAAGGACACGATTGAGATTTACTATGCCCCACACAATGATTATATTAATCCAAAGGCAAAAGTGTTCATTATTGGAATTACACCCGGCTTTCAGCAGATGAGTACTGCAATAACAGCTGCACGAAAGGGCTTAGAGCTAGGTGAAGAGATAGAAATCATTCAATATCAGTGCAAAGCCGCAGGGCGTTTCAGTGGTCCTCTTCGTAAGAATATCATTAGTATGCTAGATGATATAGGGCTAAATACAGTATTAAAAATTAATAGTTGTAATGATTTATTTGCTAAGAAGGATTACTTATTACACACGGTTTCACTCATCCCGTATTCTGTATTTGTGAATAAGAAAAATTATTCGGGCCATACACCAAATCTTATTAAGAATGAATTCTTGATGAATTATGTATATGAAAATTTCATAAAAGAGTACGGCTCACTTGAGAACAAAGAACAGGTATTACTAATTCCACTAGGGAAAGCTGTTGAAGAGGTATTAGCTAGACTTGAAGCAGAAGGAAGGATTGGAAAGCACCAGATATTAAAGGGATTTCCCCATCCGTCGGGAGCCAATGTGAATCGTCTCACACAGTTTAATGAGAATAAATTAGACATGATTAAGTATATAAATGAGTGGAAAATACAAGCACTAAGATAGCGCTAAGAAAAAATAAAAAAAATATTGACAGTAAATAATTACTTTGATAGAATGTAAATGTAAAAAAATAGGGCGAAGGTGTTCTGAGAAAGAACACCTTCGCCCTATTTTTTATTATTATATTCGGAGGTGTTTTTATGAGTACTACTATGATTATTGACACAATATGGGTATTTCTTGCAGCTATTTTGGTTTTCTTCATGAACCTTGGCTTTGCAGCTGTTGAAGCTGGTTTTGCAAGATCAAAGAACACGGTTAATATCCTGTCAAAAAACTTTATTGTATTTGCAGTTTCATCCCTCGGATTTATGTTACTTGGCTGGGGTCTAATGTTTGGTGGTGACAATCCTTTCATCGGAACACAACATCTTTTTGTTTTAGGAAATGCAGATCTTTCCTTCTATGATGGCACATTGACATCAAATGTTCCTTTTTGGGGTAAGTTCTTCTTCCAACTAGTTTTCTGTGGTACCGCAGCAACGATTGTATCAGGTGCGGTTGCTGAGCGTGTCAAATATATTTCGTTTATAATATTTTCGTTTGTGCTTACACTCTTTATATATCCAGTTGTAGGTCACTGGGTATGGGGAGGCGGTTGGCTTGCTGATCTAGGATTTGTAGATTTCGCAGGTGATACAGTTGTTCACTCTGTGGGTGGTTGGGCAGCTCTTGCTGGAGCGTTGATTCTCGGCCCTCGTATTGGAAAATACGATAAGAAGGGCAAGGTTAAGGCTATTCCTGGACACAATATGTCACTTGCAGTTATCGGACTGTTCGTTCTTTGGCTTGGCTGGTTCGGATTTAATCCTGGATCAACAATGAGTTTCCAGAATCCTTCCGATGTCGTTTACATACTTATGACAACTAACACTGCGGCAATTGCGGCTGTGTTAACCTCAACTGCAACCGCTTGGATCTTCTTAGGCAAACCAGACCTTGGAATGACGATCAACGGATGTCTTGCAGGTCTAGTAGGAATTACTGGTAGCTGTGCTTATGTAAGTATCGAGGTTTCCTTACTAATCGGTGCAATTGCAGGTATTCTTGTTGTATTTGCAGTATTGTTCTTTGACCGTATTAAGATTGACGATCCAGTTGGTGCAACTTCAGTTCATCTTGGTTGCGGTATTTTTGGTACATTATGCGTAGGTTTGTTCGCAAAAGAGGGTGTTACAAGTCTCTCTACTAAGAATGGTTTGTTCTATGGAGGTGGCTTCGAATTACTTGGTGTACAGATAATCGGTATCGTTGCTGTTGGAGCATTTGTATTCACTGCTTCTGCAATAGTTTGGTTTGTTATTAAGAAGACCATCGGCATTCGTGTAACTCGCGAGGAAGAAATAGCTGGTCTTGATATTGGTGAGCATGGTAATGTGGCTTATCCAGACTTTGCTCCAGTTGCTACTGAATCAGAATTACCAAGCAACATCGAAACTATCAAGTTAGATAAAACAGCCTCTACGGCAGCTACAGGTACAGTTTCAGAGGATGTTGCAATCCCTGTTGTACACAAAGAACATGCTGGTGCAAAACTTACGAAGGTTACGATTATTGCAAATCAAACCAAATTTGCAGAACTTCAAGATGCACTTGATACGCTTGGTATTACAGGTCTTACAGTTACCAATGTTTTCGGGCATGGTATGCAAAAGGGACACCAAACTTATTTCCGAGGAGCACCTGTGGACACAAGATTGCTTCCGAAAGTTAAGATTGACGTAGTAATATGCAAAATACCAACGAAAACACTCGTTGACACAATCCAAAAGATTCTGTATACAGGTAAGATCGGTGACGGAAAAATCTTTATCTATGATGTTGAGGACGTAATCAAGATTCGTACCAATGAACATGGTTATGATGCACTACAAGATGAAGATTAGATTATAAAAAGGTTCATATAGAATAGGCTGTTGCAAAATTTGAGGAGATATATAATTTTGCAACAGCCTATTATTTTATCTTTAATCCCATAAATATTTCTGTTACATATATTAATAGAAAAGGATTTTTTATGGAAATATATATAGTTAAATCTGGAGATACGGTTGATTCGGTTGCTTTAGAGAATGAAGTTTCGGTAGAGTCGGTGTTATATAATAATCAAATTGAATATCCATATGCTCTTGCGGTTGGTCAGGCTTTATTATTAACAAAAGGCACACCTTCAAATGAACGAAAAACGGTATCGGTGAATGGATATGCCTACCCATTTATTGATTCCTATGTTTTGAATCAAACATTGCCTTATCTAAGTGCTCTTTCTGTCTTTTCTTATGGGTTTAGTGCAGAGGGGGAACTGGTCTACCCGCCATTAGATGACACTTTCATGATCGAGGCCGCCATTCAGTTTCAAGCAGCTCCGATTCTTACCTTAACGCCATTTGGACCGGATGGCCAATTTAGTAATTATTTAATAAGTCGTGTTGTTAATAACTGGGAGGCTTCGGAGAATTTAATTCAACAAATCACGGAAACAGTTCAAGCGAAAGGATTTCAAGGAGTAGATGTTGATTTTGAATATATTCTGCCGGAAGACAGAGTGCCTTTTGCAGAATTCGTCGGACGTCTGCGAGAAGCAATCAATGCTATAGGGTATCCAGTATCCGTTGCTCTAGCACCTAAAACCTCAGATACACAGGCTGGTTTACTATACGCAGGAAAGGATTATGCTCTACTTGGAGAGGCTGCAGATAGCGTATTATTAATGACGTATGAATGGGGGTATACCTACGGGCCACCTATGGCGGTCGCACCAATCAACAAAGTACGTGAAGTGGTTGAATACGCTATTACACGTATTCCAGAGTATAAGATCAATATGGGAATTCCAAACTATGGATATGACTGGACCCTACCATTTGTAAAAGGAGAATCCAAAGCAAGAACGATTGGTAATATCGAAGCAATTCAAATTGCTGTTGAGAATAATGCTGAGATACAGTTTGATCCGGTTGCTATGTCTCCTTTCTTTCGTTATACAAGAGATGGATTAGAGCATGAAGTGTGGTTTGAAGATGTACGTAGTATGGAAGCAAAGTTTAATCTGGTAAAAGAATTTGATTTACGAGGTATGGGGTATTGGCAAGTTATGAAATTATTCCGTGCCAATTGGTTATTGTTAGCTGACACCTTTTGGATTGAGAAGCAAGGGGAATAGACCCACTTATAGTAGTGTATCTTAGCGAGTTTTCTTTATCTTATGAAATTGAAATCCACCAAGATACACTGCTAAGTATGTTGTTTATAAAGAAAAGCTGTTGCAATTTGAATACCTGTAATATATTTTTCGGACAGAATGCATTTTGAAATTCTATCAGCCACAACTAATTTTTTTAACAATTATAACTGACGTTATGATATGATATGATTAGCGGTAAGTCTGGAGGATCAAGTAATGACTGAAAAAGAGAAGAAAACTAGGATTGTAAAGGAAATAATAAAGCCACTAATAAAGTCAGCTGGTTATAAATGTAGTGGTACGACGTTCTACAGGGAATGTCAGGGATGTTATGTTATTATAAACCTACAATCATCACAATTTAATAATGAAGAGAGTGGGTTCAATTTTTGGTTTAATATAGGAGTACTGGATAAGAAAGAAATTGTTGATATCAATGATGTGAAGAGTAGCTATGGAGGTAATTCTCCAACTAGGGAAGAGACATTCTTACCAGACAATGGATTATTACATCCTTATAGATCAAACGGATATACAATAGGTGGAATAAAAAATGGACAACCTATTATAACAGATTATGATGATGCTGCTACAAGAATAGGCAATGATATTAGTCAGTACATATTACCTCGTCTTGATTTAGTTCAAAACTTAGAAGATTGGGATAAACTATTGGAGGAATTAATCGAACTTAATAATAATAAGAGAAATCACCTTTTATCTTTCTTTTATGGTGCCACTATGTTGGCATGCTCTTTTTCTAATAAGAAGTTTTTAGAAGAATTCATTGATAATGGTCGAATTAATAAGCAAGATATTTTAGAGAATATGAACTTACTACAAGAAGTTTTGAAGTATACTGGTAATAATGAAGATGAAGTCAAGGAATTTATAATGCATGTTTTACAATGAAATATGTTACATTGGTTAGTGAAGGAAAATATTACGATATGTAATTTTAATAAAAAGTATTAGAAAGTAGCTATTGGAGGAAATCATATGCAGGAACCTATATTAGGGTTATCGACTAAAGAAGTAATGGAACACAGAAAAACAGAAGATGAGGGGAATTTGAGGTCATCTATTACAAAAACAAAAACGCAGATTGTTAAGGAAAATATATTTACATTATTCAATTTGTTAAATTTCATAATCGCAGCATTGCTTTTGGGGGTAGGAGCCTATTCTAATCTGTTATTTATTGCGATTATCATACTAAACATAAGTATAGGGATTGCACAGGAACTGAAAGCAAAAAAAATGGTGGATAACCTGTCCATTCTGAATCGCCCTCATGTCACAGTACTAAGGGATGGAAAAGAACTTCTTGTTGAGACAGAAGAAATCGTAAAAGATGATGTAATGGTACTAGATAGTGGCAAACAAATTTGTAATGACGCTGTTGTCTTGCGAGGATCATTGGAAGTGAATGAATCACTCTTAACTGGTGAGAGCGATGCTGTGATCAAAGAGGAGGGAGATGAGCTCTATTCGGGGAGTTTTGTAATCTCCGGCAGATGTTATGCAAAAGTTATACATGTGGGTAGTGAGAATTACGCTACTAAATTAGCAGACGATGTAAAAAAGGAAAAACAGGTCCATTCAGAACTTTTAGGTTCAATGAAGAAGGTGACGCGTTTCACAAGTTTCTTAATTGTTCCCCTAGGAATTTTACTTTTTATAGAGTCGGTGTTACTGCGACATATGACATTTGCTGATTCTATTATAACTTCCTCAGCGGCACTTTTGGGAATGTTGCCGAAAGGTCTAGTATTGTTAATTTCGGTATCTCTGGCAACGGGAGTAATACGGTTAGCGAAGATGAAAATCCTGGTACAAAATATCTACTCGCTAGAGACTCTGGCTCATGTGGACGTTCTCTGTCTGGATAAAACAGGAACTATAACGGATGGTAAAATGAAAGTAAAGACAGTGATTCCTATGACAAAACTTCCGAAGGAAGAAACAGATGCACTGATTCAGTCTTACCTAGCAGCATGCAATGATAACAATGCAACATTTCAAGCTTTGGAAGAAGAGTTCTCAGCGAAAGCCATATATTCGCCTGTGGATAGAATATCCTTCTCTTCACACAGAAAGTGGGGAGCTATCAGTTTCAGTGACATGGGTACCGTCTTTGTGGGTGCTCCAGAGCGTATGATGAAGCATCTACCAAGAGAAGTGGAAGAGCAAATGGAAGCAGGTTATCGTGTGGTGGTGATTGGATATTGTAAGAGAATGTGGAACAATGAAAATGAATTACCCGAGGATATTCAACCTATGTATATCACAATTCTGACAGATACCATTCGAAAAAATACTCGCCAGACACTGGAGTATTTCCGTAATGAGGGTGTTGATGTAAAAGTCATTTCAGGGGATCATATGAAAACAGTTTCTATAATTGCGAAAAAGGCAGGACTAGAACGGTGGAACGATGCAATAGATTTAAGCACAGTAGGAGAAAATGTGAATTATGACAAGATTTGCAAGGAATATGCTGTGTTTGCAAGAGTTACACCAAAACAGAAACAACAGTTGGTACAAGTATTGAAACGACAGGGGCATCATGTAGCAATGACAGGAGACGGCGTTAATGATCTACTAGCTCTAAGAGAGGCAGATTGTTCTATAGCTGTAGCAGAGGGAAGTGATGCAAGCCGTCAGATTTCCCAAATTGTGTTACTAAATTCTGATTTTACGCATCTTCCTCAAGTAGTGTTAGAGGGAAGAAAGGTAGTAAACAATGTGACAAGAACCGCAGGGGTATTCTTTATTAAAACTATATACTCTATCCTTGTGTCTTTGTTCTGTATCCTGTTAAATATTCCATTTCCTTTCATACCGATACAGATTACTTTAATTGATGCTTTTATTGAAGCAGCGCCTTCCTTCCTTACAATCTTTGAGTCAAATACGAGAAGAATACATGGTGGCTTTTTAAAGAAAGTATTGGGAAATGCTGCTCCGTTCGCATTAAGTATTACAATAATGATTGTAATCGTAAGTTTGACCACCCCATTTGACGCAAATCAAAATCAGACAATTATGTATTTACTTTTGATGATGACGTCCATGATGGCTGTAGTAAAGAGCTGTATTCCATTTACAAAACTCAGAGTATTTACTTGTGCGACTATGATTCTTGGGGCTTTTGGCGCGCTGGCAGTACTTCCATCACTTTTTGAGGTGTGTACAGTAACGTTTAATATGCTAGGCTATCTAACGATTGCTTTGGCAGGAATGGTTATTCTTACAAGTATTTTTATAAAGTTAAAAAAGATACAGGTTATTAGGATAAGGTGAGATGTATAGATTGACATTGTTCGTTACGGAAAGTGTCGGGAGCTGGTTATCGATTAAATCGGTAATTATTAGAATAAGGGCAAAACCTATCAAGTAGGTTTTGTCCTTATTTACAGCATATCTAATTTATATGTATTGATATTATTATAGGCGTGCAAGCAATTCTGTCTTCTTGCTGTTGAATTCATCTTCGGTTAAAATTCCACTATTTTTTAGTTGAGATAATTTTTCGATTTGTTCTGGTATATCATTAGTAGTGATAATTGAAACATTCATTGTACTAGATGTGTTGAAATTTAATTTTGCATTAGTAAACGTATTTCTAATTTTCTCCATAATATCTTTCTTATATGTAATAAGGAGATCGAAACTTTTGGTATTAGTATGTATTTGAATATGACCTCCAGTTATGCCATTACCAGAACAATTAATAGAATTGAGTGTGTCTAAGGAAAACTCCTCGGTATTTTCAATATTTAAAGATTTATAGACAAAGAAAAAACGTTGATTGGTTAGAACTGAAATACCCGGTAATTTTTCTTGTTTTCTTATGTTGACAGTAGTGATAATTGCATTAGTTGGAGATATGTATAATATTTTTTCACCTGGTCTTAATTTACTTTCAGCATTTTCAATATTTTTAACATTACCAAATGTTTTCACCTCAAATTCTTTTAGAATTTGCTCTGTTTCTCTTTTCATTAATAGATCCTCCTCTTTAATTTGTATAATTTTCAGTAATAAAATTATTATATATCATACGGGGGAAATGGTAAATATAAGTAAAAATAAATTATGAAAAATCAATTAATGTAGTGTAGGCATTCCATATGAGAAATTTGTTATGAATAAGGACCAGATAGTTTGTCAAATTTACTAATAGGACGAATAATTGGTAAATATTGATAGTAGAATAGAGTAGTATAGGATAAGCTGTATAGAGCTAACCTGTACTTGTGTATTGTCAACTTAGATGTTGCAGAAATGTATACGAGTTTTGCTCAAAAACTAATAATACACAAGCACATCAAGAAAGGACTGCTATATAGCAGAAGGTGAGGAGTATGTACAAGATATTAAGTAACTATCTGAGTGTGAACCAGATTGTTATGATTGGTATAATTGTTGCTTTTGTTATTACATTTCTGGCATTAAAGCGCCCGTTACCCTTTCTACCCAGTGACAAAGGACGAGACTATGCACTGAATGGAAACCTATCAAAAGGGAAAATTCGAGGTGTTGGATTAACTTTTGTAGTATGCTTTTTAATATGTAGCTTTATATTTCTCCCAGTGGACCGCGAATACGTGATCTATTCCATTCTTTTGTTTGGAGTTATGTTAAGTGGGTATCTAGATGATGCCTCCGATACTCCATGGAATGAATATAAGAAGGGACTAATTGATCTAATTCTATCAGTAATAACGATTCTAACTTTTATGGATTTCAATTCGACAACTATCTATATAGGAACTGCGGAGCTTATAATTCCCAAGGTGCTATATATAATTTTAGGAATTATTTTGTTTTGGGTAGCAATTAATGTTACAAACTGCTCGGATGGAGTAGACGGATTATGCGCAAGTGTTGCAAGCGTAGTACTTGTATCATTTAGTATTATTTTCAGCCAGACCCTAGGTAAATACGCCATGGCAAATTTTTTGTTCGTGGCAGTTTTATTGGCATATCTTTATTTTAATTCCTCCCCTAGTAGCATGTTGATGGGGGATGCCGGCTCACGGGCTTTGGGATTTTTTATTGCAATCATTACGATTAAGACAGGACATCCGTTTATATTTATCTTGTTGGCAGGAGTATTTCTGATTGATGGTGGTTTGGGCTTAGTTAAAGTGTTCTTATTACGGTTCTTTAAGATTGGAATTATGAAGAATACACTAACGCCAATACATGATCATGTCAGGAAGAAGCATCATTGGTCGGATACACAAGTTGTTGTACGATTTTTAATTATACAGACATTTTTTTCAATTCTTGCATACGTAATACTAATATAGTTTTGCTAGTTTGTTGCAGTAAATGAATAAGGTAGTGCTAAGGAACTAACTTAATAAAACAATTTTGCTGAAAAGAGTGTACAAGTAGAATGGTTTCATGTATACTCTTTTGATATGCTAAGATATGGATTAACTCGAAACAAGTTTCAAATGGGAGAATTTACATGGCGGAAAAATTAAGTTTACAGAATATAAAGAATGCAATCGAATCCATGAAATCATTTTTTGATATTGTAAGGTTAGTGGATACAACCAAAACAACGGTTATTTCATATGACGAAGAGCTAAATATTCTTAAAGAGCAAGAGCGTTGTTATAAATTATGGAATAAAGACGTCAGGTGTGAGAATTGTACGAGTATGTGTGGCGCGTTAGAAGGTTGCACTAAGACGAAGTATGAGTTCATAGAAGGTGATCTATATCATGTATCATCTAGACCTGTTGTGGTTTGCGATGAATCTGGGAATGAATGTAAGGTAGTTTTGGAGATTATAAACGGAGTATCAGATGATGTACTTTTTCATAAGTTCGGAGTTAGCGGTCAAATGGACCAAAGTGTAGTTAGTTTAATTTCAGATATCTATCATAAAGTATATGAAGATCCGCTAACGAGGGTCTATAATAGAAGATATCTAGATGAATTTATTTACCTCTATAAAAACAACGATGAGGTAGCAAAGCATATTGGTTTTATCATGGCAGATCTAAGTAAATTTAAAGAAATTAATGATTTGCTTGGACATGACATCGGGGATCGGATATTAATTGAAGTTGCAGCTACACTTAAAGAACATATAGAACCAAGTGATTCCGTTATTCGTATGGGTGGTGATGAGTTCGTTATTGTTTTAGCGAATTACACAAAAGAGATGATTGTGGCAAGGATGGAATTATTACGTAAAGAGGTAAACAAGATCTGCTATAATGAACAGGAACAAAGTTATGTGATTGTGGACATGGGATATTCGTATACAGAAGCATTCAAGACGACAAAAGAATTCGTTGATCAGATGTTGAAAGAAGCCGATGAATCCATGTATTTGATGAAAAAACACATATAAGATAGACAGATAACCCCTCTGTGTATATAGGAGAATAGTCCTCGTAAAACACTTTATAGTGTACCTTTAATTATACCTATATACAACATATTGTGAAAAAAATAAATTTTTACCCAAGAAACAATTGAAAAAATCCTTCATAAAGATTATAATGATTATTGCACATTAATTGGAGGAGAGGTACATTATGAAAATCATAAAACGAAATGGTTCAGAAGAAATTTTTGATCTTAATAAAATTATAGCAGCAGTAATTAAAGCTAGTGATGCAACATTGAATTCAATGCTTACAAAGGAGCAAATCAGTGAAATTGCTGACTATGTTGAATATAAATGTCTAAAGATGAATCGAGTAGTATCTGTAGAAGAGATCCAAGATATGGTAGAAAACCAAATCATGTCTACGGGAGCATTTGATGTGGCGAAATCGTATGTCAGATACCGATATAAACGTTCTCTTGTACGTAAAGCAAACACAACAGATAATACGATACTATCACTGATTGAATGTAATAACGAAGAGGTAAAACAGGAGAATTCCAATAAGAATCCTACTGTAAATAGTGTACAACGTGATTACATGGCGGGTGAAGTTAGTAAGGACATAACAAGAAGATTACTCCTTCCAGCTGATATTGTGGAAGCTGATAAAGAGGGTATAATACATTTCCATGATTCCGATTATTATGCACAACATATGCACAACTGTGATTTGATTAATCTTGAAGATATGCTTCAAAACGGTACAGTAATTAGTGAAACATTAATTGAAAAACCACATAGCTTTTCCACTGCTTGTAATATCGCAACACAGATTATTGCACAAGTTGCAAGTAGCCAATATGGTGGACAAAGTATCAGTTTAGCACATCTTGCGCCATTTGTTCAGATTTCTCGTGATAAGATACGTAGGGATTTAATTGAAGAAATAGAACTATTAGGAACAGAAGCATCCGAAGAATTGATCAGTAAGTTGGTAGAGAAGAGATTAAGAAAAGAGATTACAAAGGGTGTTCAAACAATTCAATATCAGGTAGTTACACTTATGACTACCAATGGTCAAGCACCGTTTTTAACTGTTTTCATGTATCTGAATGAAGCAAAGAATGAGCAGGAGAAGAAGGATCTCTCCTTAATTATAGAAGAAACATTAAAACAAAGATATCAAGGTGTTAAGAATGAAGCAGGAGTTTGGGTTACACCAGCATTCCCTAAATTAATCTATGTTCTTGAAGAGGATAATATCAGTGAAGATTCTGAGTACTATTACTTAACAGAGTTAGCAGCAAAATGTACGACGAAGAGAATGGTTCCAGATTACATCTCTGAAAAGATGATGAGAGAATTAAAAGAAGGAAACTGTTTCCCTGTTATGGGTTGTAGAAGTGCGTTAAGTCCATGGAAAGATGAGAATGGAAATTACAAGTTCTACGGACGTTTTAACCAAGGTGTTGTTACCATCAACCTTGTAGACGTGGCTTTATCATCGGGTAGAGATATGGACAAGTTCTGGAAGATATTTGATGAGAGATTAGAGCTTTGTTATAAAGGATTAATGTGTCGCCACAATCGTTTGAAGGGAACTTTATCCGATGCAGCACCAATTCTATGGCAATATGGTGCACTAGCAAGACTTAAGAAAGGTGAAACAATCGATAGCTTACTATATGGCGGATATTCTACAATCTCACTTGGTTATGCAGGATTATATGAATGTGTAAAATACATGACAGGAGAGTCTCATACCAATCCTGAAATTACACCTTTTGCACTTGAAGTTATGCAATATATGAATGATGCTTGCGACAAGTGGAAAGAAGAGACAAATATCGCTTTCAGTACGTATGGATCACCAATTGAAAGTACAACTTATAAGTTTGCAAAATGCTTACAAAAACGATTTGGTATAGTCGAGGGTGTTACAGATAAGAGCTATATCACAAATAGTTATCATGTGAATGTATCAGAGCCGATCGATGCATTCTCCAAATTAAAATTTGAATCAAAATTCCAAGCCCTATCTTCAGGTGGTGCCGTAAGTTACGTGGAAGTTCCTAACATGCAAAACAACATTCCAGCAGTTCTTGAGATAATTAAGTTCATCTACAATAACATTATGTATGCGGAGTTGAATACAAAGAGTGATTATTGTCAGGAGTGTGGATTTGACGGTGAGATCAAGATTGTGAATGAAGAGGGTGGCAAACTTATATGGGAGTGTCCAAATTGCAGTAATCGTGATCAGGATACACTGAATGTAGCTCGTAGAACTTGTGGATATATAGGAACACAATTCTGGAATCAAGGAAGAACGCAAGAGATTAAAGAAAGGGTGCTTCATTTATAGATGAATTATGGTGCAATAAAAAAATACGATATTGCTAATGGGGAGGGCGTCAGAGTTTCTTTGTTTGTATCTGGCTGTACCCATCAGTGTAAAGGTTGTTTTAATTATGAAGCGTGGGATTTCACATTTGGTAAACATTTTACAGCGGATACCGCGAACGAGATATTAGAAGCGCTGGAACCTTCGTTCATTAATGGACTTTCACTCCTTGGAGGAGAACCGTTTGAACGACCAAATCAAGAAGTACTTTTACCATTCTTACACAAAGTGAAAGAGAAATACCCACAGAAGAATATCTGGTGCTATACAGGATATACACTAGAGGATGATTTACTAAGTGAGAGTAGAGCACGATGTGAACATACCGATGAGATGCTTGGTTTAATTGATGTCTTAGTGGATGGAAAATTCAAAGAAGAGTTAAAGGACATTACATTAGCCTTCCGTGGCTCCTACAATCAAAGAATTATTGATGTGAAAGAGTCCTTGAAACAAGGTAAGACGATTTTATGGAAGTTAAGATAATGATTTAACATTATTGATAACACAAGCCATTTTGTATCACAATCATAATAACAGAACAAAATATATCGCACGAACGTACCTAGAAGTATGGTGTTCGTGCGATATTTTATGGAAAACAAGAAGATTACGTAAGCCGAGGAAAATCGTTTTCTAAGGAAAACTATAAGAGATTTACAACAGTTAAAGGTACAGGAAGAGAAAATGAAATACGAATTAAGACTAGAAGGCGTGACAAAAAGATACGAAGGACATACAATAGTAGAAAATATTAGTTTAGCAATTAACAAAGGAACCGTTGTTGGTTTTGTTGGATCGAATTATGAGAAGGTATCCTTGTTTATGCAATTATTAGCGGGAGAAATAACACCGTGCCAAGGAGAAATATATTATAAAGATGAGAGCCTCAGACTGTATGGGCAAGTTCCTAGACATGTTGGAGTTTATATATCAGATATTGGTTTTCTAACAGAGTATACAGGCTTTAAAAATCTCAAATACATCGCAGGAATCAATGAAATAGCAGGAGAAAAGGAAATATGCGAGGCAATGACATTCGTAGGAATATCGCCAACGAATAACCGAAAGGTACTACGATATTCAGACCGTATGCGTCAAAAACTCAGTATTGCACAGGCAATTATGGAAGGGCAGAAGATGTTATTAATTGATGCAGGAGTCTTCACCGCTGCAAACGAAGGAAACCATGCAGACATACGAAAGATTCTAGCAAAGCTTAAAAAGCTTGGCTGTACCATTGGAATCGCTAGCGAGAGAGAAGAATATATCGAACGAATCTGTGATGAGATCGTTCTTATCTAATCAAGATGTACGGAATTATCTAGAGGATAGTTTCGTACATTTTATCATATCATAATGAAAGTAATATTATAGAAAAATAATTTCCATATATTCGTGGGGAGGGAATGGGTAGAATAATTCTCCCAATCATAATATTGGAGGCCTCTATATGTACGAACAAAGAAAGATTCGAATACGACAAAACAATCTTACAATAAGAAGCGCAGAAGTTACAGATGCAGAACAATTAACAACTTGGTGGAACGATGGAACAGTGATGGAACATGCGGGATTTCCTAATGGTTTGAATCAGAGTTTAGAAGAGACGATTGAGCAAATTAAAAGCAATGAACGTAGACTTTCGCAGATATGTATCATCGAAGTTTCTGGTATACCTATTGGTGAGATGAGTTATAGAATTGGAGACCGTTATGCAAATATCGGGATTAAAATCTGCGACGTGTCTTATCAAAATCAAGGGTTAGGAAAGAAATTTATCGAGATGCTAATTGACTATTTATTTACGAATGAAGTACTTAATTATGCAGTTCCAATCGATAAAATCATACTAGATACCAATCTAAAGAATGAACGTGCAAGACATGTATATGAAAAAATCGGATTTATGAAAGTACGAGTAAATGAAGACGCCTGGGAAGACCAGTTAGGTCAGATGCAATCGAGTGTTGATTATGAGATGACGAGAGAGCGATACGGTTTATATCGTAAAGAGTGGTAGTAATAAGAAGGTTGCCATACTTAGTTTATTATCAAGTGTTCCTTTTGATAAACTAGTGTGGCAACCTGTTTTACCGAAGAATTGATATTGTATCTATTATATCATGCGCTGTTTCTTTAAAAGTAAGATGTTCATGGTGATGAAACATACAAGTAAAGCGGATAATACAAATGCAATATTTGGACTCTGTGACATAGTCACAGAAGTATTAATAAAAACAGTATAGAATACAGACATAGACAAAAACAAAAAGAAGTAAATAGATAATGGAGGTAATTATTATGGCTAAGGTTCTTACTATAAATGATTTTAATGATAAAGTGAAAAAGGAAGGGGTTGCTATCGTTGATTTCTTCGCAACATGGTGTGGGCCGTGTAAGATGTTAGCACCGATATTTGATGAACTTGGTAATGAATTAGGTGATCAAGCTGGATTTTACAAAGTAGACATTGATGAAAGTTTAGAATTAGCGAATGAATATGGAATTCAATCCGTTCCAACAATGTTAGTATTTAAGAACGGTGAAGTTGTTGACAAATTAGTAGGAGTTACACCAAAGGCAGGAATTAAAGCTAAGATCGAACAACAATTATAAGAGCATATATATAGAGGTAGAAGGCAATCTTTTGAGAGGAAATCTTATGAGATTGCCTTTTTTATTGCTTTTTCTTTAGAATTTCTTAAGATATCTTACCGTTTGATATTTAGATTTAAAGGATATTATGGATAATATCACAGGGGAGTTTAATAATAGGGAGGTGAAAAACATAGTGATCCATATAATTTATGTCGGAAGGTCCTTGTATATTGATACATACTATACTAACATATAAGGAAGAAGATATGCGTGGAAGGAGTATGTGAAATAGTATGTATCAGATATTAGTTGTTGAAGATGATAAAGAGATATTAGAGGGAATTAGTATATATCTAAGAAATCAGGGATACAAGGTTTTTGGAGCTTCAAACGGATTTGAGGGATTAGAGGTATTAGAACGTGAGACCATACATCTAGCAATAGTAGATATTATGATGCCAAAGATGGACGGAATTACGATGACGATGAAGTTAAGAGAGAAGTTTGATTTCCCAGTTATTATGTTATCTGCTAAGTCAGAAGATATGGATAAAGTTACAGGCTTGAATATTGGTGCAGATGATTACGTGACGAAACCCTTCGTACCAATGGAATTATTAGCGAGGGTGAATTCCCAATTAAGAAGATATGCCAAATATCTTAAAGTAGTGGAAGATGTACCTAAAAGTAATGTGCATACAATTGGAGGTCTGGAATTAGACGAGGATATGGTGGAAGTAAGGGTGGATGGAAATCCAGTAAAATTAACTCCACTGGAATTTAAAATCTTGCAGTTATTAATAAAAAGCCCTGGGAGAGTTTTTTCACCGGATGAGATTTATGAACGAGTATGGAATGAAAAGGCTATTACAACAGATACCATCATGGTTCATATAAGAAAGATTCGTGAAAAAATTGAGATTAACCCTAGGGAACCAAAATATTTAAAGGTGGTATGGGGAATTGGATATAAAATCGAAAAGCAGTAGAATTATAGGAAGTATTATTTTAACATTCGTAGTGATTATTACGGCTGGAGCTGTAGTAACTACGTATGATCATTTTTGGGATGTAGTGGATAATAAAAAAGAGAATCCTTATGAGGAATATTGGTTTAATGATTATCTGAATAGGAATGCATATTCACTTTATATGGCTGTGGCCGAAGAAAGAGCAGGTAAGGAATTAAAACCATCTGATATCTATCTGAATATTGAGAAGAAAGAAATATTAGAAGAAAAAGAAGACAGTGAACAGAGTGAAACAACTGTTATCAATGACCAAGATTATGTAGATTATACCTATGATGATCCCTATTCCATTGAGAACATGGTACGTGAATTTGATGACTTACTTAATGGAATAAATGGTGATACCGTTTCGGCAAACCAAAATCTAAAGTATCAAGTGGTGGATAATAAGACCGGAAAAGTCGTTACTTCATATGATTGGACGTTTAGTGAGAAGACGAAAGATGAGTATGATTTCTATGTAACAGTAGTATTTGATAAACAAGGGAAAATTAGCGTTAAAGATGGTTACAATGTGAATGAGTCGGAGTTAGTTCAACGTTTGAGTGATTTTATTGTACAGTATAATGAATCGTATTGGGAGGGCTCATATTCGATTAATCCAATCGTAGACACAACATTTAATTATGCGGTACCAAAGGAGTTACAAGCATATGATTCAATCTACTGGCAACAACAGATGGGGTATAGACATATGTTTTATGAGAATTCAGGATTTCCATTTGTAATACTTGGCGCTGCAGTAATCATAATGTTTATAGCTTTATTACTATCAAGTAAGAAAATTTGTAGAGTAGGAACAGGAATTACGTCGAAGATCCCATTAGAAATAATAGTGGCAGCAGGAACTTTGGCTTTCGGATTAGCGATTAGTATGTCTGAAATAATATATCTTACACATACTGGTAAACTTGCCGAATATCTGATTAGTATCGGATTTCCTGATAAGTTAGTACCATTCCTTCATATTGGAGCATGGGCTACTATCTTTGGTGTAGTTGCAATTATTACATTATCAATTAAGCAACTTTTCGTAAAAGGATTCAAACGATATTGCAAAGAGAATGTGTTAATTATTCGAATAATCAACTGGTGCCTAAGGAAAGTAAAGAATTTCATTAATAAGATTACAGAGATTAATGTAGATGATACGGTAAACAAATTCCTGTTTAAGATACTTGCTCTTAATTTCATCATTCTTACTATATTCTGTAGTATCTGGTTCTTTGGAATCGCTGGTCTAATAGTATATACGATTGCTATGTTCTTCTTTTTACAGAAGAAATCGCAGAAAATAAAAGACGATTATGATAGTATCATGGAGATCACAGATTCGTTGGCAAAAGGAAATCTGAACGTAACGGAAGAGCGTGATTTAGGTGTATTCGAACCTATGAAGACAAACTTAACAAGGATTCAAGGTGGTTTTAAGAAAGCTGTTGAAGAAGAGTTAAAGAGTCAGAATATGAAAACAGAATTGATTACTAATGTATCACATGATCTAAAGACACCACTAACAGCAATTATAACTTACGTTGATTTATTAAAGAATGAAGAAATTACGGAAGAAGAGAGAAAATCGTATATTGAGACATTGGATAAGAAATCACAACGACTAAAACAATTAATTGAAGATTTGTTTGAAGTAAGTAAAGCAAATAGTGGTAATATGGAAGTAAATTTGGCAACGGTTGATGTACTATCTTTAATAAAACAAGCAGAACTTGAACTTTCAGAGAAGTTAGAGGGAGTAGGTATTGAAGTCTGTATTCGTTCCAATGAAGAGAAGATATACCTAGAGTTAGACGGACAAAAGAGCTATCGTATATTTGAAAATCTGTTTGGAAATCTAGTAAAATATGCGATGCCGAATAGGAAAGCTTATGTAGATGTTATCTCAACTGGATCAGTTACACAAATCGAAGTAAAGAACATGTCAAAAGAAGAATTAGACTTTGACACAAGTGAAATTACAGAACGATTTGTAAGAGGTGATAAATCAAGAAACTCCGAGGGTTCGGGACTAGGATTAGCAATTGTGAAGAGCTTAGTGGAACTTCAAGGTGGAAGGTTTGAGATTGTCATTGATGGAGATCTATTCAAGGCTATTATAACCTTTGAGAATTAAGAAATAGTAGAAAAATCTGTCCTTATCGATCTTGAATTTGTACTGAGCATGGATAAGGAAAACGCCGAAAACCCGCATAAACAATCTGTTTTTGCAGGTTATCGGCGTTTTTTTATAATATTTTTTTTAGATAGCTCTCGTTTAATAAGTGTACTGTTTCAAATTTTCCGTTATAAAAAGCAGCCCAATTATTGAAGATACAAGGTAATTCTTTCGCCTTTTGCAAACTGTCTATTGCAATTAGATTTAATGGAATACTATTGTTATTGCAATACGTTTTTACCTGTTCAATGCAATTCGGGATAAAAGGGCATTGCATTCCATAGAAAATAGTCAATTCTTTTTTGTCTATACTCATTTGCTTTACATTATCTGTAAAAGAAGGATTCTCCCCATTGAATGACAAGCAGAGGAGTTCGTATTCATCGTTAATAGTATCTACTACTTGAAATCCAAACTTTGTCATAAGTTTTTTCTCAGTTAAAAATGGCTTTTTCTTTTTAGAGCTAAGGACGCAAACACCAGATTTCCTTTGTGCTTTAGCGTCATTTATACAGTATTCAAGAAGTGCTTTACCATATCCTTTTCCCTTATATGACCCTGATACCCAAAGACAATAAATATACAAGAAATTCTCTCCACATACAGGTACCCATGCTGTTTCTAAAGGGGCGTATTCTATGAAAACTTTCCCTTTTACGTCAAGTTTTCTAAAAACGTGTCCCTCTACAAGGCGGTCTTTTAACCATTGTTTTTTCGTGGCTACACCACACTGATGTTTCTTATCGGCAATGGCGCAACATAAATGTTCATGTTCTAAATTATCAAGCGTCAGATTTATGAATTGTTCACTCATTTGTACTCTCCTTTTCAAAGGAATTCACCTTTTTTAACTAATTATAGCAAACAAACCTTGACAATATATGTCATGTTTTATAATGTTTTTTAATAAAACTTTTTCGGCTAACTATTAGCGTAGATAAGCGGCTGTTTTTCTGGTATTTGAATATAAGAAAGTGTAAAATGGAATAAAGTGAAAAATGAAATAAAGTGTAAAATTAATTAAAGTGAAAAAGTCTAGTTGAAGAAAGTAGGTGATTGATATAAAAAGTAGCGAACAAGATTTGAAAAAGAGAGGTTATGTAACGAAAGATCAAATTAGCGAATATGCAGGTGAAAAAGTCAGCATCTTACTTACTATGTTACATGCAACAAATCCCTGTGAGAGAACCATAGCAGCAAATAACTTATCCGCTTTAGATAATCGAGTAGTAGATGAATTGTTAAATCAACTTTCAAAGGAAAAGTGTCTTTACACCAAGATTGCAATATGTGAAACTCTTGAGAAAGGTGATCAAGCTACAGCAGCGAAGATGACCCAATACCTAGGGGCAATCGGTCAAAACCAGTACATAAAATTACCGGATAAGGTATCTGCTAAGAAGTCCTATCCCTTACCAAGAGATATTATTGCCAGATCTCTTGGTAAGATGGATAGTTCTATATTTCAAACATTACTTAATGTTTTAGACACGAAGAATATCATTCAGATTAGAGAAGTGTTAGATGCTATAGGTTTTATGGCATTTTATCATAAGAAATTATCAAGTGGGGCGAATCAAAATATTATATATTCTACAATGCAAAGGTATCATCAGGATGATATTATCGTGTGGAAATGTATCTTATGTTTGTCGGCGTTTCCAAGCGATGAGACGAAGTATATTCTTAAAGAATATGTCAAACAAAAGAATGGATTAACTGCAGATCATATATTTGTAAAAGAAGCAAAAAGATCTATGCAGTTAGGTCAACTGGCAACCCATTAACTTAATTTCCTCTTAGATAGGAGGTACAGGGTAAGTCCTATAACGGCTACGATTAATTCAGTTGTAGGAAACGTGAACCAAACCCCAATCATACCACCTAAGGAAGAGAGTAAGAAGGCCATCGGAATAATTATTATAAACCCTCGTAGTAAGGAAATTATATGTGCGGGACGTGCATGTTCAGTTGATGTAAAATAGACGGACAGTATAATATTAAATCCAGCAAATACACAAGCAATAAAGTAAATCTTTAAACCTGTAACAGCGATACTTTGTAACAGTACATTTTGTTCACTATTAAAGGTACTGGCAATAAAATCTGCTCCGAAAAACACACTGCTGTAAACGATTCCCGAGATAGCTAACACGGTTACTAAAGAATAGTGCAGAATCTGCTTAATATCTTTTTTGTTTCCAGTACCATAGTTTTTGCTTAGGATAGGCTGAATACCTTGAGCTACTCCGGTATATATTGAGATTACCACAAGGGATAGATTGGCGATGACACCATATGCGGCAACACCGATATTTCCTTGTAACCCCAATATAATCTTGTTGAACACAATAATTACAATACCCGAAGATACCTCTGTAATTAATGATGGCAAGCCAGTTGATACAATATTGCTAATTAGTTTCCCTGATACGCTGCATCTGATAAGATGAAACTGGTTTCTCTTTTTAAGGAAATATGGAGAAAGAATAAGCATACTGATTATTGGAGCAAGTCCGGTTGCTAAAACAGCTCCGAAAATCCCCATATTACATGGGAAGATAAAGATATAATCCAGTACAATATTAGATAAACTTCCACCAATCATTGCTAACATGGAAAGCTGTGGAGCCCCATCATTTCTTACGAAGCATAGAAGTACATTATTGAGCATAAACATCGGAGCAAACAACAAGATTACCTGTAGATAAGTCTTACTCATTTGATAAACGATATCATCTGCCCCTAACAATCTTGTAATAGTCCCAGAGAGGAATATACCAATTGCGAAGAAGATAAGAGCTAATCCAAGTGTAAACAAAACAGTATTTGTGAACGCACGATTTGCTTCCCTCGTCTTATCTTGACTTTTTAGAATAGAGTACTTTGTAGCACCACCCATACCAAGCATTAAGCCACTGCCGTTAATAAAACTGTAGATAGGAATTGCAAGATTTAGCGCAGTTAAACCATTTGCACCGAGTCCTTTTGAGACGAAAAAGGTGTCTGCTAAGATATAACAGGACAGACCAATCATTCCAAGCACATTCAGCGATGTGTATTTCGCAAATTCTTTAAAGCATTTTGCATTATTCATAGAAACCAAACCTCCATACATAAAATAAAAGCGTCAGAACTTCATATCTTCACGGGCCTACGATATGAAGTCTGACGCTTTATTCCTCTATCCGGCGATAGAGGATAAGTCAGTAATATATTCAATTATTTTACGACATTCTAGCACAATGTGACGTATATTGTCAATAGAATGATTTATTCCTCTTCGGGATATTTCATATTCCAATCGTTTCTTATGGTGGTCATGATATCCATAACATCTATCGTATAGTCTAAGTGCATCTCATCGGATTCCTTTGAAATGGTTTTCTCCATGTCTATAATTTCATACGATAGAGCATCCCTCGTCTTACCAATCTCAATAATCTCTTGGCAATTATCTTCTGTATAGGTGATAACAGCTTTTTCAGCTCTTGGGTATTCATAGATTTCAATGAATCCCTTATCAAATGCAACCATTCCTCGCTTAGGTTGTTTCGCATGAAGGCTTAAAGAAACTGTAGCCATCTCTTGTTTGGAATTCATTAATAGGATACCTGCTTGTTCATCTACACCGGTAGGTGCAAATCTTACTTGAGATACTATTTGATCTGGCTTTTCTGTCATAAACCATCTCACAAAGGATAGAGCATATACGCCGATATCTAACAAAGAACCACCAGCTAGATTCCGATTAAAAAATCGGTTTGTCATATCGTATTCTTTATAGCTTCCAAAGTTCATCTGGATAAAGCGTAGAGGACCTAAGGAATTACTACTTACAATGTCATAGAGTTTTTTGTAGAGTGGCATATGATAGATCGTCATTGCTTCCGCTAGTACTACGTTGTGTTGTTTGGCTAATTCCACTGCTTGGTTTAGTTCATCTGAATTCAGAGTAATAGATTTTTCACATAATACATGCTTTCCGTTTTTTAATGCTTCAAGCAAATATGTAATGTGGGTATTGTGAGGTGTTGAGATGTAGATGATATCTATTTCATCATCGTAAAACATCTCATGGATGTCATCGTATACTTTAGTAATACCATATTTATTAGCAAATTCTACGGCTTTATTATGTGTTCGGTTACCCACAGCATATAGAGTTCGGCCTTGTTTTTGCATTGCCATAGCAAGCTCATTTGCAATTACTCCACAGCCTAATGAAGCCCAACGATATTCTTTCATAATGAAATCCCCCTTTGTTTCTTTTATATTATTTCTTACGTGCTGATATAAGTAGCATCATTGGACGACGCATCTCATCTTTCATACCTGGTATGTCAAGCATATCGCTTGGTGGTTGTGGCTCAACAATATGCTCTAAGACAAATTCATGCTTCAGTAAAGTATTAAGATATGTTGTTAATGTTCTATGATACTTTGTAACATGTTCGCCCAAAAATATCGCATCTCTTTCTCCTTCATAATAATAGTTATCTACAGGAAAGTGCGATATTTGTCCATCTTCACTATAATACCAATCTTGTGTTCCGTAAGACGTGAAAACAGGGTGCTCAACGGAAAAGATCAAGTTTCCACCAGGAACGACCCATTTGCTAATATTATGAACTAGGTTTTCAAAATCCTTAATATAGTGGAATGCAAGTGAACTTAATATGATATCAAAACTATTAAAATCCATACATAAATCTTCCATAGCGCTACAATGATATCTAATATTCAATCCTTCACTTTTTTCCTTAGCTACAGCTAACATTTTATTAGAAATATCTATTCCGACGGTTTCTTTCGCACCATGTTCAGCTGCATAGATGCAATGCCAGCCATACCCACAACCTAGATCTAAAACACGTTTATCTTTGAAATCAGGGAGTAGTTTTTTTAGCTCAGACCATTCACCTGATCCATCAAGCCCCTTTATCGAGCGATTCATTTCACTGTATTTCTTAAAAAACTGGTCATTATCATATTTATTTTCTTTCATATTCGTATCCTTTCAATTTCTGACGTAATACTCTTTTACACTATCATAGCTTTTTTGTGATATACAATAACACAAAACACGCTGCACACCTAAGTACTTCTAAGTGCGCACGAAAGGGTGCCGAAATAATGCGGAACTGCCTTCACTACGGAATCCTGCCTCTAGTTTTGCTTATCTACGCAACGATACAAGTACAGGTTAATCGTTGAAAGAATAGATTTTCCCCCAGACTATCGGATCTTTTTGAACAAGTATATCACTTCTCGAGATAGGAAGCAACATTGGGACCGTATACTGAGAATAGAAAACATAATCTTGTTCAAAGTCTACTTATACAGTACATCTTACAGCTCTCTTAGAACGATCATATAATGTTTTCGCCATGATTGTACCTGTTATCGTTATGAATACTTCTAAGAATCCTGTAACCATTCCAAAGTAGATAAAAAGAAAGAAGGATATGAGGCCAATTATAATGATTAATATGAAAAATATATTGTATTGCTTTTTATCAAGACTATGTAGTTCCCAAGTAATTAGTAAAAAAGCTAGAAGCAAAACGACTGTAGAGGTGAATGCGAATACTACATGTAATTCTGCTTTTACTGGATATATATCAGGAAGGAACGGAGTTGTAGCTGATAACAATAAGAGCACACAGGAAACGACTACCAGAATATTATCTAGTTTCTTATAACGTAATTTGTGATTAGAAATCACCCTGCTAAGAACCAGATAGATAAAGGCTACAATCATAAAAGCCCATAGCATAAAGGCATCTTTGTGTGCAATATCTGAACTAATAATGGATAGATTCGCATCAAAAAGGCTATCTTGCCTAGCTAATAAGATTGTGTAAACAGGAATAATAAAGTATGAGAACATATCGAGCATAGAGCCTCCTTAGCTTAGTAGTTTGTACGTATTATCTGTGTAAGTAAAACCGTAATCTGAACCTCGTTACGATCAAGGTCGATTTGAAATAATTCTTTAATTCGCGATAGTCGATGTAAAAGGGTACTACGATTGATATTAAGAATATTGGCAACTAACGTTTGTTGTTTATTTTCTTTAAAGTAAATGAAAAGAGTGTCCAGATAGTTAGTCTTATGTGCATTATCATATTCAATTATTGCTTGAATATACTTCGGTATAAATCCCTGCTCTTTTTCAAAATCTTTCATGAATTCATAAAATGTATATAATTTAATGGAGTCATAAGGAACAATTAGTTGCTTGTCATTGTATAGAGCATAATAGCAAGCCTTGCGAGCTTGGGTGTAATACTTCTTTAGTTCTAATAGATTCTCTAATTCATCACTTATCCCAATTCTTAAACTATTATCTTCAAGATAACTCAATAATTTTGGAAAAATGGATTGATTCAAATAATTTAAGTCTTGCGAATGTAATAAAACAAGAAAGTGGTTTTCATAGGTTACATGTGAGAAGAAAATCCCAGCTTGTTTGAAGGCAGAAATAAGAAATTTTTCTTGTTTATAGGAAATGTGATAGTTGGAAGAACTGACGACACAAATACTATGTTTCAATGATAAATCCCAATTCAGATAGTTAGCACGGTGGATTAACTCATCTCTAGTAAGAGTACTATTCAATAAGTTAGAAAGTAGAGGATTTGTATAATGCTCTTTTAGGAATGTTGAACTTTTTAACCATAAGGTTAGAAACTTAACAAATTCGCTTGTTATAAATGGGCGCAATGTCTCTAGCTCACCAGTAGGATCCATAACATGTAAGTAAAAACTTATATCTTTGTTTATTTTGATTTTGTAAACCAAAAAGGAAGGATAATGTTTTGGTGAAGCTGAATGATAATACCAATTTGTTGAACTGGTTTTTTCAAGTTCTTGATAGGTTGTGAAATCTTCCTTTGATATTTTACTAATATAACCGTGTTCCTTCGTACTACTCCATATATCTTCTGGTCTATAAGATTGTTCAATTTGATGAGGTTCTGTACCATTTGTCTGGACGATTTTAAACGTCTGATCAAAAAAGATAAGAGGATGTTTAATTTCTTCATAACCAAGATAGAACAATTCATGTAGGGATTTTTCTTCTAGTACAAATTGTTGTAATGTACTACACCAATGTTGAAGATACAAAAGCCTTTGATTCAATAATAGAAGTAATTCCCTGATCGAGAGTGTAGAAGAGAAACTAGGGGTTTTGGTGGTAGTAGATAAGGGGTTACTCAATATATACTGCCCCATACATTTACTTAAGGTAAGTTCATATGGGTTGTTTGTTGTGTTTGCTGTTATATATTGAATATCTAGTAATTCATCTACAGGAATATCCAAGTTAAATAACTTATCAGATACTAAGAGATCACTATACGTTACTTTCATAAATAGCCACCTTTCTATAAATTTATTATACCACATTCTGTTGTATATACGAGTATAAAATCAAACTCTTTGATGGTTTTTTTGAAAAACTAATTATGTTAAATTAATAACATACTTAACAAAAAGGTAATGCGAAAGGAGAAACAGATATGGGAAAAATAATAATGACAGGTGTGGATGGTAACTTTGGTGGTTATGCAGCAAGAAGAATATTAGAATTAGTACCTGCAGATAATTTGATATTCACAAGTCCAAACAAGGAAAAATTAAAGGCTTATGAGAATACAGGTGTAGAGCTTCGATATGCAGATTTTAGTGATCTAGAACAGTTAAAAGAAGCATTTCAAGGAGGGGATACATTATTATTAATATCTATGCCATTCGTTGGAGAGAGAAGAAAAACTGCACATAAGAACGCAGTTGATGCAGCTGTAGCTTGTGGTGTTAAACGACTAATCTATACTTCAATCGTTGGTGCTGGTGTTGAAGAATGTGATACTTATGAGGTTACTGACCACAAATATACAGAAGCATATATAAAAGAACAGGACATCAATTACGTATTTTTAAGAGATTCTCAATATGCAGAAGCAATGGTTTCAGCATTTGAAGAAGCTTACAATAATACAAATGGTGTATTATCTAATAATATGGGTGAAGGTCATATGGCATTTATATCAAGAGATGATTGTGCAGAAGCAGCTGCCCATGCAGCAGCAGGAGCTGATGACAACAATGTTGTTTATTATATTAGTGGACCACAAGCACTTACTATTTCAGAATTTTTACAAATTGCCAGTGATGCAACTGGGAGAAAAGTAGCTTACAATAGTATAACAGACGATGAGATGTATGCATTCTTTGACTCTCTTGGTGTGCCTCGTAATACAGAAGGAAAATGGGCAGAAGCTGCTAAGAATTTCCCATTCTGTTCAGACGGTATGGTTACTTTTGGACGAGCAATTCGTCTCGAACAGATGAATAACTGTACAAATGATTTCGAAACATTAACAGGTAGAAAACCAATGTCTGTTAAAGAAATATTTGAAAATATTGAGAATCACAAAATTGGCAATAGAACATCAACAGACTAATTAAAACAGTATAATTAAAAACTCATTCAGGTGTTAAAAGCTAATTTTAATTTTGGTCTCGTCAATTTGCACAAATTTATGTGTGAGCATGTTATACCAAACGTAGTTCACTCGCAACGCGCTCTCGCCCCGTTGAAGTTTGTAGTGGTACATAAAGCTCTAGAATACAGAGCCTAAATACCAACGACTTCATACAGTTGCTCATCGAACTACGTTCGGTATAACATTAGTCAAGTTTTATATGTGCAAATTGACAAAGACAAGTTTTGCGAGAGGCTTTTGCCACCTGAATCCTTTATTATTTACAATTATCTCGTATTATTTCATTGTGTGTTAATACAAAATTAAAAATATCAGCCGCATCTTTGGCACGAGCAGGATCTCTTTCGTTTGTAAAATATGCAACAAATAATAATTCAATGCATTTCATAACAGTTGGTAACGCAATCTTTTCATAGTCTAGCAAAGAAATATATTCTTCATATCCACGAATTGTTTCCTGAACAATAATAAGCCAGCTATCATCAGAAAGCCTATTGTATTCCTTATCGGCTAAAAGCCCTAATAAAAAGTACGCGATATCAAAGATTCTAATGTTTCTCTGACTCAAATCAAAGTCAATATATCCAGAAAATGTTCCTTGATCAAATAAAAAATTCCCAAAGTGTACATCACGGTGTATTAATTGTTTTGGTAATTCATCGTATAACTGGCTTAGAGTATAAACCGTATCGTCAAAGTCTTCCTTAGATATGTAATTCCAACCATTGATTAGGAAGGATTCTTGTATCCAACCATTTAATTCATCTAAAAGGCTGTTATTCTAAAATGTAATTCGACCTTCACATCTTTGAAAACCAAGATGTAATCTACCAAGTACGGTACCCATCTGATAGGAAAGTTCCGCAGGCTTTTGCGAAATATTGACTAGATTCATTCCAGGTAACTTATCCATTAGTATGCAATAGGACTCATGGTACTCCAAATAATCTCTACCATCGTATAAAGGGATAATTCTTGCAACAGGAATACCTGAATCATGTAGTGCATGTAACATGGTAATATTACGTTTTAGTAATCCTAGATCTTCATAGATTTTTAGAACATATTGGTTAGAGATATCCCAAGCAGTTGAATAAATCTGCGAAATTTCACCTGAGATATTCCAGTTAGTAAGTAATTGGGGGATTTGATTATTCATAAAATCACACGTCCTTCTTTCTTGTAATATAATACGACGAATACTAGAAGAAGATAAGTGAAAGATCGAGATTAAGTTGGACGTAGAAACACCTTCAAGATATTTTTGATAAATCAGCTTGTTTCTATGCTTTAATTCCATAATATAATCCGTTTGCTCGCCCCAGTGTCTTTTCGCGTCTTCGCGTTTGGGAATATAGATATAGGCTCCTTGTACATAGTCTTGAAGCAGATCTAATAATTCTCTAGGTATCAAATCTTGACCATTGATATATCTCATAAGCTATCCTCTCTTGTATTCTAAAATATCGTATCATAGATGCCTAAGTAACGGGTGACTATGTTTGATTCTGCCTTAAATATAAGCGAAAGGCGAGGAGAACTCAAGTATAATTTTGATTAATAATTGATTCGGGTGCCAAAAGCCTTTCAAAAAACTTGCTTTCGTCAAATTGCACATTCACAAACCTGACTAATGTGATGCAGAACATAGTTTGATGAGTAACTGTATGAAGTCGTTGGCACTTAGGCTCTGTACCTTAGAGCCTCATGTACCACTACGAACTTCAGCGGGGCGAGAGCTAAAAATCGAGATGCTATTTTTGTTAATAAATGGTATAATTGTAATGAAAGAAACTATTAAGATTTGGGTTATAAGGTAGAATAGAATAATGAGGGCGAAAGAATTGCAGAGGATACCGTCGCTGCATTCATTCAAGTAAAGGAGAAAGTATATGGATCATATGGGGACGAAAACACTAGAGACAAGTAGACTACTATTACGTCAATTTAGAGAAGATGATGTGAACGCAATGTATGAAAATTGGTCGAAGGATGAAGAGGTCACAAGATACCTAATGTGGCCTGTACATAAGTCTACTGAAATTTCTAGAATGTATATCGATTCATTAATTCATGGGTATGAAAAGTTAAATAATTATAATTGGGGAATTGAACTAAAGGAGATAGGGCAAGTAATAGGCGGTATAGGAGCAGTTCGATTAGATGAGAACGTAGAATCTGTGCATATTGGATATTGTCTAGGTAGACAATGGTGGAATAGGGGAATAACTTCGGAGGCTTTCGGTGAGGTGATTCGATTCTTTATGGATGAAGTGAAAGTGAATCGAATTGAATCTAGGTATGATCCAAGGAATATTTACTCTGGTAAGGTTATGGAAAAGTGTGGGTTATTGTATGAAGGAACATTACATCAATCCGATTATAACAATCAGGGGATTTGTGATGCTGCCTGGTATGGATTACTTCGTGAGGATTATTATTTACATATAGGATTGTAGGTTTGATGAGTACCAATAACTTGTCATATAATAAATTAATTTGCATATATAAGTATATTCGCAGAAGAATTTAATATATTTATAAAAAGACATTTTATAGATAGTAGTGTGAAAGATGTTTGACACTACTATGGAAAGGGCATGGTTTTTGGTGTGAAGAGAAATTATAAACCTCTTATTGTGCTTGCTATTGTTTATGTTGCGCTGTATTTTGTAGGAGCAGGTGCAGGAAAAGTTGTTAGTACATGGAGCAGTAAACATCAATCCGTTCAAGCTGGAAGTGAGAACTGGGGATTAGGATTCTCAACGGAAGGTCAGCCACCGACAGGCAATGCATCTACAGATGAATTGAAGAAATACGATACATATTTTATGGGTAATAATGCAGAGAAAGTAATCTATCTTACATTTGACTGTGGATATGAGAATGGCAACACAGCGCCAATTCTTGATGCTTTAAAGAAACACAATGTTTCAGCAACCTTCTTTGTGGTAGGACATTTTCTTGAGACGGCTCCGGATATAGTGAAACGTATGGTAGCAGAAGGCCACACGGTTGGAAATCATACCTATCATCATAGGGACATGGGAGCAATCTCTGACAAATCGGTATTTGAGAAAGAGATGGTTGATGTAGAGAAATTATATGAAGAAATAACTGGTCAAAAGTTAGCTAAATTCTATCGTCCACCACAAGGAAAATACAGTGTAAGTAATCTGCAGATGGCAAAAGAGATGGGATACAAGACCTTCTTTTGGAGTTTAGCATATGTAGATTGGAATGTAGATGCTCAGCCAACGAAGGAAGAAGCATTTAATAAATTATTAAAGAGAATCCACTCCGGTGCCATTGTGTTATTACATAGCACCTCAAAGACAAATGGAGAGATTTTAGATGAACTATTAACTAAATGGGAAGAGATGGGGTATACATTTAAGGCGTTATCAGAAATTGATTCATAGAATAAAACCGTAATGGGAGGTGAATAGTATTCATGTTCCTTTACGGTTTTCTCTTTCGGTATTTTTTTACTAATTCTTGTTTGCATGACCATAAGATGGTAATATAGGAACTACATAATAATTGAGGGGAAATAAGACAATGAGGGAAGAGATAATTAAAGAAACGAAAGTGTTATTAATGGAGGGAGCTTTGGGGGAACGTCTGAAGCGTGAATATTCTATAGAGTTTGATGAAAGGATTGCTATGGCTAGTCTTGTTTATTCAGATAAGGGTAAGCAGGTGTTGATAGAATTATGGAGTCAATATATAGATATTGCAAGGAAATTTAATTTACCCTTGTTAGTGACAACACCAACAAGGCGTGCCAATAAAGAAAGAGTTGAGTTATCTCAATATGATGACCAAGTAATTGGGGATAATGTTGCAGTATTAAAGGAAGTAAAAGCCAGTTCAGGAATCGAGTTATATATTGGTGGTCTGATGGGATGTAAAGGGGATGCATATACAGGAGAAGGAAGGCTAACTAGAATAGAAGCAAAAGAATTTCACGGCTGGCAAATTGGTAAATTCAAGGAGGCTGGAGTAGACTTTGTGTATGTAGGAATAATGCCAGTAATTGATGAGGCATTAGGAGTATCGGAAGCGGCTTCCGAAATAGATATACCGTATATCATTAGTTTTACAATAGAGCGTGATGGATGTTTGATTGATGGGACATCGATTTATGAAGCTATTAGAACGATTGATGAACAAGTGGAACGAAAGCCAATGTGTTATATGACGAATTGCGTCCATCCATCTATAGTATTAGAGGCATTATCACAGCCCTGCAACGATAAGGAGTTAGTTCGTAAAAGATTTCTGGGAATTCAAGCAAATACCTCACCATTATCCTATGCAGAATTAGATGGAGCCAAAGACTTACATACAAGCAATCCTGAGGAATTCGCTAACGAGATGAGAAAATTGCAGATGAATAAGGGATTAAAGATCTTTGGCGGTTGTTGTGGAACAGATAACATTTATATGGAGTTAGTAGCTAAGCTTATAACAAGATGAGTAAGATATAATCTTCTAGGAGTTCAGAAATAAAAAAAATATAGAAGCAGTATTATTATAGTAAGACATACTACATAAATATATAGTATGTCTTAGACTTTAGATAAAATAGTTCGAGGATTAATTAATCCCCGAACTATTTTGCTACATTGATTTTTTTACTTCTTTTCGAGCAATAAGACAAAATAGTATTGCAAGGGAAGAGATAATTATAAAAGAAAGAATGGTTATGTGCCAACCATATAATTTACTAACGTATGCTATCCCAAACGAAGAGATGGAACTACCTATGTAAGAACAAGCATTTAACCCGCCGGAAGCGATTGAAGTTTTACCCATTTTAGAAAATCGTGCTGGTAAATAACTAATGAGCAGAGTATTTACACCATGCATGCAACCAGTAATCATGGACATAAGTAGTATTCCAATAAAAGCATTACTTGAATACAATGGGTAAAGTAAGATACTAGTGAACAAACATATAATGAATAAAATCAAAGATCCAAGAATTTCATCCTTTAACTTTATATATAATATGGAGGTAAGTTTCACACTAACAAGCGCGAATAGCGGTAAAACAATAACGGTTAAGATAGATGAAGCAATTGGTATCTGAAAAACTTCGTTTAAGTAAGTTGGCATCCAAAGAGTGATTCCATCTCGCATAATTCCTTGTAACATAACAATTATAGCTACTGGGAGCAAATAGTATATCCAGATCTTTTTTGGTAAGCTAGTTGAAGGGCCTTGGTCTTTCTTTTTTATATCACTTAATTCTATAGAATCCATAAGTTTCATTCGGTTTAGAATAAGTAACCAACAAAAGGTCACGAGAATTGCCATCAATGAACAGATAATGAATAGGATTTTCCAATTATACAAGGTTATACATGCAGATGCTAAAAAGTAAACAACGACTGTACCTAGAAGACTGGAAAAAGCAATCTGAACAATAGCTTTGTTGTATTTATCTGAGGGTAGTGATTCGGCCATTATTCTAACTAGAGGAGGCCATAACATAGATTGAAAAAATCCATTAGCACACCAAACAAGAATAAAAAATCCGCTTACTGTTAAAAATGGTATTACCATATTAGCAGTAGCTGTTAATATCAACCCTAATGCAATTAGTTTAATTGGAGAAATTTTATCACCTAGATAACCACATAAGAGTTGACCTATTCCATATGCTATAAAGCCACCTGTGCTGACCATACCTGCGGTTTCTCTCGTTAATGTGTTACTTGCAATGATTTCGCTTATACTAGCATTAAAATTTAACCTAGTTAAGTAGCTGGTGAAATATACAATACAGCACATGATTACTAGGAGTTTGATTTCACTTTTGTTACGTAGTTGTCTCATAGCAGACTAGAACCTCCGTGTTCTTATTTTTCATTAGTATCCTTCATAAATATATTATTTATTGGTTATGGTATTAATTATTAACTGGTTCGGATGTCAAAAGCCACTTTTATATTTTGAATCGTCAATTTGCACAATTTATATATCAGTATGTGATGCTAACAAAGTTTATTCGCAACCCGCTCTCACTTGGATGAAGTTCGTAGTGGTACATAAGGCTCTAAAGTACAGAGCCTAAGTACCAACGACTTCATACAGTTGCTCATCAAACTATGTTCAGTATCACATTAGACAGGTTTGTGAATGTGCAAATTGACGAAGGCAAGTTTTTGGAGGGCTTTTGACGCACTAACCTAGTATTAATTATTTTATTAATCGAATACCTTGTTCTTCGTAAATCGTTACAATGTCAGAACTTACTTCTGAATCAGTGATAATGGTATGTCTTGCAGTTAAAGAGCATATTTTTACAAAAGCGGTTTTTTGGAATTTGCTACTATCACAAAGAAAATAAACGTCATCCGCAATAGCTATATAAGCTCTTGATATACCGCATAATTCATTACAAGTTGTAGCGGCCCCTTGCTGTAACGAAACAGCTGTAGGAAAGATAAAACACTTATCTACATGGATATTCGTAATACTATCAAGCGCAAGTTGACCATAAAAGGCACGTTCTTCCTGTAAATATTGGCCTCCAATCATGATAAGTTGCACGTTCTGACAATGATACAACTGATCTGCAACATCTGGTGCGTTGGTTACAACGGTAACGTTAAACGATAAAGCTGCTATCATTTTTGCTAATTCAATTGCGGTACTTCCAGATTCAATAGCAATTACATCACCAGCTTCAATAACTTTTACGGCATTAATACAAAGCTGTTTTTTGTTGGGGATATTTTCTGACAACCTTTCTTGGATTGTTGAAGAACCGGCCATATTTTTTTGTAAAAGAGCACCACCATGAACACGCATTAAATGCCCTTGTTTTTCTAATAAAAGCAGATCTCTACGTATTGTTTCTGATGAAGTATTAAAAAGTTCACATAGTTCTGTTACTGTAACAGACTGTTTTTGTTTTAAAAGTAAAAGTATTTCCTCATGTCTTTGTTTGGCAAACAAACACAACCAACTCCTTTCAATCACACATAAACACACAAGAACTGTCATAAATATACCATTAAGTAAAAAGGTTGTCAATATAGTTTTTTTTGCAATACCATTAATTGTAACATTGACAAAAAATTATTAAAGTCGTATAATATCAATAAGTGGTAATTAGTAATAATTACTATTACTAAAATTAAATTATATAAGGAGATAATTCTATGGAAAAAATAGTTGTTGTTGGAGCAAATCATGCAGGTACGGCTGCAATTAATACGATACTTGATAACTATAAGGATAAAGAAGTGGCAACTTTTGATGCGAATAGCAATATCAGTTTTCTTGGATGTGGAATGGCTCTATGGATTGGAAAGCAGATTGCGGGTCCATCAGGATTATTTTATTCAGATAAAGAGAAATTAGAGAATAAAGGTGCGAAGGTTTATATGGAAACTCCTGTTGATTCCATTGATTATGATAACAAGGTTATCTATGCGACAGGCAAGAATGGTGAGAAATATGCGCAAGAATATGATAAGTTAATACTTGCTACAGGTTCTCTTCCAATAGCGCCTCCTATTAAAGGTTCTGATTTAGAAAACGTTCAATTCGTTAAACTATATCAGAATGCGCAAGAAGTAATTGATAAGTTAGAGAGTGGAGCTATTAAGAATGTAGTAGTGGTAGGTGCAGGTTATATTGGTGTTGAATTAGCAGAAGCGTTCAAACGTAATGGCAACGATGTAACATTAGTAGATATGGCTGATACTTGTCTTAGTGGATACTATGATAAAGAATATACAGACCGTATGACCAACCATCTAGAAGAGAATGGGATTCGTCTTGCATTTGGTCAATCTGTGAAAGAAATTAAGGGAACAACAAAGGTTGAGTCTGTTGTAACTGACAAAGAAGAATTTAAAGCAGACATGGTCGTACTTTGTATTGGATTTAAGCCTAACACCACTCTTGGAGATGGCAAGCTAGAAACATTTAAGAATGGTGCGTTCTTGGTAAATGAAAAACAGGAGACAAGTATCAAAGATGTATATGCAATTGGTGACTGTGCAACTGTTTATGATAATGCAACGAGGGATACTGATTATATTGCTTTAGCGTCTAATGCGGTTCGTTCTGGAATTATTGCTGCACATAACGCTTGTGGAACGGAGATTGCAACGGAAGGTGTGCAAGGAACGAATGGTATTAGTATCTTTGGTTTTAATATGTTATCCACAGGATTAACTCTAACTAAGGCTAAGAATATGGGAATCAATGCAGAAGCAACAGATTTTGAAGATTGGCAAAAACCTCTGTTCATTGAACATGATAATTTTAAAGTTAAACTAAGAATTGTATATGACAAAGAAACAAGAGTAATCCTTGGAGCACAGATGTGTTCTGACCATGATATTTCTTTAGCAATTCATTTCTTCAGTTTAGCAGTACAAGAGAAGTTAACAATTGATAAGATGAAATTGTTTGATGCATTTTTCTTACCACATTTCAATCAACCATATAACTATATTACGATGGCTGCATTACAAGCAAAATAGAGAAGACGGAGGGATGAAGATGATATTTTTAGAATATCCGAAGTGTACAACATGTAAGAAAGCGAAGAAGTGGTTAGAAGAGCATAAGGTTTCGTTTACGGATAGAGACATTAAACTTGACAATCCTACAGCTGAGGAACTAAAAACATGGTATACAAGAAGTGATATGCCTCTTAAGAAATTCTTTAATACAAGCGGAAATCTTTATAAAGAGCTTGGACTTAAAGATAAGTTGCCAACAATGTCAGAAGAGGAACAGTTAGACTTATTAGCTACAGACGGTATGCTAGTAAAACGTCCACTTATTATTACAGAAGAATTTGTATTAATTGGTTTTAAAGAACAGGAATGGGAAGATAAACTGGGCTAATCCATCTGAATAGATTATTCTAATATAGGAGAATATAAGAATAAGTTGTTATATTTGACTATAAAGGAGTAATGATTATGAAGAATAGAACGATCCTGTTAACATTAATTGTATATGCTATTGTTGTGTTCACTGGTTGTACTTCAGGCAAGGATGAAGGAGATTACAATGCTCCTGCAATTGATACTCCTGGTAATAAAAAGTTATCCGATTCAGAAGCAATTGAGAAGTATATAGCTACGATTGGGAAACCTGATTATGCAATTACTAATATTTTAGGTGATGGCAAAACAACTATGGCTGATGGTACCAATTCAATACAATTAAGAAGATATAATACGAATTTGTTTGGAGAATCACTATCAATGATTACTTCTTTACAAGATGGTAATGTTACGGATATGTCAATCACACCCGAGTCGGGAACATATGAGGATTGGTTTAATAGAATTAATGGATCACTAGGAAACCCTGATGAGACTATTGAAGCATATAAAAATCAAAATCAAGAAGTACGAGCAAGTGCTTGGAACTTAGATGGTGGAAGTCTTACTTTACAATCAGCTTGTGGAACGGTATTGTTAAGAGTAAATGGGCGAATGAAAAAATGAGACACTGTCTCATTTTTTTATTCGCCCATTTTTTATTCCCATTTAAAGAAGCGAATGGAGATCCCAATGCAGATTATAGATAGTAGAATCATAAGTATGATTGGTAGAACAACGCCATTAATAGGCAGCCCTAATGTTGATGCTTTGATGAGTTTTATCCCTTGTGTTAGAGGAAGAAGATCAGCTACTTTTTGAAGTGAGGAAGGCATTACTTCATAGGGAAGAGTTGCCCCTGAGAAGATTAGCATTGGGAAATATAATAAGCTCGCAATGACGCTAGCGCTTTTCATATCTTTAGCGACTCCCCCCACCATCATGCCGATGCTGAACATAGATAGCATTACTAGAAAATAGCTGCAGGTAAAATATAATAATGATCCAGCCATTTCATAATGGAAAAAAATCTTAGCGATCACATATACCAGTAAGAGGGAAGCGATGGAGTAAATGGTATAGATACTTACTTGAACAGCCAAGATTAAGGAAGGACTTGATGGAGTAACCTGAAGTCTCTTTAGAATCTTACGATTACGGTAATCCGATATCACTAAAGGTAATCCCATTACACCACCCGCACAGATAGCTATTGTAGATATCGCGCCAAAAGACTGTTCAAAGAAGGTGAAGGAGGCTCCTTCAAAGGCAGGTTTATTACTGAGCATACTACCTAATAGGATAGTTACAACGATAGGCATACAGATTGCAAATATGAACATATCTATGCCTCTAAGGGATAATTTGAATTCTGTTTTTAACATTGCTTTATAGGCTTTCATCTTCATTCTCCTCCTCGTCTGTATACCAAAGATAAGCATCTTCTAGCTTTTCATAAGGGCTTGCATTAATAGATTCTTGTATAGTTCCGCAGAAAATCAATTCTCCCTTTTTAAGAATTCCGATACGATCACAAAGTACTTCAACCTCATCCATAAAATGTGAGGATAGTAGAATCGTTAATCCATCTGACTTTAACTTACATAGGCAACGCCACACATCTCTTCTTGCTTTGGGATCAAGCCCGGTTGTCAATTCATCTAAGAAGACTACTTCAGGATTAGGGATTAAAGCAAGTACAATAAACAACCGTTGCTTTTGTCCACCTGAGAGCTCACTAATGAATGCTTTCTCTTTATCAGCTAGACCGAATTGTTTTAGCAAGCCATGATAATCGTTGAACGTCTTATAAAGGGACATGGTTTCTTCACATAACTCACCTACCCTTATTTTATCTGGATAATTTGTAGATTGAAATTGAACTCCAACTCGTTCAAATAATTGTTTGCGGTGGCTCTTGGGATTAAGACCGAGTATGGATATTCTTCCACTGTCTGCAGTTTTAGTTCCAAGGATGCATTCAATAGCAGTGCTTTTTCCAGCACCATTAGCACCAAGTAAGCCGAATACCTCTCCACGCTGAATCTGAAGGTTCAGATTACAGACGGCAGGAATAGCATCATAAGATTTGTTTAGTTGTTCTACACGGATAGTAGTTTCCATAGTTACCTCCTTATTAGTGTGTTGCATTCAGCTGAGAGACTGTATTATTAGAATACTTTCTTCATCAACTTAGAAAAGAATAACACCAGAACAAAGTCTGGTGTTAAGGTGGAGGGTTTACTTATATTTTGTTTTCATTTTCTCTAATAGTGTAACTATTTCATCTGCATTCTTGGTAGCGTGCTCTAGGGAACTCAGTAATTGATCGCATGCAGTTATAATATCTTCTTCTGCACTTGAAGTGTCGATTGCCGTACGTATATTGGCCCGTGGATCGTCTGATATTACAGATAACATCCGAAGGATAGAGGATAGGGAGTAATTAGCACAACGTAGAGATTTGATAATCTTAAGAGTAGAGATATCGGAACTAGTATACACGCGGTACCCATTCTTCTTGCGTTTGGCTGTAAACAATCCATTCAGTTCCCAGTTACGTAAGGTATCTATGGTAATATGAAGAAAATCAGCGGTTTCTTTTCTAGTTAAACAACAATCTTTATCATATGTGGAATCCCCTAATATAATATGTTCCGCAATAGAAATGGCTTCTTCCGCATTATGGCGTTCTGTAGCTATATTCTCGAGATAGGTAGATGTTAATTCAAGTGCTTTATCAAAATCACATCTTCCAGACGTTTTAATTATGTTGATTGCTTGTTTTCGTAAGCCACTCTGCAGAACTTCGACTTGTAAGGCTAAGCGAGCTAACCTAAACTGGTCTATATGAAGGTCTGTGAATATTCGATATCCATTGGTATTTCTTTTAGGCTTAGATATAAATTCTATCTCTTCATATAAGCGTACGGTATTGGGATGGATTTCTATTATCTTTGCGATTTCTGAGGTTGAATAAGTTGATTTCATGGTAGATACTCGCCTCTAAATATTATTTATGAAAGAACGCGACAGCAATTGCACCAGGACCTGCATGTGTTCCTATTGTACTTCCAATTGTACTGATTGGAAGAGTTTCAATATTTCCTTCCCAGATGTGATTGCTATCCTTAATATATTTTTGAAGAAGAGAATCTTCTAAACCAGTATAGCCAAGGGTAAGTGGCATAGAAAAATCGATACCTCCACTGGTATTAATTAATTCAATTAACATGTTATTCCCATTCTTAGAGCCTCTAGCTTTACCTAGAATAGTGACTTCACCATCTTGAATTGTAATAACCGGCTTGATGGATAATAATCCACCAGCAAAGGCAGCGGTTTTAGAGATACGGCCACCACGTTTTAGATATTCTAATGTGTCAAGTAAGGCAAGTAAACAAACTTTCTCTTTCTTTTTGTTCAATTCATCAGCAATTTCTGAAGCGCAAAGACCTTGATCTCGTAGACGTACTGCCTCACGAACAAGGATTTGTTCTCCTAAACATACATTCTCACTATCTACAATATGAATACAATCTTCATAGCCATCTAAAGCAATATGAGCACTAGAATTGGTTCCTGATAATTTGGCTGATAAGGTTATAACGACAGCAGTTTCCCCGTTAGATTTAATTTGTTTATATAATTGTTCAAAATCATATGGAGGAACCTGACTTGTAGTTGGCGTACAATCACCTTCTACTAACTTTTCGTAGAATTCAAAAGGTGAGAGTGTAATACCATCAAGATATTCTACTTCTCCGAATAGTGTTTTCAGTGGTAAAAAGTCAAGCCCTAACTGGTCTGCTTCAGCTTTTGATATATCACATGCGGAATCTATAATAATACGTGTTTTCATAATTTTCAACCTTTCTACTTACATAATCCTATAAATCTCATTGTTCCAAAATTCACTTTTAATATATCTTAATCCTTTCAAAGTAGTCCAATAAGTGAACTTATTCTTGTTGAGATTACTATAACGTATAACAAAACCAGTGTCAATAAAAATATTTTGATAATCAAAGTATTTTTCTGACACTGGGTTTAGTAGGATAGAAGCAAGGAAGAAAATTCTATAGCTGTATGTATTCTTTTGGAGCAAAATTAGTATCCATTGTCCATGTGGTTGCTTTACCATGTTTCATACAAAGAACTTGCAATGAGTTATAGAAATCGCTTAGTTCACCGTTAGTAGTCCAAGCTTTTAAAAAAGTTCTTGTAGGGTGATTTACGATTTCGTCTTTGAGATTATTGTCATCAAGGATCGTTAGTTCTCCAGAAATACGGATCTGCACACTATCGCAGCCAAAACAGAATTCCGCTTTGGGATTTTTCTCGATTTGCGAGAATAAGTCTTTACTACGGGCTGTATGAAAGACAATACCGTTTTCATCAGCACGATAAAGTAAAACAGCTCGAGTGTGTGGTTGGTCACCTTCTACAGTTGCTACGTGAAAGGCAGGATGTGAATTTAGTTGTTGAAAGATCTCTTCTTTAGACATATGATTCCCTCCATCTTATTATGTAATGAGTTGTGATATTGGGTTGCTACTTGTGTCCGTCAATAGTAGGATGAAGGACGAGTCCCAAATGTTTACTGATTCAGATATCATAACAGAGAGAAAAGGATAAATATTTCAAAATAACATCATATTGTATTAAGATACAATCAAATTATTGCGGATAAGAGTTACGATATTCAGTAGGGGTAATCCCTATCTTTTTCTGGAAGGTGGAGGAGAAGTGTGCATTACTATTAAAACCGCATTTAAGTGAAATTTTTGTTATGGAATGGTCAAACCTTCGAAGTAATTTCTTCGCTCGGGTTAGGCGAATATCAATTAGATAATCAATTGGAGTCATACCGGTTTCCTTTTTAAAGACCCTATTAAAATGAGCGGCAGACATATTCGATAAGGAGGCTAAAGAGTTGACCGTAATAGATTCGTCTAGGTGCTGTTCTATATAGTGTTGTGCACGTGCTATCCCATAATTCGATGAAATCGATCGAAGATCATAGTTTTCTTGTAAAATACTTCGTATCAACCAGTGAGTAATTATTGTACTTTGAGCAGTAAGTGTAATATCACTGTTCTTCATCTCTTTGTTTGATTCAAATGCGAATATATTTAATGTCTTTAGAATGTCATGACACAATGGGAATTGAAGAGAATTAAATTGTGGAACAGAGGATGCATATAGTAAATATTGGCTTTCAAAATATTGTTTGTCAATTAGGATACAATAGTAGTGTAGAAGGTCAGGACCAGTATCTTGGTGCTTAATTTGAGGAGATAAAGCAATCGATAAATAATGCTTATCTGGAATCTCTATATCCAAACTATTCACACTGCCGTAAGTTGTAGGATCAAAGTATATGATAAACATATAAGAAGGATGCGTGTGATCCGGCTTTATAGCATATTGGCATTGTCCCATACTTGGTATGAAGATGCCGATTTTATCATAGATATAACAATCTACATATCGTAAATCTTCCTTTGTCACGTTTTCTCCCACTAGAGATTTGATTTTATCAATTGAGTGCATAGAAACCTCCGATCCAAATTTAGTAACTCAAACTTCGTACTTGAAGTTTTCAAGGAGTAGCTAACTGCAATAATAGGCGAAAAACCGCTCTCGCTTAGCTTCATACGTAGTAGTACTAAGATTTCACGTTGCGAAATCAAGTACTGACGTGTTCAGATAGTTTTTCTTGTGAATATGGAAATTATTTGCACTAAGTCAAGTTTTTTGTGAGAAGTTTGAGTTAGCTATAATCAAAATATAAATTTTTTACAGTATACCATTTTATGGGAGTTAAATGCAATATAATGATTCGGGAGTTAAAAGGTGATAAACAACGTAGAAAAGAGGCTTTTGCAAAATGCATGAAGATACATTTTGCAAAAGCCTTATATGTTACTAATTAAATTTCTAACAAAGAGTGAACACGATTATGCCACTTGCTCCCCATTTACATATAGGTGATAACCATTTGTATTCACATTAGTTAAGTCACCATCAAAGGAAGTTACATAACTATCACCAGTAAGAGTCCATGTAGAGTCAGCATCTATAGTTACGGATACTGTACCAGCAGCACCAGCGGTGTTTATAGTACCGTTGAAGTTGGTTCCATCTTTCATAGTCATATTAAGTGTTGAGATGGAATCACAGGTTATATTGCCTTTCATTGTTTGTGATTCAGCAACGAAATTCACATTACCACCATTGGAACCTTTAGTACCCCAACCACGGCTAGAATCATTACCTGCAACAGTAAGTAAATTATCATTAGCTAATGTAAGTGAAACATCAGATAGAGTAATATCACAGTTGGTATTGGTAACGTAGAAGAGGTCACCATTTTTAGAAGTCAAGCTACCACCATTCATTGTAAACGAAGCATCACCGAGTGCAGCGTCACCAGACATACTTTGATAAATCATTACGCAGAGAATGTTTTCTTCCCCTTCTTCTTTTAGTACGGTTTATAACTTTTATTACAACTCTTAATTGACAAGGTTGCAATAAAAGCTATATACTATATTTGGAATTAAATAAATCACTACATATTACAGAAAAGGAGAATGAGAATTGATAGATTAGACGAATATCAAAAAAAGTTTAGCAAGTAAAGAAAATGCAACAGACATTATGAATGATATGGAAAAGGAGTTTGGTATTCCTATGCTCAATAACGAAGACTATAATTATAAAAATGCTGATATTATTAAAAGGTATAGAAAAATAGCAAATAGCCGGATTTTATAGGTGGTAAATATGACAACAGATGAAAAAATAGAGGTGCTAAAGAGTAGAGAGTATCTTGTGGTAAAAGGTAATGAACTGATTCAACAAAATCGTTTTGAATTATCTTTACCAGAGCAGAAAACCATTGCTTTTATCTGCTCTATGATAAAACTGGCTACTCCAGAAACAAAGTCAAAATATTATCCGGATAATCCATGGCAGCTAGATTATCAATTTAATATTCGTGATTACTGTAAAGTGTGTGGTATTGACTATAATAATGGAAAGAATTATGCAGACGTAAAGGTTACTTTAAAAAAACTCTCTGACCGCTCTATGTGGCTTGATGATGGAAATGGAGAGGTTCTTGTGCGCTGGCTATCAAAAGCAAGAACTAATAAAAAAAGTGGAATTGCACAGATTGAAATAGACAGGGACTTAGCACCATTTTTTTTTGATTTACAAGAGAAATTTACACAGTATCAACTTTACAATATTCTAGCTATGAAATCAGCATTTTCAGTTCGTATCTATGAATTGATGAAGTCCTATGCCTTTCAGAAAAGCAAGACATTTGAAATAGATGATCTGAAACGTCTGCTTATGGTTGAGGACGTGAAGTCTTATAGTAATTTCAATCTTTTTAAAACTAAAGTGCTTGAAAAGGCACAAGAAGAAATCAACGAACTCACAGACCTCAATATCTACTACGAGCCAATAACTAAAGGCAGAAAGGTTGTAAAGGTCAAATTCCGTATAGAACAAAAGAATCCAATAGAAAGAATATTGGCTGGAGCAACTGCCAATGACCGATTAGGTGAACTTTAATGGTGAAAAGAATATATGTTTTATTACATACATATATATTTTTTTCACGTATGAAAGGAGTTATATGAAAAAAATAAATCTTATTCCAATTGCTATTTTTATGTGTACATTAATGGCAAGTTGTAAATTGAATAATAATCATGATAATCTAGTTGTAGAGCAATCGAATAAAAACACAGAAACCACATCACAAGAAGTGACCTTTTCTAATAGTAAATTAGAAGAAATAGTTCAAAACAAAATTAATAAAAAAGGAGAAAAGTTATCAAAACGTGATTTAGAAGAAATTGTAGAGTTAGATTTAAAAGGATCAGATATTACAGATTTAGATGATATTGAAAAACTATCCAATTTAAGAATATTAGATTTAAGTTATACTAAAATTAAGGATTTGGAACCATTAAAAAATTTGAAAAAGTTAGAGAATTTAGGGCTTGGAGAAAATAAAATTAATAGCTTAACTCCAATTCAAAATATAATATCATTAAAAAAATTGAATTTAGAGAATACTAACATATCAAATATTGAATCACTAAAAAAAATGGTGAATTTAGAAGAACTTAATTTAAGAAATTTAGTATCAATACAAGATTTAACTCCATTAAAGAATATGAAAAACTTAAAAGTATTAAATTTAAATGGTTGTGAGAAGATTGGTAAACATCAAGCTAATTCAAAAATAATAGGTTCTTTGAAATCATTAACTACTTTAAGAATACAAGCAACAGGAATTGAACAACAAATGTTTTTAGCTAAGCTGCCGAACTTGAACATATTGCAAGCGGACTTAGAGTTAAATAATAAAAAATTATTAAGTGAATTAGAAATTAGTGAATTAGATATAATAATTTCAAACGACACAGATTTAAGTGGATTAACTTGTTTGAAAAACTTAGAAAAACTATATATTTTGGATGGAACATTACAAGAGATTCCAAAACCAATTGGTAAGTTAAAAAATCTAAAGGTACTAGTAATTAATGATCGTATGAGGGAAAGTACAATATCAGACATTAGTTGTCTGAAAGATTTAACAAAATTAGAAGAATTACAAATATCAGGAAATAAAATAAAAGATTTAGGTCCAATAAAAGATCTTTTACAATTAATATATTTGGATTTAGATAATAATAATATTACAGATATATCTATACTTGGTAATCTGATAAATTTAGAGCATTTGGATTTATCAGATAATTCAATAAAAGATATATCAATATTAAAGAATTTAATTCATTTAAAAGAGCTAAATCTAAGTGGAAACAATATCTCAGATACTTCAGTACTTAATTTTTTGACAAATTTAGAATATCAGAATATAGAAAATCAAAATATAACTACTGATTAAGAAAAGTTTATATATAATATATTAATCTATGCAGCGAATAATACATTCGTATTAACATAAATAAAAGGGGGTGTAAAAAAACTCCCCTAAAGAAAAAACGCTGACGTTCATAGAACG
>ERZ781271.18-NODE-18-length-117562-cov-13.227859_pt1 | contig 117562 bp, 114 predicted proteins | sample MGYA00375849_ERZ781271 | MGnify/ENA primary metagenome ERZ781271 (study PRJEB29790, sample SAMN06051245) | human gut metagenome | host: Homo sapiens | place: USA: Cincinnati, Ohio | collected 2013-06-10 | study: EMG produced TPA metagenomics assembly of the Gut... | reverse complement strand
ATAGGGGGACTATCTGCGCCAATTTACTGGCAAGGATGCGTTTTCATAATAAAAGATACCTTAATCTCTTACTTAAACTTCACACTTGAAGATTATGAGGTGTAGCTAACTGCTATATTATAAAAGAAAAGTCGATTCAAATTCCTTAAATCGACTTTTCTCTTTTACCTTTATTAACTTTTTTGGCCTACTAACTCATCAATGAGTTCATAATATCTACTTAAACGATTACTTTTTTAAGCATAGTTTTACCTACACTATATTGATCTTGAATGTATACTTGGTAGTTTTCTTTAAACTCCTTTGTTTTTAACCTACTTATATACACTTCATCACCATTAAGCAGAATCAACGAGGATCGATCATGTTCTTTGACATAGGCAAAGTTAACTAGATACGACTTATGAATACGAAAGAATTCACAATCCTCAAGCCTTTGCTCAATTTCATTAATCTTATTATCTACTAGGTACGTTTTGTTTGTTGTAATTACTTTCAATTTTCTATCCAATGTTTCAAAATATAATATCTTTGAATATGGAATCTTTAAATACTTTTGCCCTTGCTTTAAAATAATTAATTTAGAAGATTTTTCTTTTCTCTTTTTTAAAAACGCTTCCAAAGTATTAATTAATATCCCCATTTTTAATGGTTTTGGTAGATAACGAAATGTATTAACTTCAAAAGCCTGATAGGCTTTATCCAGCCGATATGTAATGTAAACGATTTCTGCCGTCTGATTACTTTGTCTTATGATCTTTGCTAACTCAATACCATCAAAATCATTATCCAGTACTGCATCTAAAAAGAACAAATCAAATTCTTCTAAATTACTATTTAATAAATCCCATGCACAGGAATACATAGTAATTGAATATTTTACTAATTGCTTACTAAAATAATCTTGTAATGTTTTGCGAAGTTCTTCACAAAATATTAAATCAGTATCACAAATCCCTATCCCTATCATTCTTATCCCCCATTTACTGTTATTATCAACTAGGTTCATACGAAATGTTACAATACTATCCCTCATAGTACTGATACCTAATAAACGGTAGGAAGCACGCTTCGCGAACTTTTTATAGCTATGATTTTATGTTACCAAAAGAGTAAGCCTTATAAGACTTACTCCTTTGGTAACCAATACTATGGTTCCATTCCAGCAATTAAGATACCGTCATAATATACTGCAACCTTTTCGTTATCACCATAAGAATAATCATTACTTTGATCGTAGTTGCTCCAATCATTCTTAGCAGTTCTTGTTGCAGCTTCTAAAACAGCTCCTTCCTCTAACTGATCTATGGAATCAAATGTAATCTCAATATAGCTATCAGCTAGGTCAGTTTTATTATTCATCCTTACTATCTTTCCTTTACTTACTCCTATGTAACTTACATACCAAGGTGCTTTATTGTATGTAATTGAAACATTGTCACACCACACAGATTCCTCACCAGCGCCATCTGATGTATAGAAATACCGAATGGATAATTTGGATAAATCAAGAGCCTTACCTTTTTTATTCTTTATTCTAAAATTATTCACTAAAGTATTCGTTGTAACAGATGCACCATTGGTATTACTTACTTCAATCTCAATATCGGAAGGACCTGGAGTTGTTTGGACCTCTTTTTGCACGAATACAGTTATGACTTTTGATGATACTTGTGTTCCTTTTTTCGTTATCGCCTTTGCAGTAAACTTAATAGGTGTTAGTTCACCAATTTCCGCTGCTTTTCCCTCAACAGTATACTCTACTTCATAGATACCATCTTGTTTTCCAGCCAATTCTGTAAACTTTTTACCATCTGCATAGAACTCCACTTTATCAATCGTTCCATTAACACACTTGGCAGAAGCTGTAATTTTTACCTTTTTCGTTACTTCTGTATATTTATCTTGATCATTTGGCGAAATGATTGCTATAGATACCTCTTCTATTTGACCTTCATTTCCGTTAGTAGGTTCCTTGCCAAATACCAGTGCTCCATCATCGTAGAGTGGTATATTCTCCGATTTAACAAGACTATTAGAAGTACTTGAGGATAAATCCTTGAATGATGGACTCTTTGTATAATCCCATTTACCAGGTGCAGTGATTCTGAATTGGATCTCACTTTTATGTTCACTTTTACCTCCTGGATAAATCTTTGCACCGGATAAATCAATATCAACATAATAGATTCCGTTCTCAGTATCCCAAGGTTTTAGTTGAGATACTTTGGCACTATGCTGGCTATAACTACTTGTTACCTTCATATCACTTGCTTTATTACCAGACGCGAGAACATCACTAATATCAACGAAGTATCGAAAACTTAATTGATCCGTTACTCTAGCTGGCCATGCTGTTCTGTTATAAACAACCGCTTTCAATTCTACGAAATTAACAACGTTTTGTTTATCCTGAGCATTAATACCAGCTTCAACAAATAGCTCTTCTCCTACTTCTTCAAAAGCATTCAGATTAAGGTCAATAGTTCCACCATATTCACCATACATCGACGCCATTAATCCAACTAAGCCTGCATTATAATCACAGCCAACTTCATTTTGCTGGAAATCCGTAATTACATCATTATATCCATCATTACGGTCAGGTCCTCCAACTAATGCTCCAACAAGAACATGTCTTGCTTTGTAAGGTGCTCCTGCTACGTTATTCTCCCATGGTCCATGTGCAGTACGATGATGTGGTTGCGTAGGCGAAGTTTCATCATATCCTACCATAAAACTTCGTCCCGAACTGCCTAATATATAATCCGCTTGAGACTTAGCAAATTTCTTATATGACTCTGCCTTAATAGGGTCAGCTTGTTTCCAATTAGCATACACACTTGCTAAGAATGACTGATTGGCTGAATAACGTAAGCTTCCCCATTGGTCTCTCCAAGCTAATCCTTTTGGAGTATATGGAACACGCTCTCCATTCTTACCAGTTGACCAATAGTCAAGATTATTTTCAATTGCTTTCTTATAAATGGCACTATCACTTGAAGTATCATATTGTGCAATTAATAATTCAGCTCCATAATGTACATCATCCCAACAATGCGCCCATGTATAAGCGATATTATCTGTTTGTCCTTCTTTGCTCCAATATTTAGAATATTCTTTTGCTTTTGTTAGATAGACAGTTTCATCGGTAGCTCTATAAATCCACATACTTGCCCATGATAATTCATCGTAAAAATGACTTGAATTATAATATGCTCCAGCAAATGTATTATATCCTGTATCACTTTTCATTCTTTCTGCTAACGAGAATAATTCCTTCGCATGTTTTAAACATGTTGCCGCATACTCTGGATCTATGTCCTTATATATGATAGCACCTGATGCAAGAGAAGCTGCTGCCTCTCCACAAACTGCAGAGCCAGGCTTACTTAAATCCACCTTATATGCAGGACGCTTCATCTGCATTACTTCGGCGGCAGTCCAACTAGCGTGATCAAGCCCTCCATCTCCAACCTGACAATAATACACATCTTCTGTCGGGTGACACTTTATTAGATAATCATTAATCCATCGAATATTATCTAATAAATACGTATCTTGTCCGGTTGTTCTATAGATATCGGTACTCTCTAGATATGACCATGCCAACATGGTTGACGTATATGCCATTGGTAAATTGAATTTAACATGATCTCCACAATCATACATTCCTCCGGTAAGATCTAACCCTACGTCAGCCCCATCCGTTAAACCAGAATCTCCTCTCCAGTTATTCCGTTGATTTTCAGGTAATTTTCCTGATTTTTGAAACTCATAAAACATAATTGACTTTTGTAATGCATCACCATAGTCATATTCATTTGTCGTAGCATAATTATTTGTCTCTGATGCAGCTCTTGTGACAGGAGTTGCATTTCCTACGGTTCCCGCGAGAAGTGAGACACCCAAAAACATACTTACTGTTTTTTTCCAATTCCCCATAAGCATTCTCCTTTTTAAAGATGATGACGCCAATTTAGAAGTTCCAAATTGGCGAAATCACCTCACACATAATATCTACCACTTCCTATTAATCACATTAATGAAATAGCAATGTCCTTAAGAATACTTCTACTTCTTAATATGGACTCTTTCCTGTAACAACTTCTCCCTTATACAGTACAATTGCTCCAGATTTATAAGAATAATCATTGGTTTGATCAAAGTTAGACCAGTTGTCTTTACTAACTCGAACTCCCATCTCAATTTTTCCACTCTCATCTAAAGTCTGAGTCGTATTGAATGAGATCTCCAAATAATACTTATCTCCAGATACTTGTACAATTTTTGCTTCTGTTGCTGAATTCAGACTTATGTACCATGGTGCTTTCGATACAGTCAATCCAACATTATCTATAATTATTTTTTGCTCTGAAGGATTTTCTAATGTGTAGTAGTAACGGATCTTTACATCGGACAAATTAACCTCTTTATCAGTTGTGATGCTGAATTGTCCGCCAATTGTATTACTCGTATCTCCACCCTGGCTCTTAAAACCTACATTGATGTTTACGGCTGGTATTGGATTAACTTTAAACTGAACTTTAATCTGTACTGGCTCTGCACTTGCAGATACTCCATCTGTAGTTGTTGCAATCGCCGTTAGTGCAATTACTTTAAGTCCAGCCCCATCTGCCCCCTCATTCGTTGGAACAAAACTAACATTTCCTGAGGAACCATTGGTTTCTCCAATCTTTTTACCATCTGCAAAGTATTCTACCTTTGCAATAACCCCTTTATCAATTGAAGCCTCTGCCGCAACAACAATTGGAGATTGTACATCCGTGTAGTCAAATATTGCTTGATTCTCTGGTGATACAATACGAACTACCGGTAATTCTGCTTTTGGCATATTAATTGTTATTGTTACAGTCTTTGAGGTCCTTACTGTATTATTATCTGCATAGGCGATTGCCTTTAATACGACTGTCTTCTTACCATCAACAACTCCTGTCTTGGTTGGAATATAAACAACTTCATAGTCAGCGTTGTTATCTTCTGCAAATTTCACTCCATCTGCATAGAACTCAACTTTTTGAATAGAGCCATCTGTAATTGATGCATCTGCTTTTACTGTTATACCGTTTTCACAATTAGCCCAATCAAAAGTTGCTTCATTCACTGGATTCGTAATGGAAACAACTGGTGTTACCACATCATCTTCAGGGAAGAATTCATCCATTACACCAAGAGCGATAGCCGTTTCTGCTTGTGCCCAGAAACGATGGTATACCATAGAGAATGACAAATTATTATCGTAAGCATATTTAAGTTTTTGGAAATCTGGATCGTTTTCATATTCTGTACGAATAGAGAAGAAGGTAGCTCCTTTTTCAATCTTATCTCCGTTAGCCATTGTTCCACTATAATTATCAGGTACGGCTATTTTTTGGTCAAAGAAACGTTCTAACATTGTTGTAAGTTCTTGCTTATCACCAATACCTTTATCATCCTTATAATTATTCCACATACGATTTAATAATTCTTTTGCAACACTTACATAACCATTATATGAGTTATCTTCTGTATATTTTTGCAAACCAGCAGCATAGTAAGTTAACGTGTTTGCAAGTGATGAGGTAACACCAATGTCATGTGTATAATTTGCTACAGTAACATGTAGATTCTTATTACCAGTATAAGTTCCTTGCCATGTATCTGGTTGACCAGACCATTTTAAAGTACTAGGAATTAAGTAGGTTCCATCTGCTTTTAATTGAACTTCTGAAACTACCCATTGTGCCCATTTATCAAGGATTGCTTTCGCTCTTTCATCCCCTGTTTGATAATAGAGTTCTGCTATACGTTGCATAGACCAGCACTGCATACCAAACCATTCGTTACTTCCTGGATCAGCATATACTGGTGCCTCCTCATATGCCATTCCATAGAAAGTACTTGTTCCAGCTGGATACTTATCATAGGAACCATTGTATGAGTTTGTAGCACCACCAGCAATTGCACCTTCTGAGGATTGTAGCCATTGATAGAACTCTAACTGTCTATCTAAACTCTTAGCCCAGTCACTTTGTGCTGTTTGCGATTTAGGAATAAATTCTGAATCCTCAGAAAGAACCCAAGCTGCAAAAGGATTTTGGTAACCAAAGTGATTATGGCTAGAGCCAATTCTCCAACTCCAACTACCATCCGTAGCACCACCCCAAGAGTAGTACCAAGATAAGAGATAATGTTCGGAATCTCGGCCACTTGCTGCTGTTGTTCCCTGTGCACCTACTTTCATAAAATACTTATCAAACATGGAATATCTTAAGTAGTCACCCATCTTACTAGCTTTAGAAACATAGGTTGTGAGTGATTGATTATCTTCTTTTGCCCATTCATTAGCACGATACATAGCTTGTACCACACGGGCATCTGCATCAGAAGCAATGGTATATCTCCATTGTTTTGCATAAGATTTATCCCCAGTAAAGAAAGGTAAGAAACCTTTATCTCCGCCCCATTTGAATGTTTCCCAAGAAGGATGTGGTATTGTTTCCCAAACAGATTCCTGCTCACCACGTTGGTAGGTATTGATATATGATGGTGTTGATACCCCATCTCCTCGTTTACCGTAGCCATAGAAGTTATCCACATCTAATAGCCAATGCATACCATACATCTGAGGTGTTCCATATGTATTACGAAGTTCATTGTAAAGCGGATCTTGTCCTACTTTAGTGTTAAATTGTAATTCACTTGGATAATAATCTGGTAATGGATATTCTGCAGCGTAAGTTGCCGGACTATTCGGATTATAAGTTAATTGGCCTGGCTGGTCTTCTGCTGTAGGTATATAATACTTTTCAATGGTATCCCATGCTGTTCCTATTCCCGAATAGTCTTTTGTTATTCTACCTTTCATTGCTTGTAACCAAAGTAAATAGCTTGCAGTTTCACTCGTTGATTCATGTCCATGATCTGGTGCCTCTACCATTAATGTTTCAACGGAATGATAAGGGATACCTTGACTATTAAAATACCCATTATCCTTATCGTATATATCATCATATAGCTCAAGGAATCTTTGTTCATAGATACTTGGTGAATCTGCTTCTGTCGCATACGTAGTCGTTTGAGTGTCAGAATTTGTTTTTGCTACTGCATACATTCCACTAAATGGGTAAATACATTGTGTTACAATCAAAACTGAACTTAATAATCGCCTTTTCATACTTTTCTTCATATTATCTACTCTCCTTTTCCCTATTTTCCTATTACTTAGTTCTATAAAATACAATATTACCTATCGTCTTGTTTCTCCTTTCCTCCTTTCCTTCTGATACAAGAGCGATCCCCTCGTTGGCAATCGTATCAAACACTTTCAGTAAAAAAGTATCCTATACTCTAAATGTATAATACTCTCTACTACTTAATAATAAGATATTTTTGGAATTTTTCAACAGTTATTGTATATTATGTATGTAATTTATTCTCATAATGTAAACCCAATTTAGTTTAATATATTTTAATTACTGATTATAGTATTAATATATTACACTTTTCTAATAATAATTAATTGTTAATTAGCTTAAACGATAAATAAAATAATGTTATATATTATTCAAAATATTTATTAAATCATTTTATCTTCTATTTTTTCTATAATTAACACTTTTTTCTACTATTATTTTACCTTTTTTTTACATTTTGTAAATATGGTAATTTATTACTATTTTTTCGCCTTTTCTTAGCTTTATATAAACCTACTGTTCCTCTATGAGAAAGAAAATTACCCTTTTAAACTATGAATCATAAAAAAACTATTGGTCCTTAATTGAGATTTGAAGTATAATAGATATTTGACAAGCTTAATAATACGTAAGGATGTTAATAGGAAAGAGAGCTTTCGTATTACAACTTTGAAAGGAGCATAGAATTTTATATGACAAAGAAAGATGTATTAGAGCTAAAGAGAAGATTGAAAAAAGACGAATGTACATTTACCAAACTATGCGGCTGTTATGTAAACGGCGAAAAAAATAGAATACTTAATCTAGAAGAAACCTTTCTAAATCTTAAAGAAGAAGAATTCTATAAGTACTTAGAAATTGCGAAAAGGACACTATCTGGAACAGTCGGTAATAATATACTTCAACTTGAGTTTCCACTTGAAGAAGAAAAGCCAGGTGGAAAACAACAGTTTCTTATGGGATTAAAAGAAAGTAGATTAAAAAACGAAGGTTTATTAGAATCCTTCTACCAATTAATTATCGACAATTACGATTATGCAGGTAATTATCTTATCCTAGTATACCACGATGCTTATGATGTCATGACGAAGACAAGTGATAATAATAAATTAGACGAATCCGAAGAGGTATATGAATATTTACTTTGTGCCATCTGTCCTGTCACCTTAACCAAGGCAGGGCTTGGATATTTGGAAATAGAAAATCGCATTGGACCACGTAATCGAGACTGGGTTGTGAATGCTCCTGATACCGGATTTGTATTCCCTGCTTTCTCTGACCGTAGCACGGATATTCATTCCGTAATGTACTATACAAAGGATGCTAAAGAACCACATAAGGAATTCATGGAGTATGTACTAGGTTGCCCTCCAAAAGAAACAGCTACCGAACAAAAACACGCATTTCAAAGCATAATTAATAATGCGGTTCGTGATGAGGAAAAAAGTAATAGGGTATTCATGGAGATACAAGAATCTCTGAACCAATTGGTGGATGAGCAAGAACAATATAAAGACACAAAGACGGATCCTGTTATTCTTACCAGTGATTCTATAGAGGAAGTAATTGAATCTTGCGATTTACCTGAAGAGATTTCTAAGACCATTAAGAACTCTTACGTAGAAAAATTCGGTGATACTCCACCAATTGTAGATCATCTATTAGATAGCAAAGTATTGGCAGCAAGTGCTCAAATCAGGAAAGAAAAAGCTCTTGTGGAAAAGGTTCAACAACTACAAGAAAAGTTAGAAGAAGTAACATCATTAAGATCAGATTCTTTACTGGATACTAGTTCTAACGATCAACAACCTGGAACAGATTTTGATACCGATCTTTCTACACAAGCCACAGAATCTCTCGATTCAGAAGATGGAAACTTCGATGTAATTCTTCGTGTTAAACCACAAAAAGTTCAAGAAATAACCTATGAAATAATAAACGGTAAAAAATGTATCATTATACCAATGTCTGAAAACGAACATGCCGACTTGAACGGAGTTACTACCTTTTAACACAAAAAAATGTCATAGAACACATGAAATCCATCTGTTCTATGACATTCTTTTGTTTACTACTTATTCTATAACTCCGCCTTCAATTACTAGATTATCTGGATTAGCTGCATCACCGTATACTGGTGCTAATGTTTCTTCATAATTCTTATGGAAGAATTGTTCATCCGCTAAAGAACGTATCTCATCATTAATCCAATTCAGTAATTCTGTATTTCCTTTTTGTACAGCTGCAGCAATCGTATCTTGATTTCCAAGTGAATCTACACCAACAGAGAATCCTTTATTCTCAATTGCCCAAGCAAGTACTTCTGTATTGTCTGTTGATAACGCATCTCCTCTTCCATCTAACAAGGCATTATATGCTTCACTATATTGGTCAAACTTAAGAAGTTTAACGTCTGGATAATTCTCAGAAAAATACGTTTCAGCAGTTGTTCCCTTACTAATAATCAATGTCTTACCGTTTAACTGTTCTGGGTCTGTAATTAATGCACTGTCTGGTGAAACAATTCCAAGTGCTACCTTCATATAAGGTAATGCAAAATCAACTTGTTTAGCACGTTCTTCATTTACAGTAAAATTAGCAAGAATAATATCTACTTTGGCAGAACGTAAGTATTCTACACGACTCGCAGCTTCTACTGGTACATATTTCACTTCAACGCCAAGGTCTTTGGCTATTCGATTTCCAAAGTAAACATCATACCCTTGATACTCACCATTCTCATCTACATAACCAAAAGGTTTCTTATCAGAGAAAACTCCAATTACTACTTCTCCACTATCTTTTATCTCTTGTAACGTTCTTGCAGTTGACTTTTTATCATCATTTGATGATTTCTTGCCACATGCAGTTAGTGCCATTGCCAATACCAATACTACGGTTGATACTAAAATTAATTTTCTTTGAATGATACCTTTTTTACTCATAATAAATTCCCCTTTTTATTCTTATTTTTATTTAAAGCGTTTGCATAACTCTTAACCTATTCTGCCTCAATGTTATGTACATTCTCAAAAGTAAACACATCTAAAAATTTTCTGGCACGGTCTGTACTTGGATTTGTAAAAAATGTCTCTGGCTCTGACTCTTCTACAATTGATCCCCCATCTAAGAATATGATTCTGTCTGCAATCGCCCTAGCAAACGACATCTCATGGGTAACAATTAACATGGTAGTTCCCTGCTTTGCAAGTTCTAACATTACATCTAAAACTTCTCTTACCATTTCTGGATCAAGTGCTGCCGTAACTTCATCAAACAGCATAATCTCTGGATGCATACAAAGTGCTCTTACAATGGCAACTCTCTGCTTTTGTCCACCGGATAGTTGTCTTGGATATGCATTTACCTTATCTAGTAGTCCAACACGCTCTAGTAACTGCTCTGCTTCCCTACGAACTTCTTCTTTTTTTCGTCCCTGTGCTTTAACTGGGCCAAGTGTAATATTATCTAGAATATTCATATGTGGGAATAAATCATAACTTTGGAATACCATACCGATTTTTTGTCTAATGGCATACATCGCTTGCTTACTCTCACGTATATTCTCTCCATTTAATAGGATCTCACCATTTTGTATGGTTTCTAATCCATTAATACAACGAAGTAGCGTACTTTTTCCACATCCTGAAGGTCCTAAGATTACAACAACTTCTCCCTTCTTCACTTCAAGTGACAGGTTGTTTAGAATGGTAGTCTGATCGAATCTTTTATCAAGATTCTTAATTTGTAGTATATTCTCTTTACTATTTGTATTCATGCATATCTCACCTCTAATCTTTCCATCGTTGTTCTAGTCTTCCAGCAAACTTTGAAAGTGGAAAACATATAATAAAATACATAAAGAATATCGTTGTATAGATTATGATCGCTGCTAATGGTGCTGTTAACCTAGATGCTTCTATTATCTGCTGCCCAACTTTTACAACTTCAACTACTCCAATTAAAACAACTAAAGATGTTGTTTTAATCATACGAGTTACAAGATTCATTGACTGAGGTATTAATCTACGGAAGGTCTGAGGTAAAATAACGTTCATATATAGCTGTTTCTCCGTTAATCCCAAAGCTCTACCACTCTCATACTGATGTACTGGTATCGATTCAAGTGCTCCTCTAACCAAATCTCCCATCTCCGCAGTCCCCCATATGGTAAATACTAAAATAGCAGAAAACTCTCCTGATAAATTAATATGTAAGGATTTCGATAGTCCAAAATAAACTAAGAATAGCAGAACAAGTTGTGGCATGATACGAACAAATTCCAAATATATCTTTGTAATTACTCTTATTACCGGGTTCTTTTTAGTCATTATGAATCCTAGAAGAATTCCTAGTATTATGGATAGTAGAACTGAAAGTAATGAAATTCTAACTGTAATCCATAATCCTTCTAGTAAACGTATGAAATTCCTTCCTTGAAACAGTACATTAATTGCCGATTGCAACACGCTTCAACCTCCTCTCTACTATTGTAAATAGAATAGAAATAGGAAGTAGTATAATCAGATATGCAACCACTAATAAGAATAGTGCTTCATCTGTCTGATAATACAATCCAATTAAATCTTTTGCTACAAACATTAAGTCTGCTAATGCAACTACACTAAATACGGATGTTTCTTTAATTAAGAATATTATGTTCGCTAAAAATGCTGGCATTGAAATCATAATAGCTTGTGGTAATAATATTGTTCTTACTACTTGCCACCTCGTGAGCCCAAGGCAAAGCCCCGATTCCTCTTGTATCTTAGGGATTGCTTCTAGTCCACTACGAAATGCCTCTGACATATAGCTGCCTCCAAGGAAAATTAATCCTACAATAGCACATGCCTCTGAACTCATTACGATTCCTATCTTCGGTAATCCAAAATATAAGAAGAATAATTGGATTAATAACGGTGTATTTCTAGATAATTCAACATATCCTCCAACAATCTTATGTATAATTGGAATCTTATAATAACGAATGATACTACACAAAAGACCTACAATAATCGCTCCTAAAATTCCTATTATCGCTAAACGTAATGTTAATTTAGCTGCTTCGACATAAAGTGGAATATATTCTTGTATAACCTCTATATCCATTAAGCACTTTCTCCCTTCAACCACAATTCATGCTAACCTATCCATATATTATTTATGTTTATTTATATGAAACTATTCAATTCCTTTCTGTAAAAAACTTACATTCTATACAATTCATATAGATTTGATATGAATTGTATGTTATATAATATATTCTAATTATTCTAAATTGTCAACCATATTTTTTATAATTTTTTTATAATTATTAATGTGAATACTAAAATTGCGTAAATTATTCTATAATCCCCCCTTGTAATTGCTTTATGAATTGTTATACTAATTGTAAACGACATGTACATTTAATCTTTGATTGATATTATTAATTTCTGAATTCTATTATCTGTTAATGTCTTTTTCAAATGCTATAACGATACATAAGTTATAACATCTTATACTATCTTTAAATTACGAAAGCGAGTGAATTACTTTATGGAAAACAACAAACAAAAACTCCTTCAGAGTTCCTTAGGATCAGTCTTCACAGTTTTCAGTGATGATACCCTAGATGAAATAACACAAAGTGATAAGAGGTTATTAGCAGTTTGTGGAAGGGTAAAGTCACCTGGAATTATTGAAGTATTCGAAGGTGCAACCCTAGAAGATATCATTGCTTTAGCTGGCGGTCTGATTGGTACAGGAACATTCAAAGCAGCTCAACTTGGTATGCCTTTTGGTTGCCTTTTAACGAAAGATAATTTGCATGAACCTTTTGATTTTTCATTATTCGAAACTGGAATACGGCAAAGTATTATTATCTTATCAAGTGATGACTGTATTATCCAATATGCAAAATTCTACCTTGATTATCTCAATGGACAAATTAAATCTGGAGCCATTCCACGATATCTTCCAATTCAAAAAGAAATGAAATCCATGGGTGATATCTTTGATCGAATCTCTAAAGGACGTTCGAATATGAGAGATATCTTCTTTCTCCGTGAATTAGCAAATACTGTTATTGAAACTATTAATAAAAAACATAATGTAACAGAAGAAATCATTAACCACTTTTATGATGAATTAATTGACCATATTGAAGATAAATGTTGTTATACCTCTCAATGTCATCATTTGACTAAACTTAGAATAACAGACAAATGTATTGGTTGTAATGCATGTAATCGTGTCTGTCCAGTTGATTGTATTGAAGGTGGACTAAAGGAGCAACATTCCATTGATTATGTACGTTGTACACATTGTGGAGCTTGCGTTACCGCATGTCCTGTTAATGCAATTACTTATGGTGATAACAGTCTTCTCTTCTTACGTGATTTAGTTACACCTAGTAAAGTTGTTATAACACAGATGGCTCCATCGGTACGTGTTACGATTGGGGAAGCCTTTGGTTTTGAAGCAGGGGTAAATGTAGAGAAAAAAATCGCGGCTGGATTGCGTGCACTTGGCGTAGATTATGTATTTGATACAACTTGGGCTGCTGACTTAACCATTATGGAGGAAGCCGCCGAGCTTACCGACCGACTGAAAAGATACCTCGCTGGGGATGAAACCGTTAAATTACCAATCCTTACCTCTTGTTGTCCAGCTTGGGTTAAATTCATTGAACAAAATTATGCTGATATGCTAGATGTACCTTCTAGTGCCAAATCTCCAATGCAAATGTTTGCTTCTGTTGCGAAAGACCTTTGGTCTAGGGAACATAATTTAGATCGAGCAGATATTACTTCAGTAGCTATCATGCCTTGTATTGCGAAAAAATACGAAGCTTCTCGTCCTGAATTCTCTAGAGATTTAAACTATGATGTTGATTATGTCTTAACAACAAATGAATTAATAAAGATCTTTAAGGATACAGGAATTGATTTGAAAGAGATTGAAGATGAAGAAATCGACCAGGTTATGGGAGAATATACTGGCGCCGGTATCATATTCGGTCGTACAGGTGGTGTTATCGAAGCGGCTACACGTACCGCCCTAGAAGGGTTAACTGGTAAAAAGTTTGAAACTATTGAATTCGAATGTCTTCGTGGCTGGGATGGATTCCGTTGTAGCGAGATCAAAGTGGATGATGATTTGACACTTAGAATTGGTGTAGCTCATGGACTAAAAGAAGCCAAAAAGATGTTAGACAAAATACGTTCGGGTGAAGAATTCTTCCATGCTATTGAAATTATGGCCTGTACTGGTGGCTGCATAGGTGGCGGTGGTCAACCGAAAGCCAAAAAACGTGCTGAGACTCTAGAAAAACGTATGGAAGGCCTTAATAACATTGACCGCTCCCTCACTTTACGTAGGTCCAATGAAAATCCAACTATTCAAGTGATTTACGACAAATATTTGGATTATCCATTGAGTCACAAAGCACATGAATTATTGCATACGCAGTATTTTGTAAGACCTAAGAAGTAATTATTAGAACAGTCAATGTTGTTTTATTATTAAATCAGATATATTTCTAATAAAAAATAATTATTTGTAGATACTAACCTTGTGTGTAGGTTATTCCTATAATTTTTTGAAAAGGAGATATATTATGATATTAACAGAAAAAGAAACATCCGTAATCAACGATCTTATGACTCAAGAAAAAACTTGCATAGAAAAATACGGAAAATACTCTACTTATGCAAAAGATATGGAACTAAAAAATCTCTTTAGCACATTACAAGAAAGAGAACAACAACACTACAATTCCTTGAATCAAGTCTTGACTGGGACCGTACCTAGTTGTGATGTAAATGATTCGGCAGGTAAGAACTATAATCCAACTGCAACCTATACGATTGGCAAATCAAATCTAGAAGATAAAGACAACGATTGCTTCTTATGTACAGATGCTATTACAACTGAAAAATTGGTTTCATCTGAATATAATAGTGACGTATTTGCCTTCAGTGACACCAATATAAGAAAATTATTGGCAGATATACAGGTTGAAGAACAAAACCATGCCGAAATGATTTACAAATACAAAACCACAAATTCAATGACTTAATTAAAAATAAGTTGGCATACTAGATTTCCACCTACTATGCCAACTTTAATTTTATTTTTTATTATTTATTTTTATTTTTTTATTCAAAAGAGATTTCTAGCTCTACTGGACAATGATCTGATCCTAAAACTTCCGTATGAATCTTCGCACCAACTAAACGTTCATCTAAACTACTTGATGTAAGGAAATAATCGATACGCCAACCCGCATTCTTCTCTCTTGCTTTGAATCGATAAGACCACCAAGAATAGATTTCTTCCATATCAGGATAAAAGAATCTAAAAGTATCCGTAAATCCATTTTCCAATAACTCGCTGAATTTTGTTCTCTCTTCAATCGTAAATCCTGCATTCTTTTTATTGGTTTTAGGATTTTTCAAATCTATCTCTTTATGTGCCACATTCAAATCTCCGCATACGATAACAGGCTTCTTCCCATCAAGCTTTTTAAGGTAATCTTTGAACGCTTCCTCCCATTCCATACGATATGGCAATCTAGCTAATTCATTTTGTGAATTTGGTGTATAGACTGTTACCATATAGAATTGTTCAAATTCCAATGTAATTACACGACCTTCTTGATCATGTTCCTCAATTCCTAAACCATATGTTACTTCTATCGGCTCATGCTTTGTAAAAATTGCCGTTCCTGAATATCCTTTTTTCTTAGCATAATTCCAATATTGATTATAGCCTTCAAGATCTAATTCGATCTGTCCTTCTTGTAATTTACTCTCTTGAATACAGAAAATGTCTGCATCGACTTCTTTAAAAAATTCTAAAAATCCTTTTTGGACACATGCTCGTATTCCATTAACATTCCATGAGATTAATTTCATTTATCACCATACTCCTTTCCAAAATCTGAATCTTTGTTCAACAAAGGTTCGGTTGGAAGTTTCTCAACCAATTTACTTTATCTTAACCAACTAATTGTAGTTAGCTACATATAATACAATAGCATGATTCAACAAAAAAGTAAATTAGCGGAGTAAAGAATGCACCTTATGAAATGTCTTCCTCTTTAAGGGTTTTCATTTGAAGCACTGTTCTCTATTGTGAATATATCACCAGAATCTTTTTGATTTTTCAGTTTCTCGAGTTCTCTAAGTGCTTCTTCTTCTGTTTGATATTCCCCAATAACTACACAGTAATTGCCATCGCTTGTCCGAACAATAGAGGCACCTTCTTCTGCATATTCATCCCTTAAATTACTTAATGCTTCCCCTTGCATCATTGATTCACTTTTTAGATAATACACTTGATATGGTGTCGATTCTTTTCTCTGTAGTGAAATTTCAATCCTACCTGGATCTTCATATTCAAAGATCTCATAATCCACATCTTCCGCTAATTCTATAACAAACGAAATTTCAGAATCTCCTAATGTAATTATACGATAGACCTGCTTTACCCCACTAATTTGACTAGCTTCTTCAACAAATTGCTCATATTGGAAATACCTAACTCCAGAAAAGTTACATACAATTCGATATGGTGCTACTTTCTTTTCGATTGTATAACTTGGTACTTGATTTACCATTTCCCCCTGATTTGAAAAGTTAATTATGATTTTCTCACCGTTCGTTGATGGCTGTGTACTAATTCCATCCGTTCTTACACCACCCTCTCCAAACTGGAAAGTCTTAACTAACGAACCGATTATCGGAATATCATCTAATGCAGCTGCAACAGCTGGTACTTGTATTATTAAAACTAGGGCAAGACAAGCTGCTAATACACCAGTTAATTGTTTATATACATAATTTCTTTGTGTTTTCTTCCCTTTACTAATAGATTGTTGTATTACATCATCTAAACTATCCGGTATAGGTATACTATTGTATTTTTCCTGATTATTAATAATTTTTTCCTCCCTTCTCTAATTTTAATCTTAAATCTTGAAGGATTCGATATACTTTACTCTTCACAGTTCCTTCAGGCATCTGATAGATTTCGGCTATTTCTCGAAAACTTTTATCCTCAAAAAACCTCAAAATTATAAAGGCTTTTTTCTCATCTTCTAACGTATCCAAAGCTTCATATAAATCCCATTGCTCTTCGCGTGAGACACTTGATTCTTGCATCACTTGTTCTGGTAGATTGTCCATAGGCAATACTTTACCGCCTTTTCTACAGTGATCCAGTGCTGTATTAATCAATATTCTAGTAATCCAAGTTTCAAAATAGTCTTTGTTCTTTAATTTCGGATATGAAATATATGCTTTATACACGGTATCTGATACGATATCTAATGCATCATGTTCATCTTTCACATAACAAAAAGCATATTGGTATAATTTCTTTCTCATTGGTTCAAGTTTTTCTTCAAATGTTTTCTTTCCCAAATCCATCTTCTCCTGAATTTATTGATAGAAATCAATCCCTCCAATCACAATACTTCCTGTATCCGAAGCAGGTGATATCTCTATCTTCTCGATACCATCTTTAGCCTTTATCTCCTTAAGTAAGTCATATGATAGTATAAATGAACCAAGTGGTGTGTAATGGTTATATTTTTTAAAACCATCTCCATAATCATTCACTTCTCCTTGTATAAACTGCAATGCTCGTTCCGTTTTACTAGAGATTCTTATGGTTTCTTCACCTCCTGCAAAATCAATTAACTTAATATCAATTGCTGTTTCTACATCTTCACCATTCCTATCATCTGTTGAATCCAAACCAATTAAGAAGGATATTCCGTTATAATCATAGAAATTATGAAACCCTATCGGTATCTCAATTGATACTTTACCTTTTTTCTCTGTCCATGCCATTTTATATAATGGAACAGGACTATAAGTTCCGGGTAGATTGAAAGCTCCCGATGAATCCTCACTTGGAATAACTGCTGCTTGCATATAGTTGAACTCTACACCATCAGATATAACATCCTTCATTGATGCGCTTGGACGAATTAACTTTTTCCCGTTTTTTTCACTAAAATAGTATGCCGGGATGAAAGAATTTCCATACCTATCTTCAGATGCATTTATAAAAACGTCATTGAAATCTGCTTCTTTGTTATACACATTAAGAAAATCTACACAATATTCCTTCAAGAATGATCTCTGCTCTTCTTCAGTAACATATGTTACATCATCATACGAAAACAGTCCTTTTTGATCCACATTACTATTGAATGGATTATGATCCGCATTCAGATAATACGCATACTGAATCGGACTTCTTCTTGCTTGATCATTGAAATATGCATAATTGAAGTAATTTACACCATCTTGTGTGGATACATCCGTATCAAACTGGGGTATGACTACTGCCGTTGGTATATCCGTATACGTATCATGAAAACCATTATTCTGCGAAGGTGCAACAGAAATTGCACTCACAAACGCTATATTGTTGAATTTGTTACTTTCAATAATATTGAATATATTCTCACCGCCCCTAGAATGACCAATAAGATTGATTTTTGTTAAATCCCCTTTTCTCTTAAGAGAATATGGGTATAACTTCTCCCCCTCTATCGCTTCTTTTACTCTTCTATAATTTTCTTCAAAGATAATCATAGAACGTTCTAACTCATTTCCTTCCACTGGTTCAAACATATAAGCGCGGTTAACATTAATTGAAATCGCTAGATAGCCTTGGTTCGCTAGATGTTCAACAAGATACTCAAACCCTTCTGCATATGGCTGTCTCACATCACCGTCAATTCTATGGGAACCATGAAGAATAAATACAACGGGTGAATTGTCTTCCTTTGGAATACCTATTGCTCCTTTAATGGGCGATGTAATCTCTACACCATTTTCTTCAAACACAAAATCCCCCATATCATACGTTCCCACAGTAACTTCATTGTTTTTATCATTGTTTTCATCATTCTTATAAACATAACCTATGATACAAAGAAATACTACGAAACTTACAATTGCAAGGCTACTTATCACTAATCCTTTTCTTTTCATAGCATTCTACTCCACAACAATGCAAATGACACCATAAGATTCTAATAGACTAATCTTTTGATCATTCACTGTCCAGGAGGTACGAATAACTCCACTTCCCTCTTCTACTAATTCTCCATCTACCTGTTGCCCTTCTCCTAAGAGTGCAACCATCTTGTCTTTATAAGTTTTATAATCATTTTCATTCAATGTAACCGTAATATTAAAACATGTCCCATTATCATACCCTACTAATATCTGTACTTTTTCACCTAATAAAGACACCTCCTCATAGGTTCGATTAACAATAGTTCCATCTTCGTTTTTTTCTATAAGACCTTTTCCTAAAAGTTCGTCTGCTTTGTCTTCCGTCTTCCCATATAAGTCTGATAATCCAAGTAGCAACTTCTTATCCTGTAGGTTTTGTTCACTTTCAGATTCCAATACTCCTTCTAAAGCATTTTCTTCTGAGTCAAGATTGGTGTTTGAATCACTAACCTCTTGATTTGATTTGTTTGATCCATTTATATCATTACTCTGTTTCGCGCAACCCTGTAATACTAAAACACTTAAACTACATACCATAATGAATCTTAAATTTTTTCTCATATTTTTCATTGTACAGATACCGTATTATCCTCACTGTACTCTCCTTCTGAATATTAGACGTATGAAAAATGTAATTGGATGAAATAAATTATAACTTTATCAAATGTAAAAAATGGCAACCAATTCATACACAAATTGGTTGCCATTATAGCTTCTATATATCCTTCTTCTCACACCATTCACTCAAAAGGCACTTCTCACAATTACACTTTCTTGCAGTGCATATACTCCTACCATGATAAATCAACTGAAAGTTAATACGATTCCAATGTTCCTTCGGTAGAACCTGCATCAGTTCTATCTCCACCTCTACTGGATTCTTTCCTACTGCCCATCCTAGTCTCTTAGCAATCCTTAACACATGTGTATCCACCGTTACCCCCGGTATTCCATACGCATCTGCCAAAAACAACGTAGCTGTTTTTCTTCCTACACCAGCTAACTTCACTAATTTATCTATAGTTGTAGGAACCTTACCATTATACTCCGTAATGATTTGATTGCAGCATTGCTTCATATTCTTCGCTTTACTTTTGTATAATCCGATGGATCTAATACAGTCTTCTATCTCTTCTAGAGGAGCATCTGACATTAGTTCTAATGAAGAAAATCTATCCCAAAGTCTTGGTAAAACTTCATATACTTGCTTATCTGTACTTTGTGCACTTAACATAATTGCAAGTAGAAGCTGCCAATCTGCATTATGTAAGAAACCTTCCTTTGTTGTTCCATATTCCTGATCTAATATAGCTAATATCTGTTGTACTTCACGATCTTTCATAATATCCCTCACATTTACAACCAACTATTCGTTTCTTTAATCTGATAACGACCTTTTCCAGATTTCTTAGCTTCGTATTTATAGCTATTATTTATTCAACAACTTATCCACCGTAATGCTTTTGAATACTTTCTTCTTTGCTTGCACTATTTGATAATAAGCCATTCCATCTACTATTTTAATCTCCTTAGGTGCAATATTCAAGGTATAGATTCCAGATTGATCTTGATAGTAATAATGATCAGGATCTTCTCCATTACCAAAAGCAAATAACTTATAATTCTTAGCGCTTACATAGTCACTTACTCCAAGAACATAACCTTCGTAGGACTCATATGATTTCTCATCCAGTATCATCTTAACACTGCTACCACCAGTAGCTGCTTTGAAGAGATAAGAGATATATTGATCGTCTGATAACGAATAGTACACATTATCGGTTGTCACTTGATGTAGTTCTACACGAAAGCTGGTATAATCTGTTGCTGGTTCTCCTCCCGCATTCACACGGTAGTCGCTGATTTTCTTATGATCGAAGGAATCAAGCTTTGTTACCTTTCCTTTAAAAGAAACCTTCATTACATCCGTGGTACTACTCTTGATTGTTCCCTTATTCTTATTACATAGATAATATAAACCATCTTTTCCTACTGTCAAACTATCTACAGAAGTACCTGTGATCAGTTTCTCCGTCTTCTTTCCACCTAAGGTCATAGAATAGATTATCGTACGTTTGTTATTCGTATAATAGATACGATTATTTGCGATGACTGGCTTAAAGTTATAATAATTTGTACTTGTAGTACTAAGGACTTTGTTCGTTCCCTTTTTACCAGTAACATGAATCCTTGCGATAATCATCTTACTGTAACTCTTATAATATGAATAGTATACGTAATCACCAACTACTCCAATAATCTCTCCTTTGTTCACGGTTACTAGGCACTTTGTATTCTTACCATCACGTCCTACCCGGTAAATACTATTCTTAGCTGTTTTATTATCTTTAACAACATAATACACATATTTATTCTGAACATAGAAGTTCTTTACTTCTTTCGTCGTCAACGTAGTTGTCTTTGAGGAACCAACTTTCTGTGATACTAGTTTATAGCTAGATCCTTCTGTCCCCTTTTTATAATATAGATAACCTTGATCTTTTACTACAAGCGAAGATGACTGTGCTACATTCTCAGCAGCTTCTACTTTCTTGGGAATAAGATTAACACTTGTAATGGTGCAGACAATTAACATTGCCCATGCTATTATTTTTTTCATTTTTTCCATAAGTTTACCTCCAATCTAATTATATGATAAACCTTGATTATGTCAGTATTTTGGCATTTGTATGAATGATTTTACCAATAACTAACTCGTTCATCTAAACCGATATTGGTTAACTACTTTCATTAGCCCCCGCCGCAAACTTAACCATCGTAGCAATTTCATCTGGTGTTTCATGCATCCCTGATTCAATCCATTTCAAATACGTATTACATAAAGCTCCCGCATAATAATATAACTCATATCGAGAAAACTTCGATGTCGGCAATACGTAAGTGTCCATATAGCTATTCAAAGCATTCATTATTACTGCATGCATATTGGAATGAATAAGCGTTAAGATGAATAAACTGTACTGTTTAAAGAATGTAAAACAATGACAGATATGCTTATAATCATGAAATTCCCCAATATCTGTACGTGTTTTTGTCTCTTCCATATAATCATTCACGATCTCATACATATAGTCCGACAGAACTTCTAGCTTAGATTTATAGTATTTATAGAATGTCATTCTGGATACATTGGCGTTGTTAACAATCTCTGTTATTGTTATTTTCTCGAATGACTTATCCTCCATTAACTTAAGTAATGATCTTGCAATACACAGCCGCACATGCTGATTTCTATTGGTAAGATTGGCTCCGCCTTCTGATACTCTCATATTATCACCTTTTTTCTTAGATCAATGTTTCCACCGACCCTGATATGTTTACATTATTGTACCTTTTGTAAATTGTATCACATTATAGACTGTAGTACAATGTAATGTAGTATTAAAAACCACATTGTAAACATTTGTAAGCAATCTAGTGTTTACTAGATTAGTTTGGAGGTAATTATGAAATATGGTATTGTTGTTGACTCAGGATGCGACTTGATTCGTTTACGAGAGGATGTAACTGACAAAATAGATTTTACAAGATCACCATTAAAGCTTGATATTGGAGAAAAAGAATTCATTGATTCCTTCGACCTTGATATTGAAGAATTTATGAAGGAGATGTACTCTTATAAAGGAAAGACAGGAAGTGCTGCTCCAAGTCCTGACGAATGGCTAAACGCATATGAGAAATCAGAGAATGTATTTGCCATAACCATTACAGGAACGCTATCAGCTAGCTACTCAAGTGCTGTAATCGGAATGGAACTTTTTAAAGAACGATATCCAGAAAGAAACATCTATGTTATAGATTCCAAATCAACTGGTCCAGAGATGTCACTTATTGTTCGTAAACTAACTGAATACATGAAGGCAGATATGGATTTTGAAGATATCTGTAAGAATATAGAAGATTACTGTAAGCATACGAATCTACTCTTTATTCTTGAATCACTTGATAATCTAGTTAAGAATGGTCGAATCAGCCGATTAAAAGCTAGCATGGCAGGAATACTTGGTATTAAAATTCTAGGGATCGCTAGTGAAGAAGGAACGATTGATTTATTACATAAATGTCGTGGTAAAATGGCTGTTTATGACAAAGCAATTGCAGAGATGTTAGAGAGAAATTATCATGGTGGCAGAGTTGTTATTGCTCATTGTTTTGCTAAAGAAGTAGCTAACTATGTTGAATCAAAAATCAGAGATAAATACCCCGATTGCGATGTTGAAATCATGAAAACAAGTGGCTTATGCAGTTATTATGCCGAAAAAGGTGGCTTATTAATAGGCTTTGAATCATAAAGACTATCCTTATCATTAATCCACCAATTCTATAAGAGATAACCATCGTTCTCTCTCCCATAAGAAAGCAATTCCACAACCAACACTAAGGCAGTAGAAAATGGTTTAGATAAACCTTTTGCTACTGCCTTTTCATCTATTCTATTACCCCTCAGTCACAGTTCCTTTCACATGAAATATCTTATCATATTGTGATTTGCTATCCTTAAAGATAACATGACTTACATTAATGACCGTAATATTCTTAAGTTTAAGAATTGTCTGTTCAATCTCTCTTGCACGTTCCATATCAAGTGCTGCGAAAGCTTCGTCCATGAATAGGACACTTGCTTTTGCTAACATCGCTCTTGCAATAACGATACGGCTACGTTCTCCCCCTGAGATATTCTTTCCATTATCATATATCATGGTGTTAAGACCATCTGGTAGATTTTCTATGAAAGAAGTTAAACCAGCTACCTCGATTGCCTCTTTAATTTCCTCATCCGAATACTCTTTGTATAAGGTAATGTTGTTCTTCAAGGTGTCTTCAAAGATAAACACCTGTTGTTCTACATTGGCAATCAATGAGAAATAATCTTCCTTCTTCACATCTGCTAATGGCTTTCCATCAATTATTAATTTTCCCTCTGAAGCATTATAGTATTTACGAAGTAATTTCAATAATGTAGATTTACCACCACCTGATGGACCAATTATTAGGTATTTTCCATTCTTCTTAATTTCCATGTTCACATCATGAAGTGTCTTTGCTTTATCTTCCGCATCTTCATATGCAAAACCAACGTCTTTTAATTCAATCTTATCTGTAAATTCGTGCAATGCTATATTTTCTTCATGTTTATTCTTATTCAATAAACTCTCATTAATCTTCTTACCAAGACCTTTAGAGGCAAATATTTTAGGCATTGCTTCACTCATCATCATAAGCGGCCAAGCAATACGTTGAATCGCCTGTGAAACTGTTAAGGCTCCTGCTGCTGTAATATTGCCTTGAATCGCTTGATAAGCCAGATAGCAAAGCCCTAGATATATCATTAAAGAGAATGATCCATTCTGCAATGCATTCATGAATGTATATATCTTTTCAATAACGTATCCCTTATGCTGAATCTCTTCACTCTTATCATAATAATCACTCGTAACCTTATCTTGAAGATTATTACTCTTAACAATATGGAATGCGGATAATACTTCTTTAATATAGGACGTATATCCATCAAATTGATCGCTTCGTTCTTTTACCTTCTTAGAGACTGGTCTTGACAATAGCATAGATACCACTGCCGTTAGCAAGGTAATACTTACTGCAAAACCAATCATTCCTTTACCAACTGTAGATAAAATCCAGACAGCAACACAGAAGTTGGTAATACCATTGAATACAGTGAATATACCGTCGACAAAATTTGTATCTAGGGTATTGCAATCATTGGTCAATCTTGATATATATGTTGCTGTATTCTCTTGTTGGAATTCTGAGATATTCTTCTTAAATATGCCTCGAATATAATATCGCTTCATACTTAGATTGGCATCTTTACGAAACCATGATTTTGTTATGGTACCTAATAACCCTATAGGGATTAGCAAACATGCTTGCAACAAAAATCCTGGAATCTCTGCCTTAAGAGTAGCCATATCTCCTACAAGTGCATAATCTAGGAATCCCATCATCTTAACAAATACCACACCATCTAAGATCGTACCAGCTGCAAGACAAATCAAAGCTATTATAAGTTGTGGAAATGGTCGTAGTACTCTCTTTAGCATGTAACCACCTCCCCAAAATAATCTGCTGCAACACTTTGTAATACTTCACCATTCTTGATTTCTAATACGTAATCATATTGTTCCGATATACCCTCATAGTATCTATGACTAATAGCTACTACAGTCTGTGGCAGAGATAGGAATACCTTCTCTATCTCACGTCCAAGTTCTTCATTCAAACTTGAAGTTCCTTCATCAACGAATAAGATCTCTGAATCTTTGGCAATGGCTCTTGCAATAGAGATTCTTTGTCTTTGTCCTCCAGAAAGATTCTTGCCGTTTTCTTTTAATACCTGATCTAAACCATGTTCTTGACTTGATACTAATTCCGATAAATCACAAGCCTCTACCGCTTTTTGAATCAGATTATCAGGAATCTCCTTATATAAGGTGATATTATTTCGAATCGAATCTTCGAACAAGAATACGTTTTGGTATATGAATGATACTTTATCATGAAAAGTACGTTCTTTTATTCTCTTATAATCTACGCCATCCGCTAAGATCTGCCCATCATAGTTATCATACGTCATAGATAGTAAGTTCATTAACGTAGATTTGCCTGCACCACTAACACCTTTGATTAGATACTTCTTGCCTTTTTCTATCACAAAATTGGCATGTTGTAGAATCTCTTTGTCTCCATAGTTAAAAGACACGTCTCTTACTTCAATTTGTTGATTGATAGTGAATTCTTCTATCTTTTCATTATCACTTTCATCTACTGACTCACTATCTTCTTCATCGTCCTTGGTAATCTTCTCATAAATCTTCGCAGAAGCCTTGACCTTATTCCATAAAGGGAACGCTTCAATCAGATTAAATGACATCATCGCTCCTAATTGAAATACAATAGCTGCATTTGTTAACGTCATTCCCTTCTCAAAGTTAAGACATAAATATAACATCAGAAAACAAGAAATAACGTAACCAATTACATTAATTAAGTTTTTCTGGCATTCCGCAAAGATATTGAAGATATATTTCCTAAGCTCTAACTTACGCAGTCCATCTAAACTCTTATGTAAGAATTTATCGTCCATACGGTTTAACTTAAGTATCTCAAGACCTTGAAAAGTATTATTGATGTTAGTCGTAAATACTTCATTTTGCATTGATACTTCTTCTTGTAATGTCACTGTTTTCTTAGAGAAGAAATGAGATATTATATACAAGATTGCTGAAGCAATCACCATATATCCGGCTAACACTGGTTCTAAAAAAAGTAATGCAATAAAACTTAGAATAAACATTCCCGTATTAATTAAGAAATTTAATAAGCTTACAAAAAAGTTCTCCTCAAATGTGTTAATATCATTAACCAAATTAGATAAGTACACATCTTTAGATTTTCTACTAAACTGCTTAAATGACATTCGCATGATTTTATCAAATGCCTGCTTTCTTACTTCAAGAATAATATCTCTCATAAATCCAATACGTAGCAACCTTGAAATAATAAAATTAACTACGTTATATAGCCCTGCTAAGATTGCAATCCAAATAATCTTATTCAAATCAGCATCTGCACCTTGCTCAATAACTCCCAATATAACAGAGAATGTTATAATCTGTACAAAATGATCTACGATAAACAAAAATGAAGCAAACAGATACTGTACAAACTTTCCTCTCTTATTCCATAATAGCTCTCTCATCGAATTCCCCCTCACTTTCAGTTAAATAAGCTATATTCTCCCTTGCAGTGTATATACTACCATAAGCTATTCTACAATGCAATATAGTATTTAATAAAAGTGACAATTGTCATATATAATTTATGAGTATTTTATTCTATATTTTTTACTTTTTATAGTGACATTTCTTGCTTTATTTCCATGATTTTATAAAGATTTATCAAAGTATCCCCTCTTTTCGCTTACCCTGTCTACATTATCCTTTTTTATATAATTGAGTATTTGAGTAAGATAGTGAGTAAAGATTTTCTACCTTGGTCTTTATATATTGTTTTATCTCTATAACCCTTATTGGCATTTTCTTTAGAGGCACTTCTATAATAAACACCTGTCCTTAAATTTCCCAACATATCAAACCTATTTAAAAAGATATTACAATACTTTTAATGTGAATCACTTCTTTATCATTCAAAAATTATTCTATAGTTAATTTAACTCTCTAACACCTTACAAAATACTCTGCGTGCTTCGCTAACTCATAATTAATCCATACATATTCTATCTCCCTTGGCTTCTTCCCTTTCGCTACCGACGAATACTTGAAAGCTTTAGTTACCTCTATCTTTCTCCAACCATTATCTATCAAGTAGTTATCATATAGATTGTCCTCTGAATTGTATCCACACAATAAAACCTTACTTTTCTTCTTGGCTAGAATAGATTCTAATAAACGTATATGGTCATTCTCTGTCATCTCACTTGTATAGACACTCTTAGCTACTCTGCTAGATTGAACATAAGGTGGGTCTAGGAACAGAAAATTCCCTTCACAATCTCTTGTATTCTCTATCACCTTAATAGCATCTTCATTATATATCTGCACTCCCTGCAATCGTTCATTTATTCTCATTAAGTCTAAGACTTTTCTTCTGAAATAACTACTATGTTCTCTTGATTTATCCTCTTTTATAAATGCTTTCCTTGCATTATTAAAACTACAGTGACATATTATATAACTATATACAGCGCGCTCTACCTCGCTCTCAATTCTCATATAACCTGTGTCTTCTAATTTCTTTATCCCAATTAGATTCTCATAAGTACACTCTACTTCTATTAACCTTTCAATAAACTCCTTTGTCATATCATTGTCCTGTAGAACCCTATAAATCCTTATCATATTCTCATCAATGTCGTTTATAATCTCTTCTGTTTTAGGATATCTAGGTTTATTTAGAAATATTGCTCCCGAACCGACATAGGGTTCTACATAACTCTTCACATTAGTTGGTATTAGTTGAATATACTTATCATGAGTTTTTCCCTTACTTCCATAGTATCCTGTCAAACTTAACTGCATTTCTCTCTTGTCCTTATCGCAACTGCATAATAAGGTTTCCCCTGTTTACTGTATTTTCTCTTATCATAGCTCCTGCCCCTTGTTACATTTAGCCAACCTTGTATTAATAATAATTTCTTTAAATACTTATCATCACAATCCAAGTCTAACTCTTTTACTATTTCTTTCATTCTCTTGTTGGTTATTACTAGTTCTCCATCACTTGTTACAAATTGCTCATCCTCTATCTCATTAGCTCTTATGTACTCTTTTATACTATCTACGACCTCTTCTAAACAAATTCCCTCATTGCTTATTACTGTATTTATTTCTTCTGAATCCATACTTTCCAGTATTGCCATTCTTACTCGCGAAATATCACTCAACCCCAAAGGGGTATCGTAGTCTAGCAAAAAATTCATAACTTCTTCTCGTTTGATGAATTGGGACTTCGCTATAAATACAGTATCTACAATTTGTCCACTAGGAATTACTAGCTCTACTGCATATTGAACCTTATAATTAGCATCTCTTAGCTTTCTTATTTGTATCTTAAACCCCTTCTTTTGATAAACTTCTATATAATCCTTTTTCATTAGAACACTCTCCTTTATCACTTGTATCATTACATATATCTTAGCATGTACATCAATATTTTTCCAATGATTTTTCATCTCTACTATTTATCTACCTCTCTAACACTTGATTTTCGAATTCAGTGAGTTTTTATTACTCCTCTCTAATCTTTATACATTTAAATAATAAATCCTCTCTGTTTTCCTTTTACGAGTTTTATTAATGCCGTATTACTTCTAACCTTAACTACACACTCTTTCCACTTCATCTTGTACTATTTTTAAGCATAACAAAAGGGTTAAGCAAATCCATTGCCTAACCCTTTGTTATTTCTTATATTTATTTACTTTCTTAATTGTTTAAACTTTTATCAAATTCTATCCCACCTATATTTGTATTCCTTGCAAACCACACTTCAATACTACCATTACTCATTATTTTATCTAAATAATATGAGATTTGTTGTACTACTACTGGATCATTGGATAACTGGATAGAAGACGGTACTACAATTACTAATTCTTTTTCTTTAAACTTCTTTATCTCATCTAATGTTTTTAAATAATTGCGTCTTTCTATTTCCTCATCTATATTTGAAATATCATAGTTAATAACTCCATCAACCTCCCCTAAACTACTCATTAGCTCTTCTGTTTTCCTAGTATAATAAAGTTTATCCTTACTTACCTTTGTCATGTAAATTACTACTGCAATTCTTCCCATATCTATTGTTCCTTCTCTCCCTCTAATCTTGAATTAACAGTCTCTAGGTGATTCTCGATTATATCTAGTATTCCCTCACAATAATTAATTTTTTCTTGCAATGTTGCGCTTCTGTGCATATCAAGTCTCCCACTAATTCTATCTATATACTTCGCTTTTACTACTGCCTCTTTACTATCTCCAGTATCCTCTATAATGAAATGTCTACTTTCAATTACAATCCTTGTATTACAACCCTTATCTTTATCTTTCTGAACATCTAAACCTCCTCTTTCTTTCTCTATTCCATACACAATTCCCTTCATTCTATCCACTACTTCTTCTAATCCTTTAATCTCGATTTCTAGGTTTTCTGCTAATTTATTACTCTTATTTTCACACATTATTATCAGCTCCTTTACTTAATATCCACATAGGTGCTTATAATAAGGCTACTAATTCATCACTATAACAATTCTTTATACCCATAACTATTTATAGGCACTAAAAAAGAGGATAAACACTTTCTTCTGTGTGTTTATCCTCTTTTTTCTCTTTATTCTTTTTACCATCCACCTAAATCATCACTATAATAATCATACTGGTCTAATGTATTTGCCCACTCTAGTACTCCAAAATGCATTTCTAAGGCTTCCTACACTCTTTTTTAATTTGTTATCTGTCAGCTTCAATTATTCTAACTCCTAACATTCCCAATTCCATTACAATAGAATACACCACTAGTTCTAATCCATGTATATGAAATATTACTTGTAATAAACTCTGTACTAACATCATACTTACTATACCTTTTAATATATCAATACCGTATACTATAAATATTTTTAATTTTCTATAATCTCTTACTCTTCTTGTAACCACTTGCATCAATGCACTCATTACTATATTTACTACACTTATATAAGCCACTACCTCGGCATTTATATCTATCAAAATCACATTTTTCAACATCAACAGTGTATATAATAACACTCCTAAACTGTATCCTACTACCTTCGACCATGTGGCTAACTCCTCAACCCAATATAACTTCCCTAAAATCAATCCTCTTTTATATACTTCTATCTCCCTATCCTCTATATCTTTATTTAATCTATTCACATTTATTTCTACACTACATTTACCTAATCTTCTTAATACTTGTTTTTGATAAACTCCTAAATGCTTGTTTACTACCCTGTCTGTCCATCCATCTTCTTTTATTACCCACACCTCTATCTTTTCTGTATCTCCATTCCCTCTCACTGTCACGGTACTCCCATCCCCATACGCTCTTACATACCCTCTACCCTTTAACCTTGGAAATTCCTTCTCTATCTCCTCTTTAAACATATCTAACATGCATTTACTGTCTTTTACTTCTCCTCTTTTACCTAATCTCCACTCTCTTCTCTCATTATTTATTTCCTCAATTACTTCACATGATGTTATTACTATTAACTGCTCTCCTATATAACCTGCTTCAATTACTTTTCTGGCTATTTCCCTTATACCAATTCCACCTATTGTTTTCTCTTTCTTATTCCCATGCCCACATATGTATATTATCTTATCTTCTTCCCCTATTTCTAATTCATCCAAAATACTTATCTTGGTCACATCTTCTGCTACTACATTTGCTGTATTTATTACTATTCCGTCTGTCATATACTCCTTGTCTCCTTTCCTAGCTACTACTATAACTGCTTTTCCTTTTCTTAAATCTCCTGTATCTACTCTCTCTACTCTCATGTCCCTTTACTCCAATCAATTCACTTGTATTTGTAATATTTTGTTTCTTAATTGGAGTATCGTCTATTTTTATACTTATCTTTACAATTAATTATCTAAAGGCATACAAAAAGGACATAAACATCTCTCTTTGTTTATGTCCTTTTTACTTCTTTATTCTTTCTTAATGCCCAACTAAATCATCACTATAATAGTCATACTGGTCTAAACTACATTCCCACTCCAATACCCCAAAATGCATCTCTAAGGCTTCTTTCATTGTACACTTCTTTCCTAACTAGTCCACCACTTCCCAATCAAACTCATCCTCATTAAATCTTAGCTTCTTACCATCTATAATTACACCATCTTTTATATACTCAAATTTTCTATCCATATTACCCTCTTTTTTATTATACACAGCTACTTGTCCATAAAAATTCTGCCATACCTCTTGCTTACTTAAGTCTGCTATGTATTCCCCATCCTCATATCTTAAAATTGCTGTCTTACTGTCCTTAAACTCCAGACCCTTTTCCCTTAACTTTCTTACTTTCTTTTTTATATTCTCTATATTTATCACTATTAGTACACAGTCCATTACTCCTACGATGATTGGAACTATTAAACAATATACATTATCACTATACACCCAAACTGTTACTCCTATAAACCCTACTATACTACATGCATATGTTATATCTCTTAACAAACTACACTTTATTATCTTTAACTTTTGGTGCTTCTCCTTTATATCTATAAAATATTTCATTTTATCACATATTAGTAATATGTTTATAATACTCACTATTGCCAGTAATACTGTCTGTATTAGCTTCTTATCCCATTTGTCTATACCTAAACTATCTATCACTAGAACATTTAATACTACTGCAAGTATATACACAAACACACTTACCCTCATATCTATCCAATGGTGTCGCATCTCTGTATACTCTCTACTAAATATATACTTCTCCACATCTCTACCTTGTTGACTATACTTATTTTTACTGTATAAATACAGTGAATTATGTGTGTTCACTACCTTCTCAATTACAATACATAATATCTCTTTTAACATCCCCTCTTATCCCCCATACTATAACCTACTTATTCTTGTATTTTTATGTCAATTATAGTATAGCATCCTTATAAATATAGTCAATCTTTTCCTTTCTTTTTTATTATTACTACCTTTAGGCTCTCAAATAAAATAAAAAAGAGTTTAAACACTTTTTCTGTTGTGTTTAAACTCTTTCCTATTCTTCTTTCTAATTAATGCCCACCTAAATCTTCATCATAGTAGTCGTATTGGTCTAAACTACAAGCCCATTCCAATACTCCAAAATGCATTTCTAAGGCTTCTTTTTGTGTACATTTCTTTCCTAAATTCGCATTGCCTTTACTATCTGGTTTGATTATTCCTGCTTCATACATGGCATAAACCATTACTGCTGTACTTTCATCTAAGGTTGTTCCTTTTGTCATTGTTCTGTCACTTACTTTTCCATCTTTAACTACCTTGATATCCTTAAATACTTTCTTTATATTCTTTAATGCTTTGGCTTTATATGCTTTATCTTGACTCATAGCAGCTTTTACAGTTCCATTATTAAATGACACGGCACTATATAATACTTCCATCCTTGTTGCGGCACTTGCCATTTCTTGACTGGTGGCTGTATTGGTTCCGGTACTTACTTTACCTGAGCTATTTTTTACCTTACACTCTAATAAACTAGAGTCCATTGTAGCCTCAACGAATTTAGAATACCCAGCATACTTACTATTCTTTCCTATATAATCTAGTACAGAATCGCTATCAAATCCTCCAGTAACCCCTTCTGCATAATAGGTCATGTATGTCATTCTTGCTAAAGAATATCTGCTTATAGTCTTACTTCTTGAATACGTATTTAACTTGTCCTCATCATTAATTACTCCATAATAAGTTGCTATGGCTACTAGTGCGGCTTCTTTATCAGTACTTTTTACTGTACTCATGGTTTCTGCGGCTATCTTATTAAGTTCTGCTCGTTGCTCTTTGTCATTATAATAGGCTCTGAGGTGTTTCCACGTTCGACCAGGGGCTGTCCATACACTTGTATCATACAATTCTTTCTCACTAAACTTATCTTCTAAGGCGACTCGCATTTTAGGGTAGTTTGTGTAGCCTTTGACGCTTCGATATATCTTCCCATCTCTTCCGTACCCTAAGGTGTTCTCTTCATTGTTCCCACCTTTCTTTGGCATACTCCAACCCTCTTCTTCACATACCTCTTTGGCTTCATTAACTGTCAGACTCTTTGCTTCACAGATGATTACATTACTTCCTAAGCTGTTTAAGATCTGGGCAGTGACCATAGATAAAACTATTGTTGAGATTACCACCTTATTTTTTATCTTAAATTTCCTCATAAACATTTATCTCCTAACATATTGTTATATTTTCTTTTTATTGGTTTATTATACCATTAATTCATTTTCATTTCTAGGATTTTATGTAATTTTATGTAATTCACTTAATTCATATATTTTTCGATTTTTATTTTACTTTCATATCCTCTTTATCTCTCTTTTTAAACAGTATACTCTCCTCATTAAACCCATCTTTCTATCTTCCCTATTCCCCTTTATATCCCTACTTACTAATTATCTCTAATCTCCATCCCTTTTCTATTTTCTCTGCCATACCCCTTGTTTCACCTTTCTATTCCATTTTACAGATACCATACTCAATCATTAAAATGCTATAAATATATGCTATTGTGGTAAATAGTATGTAATCAATTTTTTTAATATACGGATACTATTTCTTTTATCTTCACTCCTCACTCTTTTTATTTTTAGACCAATTAAAAACTTTCTTATTTTTTGGTATTTTGGTCTAAATCTAATACTCTTTTATTTTTCATTTATATATCCATTTTAATCTCTTCTAATGAGAATTACCCCTAACTCAATTCTTTACCTTTGTAATACCAATTAGAACCTCTAACACCTATTGTAATCCCTCATCTTATTATAAAATTTCTAACCTTATCTCTTTACTTTTCTTCCACACTTTGAATCATTATCGTTTTCTACTATTCTATATTTATTTACAATATTATCCATTTTATTCATAATACACCTTACTTTTATAACTTAACCTTTTCATTTTCTTATAATTGATTTCCTTACTAACTGTCTCTTTTACATACCTATCTAATGCCCGATTTAGGTGTACTATTCAATTTTAATATGATTAACTATCTAATTCCCTTTAATTTAATATAATCGTTCTGTTTGCATTCTATGGCCTTGTAATTTTCCCGTATTTCTTCTAATCCTTATCTAATATACCATTGATCCATTTTTTTATTTATTTATAGTCTCTAAAACGAACTTATCAACCCTCATATCCTATATTTTATCTATGAAAAATACCCTCATGAATTGGTTTTTCTTTTAATCTTCGCCTATCCATAAGGGTATTCACTCTCTTAATTTATTTATTTTACTGTTACTTTTACTGTCTTTGTAGTACTCCCACATTTAATAGTGATAGTAGCTGTCCCTTCTTTTATCCCCTTAATAACTCCTGTTGAAGTTACTTCCACTACTTTCTTATTTGAACTTTTATAACTTGTAGCCTGTGTATGGTCTGTACTCATTCCTTCTTTAAACCAATTGTTTGTTACTTTTGCATTTAATTTTGCTGTTTTCTTTGCTTTTACAGTTAGTGTACTCTTTACACTAATCTTTGGTGTTGTATCTGTTTTTACTAACACTGCAAACCCACTTTGATAAGTTCCATCATTACGTGTAATATTCGCTCTACCTGCTTTGTGACATACTAACTTCCCATTCTCTACACTTACTACACTTGGATTATCACTTACTACATTCTTAAGCTTGTCATTTGGTAATGTATAGGTGTCACCAATTTTAAACACTTGATTACTATCTTTTATGTCAATTAAAAAGGCATTTAATAATCTTTTTGTACTTGTATTGGTGTAGGTTCCTGACCCTAAATTATCTAGTACATATTTAACACTCTCATTTTTGCTACCAGATTCTGTTGAATATGGTTCGTGATTGCTTCTCATGTCCATGAGCATATATCCACCATTATTACTATCTCTCCAAGTGTTATCTACTTCATACCATTTTCCGTCGCTCATTAATACGGCATTCCATGCGTGAGCACCTTTCTTTCCACTTTTTGTCCAACCATAGCCACCAATTTTCTCACATTGATAACCTAGTTCTTGTAGTGCTAAAGCTGTAATTTCTGAATACTCCTCACATACACCTTTACCGGTCACAATACTAAAGTAATCCCTGTTCTCTTCATATTCACTATCGGCATCATATGTCAGCTTACTACAAATCCAATCGCTCACTTTGGTAATTACTTCAACGTCACTGCTACAAGCTCCTAAATTTAAACCTTTTAATCCATTTAAAAGTACTTTTCTGGCACTTGCATACTCTTTAATTCCTTCAGCAGTTAATTCTGGAGTTCTTTCATCTACATAATCCATACTTATTGTTTTTCCATTTTTCTTCTCACTTTGAATTAAGTAAGATTCCATACTTGCCATATTCGAAACAAACCAGCTTAAACTATTGAATGTTTTATGCTTATTTGTAAATACTCTATCTTCCTCAGCTGTCCTTGCCTCTGACTTATTTACTGCATCTTTTACATTTTTAAAATTGGTATTTGGATTTCCTACCAATACAATTGTTCTATCAATATCCTTTTCATCTGCATCCATTGCATAAAAGTAATACTCATCTTCTGTATAACAATATACTGTGGAACCACTCTTTGGTGTTTCTGCTGCTTTTACTTTACTATTTAAACCTGTGAAACTTCCTACTACCATTACTGCACTTAATAATAGTGATAATACCTTTACCTTTAATTTTACATTTACCCTATTCTTATTATACATCTTTACTCCCAACCTCTCTTAAAATTTTATTTAATTTTTATTTCATTTTCATTTCTTACCTTCTCACAAAATCCTTTGTTTCCCTACAAAAATCCTCTGCTTGACTTAACTTATTGTTAACCTATCTTCCCAACACATTCCTGTTGGTGTCCATACTGAATTTTTGTATATAATAAGCATCTTTTGTTGCTTACTGGGTTATTATACCATATTTACAAACTCTTCTCTAGTCATATTTAACCCATATTTAACTTACACTCACTTACATATAATCTCTGTATTTTCTTCAGTTTCACTATTTAGTTTTTAAGTTATTTAACGTAAAGAGAGTAGAAACAATATACTTTAAATTGTTTCTACTCTCTTTACCTAGCTTATCATTTTTGTCTGATTTACAGCTTGTACTAAATCCTGTCTCGACACATGACAATACTTAGAAAGCGTAGTCTTAATATCTGCATGACCTGCTATTCGTTGTACAACTTTTATATTTACTCCATTATTCATCATACTTGTTATTGTAGTATGCCTTGTTGCATGAGGAGTAAACTCATTTACTACTCGCGGTTCTCTGCTCTCTTCTTCACTCCTTTTTACTTCCCATGCATTACAATTCTTAACAATCCTTTTAAACGCTGTGCGTATTGATTCCTCACTATAGGGTTTCCCCTCTGCATTAATAAATACGAAATCTCCAATTTTTCCTTCTTTTTTACCTCTATCATTTATATAGTCCAATTGTTTACTGCATACTATATTATTGTCTTGTTGTCTGCTTTTTTCATTCAACAATGCATCTCTTAATTCTTTCGACATAGGATTTGTTCGGTAGCTTCTATCAGTCTTTAAGGAGCTCACATATAATACATACTTTCCATTCGCATCTAGCTTTCTATAATGCATACTTTTTTGAATACAATATGTATTCTCGGTGAAATTTATGTCTGCCCATGTAAGACTGAGTGCCTCTCCAATCCTCGTTCCACTCAACACCATGAATTTAAATATATTTAAATACTTTGTATATTTCTCGTTCGTCATAAATTCTATTAGTAATTTTATTTCTTCCTCTGTTATTATTTTCTTTTCTTTTGCTTTTGGCAGCTTAAAAAAACACATTACCCCTTTAGTTGGATTGAAATTATTTTCCTCCTCGAAGTTTACATATCCTATACATCTTTTAACAATAATATTTATTATAGTCATTGTACTTTGACTTAACTGCCTATCTCTTTTATTTAATATTTCTTCGTATGCTTTCTTTACTTCTTTTCTTGTTATATCTTTTATTACCATTTTTGATAAGAAACTTTTTTCAAGATAACACTTCCAATACTGCTCATATGTTGATTTAGTACTTGGCCTTATATTCCTTGCATTATTCATACTTATCCTATACACCTCGCCAAGTGTCTTCTCACTTAATTTCACGTTCTTATTCTTTATTTCGTTTTCATCTGTTTTATGAGCTTTTATTCTACTGATAAACTCTTCTCTAACTCTTAAAGCTTCTTCGACTTCCCATGTATACTGACTTAATATTAATCCATTTCCTTGCTTTCTAATAAGAAATCTCCCATCTTTCCTACGTGTTATTCCAGATGGTAATTTCTCTTTCTTTTCAGTTTTTTTAACCTTTGTAGTATCCTTTGTTTTTTTATTAGTTGCTTCAATTCTCATCTTATCCATCCTCCAAATTTACTGGTCTGTAATTGTAACGCTATTTACGAATTACGACAATCTTTAATCATCATTTTCTACGTTTTCTTAAACAATTTGCTTTAAATATTCATACCTACTTACTTTATTCAAATTGTTTATTACTTCTTTAAAGTACCAAATCTCTATCCCAGGCTTTTCAACTATCGTTTTTATTAGCGTATTATATAAATGAATACGTTTCTTACGATCTGTTATATTTTCTAATTCTGGAATCAAGATAATTACATGATGATTATATTTGTTTGTACTAGACAATTGAGCAACTATTCTATTAAACTCTTCCTCTATTTCATTACTATATACTTGAGTAACTACTACATTATCCACTCTTCTACTCTCTGCATACTGTTCTGTCACGTTTGAACAGCCTCCTAATTTCTTCCCCTGATTCAGCTCAATTGCATATAAACTTAGCTTCCTCAGTATCAACTCCTCCTTTCTTGAGTAATTTTATCCTTTTGATGGATATATCTATACTAGCACATCACATAAAATATGTCAACTTGCATAAATATTCTTTTATCAAAACACTATTTATTGTGCATGTTGACAAAAAGATTAAAAAGGGGTATAGAATTTTATCCCTGTCTTATTTATTGTCACATTTTTTGCGATAGTTTTTTATTACTCGCAATTTTACTTTAATTCTTCATATGTGGAATAACTACCTATATTTTTTCAATTAGATACGATTAAATGAATTTTAATTAAAAAAGTATCTATATACTAGCTATTTTCCTAAAAAACATCCCTTATTCATTTTTTATTTTTCATTTGAATCATTCACGTTTCACTAATTTTCCTCAAATGAGTACGTTATTATCTTCATAAAGTAATGAACTGAATCAAATAATTTTCATTATTTTTTATATGAATCATTTTATTCTCCTCTGTAAATTTACAGTGAGTTACCTTATTTCACATCTTCTATTCCAAGTGAGTATATCACTTAGATTCTAAGTATATTCTCTCTAATGTACCAAATCAAATCACAAAGGTATCTAATAATTATATTAATTCAAACCTATTTTTTTCAGTTCTTCTTCATCATTGTATTTCAACTTCTAATAATCCTATCTAGTTTAGGATTCAAATAGAGGAATAATACAAAGAACATTATGTAATAAACCCAAGAAAGAGGCGAAAATTTTATACTCGTCTCTTTCTTGGGTTTATCTATGTTCTAAAAGATTAATTCACATCATTTAAACATTAATCAGTTATTTCTTACTCAATCTATACTCAATTTCTCTTCCTATCTATCAGCTTTTAATACCTGTTTGAATTCTTCTCAATTTTACCCTTCCGAATTTTTGTGTACAAATCATTAATTTGAGTAATTATTTTTGAGTATTTTTTCTATTATCTGCTATTTCTCTTACTGGGTAATAATTTGTTCAGCCACATCAAACAATAGTGACAATTGTCATATTACTATGTGTATATTGCATGTGCCTTGGCATAAGGAATCCCAATTTGAACTATAATTTTTGGATCTAGTGCTACTATCTACATTTCTTTCGCGTAATCTCTACCATAGGATTCTTTCTCCCAGGAGATAAAAACCTCTAATTCCCAATAATATCTTGGAATTACTGCCTTTTTCTCATATCCAATACTACGATAATATTGCTGATCCCCACCTAGCATACCTGTACAAGTAGGAGATAGTTTCATAACTCGATTAGCTGCTTCATGTAGGAGTGCTGTAGCAATCCCTTTTCGTCTCTCCCACCATACCACTCCAAGCGGTTCCAACTCACAATATGGCATCCCATCAACATACCAGATAATTGCCATAGCAACTGGTCTTTTCAATTCATCAAGAACGCAGATATCTAGGTCTTTTCTGTAATGTTTCATAAGGCGTAAATCATGAAAAGCTTGCTCCCCATGTTCACATGCATAGTCATCTGCTCCATATCCAAAAGATAATCTATGTGTATTAGAAAGATAAAAATCTGGTGTTGAATTTCCATCTGCAAAGGTATACCCCTCAGGTAGTTTGACCTCAAAAGACTCTTCCTTAAAAGGTAGAATGTATAATGATTCGCCCCATTCTTCTTTTGTAAATCCTGATTTTCCAACCAATTCTAATAGGGTTTGATTCCATTCTGGCACATGAAGTTTTACATATCTTGTCCGTCTATCCTCTTTTATTCCAGATGCATTCGTCTTAGCAAATCGAATCATCTCTATTAAAAGCTCTCTATCTTCTCCACGATCCTGTGAATCAAACAGGAAGAAAACCTCGCCATCATAATTCCCCTCATTCATTACAGCTGCAACGATTTTACCATCTTCTTTGTATACCCCAACTGTATGCTCAAAGGCATGATAACGACCTGTGAAAGCGGGATGTAATCCAAACACAAACTCTTGTCTACTAAGTCCCCAAACAGGATATTCCAGGTTATAAGATGCTAATACCAACTGTTCAATCTCTTCAAAATCTTCTTTCTTATAAAAACTAAATTCATAACGCACTTGTATTCCCCCTAACATTGAATCATAGTTACAACGATTATCTATCTACACTTGTATATTCTAGCATAGCAACCCTTTAACCGTAAATGACAGGAACAATTATAACTGTTCCTGTCATAGTTCTTAAATGTTAAGTCAAAGGGATTAAATTAATACCATACACTACACCCTTATACCTTACATCATTATACCTTTCATCATAACTTCATTGCATTATAGCGATTTCTTCCCTTTGTTTTCTTCTTATATTCAATTGCTTCCTCTGGGCATCTACATATACACGCCATACAATGAGTACAGTTACTTCCCCACTGAGGTTTTCCCTCTACTAACTGTATATTATTTAAGGGACATAACTGAACACATTTACCACAACTAATACATTGATCCGTGCTATGAAACCCCTTCGCACTGACAAACATGGAATAAAACATCGTGTTAATTATTCCACTCTTCGTTCTTCCCATGAATGGAACTTTCTCCTCCTTAAGTTCCCTACTATTCTTAATTGATTCTGCTACAAGGTTAATATTCTCCTTTGCCTTCTCCACGATTACTCTAGCTTCTTCATCCTGTGTCGGATTGTACATAACAATATAATTGTCTGGCATCACAATAGCGGCAAATCCCTTAAGATTAAAGTCCTTTTCTTTGCATAGTTTCTTCACATACTGTATCGCATCTCCAGTTTCTGCTCCGCACGTCAGTATAAAGTAAACATCTTTTGTTCCAGTAAATTGTGTGTTTCTTATATATTCTTCTATTACCCTTGGTATCCTCCAAGCATATGTAGGACAGACAAACACAAATGGGTTTTCCGATTGTAAGGGATCACTTGTTCCTTTTTTTAATTGCTCGTTCATTGACACGATTTCATCCTTCGTAATTGATTGAATCATCTCTGCCGCATAGCTACTATTTCCTGTACCTGTAAAATATAAAATCATATCTTATCTCCGTTTCTTTATTCTCTCACAATTATATCATAAGCCTCTATTTTTCCGCAATCACCGTAAGCCACTCAGTCTCATTACTATCTGATTCACCAGTTAAAAGTCTACTTTTCCTAGACATAGAAATACCCCCACATAGGACTTTTATATTTCATTGTCCTATATGAGGGTAGCATATCACTTTTGTTGTATTATCTAAATTTTATTCTGAATCAGTTCCATTTGCGTATTTCTGATTGTACTTGTCTAATGATAATAGATTATCATCTTCTAATTGTTGATAAACATTGTTGTAATCAGAAATTGATAACTTATCATCATTATTTAGTTTTTCTTCTTGAGCTAATACAGTTATAGCGGAAGAAAATATTAGTATTATAGTTAACGATAGACCTAAAATTATTTTTATATTGCTACCTCCTAGTAAAAACGTCCACCCATAAATAGGTTGATTTATAGTTAGTTTTATTATACACCAAATACTGTAAAAAAGCTCAATAAAAATTTCATTCTATAGACTACTCCATCTACAAATCTTATCCGCAATTATATCAATAGAAACAAAAAGAATAAACCCAACAATTGAGATTACTATAATTCCAAGATACATATCAATATAATTAATTCTTGACCAAGCATCTAGAATATAATAGCCCATTCCATACTTTGTACCATATGCCTCTATGAAAAACAAGATGGATACTGCTGTTCCAAGAGACACTCTAATATTAGTAAGTAACTCTGGTAGAATCGCTGGTAATGTGACATGACGTATAATCTGTCTCTTATTAGCTCCCGCACTCCTAGTCACTTGATACATGGTTCTGTCTATATGTGATACACTATCTCTAACGGAGACAATAACCTGAAAAACAATAATCAAAAATATGATTGCTATCTTAGATCCATCGCGCATGCCCCATAATAACATAGTAACTGGCAACAGCGCAGTCTTTGGAATTGGATAACTAAAATAAATCAATGGATATAATATTTTATTTGCCAGTTTTGAATAACCCATTAGTATTCCAATTGGTATCCCGACCAAAAGTGAAAGAACCAGTCCTAATCCAATTCTTTTTAAACTTGCTCCAATATGAATATATATATTATCTTCAAAGATAGTAGGAAACTGCTTATAGACTAGAATAGGATTCGGAATAACATTAATATCTAATAGTGTGGATGCCAGCCACCACAATAGATTGATTAATAAAAAACCTTGTACAAAAATTATACCATGTTTAATAAGTCTATTCACTTGTCTGTTCCCCCACTTCTGTCTTAATCAATTGCTTTCGCAGTAGTTGTTTTGCAGCAAGGTACTCTAAACTTTGTGGGCTCAGCTGTCCAAAGTAAGGATTATCCATCTGGTGTTTGATATTACCCCTATCTGTTCCCATAACGATTATTCTATTCCCTAGATAAAGAGCTTCTTCAATACTATGTGTAACTAATACTGTGGTAGGTTTATGCTGATTCCATATCTTTAAAAATAACTCTCTCGCTTCTTCACGAGTGATTTCATCTAATGCAGAAAACGGTTCATCCATCAACAATAGATCTGGACGCATAATAAAGGCTCTTGCAATTGCAGCTCTTTGCACCTGTCCACCACTTAATTCTTTTGGATATTTGTGAAGTAACTCTTCAATGTCTAGAGACATATAGATGTTAGTTATTTCTTTAATTCGGCTCTCATTCACCTGTTCTTTACGGATTTTCAACGGTAATAAACAATTCTCTTTTACCGTCTTCCAAGGAAGCAATCCGCAGTTTTGTGGAATAATTCCAATCTTATGAATCTTCGGATTCAAGGGTTTACTTTTTTGTTCTTTTACATAGACTATGTCTCCACTTGCAGAAGTTATGGTTCCAGCAAGCGTATTGACCAAGGTTGATTTACCGCAACCGGAAGCTCCTAGAATCACTACCGACTCTCCCTGTTCTATCTGTAAAGAGAAGTTATTGATCACGTTTATTGTTTCTTTTTTCCTCTTATAGTTTATGGATACATTTTTCAATAGAAGCATATTCTTCACCGCTTAATCTAAGATTTTGAGTTACTATTCTAAACTGCAAACTATATTATTTAGATACATCATAAACTACTTGATCATAAGTAAGTGAAGAACTACATAATCCTTTTTCGCTTGCCCAAGTAATTGCTGCTTCTACCCCTTCTTTTGATGGAAGTTCATTTGTTCTGAATTTTCCTAATTGGATTTTTCCACTCATTTCTTCTGGATATCCTGCTGCTTCAATTACAGCTTCTTCGTATTCTGCAATATCCGTGTTATTCATATACTCAACAGCTTCGTTGTAAGCCTTATAAAAATCACGTATTGCATCTGCTTTTTCATCTATAGCAGTTTGTGTGAAAGCACTAATTGCAGGATATAGACCATATTCACTAGCGCTACCTAAATTAATGGCACCACTTTCAAGTGCTAATGAAGCAAATGGTTCTGGCATTAAACCAAGATCGATTTTATCATTACGTAAAAGTTCAAATCTGTCTGGAATTCTATCTACGACTTCTTTTTTCACATCATCACTCTGAAAATTGTTATTCTCTAAGATTTTATCTAAAGTATAATCTATTAATGTATTCTCTGAGATAGCGATACTTTTACCTTTAATCTGGCTTATATCCGTAACACCTGAATTCTTACCTGCAAGAAGAACAAAATCACCATCCGTACTTCCAGTAATCTTAACATCTAAATTAGCATTTTGATACATGCATACTGCAATAAGATCTGCTAAGAACCCGTCTAATTCTCCTGCTTGCAATGCCGCATCTCTATCTTTTGCTGATTTGAAAACTTCAAACTGTATGTCAAGCTTATATTTATCAGCTAATCCATTTTTGTCAATCAATACAAAAGGAATCGCATCAGTTGAAGATATCATTCCAATGCGTAACACAGTCTGTGTATCCTCAGTTGTTTCTGTTCTCTCTACATTATCCTTTTGATTGGTATTATTCGTCTCATTTTTCTTTGCACATCCAGTAATTAAGAAAACCATTACTAATAACAATGCAATTACTTTACTATTTCTTTTCATTCTAGTTCTTACCTTTCCATCTCTTATAATTATTATTATCTATTCCTATACAATCCAGAGTTTTTCCAACTATATGATTAATGATATCCTCTAATGTTTTAGGATGATTGTAAAACCCTGGCATCGCTGGCAAAATTGTTACTCCAACCTTAGAGAGTTCATACATGTTTTTTAGATGAATGGTTGAGAGAGGTGTTTCTCTCGGTACAATCACTAATTTTCTTTGTTCTTTAATCATTACATCTGCTGCACGAGTTAACAGAGATTTCGTTATCCCATTCGCTATCTCAGCCATAGTAGACATAGAACAAGGAATAATAATCATACCATCGCAGCGGTATGATCCGCTAGCAACTGCCGAGAACATATTATTATTATCTTCTAAGGTAATCGAAGTATCAGGAGATTTTTCATTCCAAATCTTAATTTGCTCTTCTAAGCCAACTCCTGTTTCATATTTAAGTACCTGACTACCATTTTCCGAAGCGATAACATGTATTTCTATTTGATATTCCAGTAATACTTCAATTAGGCGAAGGAAATAGGCACTACCACTTGCTCCGGTAAGCCCTATTATAATTTTTTTCATACTATACCTCGTATTTTATATAAACGCATCTGCAAGTCCAAATACTAGTAAAACGATACTAACAATTTGGTTGATACTGTAGGATGCTATATTAACGTTTGTTAGGTTTGTAGGGGATACTATTTTATATTCTGCAATAAATAATCCAGCAATACTGAATAAGCCTAGGTAGTAAATGATTCCGAATTGTGGAACCAATATTCCTATCACTAATAGGCATAATAAAGTGACGATATGAAAAAGTTTAGCAATCAACAAAGCACCTGCCACACCAAATTTTGCAGGAATGGAATGTAGCCCATTCTCTCTATCAAAATCGTAATCCTGTGAACCATATATGATATCAAACCCAGCAACCCAAAGAGTATTAGCAGCTCCCATAAATAATGGAACTAAGCTCAATTCCCCTGTAATCGCTAGCCAAGCACCAACTGGTGCACAAGCACAAGTAACTCCCAGTACTAAATGGCATAAAAATGTGAATCGTTTACAATACGAGTAGATAATCATTAAGAATAGGGCGATTGGAGACAGTAATAAACAAATCCAGTTCAGCTTGTATGCACCAAATAGCATAACTAAAAAACAAACCGCAGTGAATATAATTACTTCTGTTTTTTTCATCTCTCCTTTTGGTAATTGGCGTCCAGCAGTCCTTGGATTTCGTGCATCAATCTCCGCATCAATCACTCGATTAATGGCATTGGCACCTGTTCTGGCCCCCATAAAGCATACTAAAATCCATATCAAGGTTGAAATCTCTGGTAACCCCTTTGCTGCTATTACCATTGAAACAAGTGCAAAACTTAAAGAAAATATTGTATGTGAAAACATAACAAGTTTACCATACTCTTTTAATTTATTAATTATTTTCACCAATACCATAACTATCCCATCTTTCATCTACCATTTTTTTTATCTCATCACTCATCTTAATATCATTTGGCCAATCTCTTGTTAGTCCTTCTTCTCGCCATTTTTTCGTAGCATCAATGCCAATCTTGTTATCAATGACCGTAATATCTCTTTTGGCATCTATATTGTTAAATACTTTCCACATAACAGTAGATAAGTCATTCTTATCAACATCATCATCGACTACTATCACAAATTTATCAGAATTATGATTTAAAAACTCTACAGCGGTATCTATTCCCTTATAAGGCCTGTCTTTGTTTATGGTAAGTATCTGATACGTGTTGGTTACCTTGTTGTCCTTTACCTTATTTGTCACAGTACAATCAACGCCAAGTCTGCTACCATACAATGCCTTATCAGAAGAATGGTCTAATGCATCTAGTGGTCCTTCTGATAGTATTAAACTCTCTCTACCTTGTACATTACTTAGTACTGCATCACGAACTTCCTTCAAATTCTGTACATCAATTGTTTCATCAACCACAACAATCAATTTCGTATACATCATCTGGCCCATTCCCCAGATGCTACTCATTACTTTACGCGCGCATCCTGGATACTTATTACGTATGGATACGATAGCACAGTTATGAAATACACCTTCTAATGGTAAATTAAGATCGACTAATTCTGGCATTTGCATACGAAGAACTGGTAAAAAGAGACGTTCTGTCGCCTTAGCCATATAGCAATCCTCCATCGGTGGTTTTCCAACGATTGTAGCTGGATAAATTGCATTCTTTCTATGAGTAATGCAAGTAACATGGAACTTAGGATAATAATCTGCCAACGAATAATATCCCGTATGGTCACCAAAAGGGCCCTCTAATACAAGATCCTCTGATGGGTCCACATACCCCTCTAAAACTATTTCTGCACTACTTGGAACATAGATATCATTGGTAATACACTTCACCATTTTTACATTTGATTTTCTTAGCCAACCTGCTAGCATCATCTCATCAATCATCTTTGGCATCGGTGCTGTCGCTGCATAAGTAATAGCTGGATCACATCCTAATGCAACGGATACTGGCATTCTTGTATTATCTGCAGCATAGCCCTTAAAAATCTCTGAGCCATCTTTATGCTTGTGCCAATGCATGCCTGTAGTTGTTTGTTCAAGAATCTGCATACGATACATTCCTACATTTTGTTGCTTGGAATAACGATCCTTTGTAAAAATCAAAGGAAGGGTAATAAATCTCCCTGCATCTTCTGGCCAACACTTTAATACAGGAAGTGTATCAAGATTCACGTCCCTTTCAATCACTTGTTGGCATGAACCTCTAAACTTACTCTTTATAGGGAAAACATGAAGAAGGCGAAACATACGTGGAATACTTTTTATAAGTTTCTTGATGGATAAATAATTGCTTAAATCTAGATAATTAGCAATCTCGGCACCGATATCATCCAGTTGTTTTGCTCCAAGTCCCATACTCATTCTCTTATAGCTTCCCATTGCATTAATTAAAACTGGGTATTTAGAGTTTTTTACATTTTTGAATAGTAACGCATTCCCGTGTGCTTTTGAAACACGATCAGCAATCTCCGTAATTTCTAGTTCCGATGAAACTTCTTCATGAATCACGTCTAGCTCTCCCGTTTCCTCTAACGCTTTTATAAAATGATGTAAATCTTTATATGCCATCTCTCTCTTCCTTCATTGTTTCATAACTATGTTAATAAGTTAGTATTCACATTATCTACATAAAAAGACGCAGATACATTTAATTCTACAACAATATTTTTATATTTGCAATGGGATATTTTGAGGGCTATACCATGGAGAAATCGGAGGATGTTACTTTGTTGTGATAAAGAAACTGCTTTACACTGTGTATTTTCGTAGCTGGTGGTGCAGAAAAAACATCACGAATACAACTGAATACGGAAAACAAGTAAAAAGTACTGCTACACAAACGAGTAAATAATCGTTCGTGTAGCAGTACTTTTCAATTTCCCTATTCCTTGCGTAAGATATCTAAGGTATGTGAACTCGCTCCTAATAACTCTGGTCTCTCACATGTAGATAGATGATACTTAATGAATAGTTCAAAAGTCTCTTCATCCATTTCATTCAAAACAGGTCTCATATAATTCGCTGGACCATCGGCTGCAATTAACTTCATTCTCTGTAAGCCAACTTCTTCATCTAACTTGTTGATATCTTCGATTCTTACATAATCATATAAATCTTCTGGCTTTGAAATTACGTGAAAATCTTCCGTTAGCTTTCCATTCTCTATACATTCTTTGATATTGTTTTCTCTGAAACCATGTATAATTACACTATATTCATTCATAATATAGGCAACCAAAATCACTCCACCAACTTTAGTAACTCGCTTTGCCTCTTTCAGTGCCTTTAGCTTGTCCTCATATTGATATAGGTGATACATTGGACCAAAGACTAACGTCATATCAAAGGTATTATCTGCAAACCTTGACAAATCGAGAGCCGTACCTTGCATTGCCTTCACGGTACTTTTTTTTGACTTTAATATACCTAGATTATATTTCACTAGTTCGATAGCCGTAACATCATATCCCTCATTAGCTAGTTGAACGGAATATCTTCCTGTCCCTGCTCCAACATCTAAGATTTTAGCACTTGGCATGTCTTCTAGGTACTCGTGAATATATTTCATAGAGGTAATATATTCCACTTGTCCATGTCGTCTTGTTAATCTCTTATCTTCACAAAATTTATTATAATGTTTTTCTAATTCTATTGTCATCTCACTACATTTCTTTCTTTTATAATTTTTTTCTTGTTGCAGTAAACTTTATAGTCCATAATAGTATACACTGCCTTTTATTAAGATACAATCTGAAATTATAGTGAGCTTGTCTTGGAGGTTAAATATCCTCCCTTACATAAAAAGACCTAATATTCTATTTTTTTGTTTCCTTGATACTTTATCAAGTACATTTCTATAGGTGTATCGGAACCAGTACATATACTTATCAGGATTGTTTCTAAGTTCATCCAATATCTCAAAAACATTCATCCACTTCCAAGACATAATCTCTTCATTGTTTGGTTCAGGTACTCCATAGTAAAATCCTATATATACATGGTGATACTCGTGTTCATATAAAACATCACCAGGTTCCATTCTATAATAAAATTCAGATAGTTTGTCTAATTTACAATCAAACCCAAATTCTTCTTCTAAGCTTCTATGAACGGCTTCTTCAATAGTTTCATTTTCTTGAGGATAACCGCTACAAGTATTGGTCCAAAGCCCATCTGAGTTATACGTATTAACCGCCCTTTTTTGCATTAATAATTTAACATTCGAGTCAAATATAAAAACTGAAAATGAATCCTTCATTCCTTCACACCTTTCTAATTTCTTTACTATTTGCGTAAATATTTCTTTTTCCAACATCAATTATATAATTAATGACGAAAAAAAGACCATGACGCAGAATAAACAAATATGTTCACCAAACGTCATGGTTTATATCGTTAAATTATAGTAATATAAAAACATAAAATAATTGAGGAGGTATTCATTATGTTAAAAAAATTTAAAAATTCACTTGTTGTACTTTTTTTATTAGGGGCTATTGTATTACCTCTTAGTAATTCAAAAAGTTTTACAAACTCTACTAATAATCAAAATACTAACACAGCCATACAACTTTATATATCAGATAAACATGATATAAAGTAATATTCATTCTCTATATCTAAAGCAAAAATTTCATAATACTGTATCTTAATCCATTCATGAATATCTTTATTTTTAAGTAACTTTGCTAGCAAGAAAGCTTGTAGGAATATTTTTCTACATTCTTTCTTGCTTTCTCTTATATTAGATAAACATTCTGCTTTAACTGTTAATAAACTAGTTAATGTAAACCCCTCTCTTGCTGATAAACAACTCCGAATTCCATCTTCACAAGTTTTCAAGGATTCCATATAATCTCCAATACGGTCTTGTTCATTTGCTAGATTATGGCACGTAAGAACGTATCCCTTTAGATTATTATATAAGCCTACTGTATCCTTCTCATAATTATTCTTAACAATTGACAATATTCTGATTTTCTCTTTACTTTCTCCAAGTTTTCCCTTCGCATTGCCAATATTGTTCCATATTACTGTCTCCGTTTGGGTTAAGGGCCACCCTTCCAAGCAATTAACTAATTCTTCTTCCGTTAGCTGCGATCTTAGTTCTTTTCTTATTCGATGGGGAGTTTCATTAATGGGGGCAGTTATTCTAAGGGCTTCTAATAATCTCTCTATTAACGCTTCTTGCGTTATCTCTCCCTTACATGCCTCTAGTAAGGACCTACTTCTTAATATGAATTGCTTATTCACAGCTTCTGATTGATTGAGTTTTCTCTCTAACAATAGAAGTACTTTCCCAGCCCCCTCAAAATCATAGCTTTCCATATACCTTCCAAAATCTCTCCTTAGCACATGAAGTTCATAATCATTAGATTTTATGAAAGGGTAGTATCGAATTCCTTCCCTTCCCATATAAGTCATCAACTCTTCATAATGCCTGTCAGTTGGCTTTCTTCCTCCTTCTATCCTGGAAACAGTTAACGGATCGCATATATCGCTCAGATCTTCTTGTGTGATTCCAAGGATTTTACGAAGCGATCGAATCTGACTACCAATAACATGACCATGAGATATGGGTGCTGGTATTAAGATCTTCTCAGCCCCACTTTTTTCAATATTCCCTATAAGTTCCTCTAAAACTTGTATAACAGAAGAATAGAACTTCTTATTCCTAGTATAATCATTATCTTCCCCATTAAGGGCATAATTTAGTTGTATATTTAATAATTCCGCTAAATATGTAATCCTACTCTCTTTGATAAGGATATTAATTGCTCTATCACAGATATATAATTCTGCAAATCTGTTTTCATCCACTAGTTTTTCAGCTAATAATAACGCAATTTTAGGATATAGACGTACTAATTCTTCATCATCTAGTACATTCTTCTCGATATACTCAATCAGATTGAATAAGATGTTAATTGATTCACTTCTTTTTCCTTGGGCATACAAACTCTCTGCTAACAATATAATAAGCATTATCTCCTCATCATGCAAAAGATAATCTAACATCTCATCTACTTTAAATTGAGTAAATGTTTTTCGAAGCCCCTTATGTATCAAGTCAATAACATCTTCCGAATTTACATCTTGTGTAATTGCCAAAACAATCTTCACCACACAACAAAATTGCTCTAGAAGTACATTTTTGCTTGTATTTCCTATTACTTTTTCATACTGCCCTAATAGATCTAAAGCTTTGTCATACTCTTCTAATAATAACGATTCAAGTATATTCCTTCGCAAAAATACAGCTTTATATTCAGCCATGGTATAAGATATTCCAAATTTATTAATGGAGAAACCCAATCGTTGAAATAGTGCATCGGTTAATAGTTTTTGTGGTGTACACTTGCCACTTTCTATCCGAACTAGTACTGCTCTGTCGCATAGACCTCTGCATAATTTGCTTTGACTGATTCCCTTTGATTCTCGTAAACCCTTAATTAAATTTCCAATATAATTTTTATCTTCCATCTTATATGCCCCTTATAAGTAATCAGCTACGGTTTCAATAATACTAAATATCAGAACGCAAAAATAGTATATATTTACAATATTATAATATTAATTCCCTTCATTGTCCATTTATATCTGCCAATTTAACATAATATAACGAATGTAATAAATAAAGGTAATAAAAATCACTTGCAACTCTTAATAAGTGCAAGTGACTCTTTAACTTATATTTTTGTTTTTATATTCTTTGTATTTATATTCTTCTTTTTTACTTTCTGCATTATTACATTCTTCTTTTTTGCTTTCTTCTTTTTAACATTCTTCATAATGAATCCACTTCTTGGTAATGTTGGTATCTGGTTCAGTGGAATACATAAATCTTGATTTGGTACCGTATACTCTATTTTATTCACCAAATAGTCAGTAAAGGCCATCATTACCTTTAATGTTATCATATCACCGGCACATCGGTGCCCCGTATGAATATTTCCACCGCCTTGTGGCATCAAATCATATAAGCATTTTTCACGCTTTTTAAACCTCTCTGGATTAAATGTATACGGTTGCTTCCAAAGCTTCTCATCATGCATCATGCCATATAAATCAAGCATCACTAAAGTGTTCTTTTTGAATACGCAATGATTCCATCTAAAGCTCTTTATTACTTTTGCTCCAATGAACGGACTAAATGGATAATACCGTCTTACCTCTTGACAAAACATCTCTAGATATATGGGGTCTTTCTTCTTTAATTTCTCTTTACATTCTGGATTTTCATATAGTGCTACCGCAACAAAAGTGATGTATGTGGCAATAGCAATAATAGGGCGAAGTAGATTAATCAACTCTCTTGCTGCAATCTTTATATCTACAAGTTCACCATTTATATCTTTGCACATACTCATCTGATACAAAGGTGTTCTTTTATCTACTGCAAACATTCCCAATCTAACTTCTTTAATAAGTTGTTCTATCCAATGTTCGACACATTTTCTAGAACGTTTTCCCTTTCTATAAAACGAACCTATTCTGCCAAAAGAATAGATCATATATCCAAAATCCTCTAAGAATTCTTTCTCTTTTTCTTTTGGATAAGGAACAGCTGCCCATTCACATACACTTAGAAACAGTACCTTTTTGCTTTCATCAAACAATTTGATACTATTCTTCTTTTCCCACTCTTTCGATTGACGATCTAAGTTCTTCACACATAATTCTATTAATTGTTTTTCATATTCAGGTGTTAATAAGGACATGAACAAGCTTTTTCGTTTTAGATGCTCTTTCCCATCTAGTCCCTGAATAGCATTCTTACCAAATAATGTTTTCTGAACACGCATAGGCGCTACACCATGCCGTATGAAATATTTATCATTATAGAAGACCTTTGCTGCCTCTACTCCACTTAGAAAGATGACTCTCTTTCCTAATACGCGTGAAATTACAATTGGTGATTGATACTTTTTAATGCGATTTTGAATAAATGGATATCCTTCTCTGATAAGATCTACAGTATGGTCAATCCCTTTTTCTTTTGGAATTCCTTGATTCGTTGGCATTTTAATTCCTTCTTTCTCTTATATTCACTATTCTTCGTAACGTAAGCTACGCTAGATTCGCTGTAAAATCTACTTTGATTCTTATAGTATTCTATAAAGTTCTCTCCCATATGCAAAAAAGAAAGATGTTTGCCATTATTTATGTTTTAACTTGATTGTAGCAAATTATGTTAAGCCGTTATCCTTGCTACTTGGTTCTATCCACTGATTATATATTGCTACTTTATTACAAAGATCAAATAACGTCTTACTCTCATCCTCTGTAAGAGCACCTAATAGCTGGTCTTCCCAAGCGGTTACAATAGCTAATACCTCCTCGCGGATTTCCATCGCCTTTTCGGTAAGATATACTCGGTAGATTCTTTTATCCTCTGAATCTTGCCTTACATCAACATAACCATTGTCAGATAATTTACCAATGGCTCGTGTAGTTGTTGCCTTATCAACATGTACAATCTTTGTCAACTCATCATGTTTTAAACCATCTTCTAAATATAGCTTTACAAGAAATTGAATTTGCCCATATCCTATATCATATTTTGCAAATTCATGTGATAAATTAGTTACTCCATTACGATAAAACAAACTTATAAAATTTCCTACCGAAGTAATATCATTTACGTTATGCTTTTGATCCATAATAATAACCTTGCCTTTCTTAAAGCCTGCAAACTTTGGACTGCAGACACTAATTTGCGTGTGAAAAATCTTGATTTTTCACACTATGTTCCTTTATACGTACTTTTAAACCTAGTGATCAGGTATTGATTTGTTTTCTAATAATTTGAATTCGTGAATGATTACACCTAATGATAAACAAGCAGCCAGACTATCACAGATAGGTCCCGCAATCCAAACACCTTTTATCCCCCATAAACGTGAGAAAATAATAAATGCAGGGATTAAAAAGATTACTTGCCTTGTTAATCCAATTATCATTGCCTTCATAGGTTTGCCTACCGCTTGGAAATAGTTGGACGTTGCCATTTGAACACCGATTATAGGTAGTGCAATTAGATATACTCGTATACCATTCAATGCAATTTCCGTTAACTCAGGATCATTGTTAAACATCTTGATTAATGTTTCTGGAATAAGTTGAATCACAAGTGTACTTATTACCAATATAACGGTACACCAAAATAGTCCTACCAAATACGTTTTCTTAGCTCTATTGTATCTTCCTGATCCATAATTATACCCGATGATTGGTTGCGCTCCCTGGTTTAAACCGAATATAGGTATAATAAAGATACTGCAAATTGAAGTAATTACTGCCATTGCCCCAATAGCCATATCACCGCCACTAGCAAACAGTGCTTTATTCGAAACTACTTGTACCAAACTTCCCGCTAATTGCATACAGAATGGCGCAAGACCTATCATTAAGATACCTTTGATCGTCTGATTATGAAGATGTAGTTCAGATAGTTTGATTTTGATAGATGATTTCTTACCTTTCGTAAAGTAGAAAAGTACCCAACAAGCTGCTACTAATTGAGATGCTACCGTTGCTACTGCTGCACCTTGAATTCCCATATCTAATCCAAAGATTAAGATTGGATCAAGTATAATGTTAATTGTTGCCCCTATAATCATAGTAAACATACCAACCCTTGGACTACCATCTGAACTAATGGAATGATTCAAACCGAATGCACACAGGTTACAAATCGTACCAATTAATAGCGGTCTTAGATAAAGTAGTGCAAACGGCGTTGTTCGATCACTACCACCAAAAAGATGTACAATAAAAGGCGCTAATAAAGTACCTAGCGTTGCTACTAACAAACTTGCAATTACAATTAATAAAAAGCCATTGTTTAAAGTTTTTTCTGCTTTTCTCTTATCCCCTTTTCCAAGTGCCAATGAAATACTAGCAGATGTACCGATTCCAACTAACATCCCGATACCTGTAATAATATTCGTTATAGGCATTGTAATTCCTACTCCAGTAATGGCCAATCCTCCGACATTAGGAATTTGCCCAATGTAAATACGGTCTACTACATTATACAACATATTTACTAACATACCAATAATTGCAGGCACAGAATATTTAACTAATAGTTTTCCTATTGGCGCTGTACCTAGGATATTATCATTACTTTGTTTCATGTTTTCTCTCTCCTTTTTAATTAGGATGCTGGTGTCAAGGTCACCCGCATCCAATTAGTTGCATGCGCAACTAATATGGTATCACATTTTAGTTGCATACGCAACTATAAGAGAAAACTTGATTAAATCAGAAAACGCACCCATCTTATATTATATGAGTGCGTTTTTGATTTCCTTATTCAATTCTTAATTCACACTATAATCTATCCGACAATAAATCGAATCTTATCTGGTGAGGTTTCAAATCTCACTTCCGTAAACATCGTCTTCTCTTCTGTTTCACCATCGATATGTACGAATTGTTTTCGTCTCATCTGGAATACTGCCTTCTTACAACGATATATATGGATACCAGGACAAGTAACATGTTTGCCTTTCTTAGCACTCGGTAATATACTTAGAACTCTACTTCTAGTAATATTCTCTGCCACACATAGATCGATATATCCATCTGTAGCATCTGCTTCTGGGCAAAACATAAATCCACCACCCTCGTACTTCTGTACATGTACCGATGAAAAGAAGATTTTATCGAAGGACTTAACTTTCTTGTCATCTATGATTATCTTCCCTTTAATATACGGAATACCTGCTAACTGTTTTATTGCTACAAGCCCATACGTAAGCTTACCTATTCTTAAGCGATTCATTATCTTTTTAAGTGGAGAATGATTTACCTCATGGCATACAGCCGCATCAAATCCGATTCCTGAACTAACAAGGAAACGCTTACTCTTACCTCCGTATGTAGCAACTCCATAATCCAGTCGCATAAACTTCTTAGGATATATAATCTTATGCACTTCTTTAAGATAATCTTTTGATATATTCATACCTCTTGCAAAATCATTGCTAGAACCAATAGGGATATATCCTAATGTTACTCCATTAATGCATAGCAAACCGTTTAACACTTCATTCAACGTTCCATCGCCACCTAGTACAACAATGGTTGGAGCGTCTTCCTTATCACTAGTAATCTGATTCGCAACCCTAGCTGCATGTCCAGCTTCTCTAGTAAAGTACTTCTTATACTCAAACTTTTGCTCCCTTAGATATCTTTCAATATCGTTCCATATTCGATGTCCCAATCTAGACTTCGCATGGGAGTTAATTATAAAATGATACATTGCGTACACCTCATCTATAGATTCTATAGTAAATCATTACACTACCTTGTTGTCTACGAACTTTTCACTATACTCTTTCTTTTCTAACATAGTTCTTATAATTGCTGTAATCTCTATTATATTCAGTTTTTCTTACGTAACAATCTATGAGATTAACGCTAAGATCATCTCTTTCTTCGCAAGAACAGATCCCTGTACCATGGCAGCACTTCCACCGCCCTTTGCACCTAGTTTTTCTCTTAATATCGTAGCAATCGTTCGGGCATCTTCCGTTCTACTACCAATATTAAAACGGTAGCCCTCTTCGTCATCTCCTGAGAAGATTCCACAGATTCCAGAATGCTCTGTTACTAATTGATTTACAGCATTACGCATAACTTGAGCGTCTAGATTATCTTCAAACATATATACATTTACTTGATCCTTTGGAACTGCTTCAAATTTCGCCGCCATAAGCTCCTGTTTAGCAACAGATACTTCAGTTTTTAGTGATTGATTCACATTCTTTAATTTAGTAACTGCTTCTACCAAAGAATCTTGGTTTGCTGATAGGGAAGATGTAAGCTCTGATAAGATTACCGTTTTCTGACGATATTCTTCTAATGCACGGAACCCACATAGAATACTAATTCGGACTCCACCCTTGTAATTCTGCATATTCAGAATCTTTAACATCAAAATCTCACCAGTTCTTATCACATGTGGTGCACAACAAGCACACACATCCACACCTGCAATGGTGACAATACGTACTTGTCCATCTATTTCAATCTTGCTACGATAGTTCAAATCAGATAACTCCTCTTTTGACGGAAATGTCACTTGAACTGGGATGTTTTTAAGAATCACTTCATTTGCAGCGTATTCAATATCTGCTGCCTCCTCTGCAGTTAATACTCCATTAAAATCCATCGTTACAATCTGATCACTTAGGTGAAATCCTACGTTATCGTACCCAAACTTCTTATTCACTAGTCCAGAAAAGATATGCTCTCCTGAATGTTGTTGCATATTGCTAAAACGATGTTTCCAATCGATACAGCCATGTACTTTTTCTCCCACTTGTAATGGTGCTTCTAACGTATGGACAATAACATCATCTTGGATTTGAACATTGATAACAGGTACCTCCTGAATTGTCCCCTTATCTGGACTTTGTCCCCCCTCTTCTGGGAAGAAGAGGGTTTGATCTAAGATAACTTGGTAAATCACCTGTTGATCTAACTGAACTTCTTCACAGGATAGTACCGTCGCTTCAAACTCTATAGCATATGCATCCAAATCATACAATTTCTTTGTTTGCTTCATCTCTATTAATCTCCTTTGTTTCTGGTCTCATTCACATTGATAATGACATTTTATCGCAAACAAAGAAATAATACCAGTGTAAATACTGGGGAGTAATCAAAACTCTTTTGCTACATTCGTAGCTCTTATTATTGCCCTATTAAGAATTGCCTCAACATCTTCTGATTTATCATCTAGCTTATCCGCTGCTATTGTTGTAAAATCAGTAATTCCAAAGAATGCAAAAATAGTTCTTAAATAACGATCGCCCATCTCATACTCTTTCGCTGGACCTTCTGAATAATTCCCCCCTCGAGATACTATGTGAACTGCTTTCTTCCCTTTACAAAGACCTACTGGTCCGTTTTCTGTATATTTAAAGGTAATTCCACTAGCACATACATAATCCATATAGGCTTTTAAAATAGCAGGAATACTTAGATTCCACATTGGAGCTGCAATAATGTACTTGTCTGCATCAACGAATTGATACACATATCTTAGTATAGAATTCTTCCTTACTTCATCGTCTTTTTCTCCCAATAATTTCTCTAAATCCTCTGGTCTTAAAAAACCTATTCTTTCTTTATACAAATCTAATACAGTTACCTCATCATCAGGATTATTTTTCTTATACTCGTCTACAAAACGATCTGATATCTTAAAAGTTCTTGAATCCCCATCTTTCTTAATGTTTGCTTTAATGTATAATATTTTTTTCATCTTGGTCTCCTTCTAGTATATCTTATTGATAGGGTTCAAATGTCAAAAGGTACTAAGCAATGTTGTAATGAATACTATGAAATATTTATTCATTCAAAGATTAACCTGTACTTGTGTATCATCAAAATAGCTAAGCAAAACTCTTAAATGACCTTTTGACATTCGAACCACATATAATCCCATCATAAAATATAGAATACATAATTCATCTAAAAATATACTATGAAAGATTTTTATTTGAGAATGGTTCCACCTAATCGCCAGATTGAGATATTCTGTTCTCCTTCTTCTTTTAATACTTTCGTCCAATACTTGAGTGTATCTCCATCTGCGTACCATACTTCATGGGTCATGTTCTGTTTCGTATAGGTAAAAACTATACACTGACTCTGTTCGTCACGGTGAATATTATCTCCCTCAGTCGATTGTACATCCATTGCCTCAACCATGGTTACTGCTGCCGTAGTACCATTAGAGGAAAAATCAAATCCCCCCGTTGCAAGCGCATACCCTCGACGATTCGAAACCTTCTTCATCTTATCTGTTAATTCAATTAGAAAGTCTCTATTCGCCTTAGGCCCTGGTTTGGTCCCGTAACCATATAGATTGTAACACATCATTATATATTCAATTCCTTCTGGAAACTGAATATCATCGACTGGAGTGGAAGGTTCTAACAACACACGAAGGGAAAGATTATACTCCTTCGATAACTTCGTAAGTGAATTAAGGAAGGTTAGATACTTCTCCCATAAGACCATATCATCACGAATCGCCTCATAGTCGATTTCTATCCCATCATATCCACCGTCCAAAGTAACTTGAAGAATATCGTTAACATGTTTCCTCATGGTTTCTTCCGATTCGAATAAGGAGTATAATAAGTCGGTACTCTTTAGCGTTGACGTTCCATCCTCTAACTCTTGATCATTTACTATAGTTAGATATGTAGAATATTCTTTACCTTCAAAAAGCCTACTTATAGATTCCCTAGTTTCCTCTGTAGATTTTGGTACAAACAGACTTCCATCTTCCTTAAAGTAAGCTGCAAAGTAGTTTATCTGTTTGATGTATGGTTCCCACACTTGTAACTCCTCTATTAGCCCAGACGTATCCCAATAGGTAACCCAAACACTCACTTTATTCTCATCCTCTATATTCACTACCGACGATTCAGATTCTTGCACGTCCGTATTCCCAGTTCCAGTATTCTTAGTTCCTACCTTCTGTTTTTCTTTCATCTTAGTACAGCTAGTTGCACCAAGCATGCATAATACAATTGCAACTAGATATAACCGTTTTACCTTTATCATGTATTTCTTTTTCATGCATTTCTTTTTCATGCACTTCTTTTCCATATATTCCTCCATTTATAGATTCTCTACAAACCAGTTTACTATGTTACTCCACGTTTTCTCTATCCTATTCTGCACTTTATCTAAGCCATGAAGTTGATTATCGTATAAGATCTTTTTCGAATCACTGGTAGCGACAACGATCTGTTCAAAGACACCATCATAAACATCGTCATACAGATTTCTTTGACTATATGCCTCCTCATTACACATGGATTCCAAAAACAATGAACCTGGTTTTACTTGATGTAAGGTATCAGCAGGACTATAGTCTTCCCCATTAACTAAGACGGTAATGGAATTGCCATTAAGTTTAATCATAAGTTGCCGTTTTGCTGTAGTGAATAGTTGGATATTAGAAGTATCGATATCCTCTAAACATTCTAGGTCTACGCTCTTCACAATAGACTCCGTTCCCTCTACACATTCAATAATTCTTAATTCGTTATTGATAATCTGTACCTTAACATAATTCTGTAAGGCCTCATCTGCTCGAAGATATATTCCCTGTCCTCCTAAAACATTCCCACTTACGGTTACATTTAATTGCACATCTTGATAATTCTCACTATTTTTTAATCGAATTAATCCAACGTCACTAGGAAGTGATGTAATGATTATCGATTCCTCCGCAAATTGTGTAGCACCCTTTATTGTTTCAAATTGTTTACTCTCTTTCTTATCTCCAACTTCAAAGTTAACATCTTGCTTGGTATCATCCCATATTCGCATTAATAGATGATTTGGTGACCAATATGCCTGTGGTTGCATTCTTGTCAAATCATAGAGATTGCATTCCTGATTATTGACGCTGAAGCCTTCGCGATTAAAATTCATATAAAACATCTCATTGATCATCTCTTCATTAACATCACTTACCCTTTGGTTGTTTCCATACCTTTCTGTATTCGCGTGCATCAACACATGTAATTTAGGTACATAACTAATCCCTTCATCATAACATCTCTCTAGCAACTGATAGTCTGTTTTAATACGATTCTTCATCTGTTGATAGGTCTCTTTTGGGACCCCATACTCATCTCGTATATAATCCATAAGATACTGATTGTATTTTCGATTCAATTCTTTTCTAACCTTTATGAATTCATAAGAGGATAACTCCCCAAGATACTTATCCTCTTTATCAAACACGTTAATATACGATAACCGATATCCATTCGTTCCTATCTCCCAGTAAGTCTCCTTTTCTAACTGTTTAAGGTCTTTTGGTGTAAGGAATTTGGGGTCTTTTATTGCTAACTTATCACCATATGTAAGCATAGTAGCTTTCAAATTGTATTTCTCCATCACTTTGCCTGCGAAAATAGCAGTTCCTGCATATCCATCTTCAAACATGAGAAAAAGTGACTTGTCAGGGAGTTTTTTACCCTTAAGATAGTAATCTAATATATCTTGTTGTGTTATAGTTACATAACCATTTTCCTTGAGGGCTTTTATGTGCTCTTCAAATCTTTTCGTTGTTATCGTTACATCGTCACCAATTCTACTAACTCCAAAGTAAGATAAAGCCACAAATCCAGTATCTTTTGTTTGCATATTGGTATCCTCATATGGAGTAAATACATTCGTAGATAAAAATGCACGTAGTAACAGAAAAACTAGTAGAAGTACTATAATTCCTTGTAAAGTCCCACGAATTATTTTTCTAATATCTTTCTTTCTTATAATTTTTTTCACACTATTTACTTCCTACTTTCTCTTTTTTCTTGCACTATGATATCATTTGGTGTCATACGTGTACCCCACGTTGTCTTCCAAAAGGTTACCCATGCTATTGGCATCTGCCATAATAATACTCCTTCATAAAACAAACAAAATACCAATCCAAAGATCCAAGTGGTACTTTTTCGTAATAAAAGCTGTACCACACTCATCATCATAGCCATCATAAGCATGCCAATTAAAAATGTGGTAGGAAAGATTCCAAACCTAAGCGATGCGATAATTAAATTATAGATTACTACAATTGGTGCTACGACTGGAACGATTAACCCCATATAAAAACTAACCGCAGCAAAGGGTTCCTTTTTCCACATGAATTTTGAAGCCATTAAAGACTCCCTAAGCCAAGAACGCTTCCATCTCATCTGTTGCTTAAGAAAGACCTTATATTTATTCGGTACAACGGTAGAACATACCGCAGTGTCTTGATATCCTGTTCTATGCCCTCTAAGTATGAAATTCGTCATAGCGCGGTCATCACCAAAGGTAGCTTTTTGCCCCAAAAAACTTTGACGTAACCAAGCATCAATATTGCTCTTTACAAGTTCTTTACGGTAACATGCAAGTGGCCCCGATAGACAAGTTACTGCATCAAAATACCCTTCTGCTGCTTTCATAATTCGAAATGCGATATAATAACGAACAGACTGCATCTTAGTCAGTACATTGGTGTACGTATTGGCTACATCCGTACGACCAGCAACCCCTCCCATCTTCGGATCTTTGAATGGTTGCACTAGATTTCGAATTGCGTCAGGGTCTAGAAAACTATCGGAATCAACGAATACTACAAGATCATGTTTTGCTTCTAAAGTCCCTCTTGCAAGGGCCTCTCTTTTTCCTGCATTTTGTTTCTGTAATAGATATCGTAATCGATTTGGAATTGCATATTCTTCTCCCTCGAGGTAAAGACGTTCCGTGATTTCCTTAATCTTCTCCACCGAGCGGTCATTCGAGTGATCATCCACAACAATTACTTCTAATTTATCCATCGGATAATTCTGATTCATACAACTCAGTATCGTTTGCTGAATCCAAACCTCTTCATTAAAACACGGAATAATAATGGTTACGGAAGGTGTATATTCAGGATCTACTTTCACAGTACGATAAAAAGAACCAAACAAATATCTCGTTAATAGGAATACAGCTGTAATAATACTATACAGATACAACCACTTATTAAACTTGAAATAAAGGATACTTTCGGCTCTCATTAGCATGATAAACAGCGTGATAAATGTTAGAAGGATACAAGACGATGCTAAGGCATAGTTTCCTCTCTTTTCTTTTGCCTTCTGTTTTAAGTCTTTTCTAAACTTCATAGCGACGAGCATCTCATCTTCTTGTTCCACCTTACGGACAAAGTCTGCCTTTATCCGCATATTCATCTCATAACCTTCTGGCATTGTTCCTGGTTTAACATGGAAGCGCAATATCGCGCTCCCAGAATCCTCTAATATCTTAATATCATCGTTATGTTCCACTTGGATTAGTATTCCACTGGTAGAAATATCAACTGCGTTTCCACTAATTTTTTTCTTCACAAATCCTTGTAGGTGACAAGTAATCGTAACTGGATACTGTACTAAGTACCTCGTGCTACTAATCGTATCCAAGTGTTCTATACTACTACCTCTTCTCTCTTGCCCCGATCGCATCTTCTTAGCATCAGGGACATTAGGTAATAACCTTCTGTCCTTTTTAGGTTCCAGTAGGATATCTTGCACTTTTTTCTTTCTTCTTATCTTAATCATCTTTGCTCCTTACTAGAAATCAACTCTCCATTGCCTAAATAGTCGCTTATTCGTGCAAAATGATACCCCTGCGATAAGTAATATGGAATTACTATATCAAGCGCTTCTGCTGTATATTTTGCATTATCTGACATATGCATAACTATGATACTTCCATTTTGAATCAAGCTTTTCTTATCTTTGCTCTCTACAATTCCATTCTTCATTGTTTCTACTACTTCCAAAACACTCTTCGCTTCATAATCATGGGTAGAAAAATCACCTGATATAACTAGAGAAGCTCCTGCATCAAATATTGCCTCAAGGCCCTTCTTACTAACTGCAAGCGTTGGTGGTCGCATAAATGTTTGTAATGATGGTCTATTATCAATCTGGAAGTCTCCAATTATACTTTGTAAGATATCGTAGGATTTAATGAAATCATCTTGTAATTCCTCTGCCTGTTTATCATCAAGATTGCTATAAACCCCTGGTTGATCCGTAGAATTTGCCAATACCATATGAGAATTCGTATGACTTGCAACATCGTGTCCATTAAGGGCAATTGCACGTAATAGGTTTGGATTCTCTAATACATAATTCGTACGGATAAAGAATGTGGCTTTTACACTATATTTGTTCAGTACATACAATAATTTCGTAATGGCAGCATCGCTACCCCAATCATCAAAACTTAAAAAGAGTACCTTGTCGGTGGTAAACCTTCCCGTCTTATCAATCTTCTCAATCTCTTCCTCTGTAAATCCTGGTAACGCTGCAATCGTTTTAATTGAATTATTACCTACATAACGTTTTGCTATATACTCAAATATGTTTTCAGAAGCCAATCTACCTTTACCTATCTTTCCTTTTGTTGCTTCTAATATAGATGATTCTGTAAGTGGGTATTGATAGACTCCCTCACCTGATGCAATCTCACTCAAGGTTTCAAATTGATATCCATTCTTCTTGATTCCCTCATCGAGATAGCCAATGGTGTCCACTTTTTCTTCTTTTATCAGCTCTAAAACCTTCGCAATTACCGTCGAATTTTCATAATAGTCCATACGGAAATGAGCTATATATCCTCTTGTTGCTATCAAATGACCTTGATGAGATATGACTTCCATAATTTCACTTGCTGAAGCATCTTTCTCTACCTTTGAAATTGCAATAGAAACACTCTGACCAATTACTTGGCAATTAGTAGCTGAGATTGCCTCCAAAACTTCCATCTGATAATCAACGTCATATGCATATCTAACTAGATTAGCATTCTGTTGATAGTTCTCTTTGATAAAATCTTTTATTTTCAAAATTGTTGTCGCCACTTCTGTGTATGTCTTTCCATTAGAATCTAGTAGAAGAATCTGTAATTCATGCCCTTCCTTCACTATCTTATCAATGGTTTTTTTAGAGTTTTGGATATCTTTTATAGAAACAAAAAAAGTCGCATGTATATTTAGTTCCTTTAATTTTGCTAACACTTTATCTACAACATCTCCACGGCTAACACCGGAGAAACTGTATCCAACTACTAAATCCGTGGTATGAACCAAACGATTCACTTTGGATACTTGACCTTTATTTTGTTTTCTCAGCTTATTCGCTTCTTTTACTATTGCTTCTTCTTCCTTTTGCTTTTTCTCCTTCTCTTTTTCTTTCTCTTTTTCTGCCTTTTCTTTCTCTCTTTCTTCTTTTTCCTTTTTCTTATCTACAACCGTTATCGTGGAATCTTTCACAGGTTTCTTGGTTTGATTTTTACTTATAGTGATAGTCGTCGTTACTGTTTGTTCTTCCGCCTGTAATACAATATTTTGTAACAAGATACTTACTGTATCCACTGCACGATTGCCTTCCTCTACTTTCTTAGCCAAAGCATTAAGAATCTCTTTGAACTGTGTGCTAACACCGAACGGAATATAGATAATGTCCCCTGACTTAAGTGGTGATTTAAAGTATTCTTCTACTTGCTCTACACTCACTTCTTTGCTAGCAATCGGATATTTGTTATAAGTAACTATGGTGTATTTTAGTAGCCCCGCAACCTGTTCGGTTGTTTTATTGTATTTACCAAAGCTAGGCATAAAGATTTTCACTGTGTCACCTAGCTGCTCCTTTAATAACTCATCACACTTCATAATCTCAAAGTATGCTTCCTGAGGATTCATCATAGTTATGTCCTTACCAGTCATACCCCCATTGCCTATTTCATGTCCATTAGCGACAATTTCTGTAATTCTGTCTGGATACCGAATTACCTCATCCCCTGTTACAAAGAAAGTTGCACGGTAATCTTGTTCCTTTAAAAACATTAGAGCAGTTTTTAACTGTTCTTCATCACTAATTCCTCTGAATACAAAACCTACTTTCCCTGGCTTATTCGGTATGGATTGATATGCTATTGCTGGCTCTCCTAATTTTTGTAATACATTACTATAGTCTTTTTCCAAAGATGCATCATAATAAGCAGACAAGTCTGCACATAATACATTCTCTATTCTTTCTTCTTGTATTGCCCGCAATATCCATTCCGTAATCTTAACAATCTTCTCTTCTTTCGTACCTTCGAGTACCTCTGATTCTTCAATTCCTGCTTGCATATCTTTAGCTGGATCTTCTTCGCTAACGGAAGGTTGATACTCTATCTCTTCTAATTCTCCCTCTAGTTTTACCGTAAGTATTGCACCTCTTGGAAGCTTATGTATGTAACCCTTTACTTGTTCGTAGGAAGTGAAACTCCCGTAATTAACCACATAGTTGCTCTTTACTACTTGCTCATTCCCACTAGCATATGCTGCTTGTAGTACCTGATCTGTATACTCCGTGGCAGAACAGTACAAGAGTTTAGATTCCTTTTGACCTATATAGGTATTAATAATTCCATTGGTACGGACAAAGGAGTTCACCAACTCCTTGGACGGAAGTTTCTCCATATAGGCCTCTCCATTTAGACCATTGCTACCTATATCGTGTCCTTCCTTATCTAGCCGTTGTAATAAATCAGAATCTTCCGCAGCCACAATTCCAGAGATAAAGAAAGTTGCCTTACCATCATAGGATGACAATAAGTCAACAATCTCGTTATTGGTCTTACTATCAGAAAGTCCAACAAAATTCAAAGACATTACATAATCTAGTGTCTTCACGTCAGTTAAAATGCTTGCACGGTCACAATTGTTTTCCAGTTCATTTAATGCTAACGCATAGGCTTTTTCAACGTCATATTTTACATACTGTTGTACCTTATTAATCGTCGGTGTATCTTTCTTATTCTTACTATACAGTACTAAAACTACACTTAACGCTACCAGTAGAATTACTCCAGCTGCTACAAACCATTTTCTTTTTCTCTTCATCATATCTTTCCCCTATAAACTCCAATAAGAATATCCTCGTGATTCCATTATGCTTTTATTCATAATGCTCTTTACATCAATCAATACATTCTTCTCTTCGTTATCTTTCTTGAACAAGCACTCATATTCATTCACTCCCATGTTTCTAAATCTCTCATGTGCAACTGCAACAATAACGCAGTCCACCTCTCTTACTGTATCTAATGAAACAAGTTCCACACCATACTCATTCCTTAACTCCTCTTCATTCGCTACTGGATCTACTACGAGGATATGAGCACCAAATTCCTGTAGCCTTGTAATAATATCCATCACCCTAGTATTCCGAACATCTGGACAGTTTTCTTTGAATGTAATACCAAAGATACAAACCTTAGAATCTTTAATACGTTTATTTGCCTGAATCATATGTTTAATCGTAATATCTGCAATAAAATTCCCCATATCATTATTGATCTTACGCCCTGCAGATATAATCGGTGAATGGTAATTCTTTTTAGATGCTTCGTATATAAAATAATAGGGATCTACACCGATACAATGTCCTCCCACTAGCCCAGGTGCAAAACCAAGCGCATTCCATTTTGTATTCATAGCCTCAATCACTTCATTCGTACAGATTCCCATACGCTCAAAAACAACTGCTAACTCGTTCATGAATGCTATGTTGATATCACGTTGCGCATTCTCTACGAGCTTCGCTGCCTCTGCAACTTTAATCGAAGGTGCCCTGTGTACTCCAACCTTGACCACTATTTCATAAACCTTTGCGATTTCTTCTAAGACCTCTTCATTCATTCCTGATACTATCTTTATTATGTTATGTACTCTATGTATTTGATCCCCTGGATTAATTCTTTCTGGGGAATACCCAACTCCAAAATCTTTCCCGCAAGTAAGCCCTGACATTTGTTCCAAAATCGGTACACAGATATCTTCTGTAACTCCAGGGTATACGGTCGATTCAAAAACTATGATACTTCCTGGCTGTAAATGGCGTCCAATCACTTCACAAGCACCTTGCACCGGCGCTAATTCCGGCGTCTTATCAGCCTTAATGGGAGTTGGTACTGCAACGATAAAAAATCTAGCTTCGTTAAGTCGCTCTTCGTCATTGGTAAAATCAACACTAGTAGACTGAATCTTCTCATCTCCTATCTCCCTAGTTTCATCAATCCCTTGTTGATATCTCTCTATTTTTCTTTGATTTAAATCAAACCCTATAACCTCTAATGATTCGGCAAAGGCTACTGCTAAAGGCATACCTACATATCCTAACCCTACTATTGCTATTTTGTCTTTCTTGTTGATTAAACTCTCATAGATCATCATATTGTTCCTCTCTATACAATAAATATCTCCCCATTCCATTTGTATTCTAAAACTAATTGGAAGTACATTATATGCACTTCCTATCGTTTTGAATCAAATGTTTGTATCCTTTGTATATGACAGGGCAATCCTCAATATACTATCAAACCTTTATACGTCATATGGCATTTTACCTATCATTAAGTATTCTATTCATACCTTTATTATTTTATTACATTTATTACTTTATTACTATTTTTTACATTTCACCCCGTAAACCTTATAATTTTATACAAAAAAAGATGTACCGTTAACGTGTACATCTTTTTTCAATAACTTTGCTATATTATATTATTTTTTCACTCCATAAACTATATTCGTATAGAACGAATATGATTTTTTATTAAACGTAAGAGTTAAACAATGTTTTTTAGAATTATAACTTAGCTTAAAACTCTGAAAATGTCTACCTTCCTTCATTGTTCGCCAATTTTTCGGCAATTTTGAAGCATCTGTTAACTCTGTAATTGTCTTAACAACTTGGGTTTTCTTATTGTAGCTCAAACCACAAAAGCTTGTTAAGAATATTTCTTTGTCCTTGTATACACGATATAACAAAATCGAACCGCCTTCTAGTTTAAGCTTATACGTTGCAGACACATTGATTCCGTTATTCGTATACCAAGTTTTATAATGATCTTGCTTCCAATTACCAGAAAATGTTTTATTAAAATCAAATCTCTTTCCATCTTTTGAAAATACAATCGATTTATCATCGTACGTAATACGAACTTGATTTTCGTTATAGAAGTGGTATTTAAGCTCATCCGTTAACTGTAACTCTGGCCAAGGTGAGTCAAAATCTACGGAATCACATTCTAATGAAATCGTATCGTCATCGACTACCGTCATCTTTCCTGAAATCCCTGGATTCCCTGCTTCTTGATCGTATATAGAGAAACTTCCATCTGCTTTTACTCGCATAGCTAAATATGCGGTATACTCCGACTTACCAAGCGCATAACCAGAAGCTTCCCAACTACCCTCAAAATCCCCAATTGTTACTTTGGAAGTATTAGTTGCTGCATGTGCTACTTTCCCGTTACTCATTTGTGAGGGAATTAGTGCTGGAATTAGTAATGTTACCATCAACATCAAACTTAGTAATTTCTTTATTCGTAGCTCTTTTTCCTTACTTAAATTATTCATACTGTCACCCTCTCTGTCATGAAGTCTGATTATTTACAACAGGTATATATGTTATTATAATTATTTTAGTTAATATATATCTCCAGTATGGCAAAATTGAGGCAATGAATCTTTTCTTTTCTATCCAAAGAAAAACTCTTGTGGATCAACAATATGAAAGATCTCCATTAACTTAGTCATCTCCGGATATGTCCAGTCCATATTCCCTGTAACTTTTTTCGTTAACGTCTGCTTACTTATCCCCAATTCCTCTGCTAGTTCTCCAAATGATATCTTATATTCTTCTAATAATTTCGTTATCTTTTCTTGCAAATCATATCTCCTTGTCTAAGGCATTATTCACCTAGTTTGACGTCAACCTAATTTATTGTGGAAACCTTTCTTTCATACTTACGTAAGAAGAAAGCAAACCAAGTTACTAATAGAATACCTTTCATAATACTAGTAATACTAATCCCCCACCATATACCACTTAGTCCAAGTACTGTCGTAGACAATAACATCGCTAATGGTATTCTAGCTACTGAACATGTAATACTGACAATGGATGGTGGTATTGTTCTTCCCATTCCTCCAAAAGCGCCTTGTGTTGCTATCTCCATACACATAAATAGCTGCGATATTCCAAGAATCTGAAGATAATTGATTCCCATAGGCAGTACTTCTTTCTCTTGTATGAATATTCTAAAGATCGGCCCTGGTAAGAATACCAATAATACTGTACATAAGATTCCCCACACAAGAACCACAAGCATAGAAACTTTATATCCTTTTTTAACACGGGAATGATTTCCTGCTCCGTAGTTTTGTGCTACGAAAGAATTAACCGCCGCTGAAAATCCCTCCGCCGTCATCCAACTAATGGATTCTATCTGACTTCCTACTTTTTGTACTGCAACCGCCTGATCTCCAAATCCAGCAACTAGTCTTGAGATAATCATGGATATTCCTGTGAACATCATACTTTGTATAGAAACTGGTAAACCAATCTTAGTGATTTGTCTCATATCCTTTGTATTCGGTTTACAAAGAATCTTAATTTGATTAAATAGTACTTGATCCTTTTTACAAGCTAGGATAAACAAGACCATTACCACTGCCTGTGCCATAACCGTTGCTATTGCCGCACCAGCGACACCTAATGCTGGAATCGGACCAACACCAAAGATTAAAACCGGATCAAACACAATATTGATTACTAACCCCACAGCGGTGGCACGGAATGCGATACTACTATTACCCATCGCTGTAAATATTCCCGTTAATACTTGGTTGATAAAGGTAAATACAATACCTATACTGACAATTTGAAGATACACAATTCCATCTGCTATTACATCGGCACCATTCAGACCTAGAAAGCGAATGAAAGGATTGGCCATTATCAGAATGGTTAGTGATATAACCAATCCATATATAAGTGCTAGTTGTATCGCACTAGTGGCATATTCCCCTGCTTCCTTTTTATTACCTGCTCCTAGAGTTTGGCCAACCTTGATTTGGCCTCCCATCTTTGATAAAGTTGATACGCCATTAGCTAGCCACATGTACATACCTGCTGCCCCTATTGCCGCAACTGCGCCGCTACCAAGTCTTCCAATCCAGATCATATCGATCATATTATATGCCATCTGCACCATCGATGTAGCCATAATCGGAACCGCAAGTTTTGTTAACCCTTTAAAAATTGGTCCATCTAATAAATTAACGTTTTTTTCCATCCCATTCTTCCTTTGTTTCTTAGCATTTTCCTAACCTAGAATATCATATAGTCATATCTCATGTAAATCAAGTTCTTTTTACTTAATTCTTCTTTTACATTCCCTTGCATAAAGGACCTTTTTAATTCTATCCCAAGAAATAGTAGAATATAATAGATTGATTCAGACGTGCTATATCATATTGGATTCAATTTTCTTATGAAGGGAGTGTTTTTATGAGTACTTATGGCCTTGTTGTTTTATTAATTGTGGGAGGGGTCTTCCTCCTGTATCTGTTGATTTTTCAGATTCTAGGATTACGTATAATCAAGTCAAACGAAGTTGCTGTAGTAGAGAAATGGTGGAGCATTCATGGTTCACTAAAAGATTCTATCATTGCTTTGCATGGGGAAGCAGGTTATTCACCTGATCTTCTTCGTGGTGGTATCCATTTTCGTTCCACATTAATGTATCGCATTCATCGCTATCCATTAATAACCATCCCACAAGGACAGATTGCTTATATCTTTTCTAAAGATGGTGTTCCCCTAACACCAAATCAAACACTTGGCAAAATTGTACCAGAAGCTAACAATTTTCAAGATGTAAGAGGTTTCTTACAAAACGGTGGTCAGAGAGGTCCTCAGCGTGGAATTCTACGAGAAGGAACTTATGCAATTAACTTAGCACAGTTTGTAGTAATTACCCAGAAAGAAATTAAAGCAATCTATACTGGTAATAAACAAGAAAGACTAGAACTAGAAAGTATGCAAGGGACTTTGATACTAAGAGATGCCTTTGTTCCTGTAGTTATCATGGGAAAAGGAAATGATATCAGCGATTTAATGGGAATTGTCACCGTTCACGACAGTTCTCCTCTACAACAAGGAGAAATCATAGCTCCAGAAGTAGGGGAAGGCCATGCAAGCTACCAAGATCCCGAGCAATTCATTACGCTTGGTGGTCGTCGCGGAAAACAGATCGAGGTACTAACAGATGGTACCTACTATATCAATCGTCTGTTCGCTACTGTAGAATTTCGTCCAAAGACCGTAGTCCCAATTGGTTATGTAGGAGTCGTAGTCTCATTCTTTGGGATACAAGGCGTTGATACCACCGGTTCCGAATATCGTCACGGCGAACTAGTTGAAAACGGATGCAAAGGTGTATTACAAAAACCACTCATGCCAGGCAAATATGCCTTCAATACCGATGCTGGTAAAGTAATTCTAGTTCCTACTACGAATATCATCTTAAAATGGAATCGTGGGGAAGTCGGTGAGCATAAATATGATCAAAACCTATCAGAGGTTGATATTATCACCAAAGATGCATTCGAGCCATCTCTTCCACTTTCGGTTGTTATGCACATTGATTACAAACAGGCTCCTTGGGTCATCCAACGTTTTGGAGACATCAGTATGCTTGTAAATCAATCCCTTGACCCATTAGTAAGTGCTTATTTTAAAGATGTTGCCCAGACCAAAACCTTAATTGAACTGATTCAAGAACGAAGTTCCATCAGAGAGCGCGCTGTTATTGAGATGAAGAATAAATTCGAAAAATATAACCTCCAACTAGAAGAAGTCTTAATTGGAACTCCAAAGTCCTCCAAGGGTGATGTACAGATTGAGAATATCCTTACCCAGTTAAGAGAACGACAAATTGCAGAAGAAAAGAAAATTACATATCAAAAGCAACAGTCTGCGGCAGAAAGTGAAAAATCCCTTCGTGAAGCGCAAGCAGTCGCTGAACAACAAAGTTTCTTAACTAAATCTAAGATTCAAATCGAAATTGAAGGCAATAGTGGTGCTGCTCTTGCCAGCAAAGCAGAGCAAGAAGCCAATCAAATTATTGCACTTGCCAAAGCCAATGCATCCAAGGTTCGATTAGAAGGAGAAGCCGATGCCTCCAAAGAGACGAATGTTGGTATTGCCAAAGCACAGGCAATTGATGCTCAAGTAAAAGCCTATGGCGGTGCACAATACCGAATCATACAAGAAATTACTGAAAAATTAGCTGATGCGATTAAGAATACTTCTGTGGATATAGTTCCAAAAACGATGGTATCACTTGGTGGAAACTCTGAGAATAACAACTCCTCTTCACCAATGATTCTAGACACACTCCTTCGATTAATTACTCTAGATAAACTTGGAATCTCCATACCAGAAGGCAATGTCACAATTTCTGAGGCTAACGTTCCTGAGGCTAATATTCCTGAGACGAACGTTCCTAACACTTGTCACTAAAACCAAAAGGGCCAAATTACTTCAATCGTAATTTGGCTCTTTGATTCATATAATATTCTTTTATCTTACTTTATCCTGCAATCTTATTTTATTTTTTTTGATCTATGGCATAAGAACATAATTCCACCAATTATAACTCCACCACCTATGATATTTCCAATCGTAACTGGAATCAAATTATTAAGGAATGCATTGGATACAGTTAATGAACTAATTTGTTCCTCTGTTAGATGATACACTTCTTTTGCTATTTCCACATATTCATTATTTCTTGCAGCAAACAAACCAGCTGGTAAGTAATATGCATTGGCAATACAGTGTTCAAAACCAGAAATTACGAATACGAAAATAGGGAAGAACACTCCAAATATTTTACCAACTACGTCTTTTGCACTAGCAGCAGTTAAAATTGCTGCACATACAACGATATTACAAAGAATTCCTGATAAGAATCCTTGGAACGGATCTACGTTAGCTTTTGCAACCGCATTTTTAATTGTATAGGCACCTAGAGCACCATGATTAAAATCAAATTGTCCTGAGAAATAACACATTGCTGCAACAAATAGTGCCCCAATTAGGTTTGTTAACCAAATAATCGCTAGATTTTTTGCAATTTTAGCCCAAGATATCTTCTTATCCCAGCCAGCCATAAACAATAAGCAATTACCTGTGAATAATTGTCCACCAATTAATACAATAAGCATTAAACCAACAGGGAATACCACACCTGCCACTGTCTTTGCAACACCTGGATCGGCTATGTTATGAATAGCTAATAAACTTCCTTGTGCACCAATGGCAATAAATAAACCAGCAATCAGACCATATAGTGCCATTTTAACTACTGAATAGTTTGCTTTGTGCGTATAATCATTAATGGTATTTTCAATGATTTCGCTTTGCGTATAATAATTTTTTTCCATACTTAACCTCATTTTGATCATTTTGATTTGCTATGTATTATTTCTACTTTATCTTTATTAATAATACATCATTCAACATTATAATAAGCTATTCAACATTTAGCAAATGCAAATCGCTGTAAATGATAGGATTTCTTGTACTTTTTTCAGAACATAAGACGTTTTATTGTTTTCTAAGCTATTTTTTAGCAAAAAAGGCTTTCTCTATACATCGGTATGATTAGTAAGCTTTAAACTTGAATAGATTTCCATATCATGTTATTTTTATGTGTATTATGTAGACTTTATCATATTGACTTTACCCTTAGGGTAAGGTGTAAGATAAATGTAAGCATATAGGATACGCTTAGAGGAGGAGAATCTATGTTATCGATTGGAGAGTTTTCAAATATATGTAAAGTGTCTACAAAGACACTTCGTTATTATGCTGAAATAGGGTTACTTCTGCCCGATGAAATCAACTCTGAAAATGGTTATCGATATTATTCTATCGAACAATTAGAAACGATGTTATTTATCAACCGACTAAAATCATACAATTTTTCTTTAGAGGAAATAAAAACCATACTTGAATCAGAAGAATTACCGGACGAAAAACTTTACTTAGAACTTACCAGAAAGAAAAAAGAGATTGAGAAACAAGTGCAGGAATTCGAAAAAACTTTAGACCAATTAAATACTGATCTATCAAACTTGAAACAGGGTAAATCAATTATGTCCTATATGGAAAGCATTGATATTCAACTTGTAGAAGTACCATTGATGTATCTTCTATCTATCCGAAAAATGGTCCATGAACACGAAGTTGCTGAAGAATATGGCAATTGCTTTCGTAAATTATTTAGGAAAACTCAAGTCGACAAATTAACTGTACTCGCTCCACCAATGGTACTTTTTCACAGCGAAGAATTTAGTCCATTTGGTTTAGATATTGAATTTGCTATTCCTGTAAAAGAGTATGTTACAGGTACAAGAGATTTCTACCCAGGGCTATGCTTAAAAACAGTTTTGAATGGCCCTTATTCTGACCTATCTTCTGTATACACGAAACAGCGTGAATGGGCAGAAAAGGAAGGCTATGAGTCTAACAATGCCCTTTATGAAGTATATGTAACCGACCCTTCTGGGGTTTCACAAGAAAGTGAACTTATAACTGAGATTTATTATCCTGTTAAAAAGAAATCTTCAAATATTTAGATCAAGAAACCAAGACTACGTAACATACCCGGTAAAAACAAAAACGATTGAGTGAAAAGATAATAAAGGATAAAGGAGAGAATTATATGAATACATCCTACGGATTAGAAAAAGTATCAGCGCTAGATAAGATAATAAACAATGATTATAGCAATATTGCAGGTATGGTTGTATTAAAAGACGGTAAAACACTATATGAAAATTACTTTAATGAATGTACTGCTACTAGCCGAATCCATGTTTATTCAGTAACTAAAAGTATTATATCTATATTAATAGGGATTGCCATCGACAAAGGGTACATCAAAAGTATCAACCAAAAAATATTGGACTTTTTCCCTGACTATATAATTAAAAGAGGAGAAAAAACAATACAGAATGTTACACTTAAGAATTTGCTGACAATGACAGCTCCGTATAAATATAAGTTTGCTCCCTATATAAAGTATTTCACCAGTGATGACGGGGTAAAATTTACGCTTGATTTATTAGGTGGTAAGGGACAAATCGGGGAATTTAGATATACTCCCCTAATAGGGCCAGATATTTTGTCGGGCATTCTTGTAAAAGCGACTGGGCAATCTGTACTTGATTTCGCAACAGAACATTTATTCTTACCACTGGGAATTACTGCCCTGAGTAATGTGACTTTTCATAGTAAAGAGGAGCAACTCGCATTTAATAAAGCTAAAAATATCAGCGGTTGGGTTGCTGACGGGGCTGGAACTAATACAGCAGGATGGGGGCTTACTCTCTCTCCTACGGATATGGCAAAGATCGGTCAATTGTACTTAGATAACGGAATGTGGAATGGAGAACAAATTGTATCTGCAAGATGGGTAGATGAGAGTACAAAGGAACATAGTAGATGGGAAAAACGCAATCTAGCATATGGCTATCTGTGGTGGATTATTGATGATAAAGAACATTCCTTTGCAGCCATGGGAGATGGAGGAAATGTGATTTATGTTAATACTAAGAAAAAGATAGTAATTTCTATCGCATCACTTTTTGAACAAAAGGTCAAAGATAGACTGGAATTTATTAAAGAGTATATTGAACCAATGTTTGAGAATTACGAATAGTGAATCCCTAAAGTAAACGTATGATACTCATTATATGTAGAGTATAGTTTGGAATAAAAAATGTCGGTAAAACCTATAAATACAGGTTATACCGACACTTTTCAACTTATGAAACGTTATTCATAAACTATATGATTCTTAGCAAAAACTACGCTTTCTAATGCCAGCAGACGGTGGATACATGCTGACACCTTATTCAGAAGATTATTTAAGTTTAACAGGTAATAATAAATCTAACTGTCCATCGATACCGTTTTCTGGCCAGCCCATGTGTGCTGAATAGATCCAATTAAGATGTTCTTCAAGACATCCTCCCATGATTTCTTCGCCAAGTTCGCTGTAATTAGCTTCATACTTATCACTATTGTGAACCCATTCTGCTAAATCCGCCCATTCATTAAAATTAGGAAATGTAATGGTATGGGTAGCATATAACCCTCCCTTAAAAAACTTCTTAGTAAAAGGTGCACAAACTTCCATATCCTCAGGAATTGTTATCAAATCCTCATATCCATGAAATTCTCTATCTTCTGATGGATTCGGATGGTTAAATCCAAACATTCTCGCATCTGGTTTTATTTCATAAATCTTGTTATCCTGAACGAATTTACTCATCTGTTCCCCAACTACCTCTTCTGGGTTTTCACCCACATAATGATAGGAAGCCACTGTACAAGGTGGTAACAACACCATTCTTACCTCCAGGTTTTTATTCAAAGTTTCATTTGCTTTATTAAGTTCATTCATTGACCGTTCCTCCTTTAGATTTAATTTCGAAAGGCAAAGAGTATCCACGACCTTTATTAGTTCACTATCCTCCAACAAATCCAACCTTATATTGTTTTGTAAGCTTATACTAAGCCTGGATACAAAAACTTTCAAGATATCCCGTATGGTACTAAGGGCATTAATTTCATCTTCAATTTCATTAATATTTTCTTGAAATATATTGAGTGTATCCACTTGTTCTTTATCCTCGAATATAAATGCAATTTGCTTCAGAGGAATATGTAGCTTACGAAGTACGATGATTTGTTGTAGGCGCCTTACAGCAATTTCATCATACATTCGATATGCATAGTCCTCCCTACGGTGACTGGCTAGAAGTCCCATTTTTTCATAATAACGAAGCATTCTAGTTGATACATCAAATGTTTTAGATAGTTGGCTGATAGTCATTGTTTTCATGCACTCATCTCCTTTCAAAATCATAATTACTATACAATTGAATGCTAGTAAGTACTTCTATTTTTGAAATTTCTCATATATGAATAATTTAAAATCCTTTCCCGTATCTGGGACTTCTTCACCAGTTTTTACATACCCCATCTTTTCATAGAAATGGTGGTTTCTAAAGCTTAAATACGGAGTGTCTAATATCCAAGACTTGGCATCCGAATATTTTCCCTCAATCAGTTTCATTACCTGTTGTCCGATTCCTTGATTCTGATAGGCTGGAAGAATAAAGATTGTTCCAATCATATAACGTCCGTTTTTATTATCAAATATTACGGTTCCTCCTATTAGCTTTCCCTCCTTTAAGATCTCGTAAGGATAACCCTGATGGATATAACGAAGTCTACGGTGCTCTATGTCTATAAGGGGTGGATAATCTCCATATCTACTCTTATCCTCTTCAAAAGACTGTATTGCTACTTCTGTAAATTCATCCATATTATTGTTTACTAGTTTAACTAACTCTATCATATTTACCTCCTTTTACTTTATTTTTTATTAACTTACATATTCATTCTAAAGTACGACACAGTGTCAAAGTCAAGAAGGTTTTGAAAAGCATAAAAAAACCAACTCAAACAAATCAGCTGAGTTGATTCTTCTATGCATTAATACTTCTATATGTATTAATAATATTCTATGAGCTTATTTCATATCAAACCATTCAGCTGGGGATTGGTTAATATAATGAGGCATATACTCAATTACTCTATACTCTTGTATTCCTGCTACTCGAAACGGCTCAGCGGATAAATATTCCTCTACTTGTTCGAGAGATTCTGCCTTCATGATAAATAATCCACCACTCATATCAGACTTAAGCCCAGACATTACTATTAACCCTGCGTCCATTGCTTTTTGAGAATACGCTATATGTTCTTGCATTTTGCTTTCTTCAACTTGTTCTTTACTTAGTGTTCCTTCAACTATAAAACATTTCATTTTATCATTCTTCCTTTCTTGGTATAGTCACGGCTATATATTAAAATTCATTCTAGACTAAATTATCGTATCTACCTTATTCTCCATACATAGTATATCACAATTACATACATATTATAATCTTTATCATCAATCTCTTCAGTAAAATATATAATAGGAAATTCTCTTACCAAAAAAAGATGAATCAATTTGAAGTATTCTCAAATGTTTGTCAAGCAAACTTGCATCTGGGAATCTTTCAATCTTGATTCATCTTATTATGATCTATAATACTTTACTTAAAAAGTTTTGTAAACGTTCACTCTTAGGATGTGAAAACAATTCTTCAGGAGTATCCTCCTCAACGATTTGTCCTTGGTCCATAAAAATCACTCTACTTGCTACTTCCCTTGCAAATCCCATTTCATGAGTAACAACCACCATGGTCATATTATCTTCTGCAAGCTCTCTCATAACACCAAGAACTTCACCAACCATCTCTGGATCTAGAGCAGATGTTGGTTCGTCAAATAACATCACCTCTGGTTTCATACATAAAGAACGTACAATTGCAATACGCTGTTTTTGTCCACCGGATAATTGCGATGGATACGCATCAGCACGATCCTCTAATCCTACACGCTTAAGTAAGCGCATAGCTTCCTTCTCAGCATCTGCCTTACTCACTCCTTGTAATTTCATTGGAGCAATGGTAAGGTTTTGCAAGATAGTCATATGAGGAAATAGATTGAAATGTTGGAATACCATTCCCATCTTCTGGCGTAAAGCATTAACATTCACACCTTTTTTTGTCAACTCATTCCCTTCGAAAAAGATCTGGCCGGATGTCGGCGTCTCTAGTAGATTCAAACATCTTAGAAAGGTACTTTTTCCAGAGCCAGAAGGTCCAATAATAAATACTACTTCACCTTTATTAATATCACAATTTACATCATTTAAGGCAAATTTTTCACCAAACTGTTTCTTTATGTTTTTTACTTGAATGAGAGAATCTCCGATATTAGTGTGCTCCATTGTTCAATCTCCTCTCTAATCGTCCTACTAAGAAAGTAAAAATCATAACAAGTACAAGATAGATAGCTGCTACCCCGAACAACGGGAAGAATGCCGAATATGTCTGACTTCTTATAATATCTCCTGCTTTTGTTAAATCAGCAAGTGCAATATAACCTGCTACTGACGTTTCTTTTAATAATACGATGAATTCATTACCGAGCGCTGGCAATACATTCTTGATTGCTTGTGGCATAATAATATATCGCATCGTTTGCATATAATTAAACCCTAAACTTCTACCTGCTTCGAACTGACCTTCGTCAATGGACATAATTCCACTTCGAATAATTTCAGCTACATAAGCACCAGAATTTATACCAAATGCAATTACAGCCACAAATACTTTGTCAATTCGAACACTACCAAATACAACGAAATAAATAATTAATAACTGTATTACAACTGGTGTTCCACGAAAAACCGTAAGGTATATCTTACATAAAACATTTAATATCTTACATTTTCCTGTCTTGTCATGGGTAGATCGTATCATCCCAACTATAAAACCAATGCAGATACCTATTAATACTGCCAAAAATGTAATCGTCAACGTAACTTTAAGACCATCTACGATATACATCCAACGATCTTTCTCTATAAAATTCTGCGTAAATTGATCGATGATTTTCTCCATTTTATATCCATGCCTATCACAACCTATCTTGTGATACTGCTAAACCAATTAAGTTGGCATACTACAACGGCATGGCTCCTTTCATATAATTCAAACACTATAGGTCCTATATGCGGTTAATTAGTCTTCATTGATATATTTATCAATAATCTTTTGAAGTTCACCAGATTCTTTTAGTTTCGCTAAAGATTTATTGATTTGTTTTTGAAGTTCTTCATTACCTTTTTTGATTGCTATTGCATACTCTTCAACTGCAAATTCTTCTTTAACGATTTCGATATCTTCACTTTGACTAACGAATACTTTAGCTGGCTCATTATCAATGATTACTGCATCGATCTTTCCTTGACTTAATGCTTGCACTGCTTCAAATCCTTTATTGTAACGTTCTACTGTAACATCTTTTACATCATTTGCATATATATCGCCAGTTGTTCCTAATTGTACGCCAAGTGTTTTACCTTCTAAATCATTTGCTGTAGTAATAGCACTACCCTTTTTCACAATAATAACCTGTGTTGCTGTTGTATAAGAATTACTGAAATCAACGTTCTCTAAACGATCTGGCATAGCTGTCATTCCCGCTAAACCGATATCCGCTTTGCCTGATTGTACCGCTGTTATAATTGAATCAAACGCCATATCTTCGATAACTAATTCTTTTCCTAGATCATCTGCTATCGCTTGTGCAATTTCAATGTCGATACCTTTGAAATCACTTCCTTCAAGATATTCATATGGTGGAAACTCTGCATTCGTTGCCATTACTAATGTATCTTTTTTTGAGCCGCATGCCATCGTAGAGATTGCCATTGCTACTAATAATCCTGTTAATACTAATTTTTTCTTCATTTTATTTTCCCCTTTTCTTTTCCTTTTCCTTATTATTTCAGATAACTTGAAACTCATAGTAGACTATAAAATAGTTATCATACATTAGAATAATTCCAATAATGAGAACAAATTTTTGTCATTCACTTAGTATATTCTATATTATAACGTATATTCATTAAAAATCAAGTATAAAAATACATAATCATGCATATTTTTATACTTTTGTGTATATTTATGTATTTAGCAACATATATATTTATTTTTATGCATAATTTATATAGTTCATGCATTTTTATTCTAGTTTTATACAGTTTATATTCATTGTCTTCACACTACTGCTGGACTTTTGCTTCTTACGGAAGGTGCAAGTAATTTCATTCAACAACAAAATGTGCGTGTTACAAATAGTATCATACCCTATTTTGTAACACGCACATTTTTTCACCTTATGTATTAACCTTTTACAGCTCCTGCTGTTAATCCTTCTACAATTTGATTACTGAAGATACAATAAACTACAATTGTTGGTGCTATTGCAATGATAATAGCCGCAAACATTTGAACGTAATTCGTTGAATACGGCCCAACGAAATATGTCAATGTTACAGGAAGTGTCTTTTTCGCGGCATCGGATATAAATACCATAGCAAGAAGTAATTCATTCCAATTCGCTACGAATGTCATAAGACCAGCAACAAACATACCTGTCTTAGCTAGTGGTAATCCAATCCTACCAAAACATCCATAAATAGAACATCCATCAATACATGCTGCCTCAAACAACTCTTTCGGCATACTTTTGAAGAATCCCGTCATCAAGAAGATTGTCATTGGCAAGGAGAATGTAATGTATGGTAAAATTAAACCAATCAATGAGTTAGTTAAGTTAAGTCCAGAAAATCTAACGAATAAAGGAATCAATACACAATGAACAGGAACCATCATCCCAATTAAGAAAAAGGACATAACAGTGGAAGAAAATTTCCATTTCATACGTCCAATTGCGAAAGCCGCCATTGCCCCAACGAATAAACTAACAACTAGAGAGATCCCACACACTATTGCTGAGTTTAAAGTTGCAATACCTAATTTACCATTATTCCAAGCAAAAGAGAAATTCTTGAACTGCCAAACTTCCGGTAAAGAAAAAGGATTCGCAAACACTTCTCCATTTGTCTTAAACGAAACAGACAGCATCCATAATAAAGGCAGAATATATACTAATGCCAGGACACATAACAAAATATATATCAATATCTTAACGGGACTTATTGGTTTATTCAACTTCTTATTCTTATTCATGCTCATCTTTTAATACCTCCTAAGCCTCGTAAACTTCTACTTTAATACTTTTATTGATTCCAAACGTAACAACTAAACATAGTACTAGCAAGACGATTGCTATTGCACTTGCATAACCATATTTAAAATAACTAAATCCTTGCGCATATAAATGCGTTGCCATTACTTCAGTTGCATGATTTGGACCACCTTGAGTCATATTATACACTAGATCAAAGAATTTCAGTGAACCGATACAGTTTAATGACAAAGTCGTTACTAACATCGGTTTAATCAATGGCATTGTAATATGTTGAAATGTTTTCATCTTAGAAGCACCATCTATGTAGGATGCTTCATATAATTCCTTAGATATACCAGTAATCTGTGCCATGTAAAGCACCATTGTCTGTCCTACATATTGCCATAATGCAACACAGGCAATAACCCACATCGGTAATGGGATTGCTCCGCTTGTAGATGATAACCACATTGGACCTTCAATACCCATCATCTCTAATATCTGATTTAAACCCATTCTTGGGTTAAACATAAACGCCCATAGCAAACCAAGCGCTGCTGATGATAATACGCAAGGAAGATAATAAATGTTTTTAAATAAGTTTCTTCCCTTTTTTATGTTTGTCAATAAAACAGCTAAGCCAAGACCAATAACTTGTTGTGTAATTGCTGAGAATAACATAAAGAAAATTGAATTTTTAAATGCGACCCACATAGTATCGTCTTCAGTAAATAACTCAATATAGTTTCCTATGCCTACAAATTCAGGTTTTGTCAAAGCATTGTAATCACAAAGAGAATAATAAACGACCTGAACAATCGGGATAAATAGAATAAGTGAAAACAAAACAAAAGCTGGCGCTATGAAAATAAATATTGCCTTTTTATTACGAAGTATTTTTTCCATATTTTTTCCTTTCCTTAGAGAAAAACTTCTCTTATTTAGAGAAGGTATACGGAATAGTAAACTTCCGTATACCTCACAACCAAAATAAATCTAACTATTTATTCCAGACCTTTTTCTCATAGAAATCCTGTACTTTTTGGAACGCTTGTTGTGAATCACTGTTACCAAGGAATATATCTATCATCGCATTATCAAAGACATCACCTGCTTCAACGCTTGCTAATGATTCGTTGTAAAATCCGAAAGTACCAGTTGTATTTTTCAAAATTTCTTGAATGTAAGATAATTGTTTTGGTGCCTTTGAATAATCAATTTCAACACTAGTTACTGGAATTTTACCAGCTACTTCTGCTGTGTATTTTTGAGCAGTATCATCAGTAAACATTTTCATTAATGCAATAGCTGCTTCTTGATTTTTTGTTGTAGAACTCATTATTAAATTATCTGTTTTAACGATCATACGGTTAGGATCTGCTCCACCTTCAATTTCTGGGAATCTGAATACTCCACATTTATCTTCGAAGTCTGGATTATTACCATTGATTTGAGCGATAACCCAAGAACCTTGAACTAACATAGCTCCTTCCCCATTGTAGAAGTTAGCCACTGCTTGATCATTCGAATCCCCTGCTGCAGTTTTTGGGAAGTACTCTGATAATTCTTTTAATTTGTTACCCGCATTAATAAATGACTCACTTGTCCAATCTAAAGTTCCTGCATTAACACCTAATAAGTTATCTGGACCACCTGCTCTATCACATAAATAACCAGCGATCATAGACAAGCACCATGGAGTACCTGCTGATACAGCGATTGGGTCATATCCTGCAGCTTTAATCTTTTTACACACTTCGATTAATTCAGTAAACGTCGATGGTACTTCAACCCCAACTTTTTCAAAGATTTCAGTATTGTAGAATACACAAGCTGCTGCGAAATTTGTTGGGACAGCCATTATTTTTCCATCATAGGTTAATCTCTCAAAAATTCCATCAGTAAATGTACCATACCATTCACTCTCTTGATTTTTTAGAATATCGGTTAAATCTGCTGCAACACCTGCTTCAACGTATTGTGTTAGGTTTGGTCCTGGATTACAGATGAAAACATCTGGTGTTTGTTTAGCAGCTACAAGTGCATTTAATTTTGTATCGTATTCCTCTAAGTTAGTTGTAATAGCTTTTACGTGATATTTTCCTTCGTATTCTTGATTGAATCTGTCAATAATTTCTTTATATCCTTTTGTAACCAAGTCTTCCGTTGCTTCTAAGTCATCCCAGAACATCCAAGTGATTTCTTGCACCTTACCATCATCTTTAGCTTCATTACCACTATTAACGGAACTACTATCAGTGGTATCTTTCTTATCTGAATTACCACACCCAACTAATAATCCAGCTACAAGACACCCCATTAATAATAATGATACTAATCTTCTCTTCATAACATGTCCTCCTTCATATTAAATCCAGCTACACAATATGTTCAACTTGATTTATATTGTATGATTATATATTAGCAGATGAATTCACCTATTTCCTCATAATAGTTGTCTTATAACACCTAATTATTGCTATTTTAAATTAATACCTCAAAATAAGAATTTGTACAACACATACAATTATATCCTAAATATTATCTTTTTTTTATATATCAAGTCTAACTCCCTCATGAAGTATCATATATTTACTATCGAATTTGTTGAAAATTAGTGAATTGAGTTATATAATATAATTTAAGAACTGACAATTATTGCAATTACATACCAAGGAAGGATGCTCTTATGATTAAATATTTAAAGGGAATACACGAAACAGTAGATTATAAAGAAAACACAAATATATGTTTATACATGAACGAAAAAGCAGAGAACTATCCCGCTCATTGGCACACAGCATTGGAAATTATAATGCCTTTAGAAAACCAGTACACCATTATTCACAACCAAGACATTCATACCATCGAAACTGATGAGATAGTAATTATTTTACCAGGCGTAATTCACACATTGAAAGCACCCGGTACAGGTAAGAGAATTATTTTCCAAGCAGAACTATCCGTATTAAATTCCATCAAGGAATTTAAATCTATAATATCCTTCCTACCGCCTGTTTTTAAGATAAGTAAAGATTCTTTTCCGTCTATACACCCAAAACTACATCAGTCCTTACTAGTAATTGAAGAAGAGTATAGCAAAGACAATACCTTATCAGAAGCAATAATTTATGCTCGTCTTATTGAGATGTTTGTTCTTATCGGCCGTAACTATTCTGTAAATTGGGACAAAGAAGAAAGTGGTAGTTTAAAACAAAGAGAATATACTGAGAAATTTTTATCCATTTGTTACTATATTGATAATCATTGTGCAGAGGAATTAACACTCGATGAGATTTCTGTATTAGCAGGCTTCAGTAAATTTCATTTCACACGATTATTCAAGCAATTTACTAATGTCTCATTTTACAAATATGTAAATCAAAAGCGGATTGCTCTTGCAGAAAGTTTTTTGATTGATCCAGAACTTACCATAACAGAAGTAGCACTACGATCCGGATTCTCAAGTCCATCAGCATTTGTCAGAATGTTTAAGCTTATTAAAACTTGTACACCCACACAATTCAGACAAATGTACACATCATAACATAAAAAAAGGTAGAGCCTTTTTATTAGGTCTCTACCTTTAGTATATTTTTTTATTTTCTTACTATATCAAACTTTCTTTGACTTGATAATATTGAATTCTACCACTTACCGTTAGCCATATGTCCTGCAAGTTCTGCTTTACATCTTTGTTTGATAACCCAAGCTTCATTTTTAGCTTTTTCGAATGCAGAAACACATTTTGGATCAAGATTTTCTTCTATCCCCTCTTTTGAAAGCTCAGCAATTCTATCTGCTAATACAATGATTTCAGCGTGGATGTTGTTAGTTCTATCAGATGCATAGATTTTTTTTGCATCTTCTTCACTAAGTTCAACAAACTTTTCTTTGCCTAAACCACATTTTGGACAAACCTCTGGTGCTTCAATCCCTTCAGCGATATAGCCACAAATAGAACATTTAAATATTTTTGCCATAATTTTTTCCTCCGTATTATATAGTATCATTGTCTATCATTACAATACGTTATGCACGTATAGTAACCTAACTTAAAACTTTTCTAATAATAATTTTGCTCGTTCATTTGCTTCGTCAACTTTCCCTTGAACATCTGCTCCTATAACGTCAACATTATCTATAGCAATTGTTTCCATGTCTGTAATACCAAAGAATCCAAAGATAGTCTTCAAATATCTATCGCCCATTTCATATGGAGAGTCAGCATATTCACCACCTCTAGCCACAATATTAACTGCCTTTTTATTAGTTAAAAGACCAACTGGACCTTCTGCAGTATATTTGAAGGCTATTCCTGTAACGCTTACATAATCGATATAAGCCTTTAAAATTGCAGGAATACTTAAATTCCACATTGGAGCAGCAACGATATATTTGTCTGCCTCTGCAAATTGATATGCGTATTTTAAGATTAGATTCTTCTTACTTTCTTCATCTTTAGGTCCGAAGATTTTTCCTAAATCCTCTGGTCTTAAGAAATCTATATTTTCCTTATATAAATCCAATTCAATTACTTCATCTCCTGGATTCTTTTTCTTATATTCTTCCACAAAGGCATCTGAAACCTTGAATGTTCTTGATTCTCCATCATTTTTAATATTTGCTTTAATATATAATACTTTACTCATCTTTTTTTCCTCCGATTATTTCGTGTAATTTATTTATTTTAAACTAAAAGTCTTGTGTTCCAAATTTATTATTCTCAAAATCTTCATACGCTTGATATATTTCATCTGTTGTGTTCATAACAAACGGTCCATAAGAAGCAATTGGTTCATCAATTGGTTCTCCACTTAATACCAAAAATAGATTTTCTTCCCCTACTGACTCAACTAAAATCTCGCCAGGCATATTATCAAATATAATAAAATCTTTTTCTTTTACTACTGTATCTTTATTTAATTTAACTTCACCTTTTAATACAAGCATTCCTGTATTAAAGTTACTAGGTTCGTTTAGAATAACTTTTCCACCATTACTTAAGTTTACATTATAGATATTCATCTTAGTAAACGTACTAGCTGGGCCTTGTACTCCCTTTACTTCTCCTGCAATAATACTAATTTCTCCTTGATTATCATCAAGTTTTATCTTTCCCATATCTTCTTTTAATAAGGTTTGATATTTGGGTTCTGACATCTTCTTATCCTTTGGTAGATTAACCCAAAGTTGTATCATATGAAGCGTTCCACCATTTTTACTAAATTCTTTTTCATGGTACTCTTTATGCAAGATTCCCGAAGCGGCTGTCATCCATTGGACATCGCCAGGTCCGATAATTCCATGATTACCTTTATTATCATGATGTTCTACTTTGCCTTCATATGCAATCGTTACCGTCTCGAAACCGCGATGTGGATGTGCTCCAACTCCACGTGCATTAGCCGATGGTTCGTAATAATGTGGTTCGTGATAGTCTAATAAAAACATTGGAGACAGGCGTCTCATATCACTTAATCCTGCCGGTAGATATTGAGATACCCTAAATCCATCTCCGACCATATGAGGCTCTGGTCCTCTAAATATATTTTCAATAGTTCTGAAATGTTCCATTATAATCCTCCTTTCAATGCATATTTCAAATTTATTACTAATTAGTGATATTTGTCTAAATTTTTATACTTAATGAGTCTTAAACTTTTTATAGAGCTTTAAACTTTTTAAGTATAGTTTTTAGAATTAATTTTTCTTCATCACTTAAAACTTTAAAAATATCTCTGATATTACTAACGTGCTTAGGCAAAATTCCTTCTATACATTGACTTCCTTTGTCCGTTATTGATATTATGCAGGACCGTTTATCTCTTGGATCCACCTTCCTGTGTATAAACCCTTCCTTTTCCAGATTTTTCACTACCACTGTTATATTGCCAGATGTCGTTAATATTTTCTCTATCAACTCATTAATCTTTAAATCACCTTTGCTATATAGCGCTTCTAAAACTCCAAATTGTGTTGGTGTAAGTCCACTATCTTTGATTGTCTGATACTCTTTCTTATGAATAGCGTGTTCCGCTTTTGTGAAGACAACCAAAGTAGATAAATCTAGTTCACTTTCTTTCATCAGATTTTTTAATGTTTTCATGAACTAAATATATCACTAATTAGTGATATTGTCAACTTGATTTTCAGACTATTTTTAACCAATTAATTATATTACTGATTATTAATAAGCATAAGCAGAAATACAATACTCAATACAATACAAGAGAGTATAACCGCTTTAACTCCAAGAATAATGGATACGATTGCTCCTATTGCTGCACCTATAATAAAAACAATAATAATCCCTAAATATTGAAGACTTCTATGTAATTCGCTTTTATCTTTATTAGACAAATAGTTATAAAAATATTCTGTAGCACTTCGTAGATTTCCCGTACACATCGTTGTTGCCATTGCATTCCCATTAAATTTACGGAAACTTTGCACCTGTAGGGAGCATACGAATGATACTAAAACGTTGGCTATCATATCATACCAACTTCCATTCGGTATGAATGTTATCCCTAAGAGTACGAGCAATTCAACTACAATGATAATCTGTCTCCAATGAATTCTTACACTGTTTTTGTATCTTTTTCTAACGCTCTCTGCAATTAAAATTCCCAGTACGAATGCTATAATTGGAATTAGATATTTCAAACTTCCAAGTAAGTTTCCCTCTGCGATCCTAATCCCCAACAAAACGAGGTTTCCTGTTTGTGCATTAGCAAATACGCCACCTCTGCAAATATACGTATATGCATCAAGAAATCCACCAACACAGGCAAGCATCATTCCTATTATTATTTTTTCTGACATTTGTTTATTTTTGTTCCTTGTATTCATTGTATTCGCTTCTTTCCTTACTTTCATTTTCTTTCGTTTAAACTTACTTCCCCACCAAACTGGCTTAAGAATTTTACAATTGCTTATCTAGATGAATGGCATAAGCTTTAAACTCATCCGCTTTAGTCGGAATGTCAACTTTCTTATTCCAACCCATATAGATATTCTTATATCCAATATCATCTTTGATTTTAAGTATTGATATCTTGTTTGTATTAATCATAGGGGTATTAAGCACGATTGCAATACCCGCACCCGCTGCAACCAATCCCGAAAGCATACTTTCCTCGCTGGGTTCTACTGATATCTTAGGTGTATAGCCAAGTAGCTCAGCATAGGATACTTTTTGGTTTGGATTTTTACCGTTATACGCAATAAAATATTCCTCTTGTAGATCTTTTAAGTAAACCTCTTCCTTTTTTGCTAAATAATGATTTTTTGAAACTATTAAAACATACTCTTCCTTCTTAACTAAAACCGATTCTATTTCAGGATATTTATCAATACCTTCTTTTGTATCGAAGAAAGCCATATGAATCCTTTCATATCGTAGATCTTTAAAAAGCTCTTCTGTATCCCGAATATTAAAATTGAATTTGGTATGACCATGTTGGTTCAAGAATTCACTGATCAGAAAAGGAATAAAGGTTATTCCGATACAGTTGGTAGCTGCTACTGAAATGACCTGGTCATTCCCATACTTCATTTCTTCAATTTTTTTAATACCCCGATCAATATCATCAAGGGCTGATTCGGCATATTTTAAAAACACTTCACCATATTTCGTTATCTTGATATTCCTTCCATCTCTTTCAAATAATTGAACATCTAATTCTTCTTCCAGTTTTGATATTGCCTTGCTCAATGCTGGTTGACTAATTGATAATTGATTAGACGCAGATGTAATCTTTTTCGTTTCTGCTATTACTTTAAAGTACTCTAATTGTTGCAAATTCATATTTTTCACTATCCCGTCCAGAGAACTCTAAGAGAACTCTTAACTTTTTGTTATATATTCATGATTTTTTTTAAATAGACTAAAGAATATCAATAATGGTATAATCACTTCGTTCTAAAAAACTATAACTTAGTATCATTACTGAATTATAATTTTTATGCATACTATTGTCAAATTAATTCATAGAAAATAATAAGAAAGTAACTTTTACTAACTTAAGTCAAAAGGTCATAAACATTGTTGAATGTGAATACTATAAACCTTTTGACTCCCTATAGCTATATACCTAACAAATCATAAAAAGGAGAGATTTACATGTTTTCAGTAGACAAAGAAAAATGTATCGCTTGCGAACAATGTATCAAAGACTGCCCTACACACATAATTTCGCTAAAAGAAGGTAGAGCAGAAATCTATGGGGATAACTGTTTAAAATGTGGTCACTGTGTAGCCGTTTGTCCAGTAGAAGCCGTATCAACCGATGAATATAATATGAATGAGGTAAAACCTTATAACAAGGATACTTTTTCCATTGATTCTGACACTCTATTAAATTTCATTAAGTTTAGAAGAAGTATTCGTAGATTTAAGAATAAAGATATCGAACAAGAAAAAATCCAAAAGATTATTGAAGCAGGTCGATATACGCAAACCGGAACTAACAGCCAAGATGTATCTTATGTAGTTGTAAGAGAAAAATTAAATGAACTAAAAAACCTTACTTATAAAAGCCTAAAGCAAAAAGGCGAGTATATACTAGCAAATTTAACTCCCGAAACAGAGTACTTAAAGGGCTATGCAAGCATGTGGGTGAATATGTACAAAAAGTATCAAGAAGACCCTGCAAAGAACGATAACTTGTTCTTCAATGCTCCACTTGCAATTTTTGTTGCCTCTCCATCACCACTTAATGGAGGCTTGTCTTCGTCCAATATGGAACTTATGACTGACGCTCTAGGCCTTGGAACTTTCTTTAGTGGCTTCACTATTGCTGCCGCAAAAGATAATAAAGAGATCTTAGATTTACTTGGTGTAAAGGATGGGAATCAATTAATATCCTGTCTAGTAATTGGCTATCCTGATGTGAGATATCAAAGAACAGTTCCCCGTAAAGAAGCTAACATAAATTGGATTTAATACTAACATAAAATCAGGGAAGAATTTTTCAAATAAATTCTTCCCTGACTCTATATTATTCTAAATTATTGTTCTTGCTTCACATACATTCCGCTTGGTTTATCAGATAGATTAATTATAATATTCTTCATTTGGCTATAATGATCAAGTATAACCTTGTGTGTTTCTCTACCAATACCAGAGTCTTTGTAGCCTCCAAAGGATGCTCCTGCTGGGAAAGTATTGTAAGTATTTACCCATACACGTCCAGTTCTAATACCTCTCGCAACTCTTATTGCCTTATTAATATCCTTTGTAAATACTCCACCAGCTAAGCCAAAATCACTATCATTAGCCATGGCAATTACTTCATCAATTGTCTTAAACTTAATAACTACTCCTACTGGTCCAAAGATTTCCTCTCTTGCAACTCTCATATTATTTGTTACATCTACTAATAGAGTAGGTTTCATAAAGTAACCCTTTGATGCATCGCCTTCTACCAATCTTTCACCACCAGTAGCAACTTTAGCTCCTTCCTTCTTACCGATTTCAATATAGCTTAAAATCTTCTTTAATTGTTGTTCACTTACTTGAGCACCCATCTGTGTAGATGGATCTAGTGGATTTCCCACTTTAACTTTTTCAAAAGCTGCAACCGCTTTTCCAATAAATTCGTCATAGAAATCTTCTTGAACAAAGATTCTTGATCCTGCGGAACAAACTTGTCCTTGATTAAACAAGATACCTAATTGAATACCTTCTAAGGCAATATCCATATCTGCATCACTGAAGAATACGTTTGCGGATTTACCACCAAGTTCAAGTGTTGAAGGTATCAGATTCTTCGCAGCGGATATACCAACCTCTCTACCAACTTCTGTTGAACCTGTAAAGGCTAACTTATCAAGTCCCTTATGATGTTGTAAATACTCACCACTCTTAGAGCCTTTACCAGTGATAATATTAATTACACCTTTTGGTACAACATCTCCAATTAATTTCATCAATTCTAATACGCTAAGTGACGTAGTACTAGATGGTTTAAAGACACTGACATCACCTGCTGCAAGTACTGGAGCTAACTTCCAAGCAGCCATTAAGAATGGGAAGTTCCATGGTACAATCTGACCAACCACACCGATTGGTTCTCTCAGAATTAAGTTAAGGGTATTTTCATCAATCATAGTTGAAGTTCCCTCTTCTGCCCTTATAACCCCTGCAAAATATCTAAAATGATCTGCTGCTAATGGAATATCTGCTCCAGTTGTTTCTCTAATTGGTTTACCATTATCCATAGTTTCTACCGTTGCTAAAAACTCAGCATTTTCATCAATAATGTCTGCTATCTTATTAAGCACTGCTGCTCTTTCAGCAGGAGTTGTTTTCCCCCAAGTTTTAAAAGCCTCTCTTGCAGAAGCAATTGCTTCATCAACATCACTGTTTGTAGCATCTGCTATTTCAGCTAATAAATCACCATTGGAAGGATTGTAGGTTTTAATAGTTGCACCATCTGATGCATCTCTCCATTCTCCGTTTATATATAGTTTATATTTATCTTGTAATTGTAAATTCATACTTTACCTCCATGCTCCATAATAATTATATATCAACTATTACGCTTTTTAATTGTTCGAAAACTCTTAGTAACTGCTGTTATTGTATCACACTTTATTCAGTAATGCAATTTTGATATTAAATTAACTATTTAATTGTCAAATTTCAGTTATTTTTCATTTTTTATACAAAAATGGCTTATATAAATGCAAAAATCATTTATATAAGCCAGATGTTTATCTTCTATATTCATAATACTTGATAATCCCTTATCAAACCATTTTCACTTATGTTAGACGTTATATGTCTGAAATACGGTAATCTTCTAATTGATGACGTATGCCATCTAGTTCTTTATCTTGTTTCACCTTCTCTGTTACATAAAAAACTCCTTCTTAGTTTGGAATTAAGTCTTAATTCTTACTAATAAGGAGTTTCTATAATAGACACAAGATTGATTACATGATCTTTTCTTAATCTATATCCGCTTTCCATAATCCATGAAGATTACAATACGCATACGCCGCGATTGCCTTGTCCCCGTCTGCTATCTGGAATTTAACGGTTGGCTGTACATCATGAGACAAAATCTGATATTGTCCACCTTTTTGTGTCTCTAATATTACGGTAGTAATAGAATGTTCTTCTGTCATTGGATGTGTAACACTTCCAACGTTTACAGTTACCGTATTTCCACTACAAGTGATGACTGGAATATGTTTTTCAGTAGCTGCCTCTACGGTATTTGGTGTGATTTCATTGGCGTCTGTAAGTGATGTAGCATCTGTATAGCAATTACAAATTGGAATTACAAGTCCATTATTACTACATTTAAAAAATTTAATCATAGGATAAATCCACCTTTCTTATAGTACGATACATACATAGTGTGGCTTATCTAATCAAATCTATTCTTTAGACTCTTACAATTTTGCCATTCTCTATTCTATAAATCACATCAACCAAATCCAATATTCTCTCATCATGTGTCACCATGATTGCAGCTCTGGTTTGCTTCTTAACCACTTTCCGAATCATCTCAACTACTTGCCTTCCTCTAGGACCATCTAAGCTTGCTGTTGGTTCATCTGCTAGAATAACATCTGGTTTATTCATAAACGCTCTTGCAATTGCAACACGTTGTTTTTCCCCACCCGATAACTTATTAGGATATTTCGTTTTACTATCTTCTAGCCCCAAATCTTTTAATAGCTCATCTGCATATGTTTCAAATTCCTTTTTGTCTTTATTCTTAGTAATTTTAGCAATTAAATTCAACTGGTCTTTTACAGTTAGATAAGGTACTAATTGATGTGATTGAAATATAAATCCAATCTTTTCTCTTCTTACACGGTTCCAGTTTTTATTATTGTTATCAAGTTTTGTATCTCCAATGATTACTTCCCCCTTTGAACTTGAAAGTAATGCTCCTGCAATTGATAACATTGTACTCTTACCTGAGCCAGAAGGCCCTACTATCGCTGCAAACTCTCCTGGTTTTACCTTTATTGATACATTATCTAAGACGTTTTTTTCACTTTCTCCATCTTGATATACTTTTGAAATATTGTTTAATTCTAATGCATATGTTGTCATCATTATTCACGTCCTCCAATCGCCATTAATGGGTCTATCTTTGCAACTTTTCTTAACGATACCAAACTAACTAATACAGATATAATTACAAATGCTATGGAAATTATCACCGCAGAACCAAGAAGTAAAGAAAAAGGCATACTACTTGGTAAGATACTTGATAAGGCAAATGTAAGAATATTACCTACAAGCACACTGCCACCTGCTAATATAAGTACTTGAGAAATAATCATTGCAGATAGAGTTTTCATCTCCATTCCAAGTGCCTTCATTACCCCGAACTCTGTTAGTTTTTGCATGGTAATAATATAGAAGAATACCCCTAAGATAACTGCTGATACAATAACTAGAACCCATAAAATCATATTAATGGACATCTGTTCTTGAGCATAACCTGGAATGTTTTTTATAACATCATCTTTTGATAGAACTACTGAATTCGCTAACTTAATATTGTTTATATCGTCTCCTTTGATAGCAATGGCGTTATATGGTACTTCATCATTTTTATTAATATTTGTTCTTATGTTCTTGAATGTATCTAAGGAAATAATACCTACCGCAGAATGTCCGTACATCTCATCTTTAACAAATCCCGCAATTTTCATTTCAACACCAGAAGCTGAATCTATAATCGTATCTCCTATAGAAAGATCTTCCTCTACGAAAGATTTATTCAAATAAATGGTATTTTCCTCATCTGATAATTTAGTTCCATCAATTTCCTTTGGCATCATGAAGCTGTCTTTATCTACTGCTAGATACGTAACATCTAACTTTTGTTGCACATCTTTCTTGTACATACTCATTCTCATTAGGTTAATTGGTGTTACCTTGCTACTTGTCATATCACTAACTTCTTGCAATTGTTCCTTTGTTAATGTAGATCTTGTAATTATAGAGTCTGCATCATCACTTAATATATAATGATTTGCCTTCCCATTCTTAATTGAGGCACTGGTTGCTAAAGATAATCCATTTGCTAATCCTGATAAAAACAAAACCATAAAGGTTAATAATATCAACATGGCTACGATTAACGAATATCTTGATTTGTTGTACTTTAAGTCTTTCATTGCTAGAAACATATTCAATCTCTCCTTACTAATGTGCTTTCTTTTGTTTTGTAAAATATACATCAGCAATGTGACCCCAATATGACCAAATAAGATTTTCCGTTATTCTCAACAATAATTTTAAAGTGGATTTATAAAAAGGTTCTTAGATAATTCCCTAAGCCTCTTATTATCCAAAATATAAACTTTCTTGTCCTCACATCTTATGATAGATTTAGCTTCCATCTCTTTAAATGTTCTATACAAGTGTCTATACGTCGTTCCTAAGAATTCAGCAATTTCTAAATAGGATGAAGTTAAAATTATATACTCCTCCTTTGATATATGCTCCACTAGGTAACTAGCCAATCTATTAATAAGTGGATAAACAACATTATATGAGCTATTATTAATCGTAGCGCTGAGTTTCTCGCTTAGGGAATCTACTAGATGTCGTAAAAACTTTGGATTATCAAAATACTTTTTTCTAAGTATATCAGAAGATATCACTACCATAAACGTATCCTCTACTGCATCTATGTTGCAGATTATAGGTTCATCTTTTAAAAGTTCCATATCTCCTATCGTAATAAAATCGTGGTAGAATTTTAAATTCGAATACTTCCCATTTTCTAAGATATAATAGATTTTAATTTTCCCTTCTACAAGCAAATAATAATATTCAAGTTTATCCGCTGCTTCTAAAATATGCTCTCCTTTTTCATAAAAATAAAGTTGTGCATATCTAAATATGTCTTCCTCAAATACTTGATCTATATTATGTTTTTTAATGAAATGCGTCAAAAGATTACTGTCTACTATTTTTTTCATAAATACTCCTAACATGACCTATGTCATATTTTAATTCTTTTAGATATAGTATCTTATTTATAAAGAGCTGTAAAGGATAGGTGGATTTTTAGTAGATATAAAGAGAAAGCTTTTTAAATAATACTTTACTTATCAGCAATTTATCATTATATTAATCATAAAACTACCTCGAGAAGGGGAAGTAAACAACTATTTGGAGGACATAAATTATGAACTATGAAGTTATAATATTCGATGCAGATGATACTCTATTTGACTTTAAGAAGTCTGAAAGAGAAGCATTTAAAAATGCTATGCTAGAATTTGGTATACAATACGATGAAAATTATCATCTAAAGATCTATCAGGTTATAAACACAGCTATATGGAAAGAATTCGAAGAAGGCCTTATCACCCAAGAAAAATTAAAGGTAGAAAGATTCGAAAGATTGTCTAATAAATTAAACCTAGAATTTGATGCTAGAGAATTTGCGAAGTCATATATGAAGCACTTGGCTGATGCCTCCTTTTTGTTTGAGGATAGTATAGAGCTTGTAGAAACTCTACAAAACGATTATACCCTCACTATAGTCACTAACGGACTTACCTCTGTTCAAGAAAAAAGAATCAGGAAATCTATTATATCACAATACTTTAAGAATATCGTAATATCTGAAGAAATCGGGGTATCCAAACCTAATAAAGAAATCTTTGAACACGCTTTTAAAAACATTAACCAAGTAGACAAAAGTAAGGTAATCATGATAGGCGATAGCTTATCTTCTGATATACAAGGAGGTATAAACTTTGAAATCGATACCTGTTGGTATAACCCTGACAAACATGTTAATAAAACAGGAATAAGACCAACTTACGAGATTAATGATCTTAAAGATCTCCCTGACTTACTTGCTAATCCACAAAAATATTCCTATATCTAATAAATATAGAAGTACAGCTGCAAATTAGCATTCTATATATAGAAAAAACCAAATGTGATGTTGTATTTCATCCCATTTGGTTTTTATAATATTATTAATTCCTCAAACTTAGCATATTAAAAATCAAAGTTATCTGGATCTGGTCCCACTCTTAGACCTTTATTTAAACTATCTATCTTCTCCATATCTTCTTTACTTAATTCAAAATCAAATATATCAATATTTTGAAGTAATCTTCCTTCATTCGTAGATTTAGGAATTGTAATTACATGACTTTGTAAATCCCAACGTAGCACGATTTGAGCTGTTGTTTTATTGTACTTATTAGCGATTTCTTTTAAAGTTTCATCTTCTAATAATCCATTACCAGCCATTAAAGGTGACCAAGCTTCTACTTGAATATTATTTGATTCACAGAATTCTCTTACCTCTTTCTGACTTAAGTATGGGTGTAATTCTACTTGATTGATAACAGGTTTTATTTCGGCATCCTTTAATAAATCTTCAAGATGATGCACTTGGAAATTACATACTCCAATAGCTTTAACGCGACCTTGTTTATATAGATATTCCATTGCTTTCCAAGCCTCTTTATATTTCCCTTCTACTGGCCAATGAATAAGGTATAAATCTAAATACTCCACACCGATTCTATTCAAGCTTGCTTCATAAGCTGCTATGGTTGATTCATATCCCAAATCAGCATTCCAAACCTTAGATGTTATAAACAAGTCTTCTCTTGAGATCCCTGCTTCCTTAATACCTTGTCTTATACCTTCTCCCATAGCTTCTTCATTTCCATAGATAGCTGCACCATCAATACTTCTATATCCATTCTTTATTGCCACTTTGACTGCGTTTACTAATTCATCACTATCCTCAACTCTGAAAACTCCAAGTCCTAGTTTGGGCATCTCAATTCCGTTGTTTAATTTGATTGTATTATTCATATTATCTATCATATTATTCTTTTCCTTTCGAATCTTTCATTATTATTAGTATCTTTATCTTATCTTATGAAATTCATAAAACTCTTTTCTTCTCTCTTCGGTGCTTCAACATTATCTTTTCCAAATTTAACAAGTTTCATTAACCAGGCCATATTCTTACCTAATACTCTCATTATTTGCATTCCCTCATCATCTTGAAGGACCTCGTTTTCTGCATTCCCATACGCTACATTCCAATAATTTGATGTAGGCATTAACATTTCCGAATAATTGATATAATTATTCAATTGATCGAATACGGGAACTCCTCCTGATCTTCTAACTGCAACAACACTTGCTCCGACTTTATGTCTAAGCATACCGTTATTTACGTATGCTACATAGAATGCACGGTCTAAGAACGATTTCATGGTTCCTGCAATTGCTGAATAATGAACAGGAGATCCTAAGATAATCCCATCAGCCTCTTTCATCTTTGCAATCCATTCATTAACCTCATCGTTAGCAACGACGCATTTTTCATTCATATTTCTACTACAGCCACCGCAAGCTAGACAGCCACGTATTACCTTGTTACCAACATGGATAATCTCTACCTCAATTTTTTTCTAATTCTTTTGCCACACTCTCTATTGATTTAAACGTATTCCCTGCCTTATTAGGACTTCCATTAAAAGCAACTACTTTCATATTAATAACCATGCCTTTCCATAGCCTGCAAACTTTGGGCTGCAGACTCCTATTTGCATGTGAAAGATTCAACTTTCACACTATTTCCTTATATCTGCCGCCTCATACCTATCAGCTGATGTGTTTATTATATAGATACCAATTCTCAATAACAAGTACGTACTTTTAGGTTAATTACTTACCTAAAGGTAAGATTTTATAGAATACCTTGTTTATTTTAGAAAAAAATTATTATTAAAATACAATTTTCTTTATTTACATCGATAATGTTAGTATAATAGCTTATATAAAATAGTTGAAGGTAGGTAAAAGTATATGATTTCTTTCAATAATAAAGAGTATGTTTGTTTATTAGACTTTGCAATGGATTTCATACGTGGTAAATGGAAAGCTCTTATACTATGTAATTTATATAAGGAACCTAAAAGATTTTTAGAGCTTCAACGATTTGTTGAAGGTATCAGCCAGAAGATTTTGAATGAAAATCTAAAAGAATTAGAAAGAGACGGATTAATAACTAAGTTAGTATATGCTGAAGTTCCTCCTAAAGTTGAATACTCTCTAACTGATAAAGGAAAAGAAATTACTAAACTTATTAAAGAATTGGAAAATTGGTCTGTTAAATATTATCCGGAATTAGAAGGTAGTTGTAAATAGGCAGGCTCCGCGAAATGATTTTGATTCCATAAAAACTGAAATATATAAAAAGACTATTCTGAAATTACAGGATAGTCTTTTTACTTGTGCCAACAAAATTGCAACAGATAATTTTGTAAAATATTCTTGTTACCAAATTAATATCCTTTTTTTCTTGTCGCTAACAACATTGCAACCATACATATAAAGATTATAATCGCTGTACTAAGGTCTTTACCACTTACTATAGTAATTATGAGATTAATAAAGGAGATTACTACAGCCAACATTGGTAGCATTTTAATAAATCTTACATTTTCCTTACCATTCATCTAATTAACCATCTCAACTTTCATTATTTAAGCTAATAGAAAAAACTTTTTCACTAATATTTATTTTATCATATTATTCATTTTTTTCAATATTTTCCATTTATTTATATTGTACTACACATATTAACTCTATTCACTTACTGCTTTTATTTTCAGTTATCTACTACATTGGTAATGCCGTTATCTATAAGTATACAAAAAAATTATCCTATAACTTTTACATTATAGGATAGTCTTTTATCTGGATTCAGCAAAATACAACAACTTATTATGTAATACTACTAAAAAGTCAAGCGCATATCATACCAAACTGCTCCACCATGGGTTGATTGTGACATTCCTTCATTTTTAAATCCGAATTTCTCATAATAATGCAACAGTTTTTCTTTACAGGTAAGCACTAATCCCTTACGCCCTTGTACCCTGGAATCAGAAATCACTCTATTAATTATAGCTTCTGCACAACCTTGTCTACGATACTCTGGAATCGTGTTTACTCCGAAAATCATTTGCCACTGACCATTTTCGTCATGCATCTTAGTATCTTCAAACATCTTATCCTGTAGTATGGATTCATCTGTCACCAGTCCATTTACAAATGAAATGATCTTCCCCTTATCTTCCATAACCCAAAAGTGGTTCGGATAAACTGTCAATCTCTCTTTAAAATCTTCCTCTGTTGCAGCCTCCTCTATAGGAAAACATCTTAACTCAATAGCAGCAATTGCTTCTAAATCTTCCATAGTTGCCATTCTTATCTTCATATACGTTAACTCCTTCTAAATAATCATATTAGGAAAAAGGAATTTTCAACAAACGAAAATCCTCTAACTCATTATCTTCTAAAAATAGTGCAAAGGTTTGTTCATGAGAGCAAATAGAACATATAACTTTATCCCCTTTATAAAAACAAGGGTCTTCCAAAAAATATATCTCATTAAATGCATTAAATTTTATTAGATCTCCCTTATTATATAAATATTCTATCATCATTTCATCCATTTTAAAATAATATACTTTATATAAGCCTCCTATAGTGCAATGAGAATTATAGGTAAATCTATTCCCTATATAACTTTCTTTAGGTACGGGTACTTCATGTTCCACCTTCTTACTCTCCAATGTCAAATATTCTTTTTTCTTCTTATCATAATTATGATCATTTACATAGTGTTGTAACTGTTTTTTTACTTGTTCTAATTCCACTAAATCATAATATTTCAATCGATCCAAATAAGCGAATATTTCCTCATATGTATGGTATGTTTTGAATAAAGTTTCTCGGTATTCTAAATCATTCATATATCGTAATCTTCTACTTAAATCTTCCTTACTATACTCATCAGCAATGTCCTTAACTGAATCTAGATATTCTTCTGGAGAAAGCAGGTAATATTCCATAATTACTGAATAAGTTATTTTATTACTCATAGAACTCAAAAATTTTATTAATTCTATATAATTTTGTTTTAATCGTATATCTTTGTACTCAATAAAAATATTATTCATACTTTTTCGCCCCTATTAAATGAATTCATATACGTTGTATCCATATACATTTTTTTACTCTTTTTCTTATGTTTCATACCATATAAGATTACTATACAGTAACAATAACCGATGGATTCCTAAGAAATCATCGGCTATTTTCACTTTCCATTCATTTAAAATTCAACTAATATACTAGCTGGAAACGCATCTATTCCCTCAATCTTCATTGGTAGACAATACACTCTAAAACCTTTTTCTGGTATTTGATCCAGATTAGCTAGATTCTCTATAGCATAGCTTCCATGTTTCCCTAGAAATACATCGATTAATCCATGATTTTTGCCTAAACCTAGCCCTAAGGTATCGATTCCTATCATGTTTACTTTCTTCTCTACTAAGTATTCCATTACTTCCATAGAAATCTCAGGATGATTATTATATCTATCCTCATCATCTAAGTACTTATCCCAATTTGTTTGAAAAAATACAAACTTTCCTTCTTCTACAAGTGAAAGATCTAAATCATTCAACTCCACTGGCCTATCTACTATGTGTGAAACATCAAACTTAATGCCTGTACCAATTAATCTTTCATTCTCAAGAATTACCTCCGATGACATAACATCTATATGAGTTCCCATGTTATGTACATCACATGAGAATGAAGTTGTCGTATATTCTTTCCCACTTTTTGAAGAACGGGTAACTTGTTGGACCTCTAAGGGTTTCGAACCTTCTCTATAGACTCTTCCTATCCTAGTTTTCTGTGTTATGTCTACAATCATTCAATATCCTCCATAAAATATTATTCGTTATTCGTTATTCGTTATTCGTTATTCGTTATTCGTTATTCGTTATATATAATTATATTGGATATTGATCCTCTTGGCAAGGTTGATAGATGTTTTGATGAAGAAGTACGATTAAACCTATTTAAGTTTGTATAGTAAAAACAATAACTCTTCTAAACTAATACTTAAAAAAGCCACACATTGGGCCAATAACGGCTTTTTGAGTGGCTTTTTGAGTGACTAGTGGTAATTTTCTTCTCTATCAGAATCCGCTTTTGTAACATGAATTGTTCCATGGGGGTGATGCGGAGGAGCATACACCGAAAACAATTTAATTGGACAGCAACCCGTATTAACAAGGTTATGCCACGTATTTGCAGGAACAAAGATTCCAGTACCAGGTATAACTTTACATTGGTAGTCAAGATTATCCTTACATTCACCCATCATCATAATACCATTCCCTGACTCAATGTACAAAAATTGGTCAGTATCAGGATGGATTTCTAATCCTATTTCAGAGTTACATGGGATTGTCATAAGGGTAAGCTGTAAATCCATTCCTGTCCAACGTGTTGTACGGAAATTATTGTTTTGAATCGTGTCTTGGCAAAGATCTGTAACAAATGGGTAAGGCCCTTGATCTATTTGGTTGTAGCAAGAATCATAATAATTATAAAATCTCATATTTATTCACCTCGAATTATTATATGTTGATGGTGACAATATGTGAGAACGAAGAGAAGCCCAGTTAGATGAGGAAACTAATGAAACATATAAATAACCTGGAACTCTTTCGCTTATAAGAAAAACAAGGCAACTCCATCTATATTGATGGAATTATCCTGTTTTAGCGTAATAATGAAAAATAATCGATATCCCTAACCAAAGTATAACTAAAAGTACTGAAATACTTATTCCAAAACCCTCTGGCATTAGGATTGGCTGTACCATGTTCTACCCATAATCGCCTTATTCCTTTATCTCTTAAAGTATCATTAACATAACTTAACAGCTCCCTGGCTATCCAATTTCCTCTATATTCTTCTATAACAAAGATATCACTTACACTGAAGCAGCTCTCATCGTTTGTAATAAAACTATTTCCTTCCCTATTCGCATCCATTAATCCAATAATACGATTCTCCTTTTCAGCATATATACATGAGTTTCAATATCCATAAAGTAATCTCTATATAGCTCCTCCGTAAATTCAGTCCCTGGATAAAATATCGGACTTTTTCGCAAATGCTCAATCAGCCCAAAAATTAATTTCCATACTTCTGACCAACGATTTTCTATTTCATTTTTGTCTAGTTCTCGTATGCTCACATCTGTCTTTACTAAAATACATACTTCTGTATTACGAATTTCCTCTTCACACTGTATTCCAAACTGTAATAATGTGAATAGTCTAATTGCTTCCTCATCATGCGCATATACTTTAATCTCAAAGTGGACCTTTTGCTTCCTACATAATATGTCTGCAACGTTTTGAAACATTTTAGATAGTATTTTCTCTCTGGCTTTTTCAATTGCTCCATATCCCCAAACTGGGACCATGCACCAACATATACTGTCTTCATTCGAATATATTGTAAAAAGCATGTATCCTACCACTTTCCCTTGGACGATACACACAACTCCTTGCTGGTTATCAATGGCTTCTTCAATCCACTTATGAAGTTCCTCTTTACGTTCCCTCTTTAATTCAGCAACATATTTACATTCCATTGAATACATACATTCGGCAAGTTCAACTACGTCCTTCAAAAACTCACTTCTTATCTCAATAATTTCCATAGCTATCACTCCTTCTCTTAATAGCCATTGTAAATTATTGGTCTTCATTTTTCTGTTCCCGTATTGCTATTATTGGATTGGAATATAAATATCCATAACGGAATCTTCTCTATAATGGCATCGTTCATCATAATATTCAAAAGCTTCACGCGAGTCATCATATTCATACTGAACAATCTCAAACCATGTTGTAAATATGTATTTCCATGTTTCTCTAATCTTTTCAGCAAAATCATATTCATTTTCTGTAATATCTATTGGTGTTGTCGTGAAAATCGCATACTTACCACCAACGATTTCATAATTACTCCATGGCAATGAATTATGATCGTTATGAGCAATAACTCCTAACAGATAACTATGTGTACTCAAATCAACTTCATCTCTTATCGAAATTCCAATTTCAGCATGTTTATTAGGATTTAGTTCTGTATACAATCTTTCTTCAATATTTTTTTGCTCAAATTTATCCCAAAATGCAACCATATTGGCTTGATACGAGCTCATAGCAAAATCTAAAGATTCTCGATAACCACTTATATAAAATGCTCCCAACTCTTTTATCGTAACTCTAGTAGGGACATTTTTATATTCTTTAACAAGCCTATCATCTTGTACCTGATATACATAATTTCTCATTTGCGAAGGACTTTTCCCGTATTTTTTACGAAAGGCTTTTGAAAATCCATTCGGTGTTTCAAATCCATAATCACAAGCTATATCAATTATCTTTCTTCCTTGTATCAATTCCAATAATGCCGCTTGTAATCTTCGTTCAAGTACATATTCCATTGGAGTCATTCCTTGATATGCATAAAATATTCTACAAAAATGATACAACGAATATCCCATATAACTTGCGAGATCTTCTGTTGTTATCTCGTCTTTTATATGTGCTTCTATATATGCAAAACAGGATTCAAATTCTTTTCTATAATTCATCTATAATCTCCATATTCTTTCTTATCTTATAATTCTTGTAAAAGAAAAAAAGCAAAGAAAAAACTTTCATTGCTTTTTTTAGATATTATTTATTTATCTAGTATTTTTAAACCATTCAATCGTTGCTTCTTCCATTTCTTTAGGAAGTACATTACCATATACTTGATTATATAGCCATTCTAATGTCTTATTGTTTAAATATTTTTTCATTTCGTTTTCAGCCTCTAACATTACTACCTTTATTAAACAAGGACATTTCGTATGGGTATCTGGTAAATTATCCTTATCTAGTAATATATTATTTTGTCTAATCTCTGCACATTGAAAGAATGGTTCTCTTCCCTCAACCGCTTCTACAACATCCCAAAATGTTATCTTATCTGCACTACGAGCTAAAGTATATCCTCCCTTTACTCCAGGCACAGATTTTATTATTCCAGATTTACTTAATCTTGCATAAACCTTGGACAGATAACTTTCTGATATACCTTGAAAAGTTGCCAAATCCCTAATCCCAATTGATTTACTTTCTTCTAAATTAACCATGTATAGCAAACAATGTAGTGCATATTCTACTCCCACTGAAAATTTCATTGAATTTACGCTCCTTAAAATATAATATCTTTATCATACATTATTATTAAATTTGATTCAAGACACCATACTACATTGAATTAAAATTACATTTTATTGTTGACATAATATAAAAATAATTATATTATAATCAAAGACAATAACTATCGACGATATAAAATATCTATAATACGGAGGAAAATAAAATGTTTACTGAAAAATTTTTAGAAGTTTTAAAAAATGAAGGAGTTGTTTCCATTGTTACTTGTGCAAATAATGAGGCACATGTATCAAATACTTGGAACAGCTATCTAGTTTTAGTAGAAGAAAACAAAATATTAATTCCAGCTGCTGCAATGATAAACACAGAGAATAATATCAATATTAATCCTAATGTCAAATTGACGCTAGGTAGCCACGATGTAATGGGATATAGATATATGGGAACTGGATTTTTACTTGAAGGAACTGCTAGATTCTTAAAAGATGGGGAGCACTTCAAAATGATGCGAGCTAAGTATCCTTTCTTAACTAGAGTATTAGAAGTTACAGTTAGCTCTTGTAAACAGACTTTATAAGCGAGGTTATAATATGCCTAGAATAATTGATATATCTATGTGTATAGGTTGTGGAACTTGTGAAAGAGTATGTATAGTCGGATGTATAACACACTTAGAGAATAAAAAGCGAATAATAAATTCATCGGCTTGTGTCGATTGTGGAGCATGCCAACTTGCTTGCCCTAAGAACTGCATATCTAAAAATCAGGAAAAATGTTTATAGTTTTATTTCCTATAACGGTATAATATCACTATTTCAAAATAAAAACAATACATTTTTATCGTAAATCGATAAATTATTATTGCAAAAGTATATATTGTTTTAATTACAACTAAACACGACAACTAAATATGAAGCAATTTTTCCTGTTTTATGCATTTTATCATTAAAAACTTCATTGGTGGTTTATCCTTATTATCACTATCTATTTCATCGATCTCCGAAAATTCTACAAGTCCATATTTTTGAAAATCTTTTTTTATTGATTCCGTATCATAAAAAAAGATTTTTACTCCAGCCATTGTTTCATAATAGTTTTCATCAAGTTTTTTTCCTTTTCCAAACATAGGAGCTTTTTTTGAAACAGTAGTAAAAATCATATATCCCCCGTGTTTTAATTGCTTATAACAATCACTAATAAACTTTTCTCTCTCACTTTCATTTAATAAATGAATAAGTGCATAACTAAATATCCCTTCATATAGTTTATTTTCAAAAGGCATATCAGCGACTGAACCATGATAAACATTACTGTTAATCCCATACTGTCTTGCCAAATCAATAGCTGTTTTTGAGATTTCAATACCTGTCACATTTATATTATTTTCAATAAATACTTTTGCATTCCTACCATAACCAAAACCCGGTATTAATATATCTTTTATATTATTTTCAATAAAAATATCCTTGGCAATAATAGCTGATTCTGATGGTGTAAATCCCCACATTGTTTGTTTTTCTTTAAAGCTTTTTTCCCAAAACTCTGTCATATTTGATCACTCCTTTCAAATAATTTATTAGCTACATAATGACATATCAAAAGATTTACTACTATAAAACTAAAAATTATAAAAGCAGATTTGACTATATCTGTGAATTGATAAGCATATATATTTATCATCTTATAGGCTATATATATAGAAGCACCTCCGGATATAATTCCAGTACTTAACCCAGGAATATATCTCTTGGCTACTAAAGATTGAATAATATGAGCAATTATATGAAAGGTATAGCCAATTACAACTCCAACGAAAATAATATTCTTATCGGTTAATACTACATAAATTAGTGAACCCAATAATAATAAATATTCCTCAAGCACAATTAGTCCAAATTTCACTTCATCCATTTCTTTAACAATCTTATTGATAGGTCTCTTTCTAAATTTATTTTTTAATATGTTGCCATTTTTGTTTAACCACTTGGTCAAAAATAATACTTCTTCAAATTCATGCATAGTAAAAACTATTAAAAAGATTAAATAATAAACAAAGATCTCTTTCACTTTATTCTCCTCCATAATTTAATAAATTCAACTTAAAGTATACTTCACAATGATTTGTACATAATAAATCTGTAAATTAAGGTTATTCACTCAAACTTCACACTAGAAGATCTCAAGGAGTAGCTCACTGCTATAAGTGGAGTTTTTTATGTTTGAAGTTTGAGTTAACCATAATAAAAAGAAAATAGGAAAAGGGTGAAATTATGGACAACAAAAACTCAAGTGTAAGTAATAAAAACAATTCAGGTAAAGGAAATGGTAACTCGATAATCAAAAACGAATCCCCAAAGAATTCTACTACTAATTATGTAAGTGGTGAAGTTCCAACTTCAACAGCCCACAAGTTTAAATCAAGTACTCAAAACGAAGCTGATGATATGAAATAAAACTCACTTTTATTTATCAAAAAATGTTACACAAGTTCATTTACCTGTGTAACATTTTTTAATCTTCAAGTCGTATTCCATTACACGATATTAAATTCCTTCATGCTTACCTGATGTCTTGTAATCGTCTCTTGCCCAATTTGGAGCATTAATAGTACCTGCCTTAGCATTCCCTGTCTTGGCAGCGCCTTGAATCTCAGGTACCTGATCCTGAACATTCTTAGGGCGATGCATTTGATGATGATTCTCTGTTCCATGATTTTTTGAGTCATAAGGACTAGGCCTTCTCATACCTGCTTTTGCCATCGCGATACCTCCTATTGCTCAAATAGTATTTGTAGCTTACGAAAAACTATTCATTCTAAGGTTTTCTGTTTTCCATATATCGAAGCATTTCCACTAAATACACGTGCAATTGCACATACAACTAAAAAGTATGGCAAATATGTAAATCCAAATACCTCTGCTCCAATCAATACAGGCGCTAAAAATGTATTCGTTGCACTACCAAATACAGCTGCATATCCTAAAGCTGCAATCATCATACTAGGAAGTCCCATAATTGAACCAAGCACACAGCCCAAACTCGCTCCTATAGAAAAAATAGGAGTAACCTCACCGCCTTGAAAACCAGCTGCCAAAGTCAGAATAGTTATTACTAGTTTTAACGCCCAGTCCCAGCCATAAATAGTCTGTCCAGAAAAACTTGCGCCAATTAGATTTGTACCAAGTCCTGCATATCGACCGATACCAAACAGTAATATACATATTGAAATAATACAACCGAGAGTGGTGATTTTAATATATGGATTCTTTATCTTTTCTGAAAAAAACGACTTAGTATATTTCAATCCTTGTGCAAAGGTTGCTCCCACCAATCCAAATAAAATCCCACAGACTACTAACTTAATTAAGACATTAGGTGTGAAATTCAGTGTATCCTGTAACACTACTGTAAATTTCTCAAGTCCACAAAGGTGAGCTGTAAAACTTGCCGTATATGAGGTAATCAAAACTGGAATTAATACAGAGTACTCCAACTTCCCTATTGTTAAAACCTCGAGTGCAAAAAAGGCTGCTGCTGCCGGTGTCTGAAATAACCCAGAAAAGCCAGCTGCCATACCAATAACGATCATCTCACGTCTTGAAGCAATCTTTGTTTTACTCTCTACTGCACTAGAGATAGTAGCTCCGATTTGGACTGCTACACCTTCGCGTCCAGCCGAACCTCCAAGTAAATGTGTGATCCAAGTGGACAGCATAACTAATGGGATTAGACGAAATGGTATTTTCTCTTTCTCATGATGTCCCACAGAAAAAACTAGTCGCATTCCTTGCATACACTCTGATCCAAACTTCTGATAAAGAAAAATCGTAAGGAAACCTCCAACTGCCAAAAATGGTATTAACCATAATACATGAGCATCTCTAAATGCTGTAATTCCTAATAGTATTCTTCCAAAAAAGGCATCTAATAAACCAACACTAATCCCTATAAGACATGCAAGTAAGCAAAGTACTAACTTCTTCTTAATTATCGATATTCTTTCTTTCTTATTATGTAAGACTAAATAATTTATTTTCATTTGTTTCACCTTTAGTTTTAAATTAGAATGATTAAAAATTCCTACATCACTCAAAACTATACCCATTATATTCCTCAAAAGTAATTCTAGCAAGTCAACTTTTTTTTAACCCTTTTCTCTCCTCCACTCCACAAACACTTCACAAATAAATCATTATATTTAATATATTCCTTGACATAAAAAAAAACTTTGTATATCATGTGTAAGTGAAAATTTTTATTTATTAAATAACTGAAGAAAAACGGGTAGAAGTTTACAATGAAAGATTTGAAAACGGAAAATTTATTATCAATTATTAATACAACACTGAATTATATGAGTAAAGATTTGACAGGGCATTGTATGCGTGTGACTTATAATTTAGTTTGTATTTTAAAAGACGATCCTAGGTTTACATATCAAGAAGTTTGTAAAATTGCTTGGACGGTTTTATATCATGATATTGGTATTTTAGAGGAACGATCTGTTAAGGATTTATTAGAAGAAGAGTTAGAGAAAAAGAATGGTGGCTTTTCTCATGCTGAATACGGATGTTTATTTGTTAAATATTTTAGTTCATTTCCGGAGTACTATGAAATTATTAAGTTCCATCATTCTTCATATAGAGAATTCAAAGATTTAGATATAGATGAAAAAATAAAAGATGTAATAGTGACATTAAAAGTAATAGATATCATTGATTTATATAATATATATAAGCAACAATTAGATATAGATAAAATCAAATGGGATGCATATGAAATTGCTATTGCAAAGAAAGTGAATTCTTATTTTGAAAATAAAAAAGAAAAATCACAAAAAGAAATAGAAAATAATTTAGCAAGTTTTTTAAAAAATATGATACTGTCTCCAATTCAAAAGTATAAGATGTTGAAGATACTAGCTTATTCTTTTGATTTTAAAAGTCGTGTTACCGCTGTGCATTGTACAACAGTAGTAGAGACCAGTAGTATGCTAGCGAAATTATTCGAAGTGGATGAGCGTACGTATAAAAACATATGTATGGGGGCTTTGCTTCATGATCTAGGTAAAATAGCAATTCCACATCATATATTAGAGTCTACAGGAAAATTGAACGAAGAAGATTGGGCAATTATGAAATCTCATGTAACGATTACGGAAGAAATATTAAATACCAATGTTGATAATGATATTCTTCAGATTGCAATTAGACACCATGAAACATTGGATGGTATGGGGTATCCATATGGAATCATTGGTAGTCAGTTAACATTGCCACAAAGAATTGTTGCTGTTTCAGATATTGTAAGTGCTTTATCGCAAGAAAGAAGTTACAAATCACCTTTATCATTAGATAAGATATGTGGCATCTTGAATGGTATGTGTCAAAACAATAAAATTTGCCCAGTAGTGTTACAAATGTTTTTAAAGAATAAAGATAAGATTTATAAAAGAATACTACACATAACTTATGAGACAAATATAATGTATCAGAAGATAAATGAAGATTACAATGATGCTATGAGACAAAAGGTATGACTTGTACTGCAGATTGCTCCCATACTTGGCGTACTAAAACCGTATCACTTAGTTGTGATACGGTTTTAGTACACTGATTTTCTTAAGATAAGCTTCATGCTCTTCCCGGTTTCTGGTAATGAATTCATACGTGATATATTCAGTTTTCATTCCCTCTATAAACTCTTCCAGACCTTCACAGACAAAAGGTTTGTGTTCATCCAATTGAAAGATATATTCATAAACCTGATACATTCGTTCCCAATAGTCCTGTTTCAGTTCAACTTTACTATAGCTTATTCTTTTTGCCCTTTCACCAGACAAAGACTGATGAAGATGGAACCCCTTAATATATTTTTGCAATGAACTATGTTCCGTAACAACTGTTCTGATATATTGTAAGGCTTCTTCCGGTGTCTTTAATTCTTGATTCGTATTCATAAGATGCCCTGTATCAAGCATAAGTCCTTTTTTTGCATAGTTCACTCCATCAATTAGTCTTTTTGTTATTAACGGATTCTTATAATTTAATCCTGGCCACCATAAGTTTTCCATTAAGAAATCAAACTGATAGCCTTTACCATCTAACAATTCGTTTATTAAACTACAAGATACATCAATAACTTCCTCATCCGAATGTTTGAACTTACCAGTAAATGATTCCTCAGCCGACACATCGCATATATGAAATACAACATACTTAGCTCCAATGCGATCTGCGTACTCTAATTGTTCGTTATATAATTTTAATAAGGCAGACTTATCTGAGCCTCCATAGATTTGTTCTACTACTTCCATGGTTCCATATTCTTTTAACACCTTATCCATGTCACCTTTGTAAAAATCCACCCATGTATTAAAAAAAGGAAGATGCATCCCCATAATCATATCCTGATGTAGATACTTATCCTGTAGTTCCTGTACTTTTTGCAATTCAATTCCATCTATCCCGTACTTAGAATAAAATTGAATTAAATCTTCTTTATCTGCAAAACGCTCAAGTTCTGAATCATAATTAACTAAATTAATCATTCGAAGCATCTTATTCACCTATTAGTTTTCTTAATATTGTTATTCATTAGCATTATGCTAATACTGTTCATAATATTCATCTAGATACTCATTATCAGTAAACGCTGCATTAGCGTATGTGTAAAGATGCACCATTTTAGTATCAAACCGTTATCTCAATCTGATTTCCCTCAATTCCTATAATGCAACTTTCATAATACCCATCACCTGTAGTTCTTGGTCCACTTATCACATTATATCCATCTAATTTCAATTTCATTGTTAGCATATCAACTTTTTCTATACTTCCTACACTAAATGCTAAGTGAATATAACCTGTTCTTGTCAACGTTTTCTCACCGTCTTCCATTTGCGGTTTTTTCATAATTTCTAAACGTGCTCCTTCGTCAAATGTTAGAAAATATGATTTAAAATCCGTGTTTGGGTTATGATATCCAGTATTTGATTTGGCATCAAAATACTTCTCAAAAAAACTCTTGGCTTTCTCTAAATCGTTTACATACATCGCAATATGTTCTATCTTCATAATGTCCTCATTTCCACAACGAATTGTTGCTATTTCTGATATTGTAAGTACTTTATCCCAAGAAATAAGTTACAAGCACCTTTATTTATTATTATCTGTTCCAAATTTATTCAACAGGTTACGGTTTAATTTATCACGGTAATTATCGGTCCATTTTTTCGTGTCACGTATAAACTCATCACAAAATCCAGCAACATCTTCTCCTGTCACTTCAAGAACATGCTTGCCCTCTGCTGCGCTAGTCTCAAATAACTCTATCAATTCCTGCTGAGCTTTCAACATATCAGAACCGTCTCCTCCCGCGAAACCCCACATGTATCCCTGCATTTTTTCAAAAACAAATCTATAATCTTCTGGCATTGCTTCTATTCTTGCCATTTGCTCTTTATACTCTTTTTTGTCACCAATCATTTTTTGAATAAGCTTTATCAATATTATTGCCCCTCCTTATTAAATTTTTCCATAATTTCTTTATTTAGTTTTTCTCGCAATGTTTCAGAATCAGTAATATGTGCACGCATAAATTCATCACAAAACTTATCCACATCACTTCCAATAACATCAATGACCTTTCTTCCATCTGCCGCGCTAGCTTCAAATAAATCTACCAAATCCGTAAACGTGGTCATATCCGAAAACATTGTCATGTCACCGTCAGGTGCACCAACAGTATACATATACTTTTGTATTTCTTTTAATGCAAATCTATACTCTTTTGGTAATGCATCAACCCTCTTCATCATTTGTTTATATTCACGTTTCTCATCTAAGTCTCCTATTACCAATTTGATAAAATTATCAATCATTTTTTCTCTCCTCTTTTAATTGATTTATTTTGGTCGCAACAAATTCCCATTTTTCCCAGAATTTATCTAGCTCTTTGCGTCCCGCATCATTTAAAGTAAAAAACTTTCGCGGCGGTCCCAACTCGGATTTCTTTTTCGTAATTTCCACTAATTTATTTTTCTCTAAGCGCAACAAGATAGTATATACAGTCCCATCTACAACATCTGAAAATCCAACCTCATTCAGCCTCCTAGTAATCTCGTAACCATATGTTTCCTTATGACTGATTATCTCAAGTACACAGCCTTCTAATACACCTTTTAGCATTTCTGTAATATTTTCCAAATAAGTCACCTCTTCACTATCTAGTATTACTTGTATTCAGTAATACTTACTACTGCTATATAGTATCACTTACTAGTTATACTGTCAATACATAATTAAAAAAGTAGGAGCATCTGCTCCTACCCTTGAAGTTCTTTCTATAAATAAGTTCTTACTATAAATAATTTTTTACTACTCAATAAATTCCTATATAATTTTTAGTATTTATCTAATCACTTTGCTATATGCAATTACATCTATGCACTTGTTAAATCCCACACTACTATACAATTCTATAGCTGCTCCATTATTTGCCGATGTATCAACATATGCATAATTAAATCCACGCTCTTTTAATTTGTTAAGTCCATACTGGATTGCCCTTGTCGAAATACCTTTTCTCCGATACACATTAATACAAGCTACTGGATTTAGCATTGCAGTATTACTTTCTACATCTAGCCACCATGAATAATATCCCATAAGATTACCTGCTACCTTGTCGACGACAACAAAATCTAAAACGTGTTTTGCATCATCCGTATTCAGATATTTCTCGAATCTATCCCTAGTAATCATTGATCCTGTTGGTAGTGAAGAATACTTCACCCTTTCGTCAATATCCTGCTCGCTTATAATCCTTATTACTTCTAAATCCCATTGTACTTCTTCTGGACGATAATTATTTAAATCGATCGTAGCTGAATATGTTTCCTCTCCCTCACTGGCGTATCCTAATTCAATTAACCGCTCCTTAATTAAATTATCATTGCATACTGTACGAATACTTTGGCCTTTCTTAAACATCGCCTCAATCTGTGGTACAATTTCTACTAGAAAAGAGCGCTATCATGCGCTCTTTTCTTAGTGTTACGGTTCCCCATATCGTATAACTGCCTAGTTCGTTGTTTACATAAACAATCTTGTTTAATTACTTCCGTAAAATCTTATCCATCGCTTTTCCCTTGGCTAATTCATCTATCAACTTATCCAGATATCGAATTTCCTTCATAGTTGGTTCTTCAATGTCTTCTACTCGGACACCGCAAACTACACCTTTGATTAAAGCCCTAGAAGGGTTCAGCTTAGGAGCCTGCTCAAAGAAGGTTTCAAAGTCAGTCTGTTTTTCTAATTGTTCTACTAACCCTTCCTGGCTATATCCTGTCAGCCAACAGATGATTTCGTCTACTTCTGTTTTCGTCCGTCCTTTTCTTTCCGCTTTCGCAACATAATGGGGATAGACACTAGCAACGCTCATTGTATAGATATTATGTTTAGTCATGTTACCTCCTTTTTATAAAGTTTCCTTTATTGTATTACGAATGATATTTATATACAAACTAAATTCACCTGTATATTATTCATACATTTTATTAGGCAATAAACCCTCTAATATCTAGAGGGCCATGTCATTTTAATATAATTATTATACCACTATCTTTCTTCTTCTATTAAAGACTTCATCGTTTCTTTATTCATTGCACCTGGAATATATCTTGTTATAAATCCTTCTTTATTAATGATAAATGTGGATGGAAATGCACTTATCCCATATCCATAAACCATTGAGGCTTCATCATCAAAAACTACTGGGAATTTGTGATTATTTTCTTCTAAGAAATTCTTAATATGTTCTTCTGATCCTTCTCTTCCTAAATTAGGTGCTGCCACTCCAAGTATGACTACATCATCTTGATTCTTATTATACTCTTCATACAATTCATCAATATACGGCATTTCTTCTTTACATGGTGGACACCAAGTTGCCCAGATATTTAGGAAAACTACCTTGCCTTTATACTCACTAAGTGTATGTGTTTCTCCATACTGATCATATAGCGTGAAATCTATTGGTAACAATCCACTGTCTTCATTTGTTTCGTCTGTTTCATCAACTTCATCTGCTTCACCTTTTTCATTGTCTTCATCATTTACAGTTTGACTACTTTGACTTTGATAATTATTTTTATATGCTAATGTTCTATTTATATTAGTAACTCCATTTATCAACATAATTACACCAGCAATTATAATAAAAGCACCGCTTAGCTTTTTAATTTCGTTCATATACTTTTTAATTGTATTAAACCTTTTATAAAGTTTACTATAAAATAAAGATGCAATTATAAATGGTACTATAAATCCAATCGTGTAAGTTAATATTAATAAATTTGATGTAACAATATTGTCTGAACCTGATGCCATAACAAGTACTGATGCCAAAATAGGCCCAATACAAGGTGTCCATCCGAAACTAAATGTAAAACCTAATACAAATGCTGAAAACGAAGACATCTTATTATGCTTAACATTTAATTTCTTTTCTCTATTTAACAGATCAATTTTTATTATTCCCATATGGAATAATCCCATAATGATTATTATAAATCCACCTAAAATCATTATAATATATTTGTTATTATTAAAGAATGAGCTTAAAACACTTATTGATGAACCTAATATAAAAAATGTAGTAGAAATACCTAGTACGAATAATATGGTATTCTTTATTAATACTTTACTCTTAAAATCTGAACTCTGTATATCATCTATACTACTATTAGATAACATACTTAAATAAATCGGCAATATAGGTAAAATACAAGGCGAAAAAATTGATAAAATCCCTTCTACAAAAACTATAAAAAAATTAATATTCTCCAAAACATCTCCTCCTATTGTTACTGTTATTATTTTTCGTTTTTCTCAATTCCACATCCTATTCCTATTAATATTTCTTCAAATAACTTATCTTCATTGATTTTATTTATGTCCTCTACAACTCTAATTGCACCTACTAAACTATAGTCAATTATTATTCCGTAATTTTTATCTGTATCTAATTTGGCCTTTGTTGAAAACTTATCATCTATATATTCCATAGGAATCATATTTCCATCTGAAGGATCTATTATATATACATTCCTGTCCGAACTTACTTCTTCAAGATTAATAGTAAAATTGTCTTGAACCTTAGCAACGGTAATAAAACTGTCTAAATATTTTCCATCGTATTTTTTATTAATTACATCTTTTTCAATTATTTCAAAAGAATAACCTGATACAACCTTTCTATTACTTCTTCCAGAATTAACTACAATTCCTATAATTCCTCCTGCTATAACAACTACTATTAGAATAATTATTGTTAATTTTTTTCTATTCATCAAATCACCACACTATTAATTAATCATCTTCATCAGGTAAACTTTGGTCGATAATATAAATATTATTAAATAGATGTGTAGAAAATATGTAAATCGAACAAATAGTTGATACAAGAAAAAAGACATATGAAAACCATCAAAGATTTCAAATGTCTTTTTCAAGTAAAGCTCATCCACTACAATTACATAACTCTAATTTTCTACAGCACTAACACCATATTTTGCTTGTTCGCTTGTAAATCCTTCAAACTCAAGTTGATCTATTAAGCCACTTTTTGAATATGAAGATATTGATAAGTAATCCTTTGCTTTTTTAGCCGCTTGTTCATTCCAATCAGCTCCACATTGTTTAACGCCGTATTCTGCTTCTTTACTTGTAAATCCTTCAAACTCAAGCTGTTTTACTAAGCCACTTCTTGAAAAAGCACTAAACGATAGATAATCTATTGCTTTGTCTGCTGCTTGTTCTTTCCAATCAGCTCCGCAATTATCTACTCCATATTCCGCTTCTTCGCTCGTGAATCCTTCAAACTCAAGCTGTTTTACTAAGCCGCTTTTTGAAAAAGCACTAAATGATAAATAATCTTTTGCTTTATCAAGTGCATTTTTTTCTCCCATTGTTGCTTTATCTGTTTTATCTTTTGTTTCTTCTTTTTCTTTTTCTTTTTCTTTTTCCTTTGTTTTGTCTTTTTCTTCTTTATCAGCTTTTTTCTCTTCTTTTTTGGTATCTTGTGTATCTACAGCTGCTACATCTGTTGAATTGTTTTTGTCTTTATAATCATTAAATTCAGAACCACCTACAATTCTTGCTACGATAATAACTATAACGTAAACGGTAAATCATGAGTACTTCGACTTTTCCTTTAGTTTCTGAGATAATTGT
>ERZ781271.17-NODE-17-length-120485-cov-12.571768_pt1 | contig 120485 bp, 101 predicted proteins | sample MGYA00375849_ERZ781271 | MGnify/ENA primary metagenome ERZ781271 (study PRJEB29790, sample SAMN06051245) | human gut metagenome | host: Homo sapiens | place: USA: Cincinnati, Ohio | collected 2013-06-10 | study: EMG produced TPA metagenomics assembly of the Gut... | reverse complement strand
GAAATCCCCGTTTTCATTTATAGTGGTGCCAGCAAGGCATGGGGATTTGACACCCAAACCATTTACTCAAACTTCGCATATAAAAAAATTCGCTCAGAGTAGTTTATTGCTATATTCAAAGGAAAACTAACTGAACACGTCAGCACTACTTATCGAAATCTTCAAGTGCGAAGTTGGAGTAATTTAATATAACATCAATATATCACAACCATATGCATATTACTAGTCCTAATTACCTATTTAATTATCCCTTATCATTATTCTTTCACTAACTTTATCAAATAGTAGATATCCCCTTCTTTCTGCCTCGTCAATTCCTTGGGCACAAGCTGCCTCCATAACTGCTCCCAATCTAGTAAATCCGAATATCTTAGCAGTTTCCCGTATCATATCATTCTTACTTATGCTAATCTGTGAAGATATAATTTCCTTCATCGCATTAGCAATCTCATACGGTGGGATATCTTCTAGGTTTCTTTTATCTTTCTCTTCATTAGCAACACGATAATCCATATAATCTTCTGGATTTTGATCCATTCTCCAATAATAACTCATATCACCAACTACAGTTTTATTAAGATTACCACCTTGTCTTAACTCTTGCAGAATACTTGCCAAACGGTTTTCCACTCTACTTCCTAAACGGGTAATATTCCAGCCTGAAACAACCTTCTTAGTAAGTAGCCGTTTACTAATAGGAGCTTCATTCTTAATAATATCCATTATCACATTACGAATCTGCAGATCCGTACTATCTTGATAGAAATCATCTTGAAAACCAAATTCTTTCACTTTCGTTGGTTCGTAAGAACTCGACTTCTCGTGTCCTGAAGTAGCAGCAATTTCTTCTTCTGGTACTTCACTTGCAAGATGCTCATTACTACTTTGCTTTTTCGCATTTCCAATTAATGCTTTTGCAATAGAAGCTTTCACTTTACTTAATACCTTATCTGGATTATCTAACCAATCTAGAATCCATATTGCATGAAGCTTCCAACCAAGATCTGTTAACACTTGTGGTTGTAATAAGTTACGCTCTCTTGCCGTATTCACTTCCCTAGCATTATCTCCATCAAGTAGTATTCCTAATATATAAGTATTCTCATCCTTAGGATTGATTACACCTATATCTATTGTATACTTAGACCACCCAACATTACATCTTGTTTTATATCCCATATTCTCAATCTGCTTAGCTATGTATTCAAGGAGAGTAGTATCTTTATATACAACATCTTCCTTATGAACAGAGATTGCACTCTTTCCTGCTCTGGCATAAGTAAGGAATCCCTTTAATCCAGCAACTCCCTCAGAACGTGTTCTTGTTAGATCAATCTGTTCAGGTGTTATCGTTGAATATACCAGCATCTCTTTTCTTGCTCTTGAGATAGCAACATTCAATCTACGATATCCCCCATCTCGGTTTAATGGTCCAAAGTTCATAGAAACCTTACCGTCTTTATCTGGTCCATACCCTACAGAGAACAAGATAACATCTCTCTCATCACCTTGTACATTTTCGAGGTTTTTGATAAATATAGGCTCTAGCATCTGTTCGTTTATCTTCTCTAATTCCTGATTATCTAGAAATTCTTTTTCTAACAAATCCTCAATTAGATTCTGTTGCGCAGAACTAAATGTTACAACTCCTATACTATCTTTTCTCTTCTTCTCATCTAGGAGACGATTACAGATTTCTTTTACTACTGCCATTGCTTCCGCTTGGTTTTGCTTCGTTCCACCTTTATCATAAAGTCCATCAATCGGAACCAACTTAACTCTCGAACCCATTTCGTCAGGCGAAGGATAGGTGTATAGACGATGTCCATAATATTTGGCATTACTATAATCAATCAAGCTTTCATGACGAGAACGATAATGCCATAGCAGGTGTTTTTGTGGCATAGATAATGCCATACAATCATCTAAAACACTCTCTAAATCCTCTAATTCATAATTCTCTTCGTCATAATACGTATTACGGAAAAAACGAGTTGGAGGTAATTGTTTTGGATCACCTACGATAATCGCACTTTCTCCTCTAGCTATCGCACCAACCGCTTCACAAGTTGGCATTTGAGAAGCTTCATCAAAAACTACGATATCGAATTTTTGAAGTTTTGGATCAAGATACTGAGCAACAGACATCGGGCTCATAAGCATACAAGGACATAATCTTGTGATTAGATGCTTCGTCTGGTCGAACAACTTACGAATTGACATCATTCTACCCCCGCTCCGAATTGCCTTCTGAAGTATTAAAAGCTCTGAAGAAGCAGCTCCTGTGACAGAAGAATCTGGTATCTTAGAAGACAATTTCGCACTCAACTCTTGCATTGTAAGTTTATCAAACTCTTCTGTAAGTTCCTTATATTTCTTAATCGTATCTTCGAATTGCACACCTTGGAAATTCGTTAATATTGGCTCTGCTTGAATTGTTCTTTTAATGATTGCTAAATTCAAATTACATATAAAACTCTCTACTAGTTCTTCTGGCAGTATCTTACCTGATAGGAATTCATCTGCTGCCATATTAAAACCATAATTTCTTACCTTGTCAATCTGTTGCAACAAAGCTGACCAATCTCTTAGTTCACCAATATGATTCACCCATATAGAAAGTTCATCTCTTGTTTTCGAAATCCAGTTGTCATCTTGATGGAAACAATCTATCCTAGCCTGATACTGATTAACAAGTTGTACTTCTTTTGTCATGCACATCTGCCAGCACTGAAGATAATTCAAGATATCATTTTGTAAATAATCTTTTTTCGGACTATGTAGTGCAACTAGTTTTCCTAACTTTTGAGTTGCGGTTATTACATCATCTCTATCTAATGCAATCTCCGATAATGCACTACGTAATTGCAAGGTATCCTGTAATGCCTGCGTAAGTACCTCCCAGTTTGTATGTAACCCTTGCCATAGATACGAGAAACTTCCTGTTATTGTAGGGTCAAGATTTTTCAAGTAATCGCATAGTTGTAACCGCTTAATAAGTTTGTTATACCATATAGTAATAGTATGATTATCCACATCAATCGGAGCTTTTGCATACACTCTTAATTCTTTTATTAATTTATTCTTCGTTAGTATCCTTCGAATAAACCACTTTGATCCTACTTCCTTCCACTCTTTAGATGCTTTATCCACATCGTATTGATATACCTCAGTATCAAAAGCCTGACCAATTTCTTTTTCTAGAGATACCAATTCCTTACCACAAGCTACCACATCATATAAGTTCTTTTCTTTTCTCTCATTTACCGGCTCTAACATCAAACTATCTAGTTGGTACCTTGCGCTAGCTAGACAACTTAGTAACTCTGTAAATGCTTTGTAATTCGAATAATTTTCTGTTATTCTTACGTCAAATACCGCCTCGAAAGAATGGAACATCTCATCTAACTGTATTAACGCTTCAGCAAATTCCTTACATAGCTTTGCAAAAGATTCTCGCAGCTCTAGAGAATAATTAGGATTATGATATCGTTTGAATACAGAATGTACTCCTCCTTTACATTCTTCACTTGCTCTCTTACACTGTCTAATTCCTTCTAACCATTCCTCATACATCCCTTCTTTTAACTTAGATATGCATGTGTCGTCGATTGTAAGAACATCTTTATATTGTTTATATGTCTCATATCTACTAATGGCATCGTATAAAGACATACCATACTCTCGCTTCTTATGAATAGCTTCTATAACTTGATTCAGTTCTTGTCGTAACATATGGACCTGTGTTGCAACTTGATTGTATTCTCCACTTGTTCTCGTCTTCGATACTTGTAAAACTTGATCTAATTGATTCAGTACTTCTTTTTTCTGTGCCTTATTCGAATGAAGTTCTAAGCAAAATGCACCAAGTCCTAAGTTTTCTAATCTCTTTTGCACTACTGATAACGCCGCCATCTTCTCTGCTACAAACAACACTGTCTTTCCATGGAATAATGCATCTACAATTATATTGGTAATTGTCTGTGATTTTCCTGTTCCTGGAGGACCATGTAGTACAAAACTCTGTCCCTTACTAGCTGCCCAAATAGCTTCTAATTGAGAAGAATCCGCACGAATCGGAACAGCCAAATCCATTGGAGCAATCTGTTCATCAAATTGTCTTGCCGTTATCGTATTCCCTTGTGGTGACCACTCTAGTTTCCCTGATAGTAAACTGGCAACTAATTTATTCTTCATCAGTTCATCAGTTCGGCTATGAATATCATTCCATAATATAAACTGATTGAATGAAAATAATCCTAAGAACGCATATTCTTCTACCGACCAGTTTGGCTTATTAGCAATTGCCTTTCTGACTTCACGAAATACATACGATAAGTCCACACCACATTCATCCGTCGGTAACGGATCGAGTCCTGTAATCTCAATATCATAATCCTGCCGTAACAGCTCCAATAAGGTTATGTTCATCTGGATTTCTTCATCTCGAATTCGAATGCCATATGTATGGGCTTGCACTTTTCTAACTAGATCAACAGGCACTAAAACCAACGGAGCATATCTTGCATTCTGACTCTGCTTTGTTTCATACCAACGCAAGAAACCTAAAGCTAGATACAACGAGTTTGCACCATTTTCTTCGATTACAGTTCGTGCTTGTCTATGAATATTCTTTAACACACCATCTAATTCTTCTTCCTCTAGAAACGTTCGTATTCTTCTATGTGTGAATTCCGAAGTGGCAATTGCTTCAATATATTCCACATCCTTTTGAATTGGATAGACATTCAAATCATTACGCATAGTAGCAATTTCTTTGGGCTTACCCATGATTATAAACTGTTCACCACTAGCTATGTGATCCCGTAATTCAAAAAGGTTAGCCGTCATCAGTTGCACCGTTGTCTTCGTCTTTCTAAAGTTCAATAACGTATTACGTAGACTTAAATCCAACAATTTTCTTTCCCATAGTCTTACTTTTGACTGTCCACTCGTTGTATCTATAGCTTCCCTCTTATTGTAGTCATATCCTAAGAATTCTTCTGACATGTCAGTATCCTTGCTTGTAATCACGTCAACTGTCACATATTTATCATCCTTTTGAATACGCAAAGGAAGTGGACAAATTCCACTCGCACGACAACTCTTAATATCTACAGCTATTAGAAACATCTCTGTATTAGAGACGTGTTCTTTCGCATCTTTCTTTGCTTGCATAAAATCTACGCAATGATCTTTAATAATATCGGTGCACTCTATAAATCGGATACAATCCTTTCCTTCCTCTCTCTTCGTTAGTACAATTAAATCGTCTTCCACACATTCTGCAAAGGATTCTTCCTCCAAATGACAACCAAGAAACGCATGTCCTCTAAGAAAAACTACTACCGGTTGTAAGCCGATTGCCTCTAAACAACTTACATACAGTAAAGATAATTCCAACGCAGTTCCCCTACCTTCTTCTATCACCATCTGTGGTAGATGCAAACTCTGACCATTCGTTTCGTAACTTACCTTTGGAACTTCTAACTCTAACTCAAGGTCCTGCAATGTCTTATAGATAGCCTTCATCTGTTCCTCTACTAAATCAGGATTTTTCGTTTGATATCCTGTAAAACAATCTGTATTCCCCCATGCCTTTAGATAATTAGTCGCATTTTCAACTATGTCATTCACCTTTGGATGAAACGGAGTTACGTAGGCAGCAATCATCTCAGGTAAATAATTAATACCCGTCCATTGATCATAAGCAAGTATTGTGATAGGATATGTCTTAATCCAAATACAATTCTGTGCTTCTTTTACTTCGATCGTTAATTTTCCTTCTATCTTCTCTGTCAACGAAATCAAGTACTCCATAGAAGGGACAATTCGTATCGGTGATAACTCCACTGGCTCACTTGGTTTCAAACACTTGATATTAACTTCGTACGGAACTGCGAATTCTGGTTGGAACGAGACCTTGATAGTAAGGTCCGTGTATATTTCTTTTGAAGTATTCGCTATCACTAGGCTACTGATAATTGGTATACAATTTTGCTGCAATGCATAATGAATTGTTTCATTTATATGAGTTTCTACCGTAATTTTTCTCAAAGTGATCCCCCTCTTAATGGTATATTGATAACTGTTACGCTCTCTATATGATTCCATATTTTTACATTTATTCATTATACCATCTATTGGTAATAAAATCCATATAAAGTTCTTGCTAATTATAAAGCACAGAGTATAGAGGAAAGAAGGACTAATTACCATCTAGATAGCTGGTAACTAGTCCTTCTTTCGTCCTTCTTTAGCCCTTCTTATGAATTACAACTTATTCCAATTGTTTATTAATCCAATTTAACCAACATCTTATTGATGTCAACTTAAATGCTAGCTTTATACTGTAACCCTTGTGCTTCTAAGAAGGATTTAGCTACAGCTTCAACAATTTCATTAAACTTACTCTCAAATAGAATATTATCGCTGTCATTGGTAATAAATCCAATTTTAATTAGTATTGCAGGCATATTCGTATGATATAATACAGTAGGGCACTTTCTTGATTTAACTCCACGATTTATAAAACCTATTGCTGCAATACTATCATTGATATCCTTAGCAATCTTATATTTCATACCCTTTTTATTGTAAACCAATGTCTCAATCCCAGAAGTTTTTTTGAATATAGCAGTATTCCTATGAATTGATATAAAGTAATCAGCATTTAAGCGATTTCCTATATTCGCTTTATTAATCGGGCTGCTATATATATCATCAGTTCGTGTATACACAACGTCTACTCCATTTGCTTTTAACATCTTACCGAGTTGTAACGCCAAACGTAGCGTATCATCTTTTTCATATCTTTTACCATTAACTGTACCTGGATCTTCTCCACCATGTCCAGCATCAATACAAACTCTTAACGGCATGCCATCGCTCCAATCATAATCGTCAATATTCGACATGTTTCCCTATCAGCTTATGCGCTTTGTTTGAATTGGTGCATACTTTTATAAATATATAATTATTTATTCTATATTACCAGTTTCCTTGTATATTTTAGTTATTATGGTTTCCATAGACAACTCTTTAATTGATATATCTGTAAAAGTACATTGTGAAGATAGTTCGTTCATAAACTCACTGATTGATATTACATCGGTATCTACCTCTAATGTGGTCTTTTGGTGTGATAATTCACTGATTACAGTTGTTCCTCTAATATCAATATTCCTGATTCCATCAACTGTTCCCTTCCCCGAATAAGAATCCACAGTCAACTCAACCACTTTCTTATTACCTAGATTTCTTCTAAGGTCGACAATTGAACCATCAAACACCTTTTCTCCTTTATTAATAATAATTACATCCTTTGCTAATTGCTGTACATCTTCAAGATCATGGGTAGTTAAGATAAAGGTGGTTCCTCTCTCATTCATTTGTTTAATAAATTCTCGTATATTTTGTTTAGCAATTACATCTAATCCAATGGTAGGTTCATCTAGATAAACAATAGGTGGATTATGAAGCATTGCCATAATGAATTCACATTTCATACGTTCACCTAAGGATAATACCCTAGTTGGTCTCATAACCTTATCTTCAAGTTCAAGAATCTCTATTAAGGTATGCAGTGTTTCTTCATATTCTTTATCAGGAATTCCATAGATAGCTTTGTTCATTCGAAAGCTATCAAGAGGAGGGATATCAAATATCAATTGGCTCTTTTGTCCAAAGACAGCTCCCATATTCCGCACATAGGAGATACGATCTTTATAAGGATTAAAACCCATAACATTAATAACTCCTTCTGTCGGATGCAAGGTACCCGTCAGCATTTTTATTGGGGTTGATTTGCCTGCACCATTTGGTCCTAATATGCCAATGATATCTCCTCTTTTTACTTGAAAGGTCACATCTTTTACTGCATCCACATATACTTTTTCTCTATGAAAGAAACTTTTAACACTAGCTTTAAATCCGCTCTCTCTTTTATATGTAGTATACTTTTTACATAAATGTTCTACTGAAATTATATTATCCACAGCTCGTTCCTTTCTGTTTATCTTGTTAGGATTCGTGGGGCAAATATTCAACCGCCAACTCCCTCATATAGTCGTACCATATAACGATATACCCATACCCCCAACATCAGAAATAGAATACATGGAAGAATGGATACAAGCATCCACCACTCTAGCCTACCTAATAAAGCAGATGCTGGGAAAAAACCAATCATTCCTACAGGCAATATAAATGAAGTCAAATATATAATACTTTTATTAAATATAGTTTGAGGGTAATTTCCAAATTGGCGTACACTTCCATACATTTCAGGTATACGTGAATTTGCCACCCATTTAAATGAAGTTGCTGCCATCAAAAGCTCCATTCCAAGCATTACAAAGAGCCCCATGAGGAATAACAATAGAAATTGTAGCCACATAAGTATGGTAGCATTCCCAACATGTTCCAAAGAGATGATAAAGACAACCATACCACCAGCAACTACACCGAAACTATGAATACCAAAATTAGTAGCTAGTAGGTAAAACATACAATCTACCGGCTTTATTAACACAGTTTCAAAGGTTCCCTCCCTCACGTGTTCCATTGTATTCCATACCATTCCTCCAAAAAACATATTGGAGAGTCCTGTGGACATGGTAAATATAGATTGTATTAGCAAAACCTCATACATAGACCAGCCCTCAAAGCTTGCTCCTGAGCCATAGATAAGAAGTGTAACTAATGGGAATACAATATTTCCAAGCAAAGTTATTATACTATGTAAAATAAAATTCGCACGGTAGGTAGCAGCTGATGCAATAGAGACTCGCATGGATTCTTTATAAATCAAAAGGTATTTTTTCATATTAATTCTCCATTCTTTCCGTAACCCACAGACTTTTTACTTTTGGCCATAGCCACAATTTTAGTGTGAAAAATCTTGATTTTCACCCTATCCTCCAACAGCAGTAAAACGATATATCGCTCGTCGGTATAATACTTCACTCAATCCAATAGTTAGTAATAATATAATTCCCTGAAGTAATACAATCTGAGGAATGCCCATGGAGATGCCTGCTAATGTATAACTACCGGAGAACACCATAGCTGGAACATACGTAGTATATTGAAATGGGAGGAAGAACAATAGTTTCTGAATAAAGTCTGGAAAAAATACAAGAGGAATCAAAGCTCCGGAAAAAACACTGGATAATGCTTGGAAAACATTTCGGATTCCAGATGCTTGTACAAGCCAAAAAGCAGATAACCCAATACAATAATTCACATAGAAATTCATCAAAAATGCAAATAAGATTGAAATTAAGGTATATCCTAGATATCTTGGGATCATATTAATTTTAAAAATAAATTGGAATATAAGAAAACATGGTAAGAATTCAAACAAAAATCCTAACACACGGTGTCCTAATTTTTGTGACAGAGCAAAAAAACGATGATGAATTGGTCTTAGTTGAAAGGTTAAAAACTTTCCTGAATGTACCAACATCTGCAAGTTCCAATCTGCAAAATCCATAGTTAGATAACCAATTAATGCAATAGCTCCATAGTATCGTAACATTTGTTCTAGTTCTAATCCATGTAAAGCAGCACCTTGATTTCCATATACAGCATTCCAGATAAAATACTGGACCAAAAAATATACTGGCCCTACAAATATTGATACCATGGAGTGGGTGCGATAAGCACTCCACTCCTTATATGTTACTAAGGCTACCGCTTTGATTACTTCAAAACGATGCTTTATATTGTTCATAAAATTCTCCATTCTTTCCCTAGTTTGTTAACTGTGGATTTGATTAGATAATCCCCGACCAGATAATAGAAGCCACATTTCGAAGGGCATGTGCGTGCCATTGTGTATCATAAAATTGGCAGGTCCAAACAGAAACAAATCTTTCTTCAAAATCAATCATTAAGGAACAAGCACCAAAGCCCTCATGACTAATGACTCCTGGGGTGATTAGCATAGATTCATTATTGCTATTAAATACATCAGGACCTAGACCATAAGAGCGATAATTGCCTTGTGCTCCCCAACAAAAATCCTGAACCTCTGGTTTTGTATGTATCCTTCTCATAGCTTCAATAGCTATACGTCCGATGATTCGTTTCCCATTGTAAGAACCGTAATTCAATATCATGTTTCCAAACTTACTTAAGTCACGACAGGTGGAATACAGTCCGCCACCCGTGGAAGGAATATAAGCATCAAATATATTTTTTTCAAGCTTTCCTTCCTTCATGGCTGCAAACATTTCTTTTGTATGATTAGAACGAATATTGTAACGGTCAAGCTGCTTTACATCAATCGTAAAGGAGGTATCCGTCATATCACATGGTTTCAAAATATTGTCTTCAATATAGGTGTGGCAATGAACATGACTAATTCTTGTGATAATTTCACCTAGGATTGCAAATCCTACAGAAGAATAGGACCATTCTTTTCCTGGTGAATTCCTTAATCCTTTCTTTAACACAGCTGTAATCCAATCTTTCGGATAGGCTTCGTCTAAAAAATTCCACCAACCTATCTCATACTTATTCTCATGTGCTCCCAAATCTGCACAGAGCCCTGATGTATGAGTTAATATATGTACAATTTGAATATTATTATAAGGTGGAGTATTAAATTCTTCAAGGATCTCTCCAACGGGCTGATCTAAGCGAAGTCGTCCATCTTCTACGAGCTTTAATATTGCTATCGATGTAAACAACTTAGTAATTGAAGCGATTGCAAAAATCGTATCAGGTTCAAACACTCTTGTATCCTCTTCTTCAAAAGAAAGGCTTCCCAGCGCATTGTCTACAAAGACTTTTCCTTCATGCGTTAAACAATAGCTTCCTGATATCAGCTCTTTTTTATCAATCATTTCACTAAAATGGTTATTTAATACTTCAAGCCTTTCTGCTTCGTAACCCGCTTCTTGTGGTGTATAGGGGGGTTCCTTAATAACTACATTTCCCATAGATAATCTCCTTCTCTATCTAAATTATTTACTCAAGTCCAGACCATATAGCAGAAGCAATATTCCTTAAAGGCTCCGGATACCATTCATAGCCTTTAAATTGAGAAGACCATACAACAACAAAACGTTCTTTGTAGTCTATTGCTAGGCAACAGGTTCCCCAGCCCTCATGACTAAAGGTTCCAGGTGTAATCAATTGAGATACATCAGATTCACTAAATATATCACAGCCAGCACCAAAGCTTTTATATACTCCATTTGCTCCCCAACAATAAGTTAATACCTCAGAGGAGGTATGTAAACGCCTATAAGACTCCACTGCTTTTCGCCCTAATACGTGTCTTCCTTTATATTTACCATTGTTCAAAAGCATAGAACCGAATTTCATTAAATCATCACTGGTTGATAGTAATCCGTTCCAAGTTCTAGGTATGAGTTTTTCAGGTTTTTGTTGATTCCTACTATCCGCACTATCAATCCACTCCTTTGTCCATTCGAATCGCATATTGTAACGTTCCTTATACTCAGAAGAATATTCCCAATGCGTATCGTGCATCTCACAAGGCTTAAGAATATTCTCTGTTATATAATCATGGCAGAAAACCCCACTTATCCTAGTTATAATTTCACCTAACACATTATAGCCTAGAGAGCAATAGGTCCATTCCTTTCCTGGTGCACTTGATACCCCCTTACTTAATAGTGTATGTAACCAATTATCGCTACACATAATTTCTTCAACACCCTCATGGTGTTTGTCCTCCTTTACACCATCATCGCAGTATAGTCCTGAGGTATGAGTTAATAGATGAATCACCTGGATCTGTTGAAAGGGAGGTGTATGAAACTCATGAATGATCTCTCCTACTGGTTGATCAAGTCGAATTCTTCCGTTCTCCACTAATTGCAGAATAGCCACTGCGGTAAACATCTTTGTCACAGAATAGATTCCATATATGGAATCTGGTTGAAATGCTCTCGCATCCCCTTCAATATAAGTAAGCTTACCTAGAGCATTGTTTGCGAATACTTTATTGTCTCTAGCAAGACAATAGCTTCCAGATAGTAGTTTATGCTCTTGTATCAATCTTTCAAAGCATTGATTCACAACCTTAAGACGTTCCTCTTGATATAAAGCTTCGGCGGGTAAACAATCCACTTTACCTTTAATTACTTCCATAGATACCTCCTATTTATCGTTAATGATTTTGCATTAACTTGGTATTATATTGCATTATTTGGTTTTTATTCCTTATTATAACATCTATCGAACATATTTTCTATATAAAATATCATAAAATTTACATGACACTATATTAAGCACTCTATATTAAGTATCACATTCATTGGAACCAATATGATTTTGAATTAACACAAAAAAACCCTTTTGTCAGACTTATTTTGTCTAACAAAAGGGGTACTTCATTGCGCTCATCAATGTCTATATAATAACAGCTCTATAATTGTATTCTACCTTCTTTTTTCAAATGTTCAATAAAACCTTTACATCCTGCAAATACATCACGATACGTAGCATCAAAGTCATGCGTATACCAAGGATCTGATACCTGAGAAGGCGTTCCTGTAAACTCTAACATAAGATAAATCTTATCCTTATGTCCCAGCATACGTTCCATATTTTTGATATTATAATTATCCATACCAATTAGATAATCATATTTATCATAATCCTGTTTTCTTAATTGTACCGCTGTTTTACCTTCACAGGAAATACCATACTCTTTCAATTTGGATTTCGTCCCATAGTGTACCGAGTTTCCAATTTCCTCTGTACTTGTAGCTGCTGATTCGATCTCAAATTGTTCAGCAATTCCAAGCTTTTTTACCATATCTTTTAGAACAAATTCTGCCATAGGCGATCTGCATATGTTGCCGTGGCAGACGAAAAGTATTCGTATCATATAATTCTCCTATTCTAACATTCCCATGCCGATGATATTGACTTGTTTTATTCTTTAATATCATTTGCAATTTCTTTAATACTTTTTACATTATTCAAACTTGAACGTAATTTACTGTGCCTTTTCCTACGCTTCGAAATATAAAATAAATATCTTTCAATTCCATTCATTGTCGAAATACAACCTGTCCAACAAGATAGCATTGAATTTCTGGTTTTCTTAATTCTTTCAAAACTCAAATCATTCAGACAGTGTTCTATTTCATTTTTACTACAACTTCCAATACCATCCCACTGATACTTATTATCCGAATTAGTCAATCGTAACATAAATAACTGAAACCACATATCCTTATTGTACTTTCTAAAAAGACGTTTCCCGTTATTCTCCTCAATAAATTTAATTTTATCTTTTATTTCATTTACTTTAGCATCATATTCTTGAAAGTTGTACCTAAGCGAATAGTTATTGGGGGATGGCCATTTAATTTGATAATCAATTTGTCTAATGCAAGAACTACACTCCTCACAGTTTTCATATACAATTGGTCTAATTTCTAAAAGAATATTTGAAATTTCTATTTGCTTGTCTGCAATATCTTTAATTTTTTCACTTTCCTCTTTCGCCCATATTTCTTCAAATTCATAACTAGCAGATTTCTTTTTTATATAAAAAATATACAGAGATAGTAGCGCTATTATAACAAGAAGAATAGCACTTCCATTATCAATTATATATTGATACACATTTTGAATTTTATGAAGATAATCTATTTCCGAAATCAACTTCAGTAATTTCATTATTTGAGTTTGAAACTTCTTCCATAACCACACTAATATCATTATAACATATGCAATTCTTATACCGATAAAAAATCTTAAAAATGAAAAAACACGTTCAAAAAAAATTAGTATTTTTTCTGGTATATTTATAGCTTTCTCTTGTTCATCACTTAACTCTTGCATTATAAACAAATTAGGTCTGTAAATCAGATATGGAACTTTTTGTCCAATATATGTAATCGTATATAACATTTTTTCCCACGAACTTACTAGGTCATACCTTGTATATGGTATAATATTCAACCCATAATAATACAATTTAAAATCTTTAATTTTTTCAAGAAGAAAATCAAATATACAAGCCATAATAAAAACTATAAAATACAAATGTCTACCTCCTTAAATAGCATAAATTTCACTACTTACATCTGCCCTCACAATGAGATTCAGCTCAAATTGGGTTAATTATACCATAAATCAAAATAAATATCTTTACTTTTTATCATTTATTCACTGCATTTACCATTGATATCTTTAGTTTACATGCAAACAACAGGCTAGAACTATGTATGTAAAAAACCCCCGCCTGCCATTATCAAATTACGGCAAGCGAGGGTAAAATATCTATAATCGGAGAGGGCTAATGTACTAAATTTTGAAACTAATTACCATATACATAACAAACGGAATATACGGTCAGATTGGAACCAGTCGCACCTACATGAACCTTGTCAAGCATACCACTGAAATTGTTGCTGCCAAAGGCAGATGCACAGTTACTGTAGTTGTATTTTGCGTAGTAGTGTCCGTTTGCGGTTCCACTTTCGCTCATGGTGACTTTGCCCCAGCTTGAACCACCCGACCAGCTCTGTAAAATCAATTCAAGAGCATTTTTGGTACCGCTGTATTCCACATAAAAATGACCGCCGCTAGTGATAGATGAAGCATCAAAACTTCCGCCGTTCTTCGTGGTCGTTACGGAAACTGCTTGCTCCCAGTTGCTTGCTGAGTTGCTACCATAAAATAATGAGATATAAGAACTTTCAGAAGACGACGAACTGCCAGAATAAACCGAGCAGATATTCGAAGTGGCTTTAATACCATAGCTTCCATTAATCAGCGTATTTCCCCAAGAGGAGAGGCTTGAGCCGTCCCATGAATTTGCAATATCCAGATAGGAGTAAGTTGAACTGTTTCCCTTCCATGACCAGCCTAGATAACCCACGTTCTTAGTCTTACAATAGCTCATAATCGTACCTTCATCGACGTCTCCGTTCGTGTGCTGTGCACCAAACTCACCAATTACGACAGGTACACCTATGCCGAGTGCATTGTCGATATTGTTTTTTACGATAGAGGCACTTCCACCTGCATATTCATACATATGTATAGAAAAAACAGTGTTACCGGTGATATCACTATTGTATACTTCTTTTCCGTAATATTTAATGGAATCCGGATATTGTCCCCAGCCGGCGCAGTCAACCATCAAAAGATTGGAAATACCAGCATTGCGTAGTGTCGGAATAGCTGATTTATACCCCGAAGCCCAAGCACTTCCGTTCCAGGTTCCATACCATTCATTAGCAATGTTGACAATAACATATTTCTCGTTTCCGTTTAACACATCCTTCATCTCAATCCAGTAGTTCACGGCTGCATTCAGGTCTGAAACGGAGTCGCTTCCAGTTGCATCGTGTACCTCAAGGATGCAGATCAGTTTATTCTGCTTGCACAGACTAATAATATTCTTCAATTCCTCCTTGGTTGTCTTGGCGTAGGACTTGCCGTCAGAAACAACAACTCTAACCGTGTTAGCACCAGTGGCCGCAATTGCTTTCAGTGAAGTTTCCGTATAGGAAGTATACCAGGCATGCGCAACGTTGACACCGCGCATCACAAACGCTTTGCCATTTGCATCCCGAATTGTCGTTCCGTCTACATAGAATCCGCTACTTGCTGCATGAACCGGCATAGATGGAACCGCAGTGCAGATCATACTAATAGTTGCAAGTGTCACAGCCAGCCCACGCAATGCTTTTTCTACGCAGCCAGCTATGCTTTTATATATTTTCTTCATAAAAAATACCTCCGTTTACCATAGTGAAATCCCCTTTTCCACTTGGTTTGATTTTTAATTTCTTTGAATTATACAAATAAAAATATGTACCTAACATCTTGATAGCGTTCTAGCAATATTTCCTATCTCTTATGCTTCAATTAATATCAGATAATTAGCGAAGACACATGGAAATATGTAGTTGAACAATGCCCCAAGTTTACACTATCATTTATGATATAATCAAGTAATCCCTCTCCTTTTTCCTCCTTCTTTTAGTTCACTTGATTTTATATCCTTTGTTTTGTAAACCTCATTTTATAAACTTAAATATTTTACAGGTTATTTATTACCTTATTTTTATTTATAATTTATTAATTTAATTTCATATCCAAGTTTATATTAGCATATTTTTACTCTATTTAGCAATAATATTTTTATTTTTTGTTACTTTTTTATAATTTACACCTTTTTCTCTATACAATCTAATTTAGAGATTATTATTAATATTAATTTTTATTTCGTTAACATAATTATATTTTATCATTTTTACTCTTATTTTTACTCTTTTTTTACTCTTGTTTTTACTCTTATTTTTTACTCTTAATTTCCCCATTACTTTAAATCGGAAGTCCTAGTCCTTATTCAGGAAAGCTTCGTGCACCCGCCTAAAATATAAAATGCTCTCTCCTAGATAAACTATCTTAGGAGAGAGCATATATTAGCAAATCAGTTATTTACTTTAACCATATACATTAAATAATTTTTCCCGTAATACCATCGAAAGAATTCCGCCATGGCGGTAGTAGTCTATATCAACTTCTGAATCAAAACGTACTTGTGCTCTAAATTCCTTTTCATTCTTATCTTCTGAAATAGCTTTAACTAGAACTTTTTCATGAGGCTTAATTGACTCATCAATTTTTATTACAAATGTCTCACTACCAGTCAGACCTAAACTATCCGCAGAATCTCCATCTAAGAATTCAAGTGGAAGAATTCCCATCATTACTAGGTTCGATCTGTGAATTCTCTCAAAACTTTCTGCTATAACAACTTTCACACCTAACAGATAAGAACCTTTTGCAGCCCAGTCTCTAGAAGACCCCATTCCATAATCTTTTCCAGCCAGAATTACAAGACCGGTGCCATCTTTTTGATATTCTTGTGAGGCATCATATATTGACATAATTTCACCAGTTGGCCAGTAACAGGTGTATCCACCTTCTGTACCTGTAGCAATCTGATTTCTGATACGAATATTGGCAAAAGTTCCTCGCATCATAACTTCATGATTTCCTCGTCTGGAACCATAGGTATTGAAGTGGGTAGGATCTACTCCCTGACTTATGAGATATTTTCCTGCCGGAGAGTTTTTACCAATGGCACCTGCAGGAGATATATGGTCAGTTGTAATGGAATCTCCAAACTTACCAAGAACACGTAATTGTTTTAGTTCCTTGATTGTGCCAACTTCCTTCGACAGACTCTCAAAAAATGGTGGATTCTGAATATAAGTAGATACTTCATCAAAGTCATACAGAGCACCTATCTTAGCTTCAATGTCATTCCACATGGAGTTACCTTTATAAACCTGGTCGTACTCCCTTGTAAATACCTGAGGCTTCAACACCTTTCCAATCATCTCATTGATTTCCTCAGCTGATGGCCAGATGTCTTTAAGATATACTTTCTCTCCCTTCTGGTTTTTAGAAAGGTAATCCTTATCAAAATCAATATCCACTGTTCCTGCCAGCGCATAGGCTACAACTAAGATAGGAGAAGCAAGGTAATTTGCCTTTACAAGTGGATGAATTCGTCCCTCAAAATTTCTATTTCCTGAAAGTACAGAAGTAACCAAAAGGTCTTTTTGTGTAATAGACTCTTCTATTTCCTTTAAAAGTGGACCTGAGTTTCCTATACAGGTAGCACATCCATATCCTACTGTCTCAAAGCCAAGCTGGTCAAGATAGTCCTGAAGCCCTGCATCTACAAGATATTTAGTAACTACCTTAGAGCCTGGTGCTAGAGAAGTTTTTACATGTGCAGGTACACTAAGTCCTTTTTCTAAAGCCTTTTTAGCCAGAAGTCCTGCACCTAACATAACATATGGGTTAGATGTATTGGTACAAGAGGTAATTGCTGCAATTACGATGGAGCCTGTTTTTAATGTGCTTTTTCTTCCATCACTAAGTGTAACATAGGCTTCCTTTTTAAATTCCTCTTCTGTCAATCCATGACCCTGATTTCCCATTGGTGCAGTTACTGATTTTCTAAATTCCTCTTTCATATCTGTTAGAGGTATCAAATCCTGTGGTCTTTTAGGTCCGGAAAGACTTGGCACTATAGTAGATAAATCGACAGTCAAAATCTTCGAATACTTAGGTCTCTTACTATCCTTAGTATAAAACATATGGTTTTTTTTCAGATAGGTTCTCACTAGTAATACCTGCTCTTCACTTCTGCCTGTCAATCTTAAATAGTCTAATGTAACCTCATCAACAGGGAAAAATCCACAAGTAGCTCCATACTCTGGGGCCATATTGGCAATGGTTGCCCTATCTGCAAGAGAGAGACCTTCAATACCCTTTCCGAAATATTCTACGAACTTACCTACTACCCCTTCTTTTCTCAGTATATTAGTGATCTTTAATGCTAGGTCTGTTGAAGTGGTTCCTTTTGGTAACTCTCCGACTAGTTCTACACCAACAATACTAGGTACTGGGAAATAGGACGGTTGACCAAGCATTCCAGCTTCCGCTTCAATTCCTCCTACTCCCCAACCAAGAACACCAAGTCCATTGATCATGGTAGTATGAGAATCTGTTCCAACTAAGCTGTCAGGAAATAAATACGTCTTATCTCCCTCCACTTTTTGTCTTACTACTTGCGCTAAATATTCCAAATTAACCTGATGAACAATTCCTGTTCCAGGTGGAACTACCGAGAAATTATCAAAGGTTTCCTGAGCCCATTTTAAGAACTCATATCTCTCTTTATTTCTCTTAAATTCCATATCCATATTTGTTTTTAAAGCATCGTCTGTTCCATAGGCGTCAACCTGTACCGAGTGATCAATGATAAGATCCACAGGAACCTCTGGATTGATTTTCTCAACGCAGTCAAGACCTCCGATTTCTTTCATTGCATGGCGCATTGCAGCCAAATCAACGACCGCTGGAACCCCTGTAAAATCTTGCAAAATTACTCTGGCAGGTTTAAATGGTACTTCATCACCTTCGTGCTTTCCACTAGCCCAGTCAGCTAAGATTTCTACGTGTTTTTCTGTAATAGAGTGCCCATCACACTGTCTCAGTGCAGACTCCAAAAGAACTCTAATAGAAAAAGGAAGGTGTTCGATATCGCTCCCCTTATCCTTTAGTGATTCTATACTGTAGTAGCTATAAGTTTGCCCATTTATTTGAAATTCTCTTAATGAATCTTCTTTTACTATAGTTTTCATAACATACCTCCAATCATTGTACAATTGTTTTATTACTAAATTTATAATGTTAATGTTAACAAGGTCTGGTGATTTGTCAATAGAAAACTGAATGTTGCACCTACAACTGTAAAGTTTTTCTCAATTAATCATGATGCAATGTATAATAAGAATTCATAAAGTGACAAATACCGAAAATTACAATTGCAACTCCGGCCGGTATATTATGAAACCATAAGGCTGCAAAAGCAAAGTACACAACAGGAAACACTGCCAAGGGAGCTGGTATAAAACCAAAATTCTTTCCAAGATAACTTACATCTCGTCCGTTTATGAAATATCTTGCCCACAGATAGTAATACAGCAGTAAGAATACTACCATTCCAATTATGTAAACAGGCTTATTATAATCCATGTTCTTATTCACAATAACAATAAGGAAGATTATGAATAAAACTCTTGATACATTCTCCAATTGCTCCATATAGATACTAGGCGTTGTTTGTTCTATAGTAATATTATTCTTTGGCAGGATTCCATATAGTATACTGGGCAACATAGCTAATACCACAACTAGAAAGCCTCTTATCGAAAAACCCACATGTTCTTGAATTACTCTTATTATTTCTTTCATAGCATACAGTCCTTTCTACGATTCCCGCTTTAATAGATCTTCACACCAAGTTATATATAATCTCTGTTGTCCGATACCTAGGTTTAAGACATCAACTATCTGTCTATGATTCTCATGCAATTCAATACAACTCGTTAACTGTGCATGGTATAGTTCAAAAAACTCCAGTTGCATCTTCGCCTGATCCATAAATATCTCAATATGCTTACGCATTGTAGCCCAATCCTTTTTTTGTGACACATATAATTTCAATAAGAATTCACTTCGTGTTGTATCTTTTTCATTTTCTTCTAATAGCCATGTATAAATCTCTTCTCTTCCTTTGTCTGTAATATGATAGCGGACTTTTTCTCTCTTCGTACCACTCTCTTCCTGCTTTTCTTCAATCATACCCTCTACAAGTAACGACTTCAGTTCTGGATAGATCTGACCATAACTTTCTTGCCAAAAGAAGCGCATTCTTTTATCAATAATTTGTTTCAATTCATAGCCACTTAAATCTTCCTCTTGAAGAAGACCTAATAGAACATATCTTGTTTTCTTCTTCATTGCTTCTCCTTTAATTATAATTTTGCATCATATATCTTTTAGATATATTTTTCAGTTGAGTCTATCACAATTAACATACGAAATCAATGCCTATACAAAAATATTTCAAGAAAAGTCATACCATTTAGATATATCAATGGCTTTTTCTATAAATTTGTGCTATACTAGTATTGTAACTGCTATTCAAGTATCTTTTTTGATACTAAGATGGCTTGTTAGTTAAGGAAGCATGGTGAGCAAATGTATCAAGTAAATGATGTAATTGTATACGGAAATAATGAAGTATGTAAAATTGAGACTATCGATATTCCCGATTTTATTGAAACGACTGAAAAATACTATTATCTTAGACCTTTAAGTAATCCAGCATCAATTCTATATGTTAAGACTACGAATACTCAAAAACCAATGCGTAGTATTCTATCAAAAGAAAATGCGGAAGACCTTTTAAGTGAACTACCTTCTATAGAAGCTTTATATAATCAGAATGATAAAATTCGCGAAAAAGAGTTTCGTGATATTATAAGATCTTGTGATTGCAAGCAATTACTACAAATGCTAAAAGGAATACTCCTTGAAAAGAAACAGAAAGAAACCACAGGAAAGAAACTAAGTCTCAATGATGAGCAAAATTTTCATAAAGTTGAAAGTTGCTTAGCTAACGAATTTTCTGAAATCTTTCATATATCAGTTGAACAAGCAAAGAAGCAAATTAAGCTTGCAATGTAAAAAAGGTCGCCTAATTGGCGACCTTTTTTACATATTCATAAACAATTCTGGAATTAATACTCTTATTATCTACAATTCTAATAGATACTTTCGTACTCCACTTAGCATAATTCCCTTTGTTAATTCTTCTATATCAACCTTATCAATAATCGGTAGCTGCTTTCTTAATTCTTCAAGATGGTACCCCTCTTTTAATACTATGAACTTTCCAATGCGCAGTTTTAAAGCTTTATGAGGGCAATTGTAAAAACACCGCAAACAAAGGTGACATGTATTTTTAAAATGTGGCCTATTACTCTCCATTGTAATATTATCTGCTGGACAGCTTCTACTGCATTTACCACAACCATTGCATGTACTATCCACTTTAATATATCTTCCTAATAATTTAGCTGCTGGTTTTTCAATCTCACCCATTCTTGAAAAACATCTATTAAGCAGATTCGGTTTGGTTCTTAATCTAACACCAGAAGACACATCACGAATAATTTCTTTAACTTTACTTGGTAACACATCTAACAACATAAGCGATATAGAATCTGGAATAGCCACCACCCAATTTGATGGCATAACTATCATCTTCTCATATGTAACTTCATAACCTCGTCTCTCTAACTTTCTGATAGTGCTAATTCTACAAGCTTTATTAGGGAAGACCTCACCACCTCCTGAAACCGATATGACAGTGGTCTGAATCTTATCTACCATCTCCAAATTATCAATCCATCTATACACAGAATCAGGTGCATTAAATGCGTGAACCGGAAAAAGTATAATGAGTCGGTCAAAGATTAACTCTTTTATATGTATGCCAGTTGTTATAACTTCAAGTTCCGTCAAAATTCCTTGTTCTTTTAATGTATCTGCCATACTTTCTGCAACAATTTTTGTTCCCCCAGTTCCTGTATAATAAGCGATACGATACGTAGATTTTTCTTGTTTCAAAGTCGATTTCCCCACAATTAATTAATATATTTTTCGTTCTATTATATACCAATTGCCTTTTTCTGTAAAGTATTCTCTATCAAGCAAAAAAGACGCTCTCACGAGCTCTTGGTGGAGTTGTAGGAATTGCAACTAGTAGCTCATTATATGGTGATTTAAAAGTATGGGCAGTATTAAGTTTAATATTTGCAGTAGTATTTATTTTAGGTGGGATTAAGCAAAAAGACGATGAATTATCTCAATAGCCATTACTGTATTTTACATTTATTGTTATTCATTATGAACTAAGTATGAAGCTTACTAGGTAATAATTTATTCTTATAGTAAACATTTAGTAGGCAAAGCAACAAAAAGGCCGCTCTCACGAGCGACCTTTTCTTCTTCCATATTCCAAAATGCCTGTAAATACAAGGTTTTCATAGAGCTGAAAAAGGGACTTGAACCCTCGACCCCTTCATTACGAGTGAAGTGCTCTACCAACTGAGCTATTCCAGCAACATATGAATATAATAATACTTTCACTTCATATTTTCAAGTATTTTTTCTATTTTTTCTAAAAACTCAAAAAATTAAAAAGATTCCCTACAAATGTATTCCATCGGAAATGTAAATATTCTTTCACTCTTTACTAATGCAGTTTTATCAATAATTAAGTCTACAGCTTTACGTGCTAAATTCTCATAATCATGTCCCATTGTTGTTATGGAAGGATATACAACACTGGATAAATTAATGTTATCAAATCCAACAATTTTGATATCCTCTGGCACCGATAGTTTATGCATGTGACACGAATTCAGTATTCCGACTGCAATGATATCGTTAATACCAATAACTACTTCTGGTCTAACTGGTAGGCTTAATAATTGATTCATTGCCTTCATACCAGATTCTACTGAGAACTCACCATCAATTAAATACTCTTCATGATCATTAAAGATCCCTTTATGTACAGCTTCTTGATATAAACTAACTTTTAAATCTGTCGGCATAACGCCGCGCTTTCCTGCTAATAAGGCAACATCTCTATAACCTTCTTTCGCAATTTGATCAAGTATCATCAAAAAGCCTTGTTCTTCATCACTTTGTACGCAGAAGCAATTAATATCTCGCATGCTCCAATTAATCATCACAATGGGTAAACGATCCTCATATTTCTTAAGTAATTGGTGTAACTGCATTGTTTCGACACTTTCACCACCCATGTAGATAATCCCAGTCACTTGCCTCTCAACTAATGTTTGAAGATACATAGCATAGTTATCGGAATCCCCCCTAGTATTACAAATCATCATGGTGTATCCATTCATAAGTGCATACTTCTCTGCTTCTAATAACACAGTAGAATAATACGGGTTTGTAATATCCGGTAGTATACACCCGATAAGCTTTGTTTCATTCTTGAACAAACTTCTAGCTACTTCATTCGGTTTGAAGTCATACTTATCAATAATACTTTGAATCTTATACCTCGTGTTTTCTGCTACCTTATCATTGTTATTAAGAACTCGTGATACGGTAGCAACTGATACCCCCGCCTCAGCTGCAATATCATATACTGTTAAATTTCTACGCATTTTTCACACCCTCGAAAACGCAAATATCCCCCTGATAGCTTCCTTACAATATGTAGTATGCTAGATATCCGTTTATCTGCAACCCTTTCTATAATATGAAAACTCACCTATCCTTATTTTACTAAGTATAAGTGAGTTTTTCAACAAAGATTAACACGATCCACTATATTTTTTTTCAAAATAACCTAATATTTTATATAATAAAGCTGCTACCGTGCATAGAATAACAATACTCATGATTACATAGTCTAGCTTGAAAACTTGACTACCATATATAATTAGATATCCAAGGCCAGCCTTAGCAGCTAAGAATTCTCCAATAATAACTCCGACTAATGATAAACCAATATTTACTTTCATAACACTAATAATTGACGGAATATTACTTGGTATAACTACTCGGAACAAAATATCCTTTTTCGTTCCTCCAAGTGTTTGAATTAATTTAATCTTATCCTCTTCCACTTCTTTGAAATCAGTATATAAGGTTATAATACTACCAAATACAGCTACAGATATTGCAGCAATAATTATTGTCTTCATATTATTACCCAACCAAACAATAAACACTGGAGCTAATGCTGATTTAGGTAAACTATTGAGAATAACGAGATATGGCTCTAATACTTTGGAAACACTATCATTCCACCAAAGTATAATCGCTATTAAAAGACCTAATATGATAACTAACGTAAAACTAATAAATGTTTCCAATAAAGTTATTCCTATATGCCGAAACAAACTTCCATCTACCCCCATCGTATAGATACATTCGATAACACGACTAGGGCTACTGAATACAAATGGGTCAATAATACCGACCCTGGTAGCTGACTCCCACACACCAAGGAATATAACTAGTATTAATATTTGGGCCAAACGAACTCGTTTCATTTTAGTAATATATGCTGACACATATGCACGCTGTGCAGAGGATACCATATCGGAGCTTTTTTTGTAACTACGCTCTAAGCTTCGTAATGTCCTCATGCTGATTCAACTCCTTCCATATTAAGTTGAAGTAGTCTTTAAACTGAGGTGCACTTCTTGCCGCAAAAGGTGTTCTCTCCCCTTCCACAGTTAACTTAACATCTATAATTGTTTTCACCGTAGCCGGTCTATCTGTTAAGATTATAATTCGATCAGCCATACTTACTGCTTCTGCTATGTCGTGTGTAATCAATACTGCTGTTTTCTTTTCTTTACGAATGATACCCCATATATCGTCGGAAACTTCAAGACGCGTTTGGTAATCAAGTGCCGAGAATGGTTCATCAAGTAATAAGATATCTGGTTCCAATAATAAGGTACGGATTAATGCTGCACGTTGTCTCATTCCTCCCGATAATTGTGATGGTTTTGAATCGCGAAAAGTGATTAATCCATACGTATCTAACATCTTATTAATAATTACATAGCTTTCTTCTGTTAATTTGTGCTGAATCTCAAGACCTAGAGTTAGGTTCTTTAAAGTGGATCTCCACTCAAGTAAATGATCTTTTTGCAGCATATATCCAATGTTCTTTCCTGAAGTCTTGGCTTCTTTTCCATTTATATAGATATTTCCACTACTCGGAGTAATAAGTCCAGCAATTAGCGATAGCATTGTTGATTTTCCACAACCACTTGGTCCAACAATCGCTACAAATTCACCCTCAGAAACGGAAAAATTAACATCCGTTAATGCTGTTGTCTCACCCGACAGTGTGTGGTAAGAATAACTTAAGTTCTCTATTTTTAGTAGTTCCCTCATATTTGACCTCCTGTCTATCAGGTGGATACCTACGTTCATATTGTATTATATGTAGCCAAATAATTTGGGTTACCTTATTAGAAATCAAATCCTGTAAAAAAACAAAGAATAAGGTATTATCCAAACTCATATTTATTTAGGTTCGAATAAGTGATATGATATATTTGGGTCTATAGAGAAACACAATATATTGTGACTTTTAGTACGAATTTATTCTAACCTAAAGTACGGAAAGAGAGGGAAAAATTGAATAGGTGTGGTTTAATTCAGATTCCAACCTTTGAATTGAATACCAGAGTGGTAATTGGTGGTATTACAATGATAACGGGGAATGGTGGTAAAAATGACAACAGATGAAAAGATAAAAGTACTTAAAAACAGAGAATACCTTGTAGTTAAGGGGAATGAACTCCTTCAGCACAGAACCGATTTGAATTGTCACTTCCGGAACAATAGACAGTTTCCTTTATCTGCTCCATGATAAAGCCAATAGACGCAATGGACAGGGCAAAAGGAGTTCCTTATCAGCTTGATTATGAGTTCAATATTCGTGATTATTGCAAGGTCTGTGGCATTGATTACGATAACGGAAAGAACTATGCAGATGTGAAAGCCACTCTAAAAAAGCTTCGTGACCGCTCCATGTGGGTTACGTTGGATAATGATGATGAAACGGTTGTGGGGTGGCTTGACCGAGTAACAACTAATAAGCGGAGTGGCATTGCCAAAGTACGAATTGATGACCGCCTTGCTCCTTACCTTTTTGACTTAGGACAGAGATTCACACAGTATCAGCTTTACAATATTCTTGCCATGAAATCAGCCTTTTCAGTGCGTATCTACGAACTAATGAAATCTTATGCTTTTCAGAAAAGCAAGACCTTTGAGGTTGATGAATTGAAACGTCTGCTTATGGTTGATGATGTGAAGTCATATAATGATTTTGGTAGGTTTCGTCATAAAGTGCTTGAAAAGGCACAGGAAGAAATCAACGAACTGACCGACCTCAATATCTATTTTGAGCCGATAACCAAAGGCAGAAAGGTTATAAAAGTCAAGTTCCGTATAGAACAGAAGAGTCCAATAGAACGCATGATGTCAGGAGCAACTGCCAATGATAGATTGGATGAACTCCAATAGTGAAAGGGGTTAATGTATAGTGGGAAAGCGAAAAATAGTAGTACATAATCTAATGCTAATGATGTTAATTTTGACTTTTCTAGTTGTAAAGAATGGTTTTGATGTTTTTATCTACGCAACAACCATATTATTGCTATCAAGAATTGGAATAAATGCCCTTTGTATGAAAAATAATTTTTAGAAAAGTAGTAGAATTTAAAAATAAGAGACTCCTTAAGTATATTTATTCAATATTATTCCATTTATATTGACATTATGTAAATTTATGGTACAATATTAAAAAATACAATTATTTTAAGGAGGATTTTAATGAAAAAAAGAATATTTTCAATTTTGTTAGCTGCGACAATAGTAATTAGTTCAATATCACCTATTGCAGTAAATGCTAAAACTAAAAAAGGTACTATGTTAACTAATCCTAATACTACTATTGTTAACAATGTAGTAGAAAATACTTATTCTGATGAAGAACAGGTATCCGAAAAGACAAATTATATTTTTATCAAGACATCTGATATGAGAGACATTCAATATTCTTACGAAGAAAACGGAAAAACATATTTGGTTAAAGAATCTTCCAATAGTGATTTAAGCAATATAAATACTGAAATTTATGAAATTAATGGAGAATTAAATTTATTAGTTGATAGCTATTATACAACTATTCAAAAGAGTGATGATACATTAATTATTACCAAGACAGACGATAATAATGTAACAAAGGATATAATGAATATCGGCGATAGTGAAGATTCAAATATAGCTACAACATTTTCACGTAATCCTGTATCAGGTACATATAATGGTGGTTTACAATATGATTATATTAATCATAAATATTATACATTGTGGTTTAACACAGGGTCAGATAAAGACTATAATTCTGTAGCTAGTGCTACCTTAAGTGTTATAATTTCTATTCTTGGTGCAATAGCTGCAACTGACCCTGCACTTGCAGTTCCGTCAGCAATTGTAACACCAATTGCTACAGCAGTTTTAAATGCGGGATTAAGTAGAATATACTGGTCTAAAACATATCAAGATTTGTGGGAAGTTACATATCCGGGCAGACAATATATCGGTTGGGCCGTAGGAGTTAGAACCTATACTACCTTCTATGAAGACAGCAATAGAAAGTATCAAGTAGGTAATACTGTTTTGGATGAATATCATGATCCTGTGTACTGGCCTTCTGACATGAATTTTTAATTATAATTTCTAGGAGCTTATATGAAAAAAAAATTTTTTAGTATTATAAAAGATACTCTTATTTTATTTATTGTTATAATGGTTGTAAGATTTATTATTTGCCTTTTTACTGGAGACGCTATGTTTACAAGCTCATTCATATTGGTTTTAATTGTTTTTATACTTTCATCAATAATTTTTAAAATTATATTAAAGGTCTATAATAAATAAAATAAAAAAATACCCTGAATTATATTGGGGTGTTTTTTTATTTTATTTATTATAACTTATGATATAATACCTCGTAGAGCGAATAATGCATACTTTGTAGGCATAGTGAAATATGCCTACAAATAAAATTACTCACTGTGAGAACGTGAGAATTTCTTTTTTTACAAAGTTTCAGTAAAGGTTCTCTAGGAGGAATAGGAAAAAAGGTCGAGCGAGAAGAAAAAGATTTAATAGAAAATCAGAACCAAGATATAGACAAGAGTAGAACTCACTTAAATGAATTTTACAATCATACAGAAAATGGAATGTATGCTGAATTTAAAAAAGTTAGTAAGGATCTGAATATAAGCAATGCTGAAAATCTCAAAAAAAATGCTACAGCCTTTGAGGGAATGGTAATTACTTCTGACAAAGAATATTTTGAAAAGTTGGGTTATGTTCCTGAGCAAGAACCACCATCAAAAGTAAAATAATTTTTCGACAAATCTTACGAGTTTGCTAAACAGGAAATTGGTTTTAAGGGGACAGATAAAAATATTCTTTGTGCAAGTGTCCATTATGACGAAACCACACCTCATTTACAATTATATTACATACCTGTGGTAGATTCTTGGAAAGAAAAAATCTATGAGAAAGACGAAAACGGAAAAGTCCTAAAGAACAAGAATGGTTCTCCAATACAAGCAAGGGATGACAAAGGAAAAATTATATATCGTGATGTTACAGATTCTGAAGAAAGACGAATTAACAGAACCCAATTTTGGCAGAACAAAGGTGGTAAAACTTCTTACACGCAAATGCAAGACCGATATTACGAGCAGATAAGCAAAGAATGCGGGTTAAGTGTATGCGTAACTTCCTTTTCCATAATTCGAATTACTATGTTATTTATTTCATCCGCAATCTCGTGATTAATGCCATACCCAACACCATCATAAAATTTTACATTCATATCATATTTCCTTAATAATGCTGCACCTCCTTTTCTCTGTCGAGAAACAGGATGAAAAGCGCTTCCTGAGTAAAAAACAGACCTGAGACGAGGCGGTTTAATGCCCTATCTAGGTCTGATATTTTAGACGCTTTCGCATGTTTTTCTAGTTCATTTTCTACTGTCGACGAGGATAATTGCGGTTGTCTTTTTTAATTAATAGTACCTGGTGACAACTCTTCAATTAATAACAAACGATTATTCCACCGTCATTAGCATATAGAGAACTAATTCCTGAGGTATCACAGATAAAGAAATCTTTGAATGGTACACGTTTCATAATTTCATCTTTAACAAAGACTGCTCTCTCATAATTGTTGCAATGTGCGATTGCAAGTGTGCGATTTGCGATATTGGTTGCATCTTTCTTGATTAGGTCTGCCATTAATAATAAAGTCTTATTAATCCCCCTTGCTTGATCAACTTTCTCAATTGATCCATCTTCCGTGCCTCGCATTACTGGTTTAATATTAAGTGCGCTAGCTAGAATCGCTTTAATATTACTAAGTCGTCCATTTTTTCTCAATGTTTCTAAGGATTCTAATACAAACTTTGTACTCATATTATCACGGAATTCACTAGTTTCACGAACTACTTCTTCGAAACTCTTGCCTTCTTCTTCTAATTGTTTAGTTTTTAGAGCTATTAAAGTTTGTCCAACAGAAGCTGATCTGGAATCGAATATTTCAATTTGCTTATCTGGATTTTCTTCAAGATATAAACGCTTTGCTAACATAGCACTATCATAGGAACCGCTTAATTTTGAAGATAATGTAACAACGTATACATGATCTTCTGGGCCATCAAAGGCTTTCATATATGCATCTGGCGAAGGACAAGAAGATTTTGGACAATTTGGGCTTTCTGACATTCTTTTTAGAAAATCTTTCTGGTCAAATGATTCATCATCTGTAATTAAATATCCATCTATATCAATACATAAAGGCACTATTTGAATATTGCTGTCTTTTTTTAATTCTTCTGTTAAGTCTGTACAACTATCACCAATAATTTTATAACTCATCGTCGTTCCTCCTAAATACAGTAACCAAATACACAACAATCTAAAGCAATATCATACTTTATTATGTAGTTTTAATTACTATATATAATAGCATATATTCTTATATTGGTCAATTAAAACTATATTTATAATAAGAACATTCTATGTAACCTTTCAGTTAGCATTCTATAATATAGAATACCCCATAAAGTATTATTTTAAACATACCTTACGGGGTACCATATCTTTTATATTTAGGCTAAATTATTTTGCCATCTTTAACATAATTTCATTACTTCTACTAATGAATTTTGTCATAGCTTCTGCTTCTAATGGTTTATGGCTTAATAAAGCTAAATCATATAATTGTTCACAGAAGATTGATACATCCTCGTCTTTGTGTTCGAAGATATATTGTACTAACTTATTGTTTGCATTAAGAACTAATGTCTCACTAGTGCCAAACATACCAGGGTCCATTCCATACATATTGTACATCTTCATCATATCTTGCATTCTACGACTCTCTTCTGAAAGAGTTACCATAGAAGAAACATTTTCATTCTTTAACTTCTCAACTTTAACTTCAAGTTTTTCTTTGTTAAGGACTTTTCTGAATAACTCAGTAAGAGCATCTGTCTTTTCCTTTAACTTATCAGCTTCTTCACCTTCTGCTACTTCTTCTTTGAAACTGTCAGTAAGATCTGCATCAATTCTTTGGAAATGAAGTTTATCATCTTGTTGTTCTAATTGAGAGATGAATGGTTGATCAATGTTGTGAGTTAATACAAGCGCATCAATTCCAGCTTCTTTGAACATATTAATGTATTGACTTTGTTGTTGTAAGTCAGTTGCATAATAGATCTTATCATTTGCTTTTTCTTTGTTTGCTTCTGCATAGTCTGGTAATGTAATATATTTACCTTCTAAGTTCTTGAAGATGATAAAATCTTTCATCTTATCACGGAATTTTTCATCTTTTAAGCAACCATATTTGATGAATGGGCTAATATCATCCCAGTATTTTTCATAAGATTCTTTTTCAACTTTGTACATGCCAGAAAGTTTATCTGCAACTTTCTTAGTGATGTACTCAGAGATTTTCTTAACAAAACCATCGTTTTGTAATGCACTTCTTGATACGTTAAGTGGTAGATCTGGACAATCAATAACACCTTTTAATAACATTAGGAACTCTGGAATAACTTCTTTGATGTTATCAGCGATAAATACTTGGTTATTATATAGTTTGATTGTACCCTCAACAGAATCATATTCCGTATTAATTTTAGGGAAGTATAAGATTCCCTTTAAGTTAAATGGATAATCCATGTTTAAGTGAATCCAGAATAATGGTTCTTTGAAATCATGGAATACATTGCGGTAAAATTCTTTATATTCTTCTTCTGTACAATCATTCGGATGTTTTGTCCATAATGGAGTTGGGTTATTAAGAGGCTTTGGTCCTTTATCCTCTACTTTTTCTTCTTCATTTGCTTCTGTATCATCTGCATCAGAATTTTCTACTGCATTACCATCTGCATCTACTTCAGCGTCGATTATTTCTTCTTTTTCTTCTTCCTTTTTCTCTTCAATAGGGGCATCTGCGTTAGTGAAGTAGATTTCTACTGGCATGAAAGAACAGTATTTCTGAATTACTTCCTTCGCACGATATTCGTTAGAGAATTCATAGCTATCTTCATTTAAGTAAAGTGTGATTTCAGTACCTCTTGTCTCTTTTTCACCTTCAGACATCTCGAATTCAGTACCACCCTCAGATTCCCAATGAACACTTGTTGAACCTGGCTTATATGATAGTGTATCAATCGTAACTCTGTCTGCTACCATGAATGCAGAATAGAAACCTAAACCGAAGTGTCCGATGATTTGTTCTTCGTTTGTTTTATCCTTATATTGTGCTAAGAATGCTTCTGCACCAGAGAAAGCGATTTGATTAATGTATTGTTTTACCTCATCAACAGTCATACCAATACCATTATCAATAATTTTAATTGTTTTGTTTTCCGGACTAACGATTACGTCAAGGCGATACTTTTCACCATCTACTTCTTCGTATTCACCCATTATGGATAATTTTTTTAATTTTGTGATTGCATCACAACCATTTGATATTAACTCTCTATAAAAGATGTCATGGTCAGAATACAACCATTTTTTAATGATTGGAAATATATTTTCTGAATTAATTGATAAGCTTCCTTGTTCTCTACTCATTACAATCTCTCCTTTGATTATTTTCAAAATAATAATGACTCTATGTCACTTACTGATACTAATATTAATACGAGTGAAATCAAAAGTCAAGAAAAAATTAGCACTCATCTTAAGCGAGTGCTAATAAGTACGTTTTTGAACAATTATTGCCTTCTTTAAACTTCTTCAAACACAATTTCAAAATGTTTCAAGAAGCGCTTCATATTGCTATCCCATTCCTGCTCTACCGTTTTATCCATTGTAAATACCTTCATGGATACCCCTGTGACTAGATGTAAACTTCCATTCTCATAACGGATATTAAGATAAAGAGAACCTACTTGGGACAATTCAAAATTCGGTAAAGCCTTCTCAATTATCTTCTTCGTGTTTGCCGGTGATAGGATAAGTACAATTTTAAACATAGCTGGTACTTTCTTTCCCTTCATAAGAGAAAAAGCAATGGGTTTAATTTCAGCCCAAGTAGAATACTGTCGCTCTTCTAGAGCTTCCTTTTCTTCCTCGTCATACCAACCGCTATTCAATTTACCATTAATCTTAAATTGATTATAGGTAGTAATTTCTAATTCTGATAATAAAAAATTATCAAAGACAGTCTGAATCAACAGGTGATTCATGAATGATTTCACATCTACTACATGTAAAGAGATCATAATCTTCCCCTTTTACTAATAACTTGTTTTTTATATTAAAACTTCGTATAATGTAACCTATAGCTCTAGAACTTCGTTCTTTCGCTAACTTATAGGGTAAAATCAAATGCCGCTTCGCGTCGCTTGATTTTCTTCCTATAAGTTACATTATAACACAGAGTAGCTTTTCACAAAACATAAATATAAATTATGAAAAGAGAAAAACAAGAATTATGGAGGATACAAATATGGATTTTGAAAAAGATGCATTAGAATTAATGGAATTCATTGAAACAGCAACTTCACCATTTCATGTAGTAGCTAAGAGTGCAACAATACTTCAAGAAAATGGTTTTACTGAATTAGATATGAAACAACCATGGGCATTACAACAAGGAGGAAATTACTATACCATTCCTTATCCATCAACTTTATTTGCTTTCAGTATTGGCAATGATACAACAGATTCTTCTGATTTTAGAATTGTAGCTACACATACTGACCACCCATGCTTAATGATTAAACCACTTGCAGATATGTCAAGCAATGGATATAGAAAGATTAATACGGAAATCTACGGTGGTCCTATCCTAAACACGTGGCTTGACCGTCCTCTATCAATTGCAGGACGCGTAGCGATTACAAGTAATAAGGTCTTTGAACCAGAGATGCGTTTTATTGATATACGAAAACCTGTTCTTACTATTCCAAACTTAGCAATCCATATGAATCGCGAAGTAAACAAAGGTGTAGAACTTAATCGCCAAACCGATATGATTCCTATCATTGGTCAAGTTAACGATAATCTTAACAAAGATGGATATTTTATGAACTTCTTAGCAGGAGAACTTGGTGTTGACGCAGATAAGATTCTTGATTTCGAATTATATATCTATAATTCAGAAAAAGGACAATTAGTTGGTGCTGAAGAAGAATTCATCTCTTGTCCACGTCTTGATAATCTTACTTCTACTTATGGCGCACTTCGTGCCATTACGAATAAAAATCGTAATGACGGCATTAATGTTATTGCCTTATTCGATAATGAAGAAGTTGGAAGCAAAACAAAACAAGGTGCTGATTCCACGCTTATGACCATGTTATTAGAAAAGATCTATGAAGGTCTTGGATTCTCACATACGCGTTGTTTAGAAGCGATTATGCGCAGTATGCACTTATCCGTTGATGTGGCACATGCCATTCACCCAAATCATTCAGAAAAAAGCGATCCAACTACATTCGCTAAGTTAAACGAAGGTGTTGTCATCAAAATCAATAACAACCAAAAATACGCGACTGATTCAAAGGCTATTGCCACTCTTCAACAATTGTGCGAATCTGGCAGTGTGAAATATCAAAAATACGTAAATCGTTCTGATATTGCAGGGGGTGGTACTCTTGGTTCTTTAGTATCATCTCAGATTCCTATGTTAACAGTTGACCTTGGTATTCCAATGCTAGCAATGCATTCTGCAAGAGAATTAATGGGCGTTAAGGATCAAACGTATATGAATCAATTACTTCATACTTTCTTTACCGCTAAGTAATTAAATAGGCCGATAGCTAAACTTGGTAATCCATCTCGTATAAACCGTAAAAATTCGTTCATAATATATATATTAAGCAATAGCCAATTGTGAAAGGAGATTTACCATGAGAGCAAGCAGTAAAGCATATGAAGATGTAGCCTGTCATTGTAGTGAATACTTACCAGTTCAAAAAGGTAATGTTTCTAATTGTAGTAATTGTGATAAGAAATCTTGTGTTACTTGCCGTCACTTTGATACGGATAAGAGTTTCTGCAAGATTGATTTATATGACCGTATCGTAAGAAATCATCATATTGATGAAGAAGAATAGATTTGTATGACTGTCGCACTAGATTCTGGAAAGTGACGTAATTTTATAAACAGTTGCTGTAAAGTATGTATTTAGTTTTTAGCTCCTAAAGCATTCACACACTGTTAAAAACAATCTCCGTAAGTTGAATACCATTTGACGAGTTTATATCCTTCATTGGCACACACCTTTCGGAGATTGTTTTTTTTATGTTACAACTCATTGCTTTTAAAGCTAAAAACAGGATAATGTTTTCTAGCAACTGTTTATTCAGCTTATGGGATTTAACGCAACGTTGATATCCCATACAGTATCAACAAGTGCGCCGGGTAGAACACATAGAATACATACCGCATACTTGGTCCCTTTTTCCCATTATAGAGATAAATCGGAATTAGAGCCAAAAGGGAATACAACTGAAAGGTATTACTTAAGTATAAAGTTAAAATACATATTGAAATTGCAATCTGTATTATGTTTCCACGACTTACATAGAATGCTATGATTATTAAGATTCCTAACATACTATAATCCGTACTTAATAACCAAGCAGCTGTCATCGCAAGAATGATTACTGCGAATTGTAATACTAACGCTTTTATATATGAGGCTGAAAAACGTTTTTTTATCTCATCAATTGCATAAATTGCAACAAGCCCTAATGCCAACGTAAAGAATACATTTTGATGTCCCCAATAGAATAATTTATGATAGAAACATATATCAAATGGTATCTCCGAAACAAGCGCAAATCCTGCTAATCTGATTATATATTTCTTCACATCTCTTGTATGATAATATCCTTCAACAATTAAAAAACAAAAGATTGGGAACGCAATTCTGCCAAAACCTCTCATTAATACATATGGCATAGTTGTAGATGATAAAAATACTGCTGCAATATGATCTAGTAACATCGCTAGTATTGCTAGTATTTTTAATGCGAAAACGCTCACTTGTCTCCTCCTTTACTATCTCACTAAGAACAATTTCTATCCACACTTTTTAACACAACAATTGACCTAGGTGCAACAAAAACTGCACGATTATTCAGACGCATATTCTTCTCATTGGTTGATGCCGTATTGATATAGACTTCCCATCGTTGTCCCATCGGTAATTGTGGTAAATCGAACTCATGATTCTCCCAATGCATGTTATACGCTACATAAAAATAGGAATTCAACTTGTTCTCTTCTTTTGATCCGTACTGACCGCAGTACATAACACCAAACATACGACTATAGTACGAAAAGTCAGGGTACCACGCTTTCGTTCCATGATAAGACATGTCTGGACACCCCATGGATTGATAATCCATCATACGGTATTCTTTCTCTCTACCAAATACCCCTTGTCTCTTACGAACACTAATTAACTCCTTAACAAAGCGTTGGATATCCTCATTCTGCACCCTATTATTCCAATTAATCCAAGAGATAGCGTTATCCTGACAATACGCATTGTTATTGCCTTCTTGTGAATTACCAATCTCATCTCCCATCATAATCATTGGAGTTCCCTGACTTAACAGTAACATTACTAAAGCATTTCTTAACTGTTGTCTACGAAGTTCTTTTATCTTCTTCTTACCAGTTTTACCTTCAGTTCCACAGTTCCAACTATAATTGTAATCCGTTCCGTCCTTGTTGTCTTCCCCATTCGCATAATTATGTTTCACATCATAACAAACAAGATCCATTAATGTAAAACCGTTATTATTCGTTATATAATTAATAACTGCATAATCGGCTGGATTTCTTCTTACACGATAAGCAAATGAATTCACTTGTTCCTCATCACTCTTGAGATATCTTCTTGCATCTATTAAAAACCCGTCATTGTATTCAGCTAGATTACGATATGCTTTGCGATTTGCATCTGAAAAGTTATGATTTGATTCCCACGATGTTGCTAAGAATTTAGTACGTGATAAAACTGGATCTGAAGATAGTATTTTCGTAGATACTACATTATTATTCACGCTAAACCCATCGATATGATACGTAAAATACCAATAATGTAAACAATCAAGAATCGACTGTTGCGTCATATCCGGTGTGAAATTAAACTCCATTAACACTTCAATACCAGCATCATGTAATTCCCTAATCATTGTCTTTAATTCTGCCACTACATTAGCTGGCTCATACGCATACGATGCCTTTGGTGCAAAATAATACGTATTCTTGCCATATCCCCAATAATTGATTCTATACGGAATACGAATCTTCTCCTCTTGCTTATCGTCCCTCACATACACCTCCCGTAACATCGTCTCACGATAAGTATCCTCATCTTTTGCAATATTGATAAACTCGTAATCTTTTTCTTCCTTCTTATCTTGATTACCTGGAGAACGCATATAATTTTCTTCGATCAGTATCTCGTCAAATTCAACGATTGGCATCAGTAAAACTGCATTAATTCCAAGTTCTTTCAGATATGGAATCTTCTCAATAACCCCTCTAAACGTACCTGCAACTTTTCCAGTTTTAGAAGAAGTGTGTTTGGTGAATCCTCTAACATGCATCTTATAGATTATTAGATCTTTATATGGAATCTCAAGGGGCAGATCTTCCTTCCAATCAAATGTTTGAAAAGCAAAACCACCACGTAACGAGTAAGGATCAAAATAATGATTATGCTTTCCCCATTTTTCTCTTCCAGTAATAACCTTAGCATACGGATCAACTATAACCTGTCCATCTATCTCATACACATATTCATACTCTTCATATGGTAGGTTTTCTATAATTATAGAATAGACATTTCCAGTACGATATTCAGCTGGAATTAGAACATAATGATTTTTCTTACTATTTTTCTTATGCAGTAACACAAGCTTACATATTTCACAATTTTGTGCTACTACTGAAAAATTAATAGACTCATTCTCTTTTGTTGCTCCTAGTGGTAATGGAGTTCCTTTTCTAAACCTTAATTGATTCATATTTCGTCTCCTTACTGTCACTATTGTTTTTAGGTTATTACCTTACTTGCTTTCTTCAATTTTCTGTGCGAGCTCCGTTAGATACATCCATCGTTCCATCTTAGCCTCTAGTTGTTTCTCCCTCTCTTCTTTTTCCTTCATTAATTCATTCAATTTACCATAATTAGATGCATTACTTACCATGTCCGCTTCTAGTTTTTCAATGTTAGCCTCTAACTTAGCGATATCATCATCGATTGTGTCATATTCTTTCTGCTCACTATAAGTGAACTTTAATTGACTAGAACGATCTTTTTGATAACTCTTTTTCTCTTCTTTTGGCTTCTCTGTTTTTTTCTCCTCAGGAACATCATCGCCCTTTGTAAGCATATAGTCACTATATCCGCCCTCATATTGTTTAACCAACCCATCTCCTTCAAAGGCAAAGATACGATTAACTATACGATCTAAGAAATAACGATCATGAGATACAGTTACTACGATACCTGGAAATGTATCTAGATAGTGCTCAAGTATTGTTAACGTTTGAATATCCAAATCATTAGTAGGTTCATCTAGAATTAAAACATTTGGCGCACCCATTAATACATATAATAAGTAAAGACGGCGTTTCTCTCCGCCTGATAACTTACCTATTAGCGAATACTGCATAGCACCTGTGAACAAGAATTTTTCTAACATCTGAGAAGCTGTGATGCTTCCTTCACTGGTAGCAATATACTCAGCTACGCTCTTAACGTAGTCAATGACCTTGATGTTTGGGTCCATCTCTTCATTCTCTTGTGAGAAATAACCAATTTTAACCGTTTCACCAATCTCAACATACCCAGAGTCTGGTGTAACAATACCATTGATTACTTTTAATAGCGTAGATTTACCGCAACCATTCTTACCAATAATACCAATTCGGTCATTCTTAAGTAATATATAAGTGAAATCACGGAATAAAACCTTCTCCCCATAAGATTTTGATACCTCATGTAATTCAATCGTCTTCTTACCTAACCTAGAAGCCACTGAATTCATCTCAACAGATGCTGCTTCTTTTGGCTTCTCTCTATCGCGTAATTGTTCAAAACGTTCAATATGAGCTTTTTGTTTTGTGGATCTTGCTCTAGCACCACGCATCATCCATTCAAGATCCTGTCGATACAAACTCTTATTCTTTCGTTCAGTAGCAAGTTCCATCTCTTCTCTTTGCGCTTTAAGCTCTAGAAAGCTTGAATACCCACCTGCATAACTGTAGATGTTTCCATTGTCAATCTCTACAATACGGTTTGTTACCTTATCTAGAAAATATCTATCGTGCGTAACCATGACAATCACACCACGGTATTGATTGAGATATTTCTCAAGCCACTCTGCCATATCATTGTCTAAATGGTTCGTAGGCTCATCTAATACTAGAATATCTGCAGGGTTCAGTATTGCTCTTACAAGTGCAAGACGTTTTCTTTGTCCACCTGACAATACATCAACTCTTCCATCATAGTCACGAATCCCCAATTTATCTAGCATTGACTTGGCATCTGCTTCTTTGTTCCAATCTTTCTCATGAGAATCCTGATCCTGAAGCATAACATTCTCAAGAATACTCTTAGCAAAATCAAATTCCGGTTGCTGAGCTAGATATTCAACTTTAATATTTCTGCCAGTAGTAACCTCACCTTCGTCTGCTTCTTCGATACCTGCAATGATCTTCAATAAGGTAGATTTCCCAGTACCATTGACACCAATAACACCAATCTTATCTCCTTCTTGGATTCCTAGAGAGATTTCTTTAAACAATACTTTATCTGTATACCCTTTTGTAACTTTATCTATTGTTAACAAATTCATGTAATTACTCACTTTCACTTTACTTTTTTATCAACCAATTTCGCGATTTAATATGGGTTCATTTACGATTAATCGGTCTAATTTCACTATTTTCTATTATAGCTTATGGGATAAGTTGTTACAATCCCCAAAATAGGTAGCATTCCACCTACTTTTTCCACTTTGCTTTCCCTATATTAAACAAAAAACACTTGCAAAATGCCAAATTTACGGTAAAATAGAGTCTGAGACTAAATATTCATTTTAATACTAGTCAACGAGTCAGTTAAAACTGATACGAGATGTATATAGAAACTAGTAAGAACACATAGAAAGGTTTTTAAATTATGATACAAGCATGTAATGTTACACTAAGATTAGGTAAACGTGCTCTTTTTGAAGAGGTTAATATTAAGTTTACCGAAGGAAATTGTTATGGATTAATTGGTGCCAACGGTGCTGGTAAATCTACTTTCCTCAAAATACTTTCAGGACAAATTGAACCTACACAAGGTGATATCGTAATTACTCCAGGACAAAGATTGTCATTCTTACAACAGGACCACTTCAAATACGATGAATTCGATGTTTTAAGTACTGTTATTATGGGTAACAAAAGATTATACGATATCATGAAAGAAAAAGATGAAATCTATGCAAAAGAAGATTTTACTGAGGAAGACGGTATCAAAGCTAGTGAATTAGAAGGTGAATTTGCTACACTTAATGGTTGGGAAGCGGAATCTGATGCTTCTACTTTGCTAAATGGTTTAGGTATTGATAACGACTTACACTACAAATTAATGTCAGAATTAACTGGTAGTGAGAAAGTCAAAGTATTACTTGCTCAAGCATTATTTGGTAACCCAGATATTCTATTACTAGATGAGCCTACTAACCACCTTGACCTTGATGCAATTCGTTGGTTAGAAGAATTCTTAATAAACTTTGAAAACACTGTAATCGTTGTATCCCATGACCGTTACTTCTTGAACAAAGTCTGTACACATACTGCTGATATTGACTATGCTAAAATCCAATTATACGCAGGTAATTATGATTTCTGGTATGAGTCAAGCCAATTAATGGTTAAGCAGATGAAGGATGCAAACAAAAAGAAAGAAGAAAAGATTAAGGAATTACAAGAGTTTATTCAAAGGTTTAGTGCGAATGCATCGAAATCAAAACAAGCAACTTCTCGTAAGAAAGCACTTGAAAAAATCGAACTTGATGATATTCGTCCATCAAGCCGTAAGTATCCTTACATCGATTTCAGACCATCTAGAGATATCGGTAATGAAGTACTTACTGTTACGAATCTTTCTAAGACAATTGATGGTGTAAAAGTTCTTGATAATATTTCCTTTATAATAGGTAAAGATGATAAAGTAGCTTTCGTTGGTCCTAATACATTAGCTACTACTACTCTATTCAAGATTCTAACTGGTGAAATGGAACCAGATGAAGGTGAATACAAATGGGGAATTACTACAAACCATTCATACTTCCCTAAAGATAATACGAAAGATTTCTCTGGCGATGAGATGATCGTTGATTGGCTAATGCAGTTCTCACCAGAAAAGGATGTTACCTATGTTCGTGGATTCCTTGGAAGAATGTTATTCGCTGGTGAAGAAGGCGTTAAAAAAGTTAATGTATTATCTGGTGGAGAAAAAGTACGTTGTATGCTTTCTAAGATGATGATTCTTGGTTCTAACGTATTAGTTATGGATGAACCTACAAACCACTTAGATATGGAATCCATCACAGCATTAAACAATGGTTTAATTAAGTTCCCTGGTGTCTTATTATTCACATCACAAGATCATCAGTTTATTCAAACTATTGCAAATCGTATTATGGAGATTACTCCAACAGGCCTAATTGACAAGATTTCAACATATGACGAATATCTTGATAATGACGAATTAGCTAGAAAACGTCAAGTTATGGATATGGCTACAGATGAAGACTAAATAAAGTCACGTCAATCGCCTGTTTATGAACAATCAATGATATACCTATTACCAATAGATGCAATAGGAAGTTCAGGTATGAATCCTTCCTATTGCATATGATAAGTCGAATCCAGGGGGACAAGTAGGTTCACTTATCTAACAACAGCTCAAAAGGATTTGGATGTTAATGTAGATAGGGAGGTTTTCACTAATGAAGTCACGCACTATTTTTACATTCCAAGCTAAAGAAGGAATGTGTATATCAAAAGATGTATTTAATTCAACTGGACAATTATTAGTTGCTGAGGGAACAGAGATAAATAACAAAGTAAAAGAGATGCTTAGCTTTTACTCCGTTATGAAAATTAACGTATATGATAAAGAGATTTCTACTGAAGTTAAACCAGCTCCACCCGTCATTAATACTGACACATATTCACAACGAGTTAAAAATAGCGAAAGATTTCAAGAGTTTAAGAAATCATTTAGTGCAAATGTAAAACAGTTTCAATCCGATATCATTACTTTTGTTAACAAAACCGATGAGGTGGATTTGAAAAATCTAAAAAAAGAACCTTACTCTGTCTTAAGTAAGAGCGATACAACCATTAGCGTTTTCGATATGCTACACAATATTGAAGACTATAATGACTCCACATACTCACATTCATTGAATGTCGCTTTAATCAGTAATGTTATTGGAAACTGGATTGGCTACAATGAACAAGATCTTGAAGTACTTACCTTAGCTGGTCTGCTACATGATATTGGAAAATTAATGGTACCTGAAGATATCTTGAAAAAACCAGATAAACTAACGGACGAAGAATTCCAATTAATTAAATTACACCCGATTATGGGATATGATTTAATTAAAGATGAAAACCTCGATCCACGTATAAAAGAGGCGATTTTAAAGCATCATGAAAAATGTGATGGATCTGGTTATCCGTCTATGTTAAAAGGTGATAATATTAATGAATTCGCTAAAATTATTGCTATTGCAGATATCTACGATGCAATGACTTCTAAACGTTCCTACCGTGAAGCTCTTTGCCCATTCGAAGTTATTCGTCTATTCGAAGATGAAGGTTTCCAAAAATATGATGCAAAAATCCTTATTAACTTCTTAGAAAGAATTGGTCAAGCTTACATCAACAATCACGTTGAACTGAGTGATGGTAGACGAGGTGAAATTATCCTACTTAACAAAAACGCATTATCCAAACCTGTAGTTAAGATAAAAGATACCATAGTAGATTTATCTAAAACTCATAACTTAACTATAACAAAGATTCTATAAATCTTCAGATTTTATCGGCATTAGATTTTAAAGATCTTAAATTTTATTAATCTAAGATTTTATAGCTCTTCAAATTATATAAATTTATATTTATAATTCTTTATTAAAAATTTTATTAACGAACATTTCAACATATGTTATACTAGAACAAATTTATTAAATCAAACTATATTAAAATAAACTATACTAAAACAAAATGGAGATGATACTTTGGACCCGAGTGATGTCACGCAGATTATTATTTTACTAATTCTATTACTACTATCTTGCTTTTTCTCATCAGCAGAAACTTCATTAACTACAGTAAACAAATTACGTATTAGAAGTTTAGCCGACGAGAATGTAAAAGGTGCAAAAACAGTTGTAAAACTTATTGAAAACCCTTCTAAGATGTTAAGTGCAATCTTAATTGGTAACAACGTTGTTAACCTATCCGCATCTTCAATTGCTACTTCTCTTGCAATTGATCACTTTGGAAGTGTTGGTGCTGGTATAGCAACAGGTATTGTTACTATCATGATCTTAATTTTTGGTGAAATAACTCCAAAAACATTAGCAACTATTCATGCAGAAAAACTTTCTTTAACTTATTCAGGGATTATTTACTTCTTAACTCAACTACTAACGCCAGTTATCTATATCGTGAATCAAATTTCACTAACGATACTTCGTTTGTTGCGTGTTGATCCCAATACAAGAGTTTCTGCTATAACAGAGAACGAACTTCGTACTATAGTTGATGTAAGTCATGAAGAGGGTATAATTGAAAGTGAAGAACGTAGAATGATAACCAATGTTGTTGATTTTGGTGATTCACTTGCCAAAGACGTAATGGTACCTCGTATCGATATGGAATTTGCAGATATCGACCTTACTTATGATGAGCTTGTTACTGCTTTCTCAATCGAAAAATTCACTAGAATGCCTGTATATCAGGAAACTAGAGATAATATCGTTGGTATTGTTAACTTAAAAGACGTCTTTTTCTATCAAGGTAAAAAAGAAGACTTCTGTTTGAAGGATATCATGAGAGATCCTTACTTCACATATGAGTACAAGAAGACTTCTGAATTATTCGTTGAGATGAAAAGAGAATCGATTCCTATTGCTATTGTATTAGATGAATACGGTGCAACTGCTGGTCTTCTTACTTTAGAAGACTTGATTGAAGAGATTGTTGGTGATATCCGTGATGAATATGACTCTGATGAGGAAGATTCTATCCAATGCATTAATGAGAATGAATTTATTGCAGATGGTAATACCAAACTAGATGATATTAATGAAGTTATTGGACTTCATATTGAATCAAATGATTATGATTCCATCGCTGGTCATATAATTGGTTTATTAGATCATCTTCCTTCACAAGGTGAAACCGTTGAAGAAGATCATGTAATCTATACCGTTGATGCAGTTGATAAAAATCGTATCGATAAAGTACACATTGTTGTATTACCTACTACAGAATAAATCAGTGACTGTTTTTATATTTTAATAGCAATCACACATCAATAAAAAGACAATCTTCATGTTGTGTAGGTGGATTCATGGATATTATGTCCGTACTTTCACTTACGCAACATCTGAAAGATTGTCTTTTCTCTATTAAGCTATGTTATTGGGTTTACACTCTTTAAACTCGCAATTCTCTATTCTATGACCTCCCGACTTATCAATTGCACCGCCACTATACTCCGAGATGCATCGAACAAATCTACACTCTTTAATTTCTCCTCTAGAACCATACATGATAATACCGGCACCACTTTTTTGTCTACAATTAATAAATAGGCACTTCGCGATTACTCCCGCACATGAATAAATTGCTCCATCTTGACAGTAAGTGAAAATCGTATTTGTTATCTTTGGTTCCATGGCATCATATATGGCACGTCCATTCTTGATATTACGAAAAATTGCATGTATCACTATCATTCTACTCCCTGTAGCACGGAATCCAGCATTCGTTGCTCTCCCATCAATCTCAGAGTGGTCAATGACACAGCCCCTAGATCGGCTAATATCAAACATATCACGTTGTTTTAATCCATCTGCAAGTATTCTCGATCCCTTGATCTCTATGATACCTCTACTTTGAACTTGTTGTCTTAAGTAAACCACAACATGATTAAAACTAAGAATTCCTAGTTCACTCACTCGTATTGGCATATCAATTATTGATGCAATAGAAATACGGTAATCCTTATCAATTACTTTTTCATCATGCCCGTGAAGATACTGTATGATTTCTTCTCCTTGAGGATAGCATTCTATATACTGACAGTCCATAACATTTGACTTCACTTCGTTATTATAGAAGATGGCACCGCCATGTTCTAGAGCGTAGCAATGCTTAAAAGAACAGCATGTTATCATAATATCTGCTTCCGCGTAGATAGCCCCACCATTCTTAGCCTCGCACTTTTTGAAGGTAGAATGCGTTACGCTCCCATGTCCTTGTTGAATCTGTATTGCCGCTCCATTCTCAACCGTATAGCATTTGTGAAAACTACAGTTATTAATCTCTATTTGATTACCCCAGAACTTTATTGCACTATTCTTAGTTGTGTGATATATTTTTGAATCCACAATTGTAAGGTTTCCATTTTTTTGATTAATTGCACTTCCAATATAACGACAATCCATAATGGAATTTGTTATCTGCACTTCTGAGTAACTTTTTATCTCTATTAATGCATTACCTCTATCAGATTTATTAATTATGGTTGTATCTCTTATTACCAAAGTCCCACCATCTACTATTATAGACCCATGAAGATTGATCACTGCATGATCTAATACCAACGTACCATCTTTAGGGACAATGAGTTTATCTTTTATTATACAAGCATCAACAATTCTAGTTTCTTTACCTGGTAAGACCGATTTATTCTCAATTTCCGTTATATACTCCATATCTGGCATATAATATTTCAACTCTGTCATAGTTAGTGGTAAATCAATCTTTCTCATAGAAGAAAACAATCGAATGCATTGTTCCATATTACTCTCATAGGCAGCTTGAACGAATTGCCATAGTAACCGAAGTATATCCTTTGGTACCTGAAACAGAACACGGTAACGCTCAATAGACTCTATTTCTTCCTCTGAAAGTGGCTCTTTACGTAAACTTATATGAATCAAATCCATAAGGAAAAGATATTTCTTCAAGGAATCATTCATATACCACAATAAGCTATCCGTTAATCTGGAACCGTCCGTTGCTAGACGAATGGTTTTAGCAATCTGCTTAGGCTCAAGTCCTAACCCCTTCACCATTAATCGTTCTAATTCATAGTTGGTAAGCGTACTGTTTGACTTATTAAGTCCTGCATGAGCGAATACGCCTGCACAATATATGGTCTTTTGTTCTGAGTCTTCAATGAATAGTGGGTGTTTTGGTGATAGGAAGGACTTTTTCTTTCGATTGAATTTGGTTAATAAGTCTGTCTGAATCATGGTCGTTCCTCCTCACATGCATTGAATACAATACTATCCTCTGGTAAACAGTGGTCATATTCACAACGGTAGATTTTCTGTCCATATTTTTCATATTCAAAATAAATCGCTCCACCAAGGTATCTACCAACACAATTGGTAAATCTAGAATTCGTAATCCTTGAATCTGATAAGGAATCCGAATAGATTGCACCACCGTGTTCTTCCTCACAATGGTAGAAATCGCAATCATCGACCACTAGCCGTCCTGTTTCTTTAACCCTAACACCACCAGCTAAACAGTCTGCAAGCGTTGTTCCATTCATAATAAGTGAATCGCCTGTAAAACGAATCGCTGGTGCCAAATCTGTATTCAATATGGAAACATTATTAATAGTTAAACATCCTCTTTTTTGCCAAATTGCACCACATTTAAAATTACAATTTAATTCTACTGTACTTATATCTACCTTTGCCGTATTAGATATATGAAGCATAGTATCGCTGGTACAATCTTCCACAGTTAATTTAACAGTATCAATTAAAATTCTCCCTCCATCTACCATTATGCTACCATTAATTCTAACTTCACAGTTTTTAATTATTAATACTGCACCATTCGTTACTGCAACTTGACCGTGAATCCTAGATGGCTTATCTATTATGAAGATCTCCCCTGTATTCAATATCAGATTATCGTATATATCCTCAATAAGGATATCCTCACATATATATTTCAATAAATTGTAGCTAATGGTATACCCATCTTTAATAAATCGGTGATAGAGGCGTATTGCCTCCTCCGTATCTTTCTTACGAGCTGCTTCATTGTACTGCAAGAAAAATTCCCTTTCATCACCCGTGAATTTGAAGATAGCGAAGTAATTCTGGCAAACCTTTTTCCCATAGTCTTCCGACCATAACGAGAAATTACTAAGCTTTAATAAATCCGCCGTGAACGTGTACTGCTTCTCTTTTGTGTCAAGCACAGCAAACACATCATTGATTTTATAGTCAAAATTATTATTCATATCTTCAACTAACTTACCTGCATAAGAGGAGGGAAGTTTTATGTTAGTAAGAATCTTTTGATACTCCCCTAACAATTCTTTCATACTTTTAACCGTGCCATATGCCAAAACTCCAAGTCCAAAACAATAACTGTACTTGAATGTATTATCTTTATATGCAAAAGGGTGAATTCCTTCATCCTTATCTATTTCTCCATCTTTCTTTTTAAAATATTCAAAAATATCCATACTCATCGCATCCTTGCCTTAAGATTCAAGAATACCTTGGCATTCTTGGCTATGGCCTGCTATAATCTATGCTGACCCATCTATGATATACATCGGCTGAATTAACCTAATTATTTAGTAATTAGACGACAATGACTGAATCCTGTTCCACACAGAATTCAGTCACTTTCTTTTAATTATTTAAGTGTTATATTTTTTAATACAAACTTTACTGCATCATCAATGGAATCATCTTCATTTAAGGCACTTATATTAACTGTAATGACAATATAATAATCTCCTAATGGCATTACTGCATACCCATAAGAAGACGTGTAGCCTTCATATTCATAAGTCACTGTTTTATAATTATATCCATTGTAAGATTGTAGATCTGATAATTCTGCATCGTAATTTTCTATATAATACTCAAACTCATCATTAAATATATCTTCTTCACCATCACCCATTAAAACAAAGAAACTAGCATAATAATTTCCATCATTCATATCGGCAAATGCATATGAATCACTGTTTTCTATCGTAGCTGTTTTATCGCTACATAATAGTTGAATCTCATTATCCTCGTAATCTTTAAGTGTAATACTATCATTATTCGTACTATTATCATCTGTATCTAGCTCATTATCATAAGGATCTTCATAATCATCATTAAAGATATCGTCGAAATCATTATCATCATAGTAAAGGTCTGGAGATGATGTTGAACCATACAAATCCATGATTGATTCTATCCAATCTAGGAAAGTTCCATTTTCATTCATTTGCATATCAGTTATGAATTCATCAATGTCTTGTGTAGTCATATCAAAGACCTTTGTACAATCCGCATCATCTGGAATTGCTATAGTTCCATCAGAATTCACATTCACTTCCGCTGACATATCAAAAGTAATAATATCACCAATTATAAACTCGATCTTATCCAAATCAATTGAATATGATTTTCCTTTTTTAACATTAGATAAACTTCCCTCACACTTAAGAGTTACAATTGCCTCATCTTCCGTATCACGGATATCTCCATTAATAGATATGTTATCCCCATCAAGTTTAGAAGAAAGAGATGCTGTTTCCAATATTTCTCCATTTTCTTTTATTGAGATAGTTAAGTCTGATGCAGTATCAGTAATATTATTTTCAAATAACATTGTAACTGTATTAGAGGAGTCGTTTATTTCTACTGTTCCCAATATTTTATGTTTACTAAAATCAATATCAACATCAAGTGTACCTGTTTTCCCTTCTACTTGCATATCATAGGAACTTTGAAAAGCAACCATTTTGTTTTTATACACGTAAACGGTAAACACTATGTCATTTTGAAGTATTTCATCTAATGTATCAATATCACTAGTCCCACCAAATTCAACAATATCATTAAACAACGTCCTGATATCTTCACTTAAAATAGTTGCTTGATATTCTGTACATTTTAATGTCTTACCATTGATCTCTCTCTTAACTTTTCCTTTATCTTTTACAACCATGTTATTATATATAGCACGATAGTCTTTTTCTATTTTTCTTAGGTCAACATCACTTTTTGTTTCTTTATTAAAAATATCAATATCAGAATCATCTTTCATTTTTTCAAGTCCAAAATATTCTCTAAAATCTGATTCATTAAATTTCTTTGTAAAATTCTTTATATCAAATGTTAAAGTTTCGTCAAAGAATTCTGGAATTGATACTCCAAATATATCTTTTGTTGCAAAATATTTCGTATCAATAGCAGAGTCTGATAATTTCAGATAAAAACTTCCGCTTTGTCTTTGTTCTTTTGCATTTACCGTATTCTCAAACGATAATTCTGAACCACTAAGATAAGTATTTATATCATTCAAAATATCTGAATCAAAATCACCTGATATCTCATTTAATGTTAATTTAAAACTAGAATATAAATTCTTATTCTTCGAATTCTCTTTAATTGCCTCAAAGTTGATTTTCTTGTCAAAAATACCTACATAACTATCATAAGTTTCATTCATTGCCTTAATCATTTTGGCTTTGGGATCACTAAATAATTTGAACATAAAAACAGAAATAATAGCTATCAATGCAATTGCTAGGACAGAAATTACAGCAATGACTGTTTTCTTCTTTTTTTTGTTTTTATTTCCATTCTGTCCTGCTCCCCCTGTATTCGTAGCTTGAAAATCATTAGGTTGTTGGTTATTATAAGGTTGTTGATTGCCATAAAATTGTTGGTTATTAAAAGGTTGTTGATTGTTATAAGGCTGCTGATTGCTATAAGGCTGTTGATTGTTATAAGGCTGCTGATTGCTATAAGGCTGTTGATTGTTATAAGGTTGCTGATTATTATAAGGTTGTTGATTGTTAATCGGCTGTTGATTATTATAAGGTTTTTGATTGTTAATCGGCTGTTGATTATTATAAGGTTGTTGATTGTTAATCGGTTGCTGATTATTATACTCTAAAGACTGGTTGAAATCTTCAGTATTGGTGTTTATATCGGGTATAAACTCAGGAACTTGGTTGTTATTATTTTGAATATTTTGATTTATCTCTTCTGGAGAATATAAATCACCGTTAGGTTTTGGTATATCATTTAATATACTTCCTCCTTCTTCCGGATTTGTGTTACTTGTTTCATTTGGATCTAAATTCATACTATTCTTCCCCCTATAATATAATTTAAAATTGACTTACCATTTAAAGTAATAATAATATACTCGAATAAACAATATGTTTTACCTATAAATGGTATTCCAAAATTTTTGTCGTATTAAAGTATTTTACATCATTTTATCAATTTTGTATATATATTCCTTGGTTATTCATGCAACTGGTTAATTAAGGGTATTAAATAAAATTTAGTTTTCTATTATTAATTATTCTTGAATTAACATTCTACAAGACACTCTCTTAATCTTTCTTGATAATAACCATGAATAAGCGAATGTACAAGAACAAATCCATAGACATGGAATCAATATATTCTGCACAGTATACTTTGTATTAAAATGTGTAATTCCTATATTATAAAGCATATTATTCATTAAAACGTCATTGGTTAGGACATTTACAATCGTTCCAAGAATAGTCCCAATTAGAACAACCGTAACAAATCGAAAGCTAAATTGGAATCGTAAACTTCCTGTGGTAAATCCGACTGATTTGTATATTCCCAAATCTACTTTCTCTCGTAAGAACGCTTTCTTGCATATCATTCCAATTACTATTGCGATAAAGAATAAGCTTATTAGATAGATTACCATTGTAACTCCCAGGATAACCATACGAATGGTTTCATTTGTAGAATCATTTTCTTTCTGATTATTAGAAACTCGTATATCGTTTTCATATTCTCTTAACTTAGTCTCTAATGTAGTAACAATGCCCTCCACTTTTGAGTCATCAGCTACACAAAAACTTACATCCATAATTTTGAACTCTGGATTCATTTTATGGACACCTTCTAACAATATTGTGAAATTTCGTCCTAAATCATTCATGTTCTTACAGGTGCCAACGATCAAAAATTCCTTTTGTACACCACTATTATCAATTATTACCGTATCACCAATATCCTTACCTAATTCATCTTTCATAACTTCGGTAATTGCTATTTCATTATTATATTCCGGATTTTTCCCTTCTAGGGCTGGCTGCAACACACCATCGGTATGGTCAAGCACTCTGCCAAGAAATTGTGTTCCATCTACCATAAAATATGCATTATTCGTTGAGTACTCCTTCGTAATACTAGTTTCCTCTTCTATTGTTGTTCGTATATTCGCCAGCAATGGTCGCAACTCATCTGATGTAATTCGCACTGTTATATGTGATTCTAACGTACCAACCATAGAGTACAGATTTTCTTCTTTGGTTAATTGATTCATAGAAGTCGCCATAATTGTAAATGTTGTCAATAGAATAATGATAAACAATGTGCTTATATATTCCTTGGTATTAGAAACTAGAGCTTTAATGACTAGTTTCATACTAAGTGGAAAATGTTTCATCTTATCCACATAAAAATCCATTTTCCCTTTAAAATAAACAGGTTCATGGCCAAGAGAAAATGCCTGTACTGGCGATATCTTTGCAATTTTTTTTGTCTTAATAAATGTAAAAAGTGCTATGAATAAAAACAAAGCAATTACTGCTAACAGGCTTAAGCCTAATTCAAGTTTACCCTTCCAAATCAATCCTGTTAACGAAACAAACTCTTTTCCCAGTAGATTCGTTGCAAAAACACTTCCAAGCAATCCAAGCAGAGTTCCTACAATACCCGCTACTAAATATTGAAGAACTAGACTCAAACGAATTAAACCATTCGTAAAACCTTGTGATTTCAAGATTCCAAAACTAAGGTACTCCATCTCAATACTACTGCTGACATTATGACTAATTACAATTAACACTACGATTAATAGTAAAAATGCAAAGCAAGATATGATTGCACTAAGAATATTATCCATCATTAAGGTAAAGCTCTTAGCTTCAGATTTTGTCATAGAAGTAACACAGCCATTCTGTACTCCTGTTTGTTTATTAATCTTATCAAGTGGCTTACTTTCCTTGTAGTTAGCTTGATTCTTGATTTCGTCCTTAATAAATACGTGAATAGTCTCCATATTAACGCAAATTTCTTCCGTATCTTCTCTTAGGCGATTAAGATCTTCTTGATTAATTAGTACATTCTTATAACCAATCATCTCCGCTCCAATAAACGGCTCCTCGAAAAACCTCGTTATTGTAAAACTCTCTTCTCCATAACCAGTATCAACACTAATTGTATCACCTATTTTGCAACCTAATTTCTTCTCCATAGCCTTAGGGAGATAGATTTCTCCTTGTCTTGGGACCAAATTGCTTCCTTTATCATCAAAGAATTGATACATCTGTCTATCTGGTTCATAGGCAAAGAAAAACACCATACTCCGATATTCTCTTAGTTTCGTTGAAACTCTTCTACTACTAATACACGGTATTTGTATAACTTTCTCAACTTCATTCATAGAAGTAATCTCCTTTATCATGTCATTATCAACTTCATCTGAATTATATATATATACAATATCCCCTGTATTTGTCTTCGATATAGCATTATCATATTGACTATCTAAACATACAGTCACACTAATAATCGTGGCTAACATACATGTAATGATAGCTACTAAGATAGCGATTCCTACAAAGCTTTCTTTCTTTGACTTAATATTTGCTTTAATTAATTTCCAAATCGCCATTTTACCACCCCCTACTTGTTAGGAATGATACAATCATAGTCTCTTTGGACTTTTTGTTTTCCTCACTATAGGGAGGCATCTCCATCTCACCAACGATTTTACCATCTTCTAGATACAATAACCTAGTTGCTCGTATTGCTGCCTTCACATCATGGGTAACCATTAAGATACTTTGACCTTGTTGATTAAATCTTGATAATAAATCAAGTACTTCATTCCCCGCAGCTTTGTTAAGAGCCCCCGTTGGTTCATCTGCAAAGAGTAACGAAGGATTACTGATAAGAGCTCTTGCTATACAAGCTCTTTGTTGCTGGCCTCCCGATGTCTGAGAAGGTAATCTTCGTTTGAACTCTTCCACCCCAACCTGCTCTAATAATTCATCCGTCCTTTCATTCACTTCCTTATTCGTAAACTCTTTCACTAAATATCCTGGCACTGCAACATTCTCAAAAAGTGATAGGTTCGATACAAGGTGAATCTGTTGAAATACAAATCCAAAATCTTTTCGTCTTAGATATGACAATCCTTTTTCTTTCTTCTTTGTAATGTCTTCCTTCTTATACCACACTTCTCCTGAGGTCACTTTATCCATGCCGCTTAATGTATAGAGAAGAGTTGACTTACCAGAACCTGAACTACCCATTATAACAGTAAAATCTCCTACATAGATATCTAAATCTATATGATTTAATACATGGTTTTGCATACCATTGTTCGCGTAACTCTTACATAAATCTTTGGCTTGAATAATCGCTTCTTTCATCTCTTTTTATCTCCCACTCTCATATATACTATTCTATAGAATTCTTTAACTCATAATCTTCCATCACCTTTGGAAGGTTTTTCTCAGACATTAACTCTTTAGGGAAATCATTTACTACTAACGAATTCACCCAAGATACCCCTTCCTCTTCATTCTTTGGTTTATCTGATAGGGGTATTAGTCGAACACTATAAGTATCAATTGGTATATTGTGATCTTCTAGAACCTTTTCAATGGCTTTTGCAACTTCTGCAATCTTTGCATACGAAACTTCTTCTGTAAATACAATTGTATACGTTTCTAGTGGAAGAGGCGGACTAGAGATATCTAATTTCATATCCCTACGAAGCTTTAATAAATCTTGATTATTTTTACTAGTCTCAATAAATTGAATAGATATCTTATCAAATACATAATCAAGTTCTCCACGAATTAATTGGTTAACTCTTTCATCAATCTCCATGTTTAATCGATTCCATGTATTGAAGTTATTAGTAACCCTATGCTCATAATCATCATAATCAATATTTCCCAAACCATCTATATAGATGGTAAAACTGGTATCTTCACTTGTTTTTGATTGTACATTTACTCCATACGTCTTAAACTTAAAATTATAATATACCTCTTTAATCTCTAAATCCAATTCACTATACTTGTCTTCTATATAATCTACCGCTGCTCTTTGGGCTAAGAATTTGGATATCGGATTACCTGTGATACTATTTATTGCCGATACAATAAACAGCAAAATCAAACCTACACTTATAATTATAAAACTCTTCCTTAAACTCAACTTAAAGTCATTCCTCCTTCACTCATTTTATTACATAATCTATCCTAACAAAGAAGTTATTAAGAAGTCTTTAAGAAAGAAACAGAATGCATAATTTTTATTACTTGTAATTTGGTAGTTATAATAAAAAAGTTACATAACGTTCACATAAACTTCATTTTCATTCCATAATTACTACACATTTGAATGGTATTCTATATACATCAAATAAAACAACTACCTTTTTAATATAGATAAAATTTTCATAACCCTCCCCCTAATAAGGCTGTCGTAAATCGTACGACAGCCTTATTAATGTTATTGAACAGGAAAAGTTAACTTCACTCCTAAACCCTCTCTTTTGTTTTCTAATTGAATGGATCCATTCATCTCCTCAACAAGGTACTTAACTATATAGAGTCCTAAGCCTGCTCCTTGTTTATCAAATGCATTCTGCCCACGATAAAATTTATCAAAGATGAACGGCATGTCCCCGTCCGGAATGCCTGGTCCTTGATCTTGTATGTATATTTGTAGACTATGGTTTTGTTCTAAGCTTACTGATACCTCAATTGTACCGTCACCAGCATATTTGCACGCGTTAGTAACAAGATTCTCTAATATTTGTTCTAAACGACGTCGATCCACTTCAATCATCACATTAGGTAATTTTGAACACAATCGTATTCTAGAATTATCCCCCGCAATTGCTGTAAGCATCTCAGGGAGCTCTTCATCAATTTTGCAAGAATTCATCTGAATCTCTAATCTCTGCAAATCTGATATTGAATGCAAGAATAAATCGTTGGTTAGCTTTGTTACCTCATCACATTTGCGTATAATTGTTGAATAATAACGTTGCCTACGTTCTTGATTAGTATCCATATTGGCTTGCAATGCTTCTGAATAGGCGCGTATTGAGGCTATTGGGGTCTTAATATCATGAGAAATCGTAGCAATAACCGTCTTATTATTCTCAATTGCTAACTCCTGAGCCTTCCTTGATGCCTTTACTTCGCACCGCATACTATCGAATGCCCAAGTAAATGCCCCAAAAAGATTTTTACGTTCATATTGCACTGGAGTATCAAAATCACCTCTAGAAACAGATGTCGCGAAATCCGTTAGTCGATCAAATGGCTTAATTACCACATGATAGATGTATCCAAACAAAAGTAATACATTACTAATGAAGATAATATATAATAACGTCCCTAGATAGAACAATTGCTTTTTATGTTGTTCCAAACCACTCTTTGATTTTTGTCCACGCATACTATCTTGTAAATCATGAATAGTTTCTTGTATTTTGATATAATCTGTTTCCGCAATCTCCTTGTTTTCTCCCATTATCGACTTTTCAAGTAATTTCTCTACTTCATTAAGCTTAACAATCCATTCCCTCTGCGACGATTCTTCCTTAATTACGAGTACTTGATAAAGGCATATCCCCGTTATACACGTAATAATTGCAATACATATCACAATAATCTGAATTAACCTCTTTTTCATTCTCCCACCTCAAATCGATAACCAACACCCCATACGGTCTGTATAAATTTCGGTTTTGAAGGATTCTTTTCTAATTTTTCACGCAACCATCTTATATGTACTGCTACCGTACTAACCTCCACCATATTGAATATACCCCACACATCCGCAAGTATTGTCTCTTTCTTTAATATTATATTCTTATGATCGATTAGATATCTTAATAAATCATACTCCTTTAATGCTAAGGGCACTACAATTCCACCACGTGTTACTGTCCTATTTGCTTCATCTACGATCACTTCACCGAATGTTATCTTCTTTGCTCCCGTATCAAAACCATAGGTACGACGCATTGTCGCATTGATCCTTGATAATAGCTCTTGCAAAGAGTATGGCTTGGGTAAGTAATCATCGCCTCCAATATCAAGACCTTTGATTCGATCTGTTTCACTTGTTCTTGCACTTATGAATATAATTGGGACTGTAGAATGTACCCTAAGTTCCTTACAGAATTCAAATCCTACTCCATCTGGAAGATTGATATCGAGTATAATCAATTTAACTTGGTTCTGATCTAACGCATCATAGGATTCTTCAATTGAACGGGTATGTATCACCTTATAACCATGGTCTTCTAATAAATCACAAGTAATCATGGCTAAGTCACAATCATCATCGACGATTAATATATCAATATTCTTCATAATACCAAACATACTCCTCTCTTTAGTCTGGATACTGTGTGTTGCACATATATTCAGTTTTAATTAATCGGTTAGAGGCCTAAAGTTACCCCTTTATTTAATTTTTTATATTTAGTATATCAGATTATATTATGATTGGATATATCTGTTAACCACATTGCAAAAAAGTAGATCGATTGATAACCACATGTTGCAAATTATTCAATCGATCTACATATATACTAATTATTCTTTTTTCCGTTATTCTTGTTGTTATTTTCTTAGTTTTTATTTTCTTAGTTTTTTATAATCTTAGTTCTTCTTTTCTTAGTTCTTCTTTTCTTAGTTTTTCTTTTCTTAGTTTTTCTTTTAGTTTCCTACCTTTCTAACTCTTGCACCTCCTAATGCTATTCTATTGTAATATCCTAGTGTAGAATTCCCATATGGATATCCTTGAAACAATACTAACATACTGATATCGTCAACGGTTCGATACCATTCTTCCATATCAATATTCGGTAACGAGAATTGATACTTAATTCCATAATGCTTTGCAATTCTATTATGTTTCTCTATGTACGAATTCATTGTTTCCGTTAAGCAGTTGATAATTACCAACCGTCTCTCCTTATCAAATTCCTCCCGCGTGCCAGGGAGTATTTCTGGAAACAATGCGATTAAGTCCCCATAATACCCTTCTATATTCTCCTTAGTCTGTAGGTTAATTACCCTTATGTAATCCGTAAGTGTATATTGAATCAGATAGGAATCTGTACGACGTTCAAAGGGTATTCGTTCACTTATGTCAATACTTGTGTTCCATTCTCCTACAAGCCAATATTTTGATTGCTCCTGCGCATGCCCCTCCACAACGTTATATTTTCCACCATTATCCTCTCCAGTAGACACTTCTCCTCCTTCAACATCTTGATATGCCATATACAGACCATCTTGAACAATATATGCAATAACCGGAACATAGTTTAACAGTGATCTACCACTTTGTGACTCTGCATTAAGTCCTAGATTCCAAGCTAAGTAACGTAAGAAAGAATCGGTTACAGAAGCAAAATCAATTGAGGTAGACGATAAGGAATCTTGATCAACAATCTGCATAAGAGCATCTTCTACAGCATTATCAATAGCATTATTATATTGACTCTGGAGTTTCGTTATAGCCACTACGGTATCAACCTTTTGATTAAGTATTAAGAAAACAGATACCATAATAAAAACAAATATAATACTAAGATTAATATGCTTCATCTCGTATAAGTCCTCCATACACCGTAACATAATTCCCATCTGCGTAATCTACGCCTAATAGTAGTTCCTGCATTTGTTTTCCTAGTGTTTTGTTCTTAAGTTTAACTTTAATGGTAAGATAGTCATCTTGATTCATCTTATAGATATAACCCTTCTCCTCATTATAGAGTTCTTCTTGAATATCTGGTGTGTAATAACACATATATCGTCTATACGTATCTTCTTCCTCTCCTATATAACCGGATATAGCCTCGTAACCGTTACCAACTTCTTCTCCATCCTCCTTATAATACAAAGCATGGTAATGAGTCAATTCAACCTCATACAGATTATTCCCTAATTCAATACTTTGCATATATTCTTCATACATCTGCTTTGTTATATAACCAAGATTTCTAACAGAATCTATGAAATAACTTGTCTCTGTTGTTACATACTGCTGCATCAGTATATCTTGTTTCTGGGCTACGTATTGAATCGGGCACAGAAACAGCAGAACGACAGCGATTAATATAGCTACAATCTTTCCAAATGCATTCATTCAATACACCTCATCGATATGGGTAGATTGCATGTTGTTCATAGGTATATCTCGATATTAAATCTATTTCCTGGTTCACCGCATGTGTGGCGTAAACAAGAAGAGATACAGCGATACAAAAGCATGCAACTGCTGCCATACTAACTAATAACTCCTTTGCATTATCCATCTTAATTAACCTGCGAAAATATGATTCCAATAATCGTATAGTTCACATCTCGTATAATACTACCTAGAAATTGCCCATTGGGATTGATATAGACGTTACTTTGAGAATTCTGGGCCGACTTAACAGATGCACTGCTTGTTCCGATGATTTCAGTCTGCTTGTCATCAAGAACATTATCGTAATATGTAGAACATTTCTTAGTATTTACTTGAATGGCAATATCCCCATTCTTAAACTTATTAATTACGTTGACTACTTCACTTCCTGATACACTCAAGCCATCATACATAACCTTATCACTTTCGTTAAATTCTGCGTTTAACTTTGAGATTTGACCTGCACCACTTGCTGCTGTATCTCTTGCTTCTCTAGATATATAGAATCCTAATGATATTACGATACAAGTAATTATTGTACCTGCTGCTAAGATTAATCCCTTTAAACTATTATCCATGTTACTCCTCCTTGTTACTATGTTGTTTAATTGTTTGCAAAATTCTTTGCAATTTCACTAAGTCAATCCCTGTAACTGACTGACATAAGTCATAAACTGCGATATACTTTCCAGAATAAATGGTACTATTAGATATCCACCAATTAACAAAACCATAGGGAAAAATGCAATAAATTTTCCTATAGCGCCTTGGTTATCCGTTCGTATCTCATTATCCTGCTTCCTCTTTTCGATATTATAAGTATAATCACCTGGTACTTCTTCAAAAGCAGGATATATTCCTATTCGATCGCTAACTTCCAGATTCTTAACAAGATGCCTAAAAGATTCGTTATCACAGGATTGATACATGATATCTAACGCCTTCTCATTGTCCTGCAAAAAACAATCGATACACTCAAGTATAGCTGGCAGGAATATTTCACTGCCATAAGCTAACCACTCTAATAAAGTTTCTACCGTCATTCTTCTTATAGGTGTCAACATGATAAGCACCGCTTGTAGACGCATTAACTCATCCTCTGCATCTCGATTGCCACATGCTACTTTAATAATTAATTGTATGTTTGGAACATAATACGAGAAAATCGTAATTAGAATAATACATAAGATAATTAGAAGATAATTCGTATCTCTTGCTGCCACAGCTATTTCTTGCTGCGTATATAGCAAAGATGATGTAATAGATGCTATACTATTTTCTCGAATAATCATTGATATCATAACAATACAAGTGATTATGCAAGAAGAAACTGCTAAACATATCTTCACAAATAAAAATTGGTAAACCGTATAACTCGATGAAATCCTTACAAGATTACAATATACTTTCTGCCACTTGTCTTCTCTTTTGTGAATATGTTCTATTAAGAATTGCTTTATTGTATGTATATTGCAAAGCTTATCTAGATAAATATGCGGTCTTTTTACCAACTCTTTAGGTTCTATTAGATATTGAATCAACCGAAAAATTATTATAGTAACTATACATAGTATACATTTGACAAGTAATCCATATCCTCCATCATAATACCTTATTAATTCAGGAAGATTGCCTATACTCCACCTTCGTATACAGTCTATAAAAAGTATAGGGAATACCGTAACGAACAATAAACCACTGAATACATGATTTAAACGCTTTCTACGTAATACTTCATTATGTATCTCCTCTTTAAGATGATTCATGTTGCTGAGAAAAGCTGATTTCCCCATTGTATAAGAGTCACCATACGTAATACATGTTTTACATAATATATAGAATGTCAGTATATAGGGGAATGCTATTCCTTCTTTGTATTCTTGTAATTCCTCACTATCTTCTAGATCCAAAGCCATGAATAAACTTTGCATGTGACTTGCTATCTCTTCTTGTGATTCCCATATGGATTCTTGCAGAGCTTCTTCAACCATTCCCGTATTCTGATATATATTCCTCATATTAACTAAGAACTGTTCAAACTGTAATAACAAACTCATATATTTCTTTCTGGTATAATGAAAACGATAATAAAGACTCACTAAATAGACTCCCATTATAATCATCAATAGGCTCTCAAAGGATAGCTCCCAAGCAAAGAAAGCGATACATAAGAACGCAATACATAAAGACAGTTCTGTATATAGATACCTTCTGGTCAAACAAGTGATTCGTTCTTCTTCACCTGGTATGATCCATTCTTGAATTAATCTTCTTGTTTTTAAGAACCTTAACATCATAGGTATACATCCCCCCATTCCTGTTGATTCTTAATGAATTCCTCTTCTTCTGAGGAAGTAAGATGTTTCATAATATGATCCGTTATCTCTTCACTTATAGGATTCTTGAGTACATACTTCCCATTCTCATAAACAACGATATCTTGAATTATGAACTGCGCTTCAACCACTCCCTCCTCTTTCGAAGGACGATAACAAGTTTGTATAACACTCTGTCTCACAGGGATAATTTGTGAGATTCTTTCTATGTATCTATGGCCATCCGCATGCTTGCACATGTGTACATCAAACTGAATGGCATCAACAACTTGCCTGGTTGCCGCAACTTCATTATGAAATCCGCCCTCAGTAAGTAGCGCATTTCTCATTGAATAAACCAAGTCCTTTGTGGTCTTTGCATGATGTGTAAACAACGTGAATAAAGATGCAACCTGTGACATTGAAATCATCCAACTAGCGACACTTGCAGTGGCCACTTCTCCAAGAATATTAACACTGCCATCCGTTTTCTTTGCAAAGTCTAGACCCTCAATACCGCTGACATAATCCGTTTCTTTAAAGGATACAATGTTTCTACGCGGGTATATCTTTCTTAGATGTAATTCAAAGGATAATTCCTGCACTCTCAGATTATACGTAGGACGAATGTAACGAATCAACGACATCAATAATGTTGTTTTACCAGAACCTTGTTCCCCTGTTATCGCAATGACTTGACAACCTCTAATCAGCCATTTCAATAATTGAATCGGAATCATACAATTGTTACCAGTAATCAAGCTATGAATATCTCTTTGTAACTCATGGTGGAACTTACGAATGAACAGAACCCAGCCTTCGCAAAACGGCGGTCTAGCAACTGCGACACGAGAACCGTCCATCATCTCATTCACTATGTACCCACGTACCTCTGATAATTGACCTGGATTATTATATCGATAGATATTCTTGCATACACGTATCAGCTCTTTCTCACTTTCAAATCCTAAGAACGATAGATGTATGGATTTTCCCTTATAGAACAACCAGATACTTTCATAGGAGGCAGGTAATACACGCATTTCTCCAAACCTTTCCACTTCCATACCATTCGTAATTCCTGATACCCCTGCTGACACACCGTCTATGGTCATGTCACGTATCTCATCAATTACACCATTTCCTCGATACCATGAATACAACCTCTGGCTAAGAATCTGCAGTTTATCATATAGATCTAACGACACGTGATTGCGACGATAGATCGCATGTATTTGTTCCTCTGAGATTTCATAATAGACTTCTCCATCTTCATTGACCTTAGGTTGATCTAACAGGTTATCTTCTATCATAAAAATCAGAGCTCGATTCTCATGCTTTTGAATATACTGATATAACAAGATATCAAATTTGTCTCTAGCTGAGAGATTTCCACTTTCAAAGGCCATGAAATGTTCGAGATCTCCTTCCGTGAATTGAAACTTGCTTATTAGTATATCTACGATATATTCCTTGATATATAACTTGGCTTGCCAATCACCGAACGTACATGTTTTCAATGCACTTCTCAATTCTCTCCTTCTTTGTATCTGTCTTTGCTGTTCTACCAAACTAGCATTACTATCAAAGATATGCGTACGTAAGATATCTCGAAAAGTATTCTCAACTTCTGCTCGTAAACTATCCATGTTAACAATTTGTTTTGTCTCTACTTTCGTATTCTGTCTTTTTCCTATATGTAACAGTCTTCACACCTACCTTTACTAATAGATTGCATCGGTAATACCGCTTCTGTTTTTATAGGAAGCACAGATACTTGTTCGTTTCTATCTTGTCTGGCTTCCTCAATCGCTTCATTTAACATCTCTGCTGCTTGTTTAACTGCATGTAGGAAGGAATAATTAGAATCTCCCTTAGTGCATTCTACATTGGCTGATATAAAATCAAGTAATCTCCCCTCGGCCATAGCCTCCCTACATAGTGTATTATAAGGTATGGTGGCAATATCCATAATAGGGATCTTGTACCTTCTACTTATATTTTTAACATTAAACTTGGAATTTGGTTGATAATTACCTATAAGATATCGAATCTTCGATATAGATATGTCTGTACACGTTAATATTCCCTTAGAGGAATTAACATGTTGCATAAGATTTAATATAACAAGATCTGCCTGCTCTAGAATAAAACGCGTACTTTCCTTGGTGATATCCTGCAAATCCATAAACACAAGATCATCACTCTCTTTGCATAACTTTACCAACTTTGGCAATATACTAGCAATCTCTTTTTCAAAAAGTGAACTTTCCATCTGACGATTAGGAAGATAATACAAGGTACCCGGATACAGTTCTTTGGCTAATTCCTTTACTTGCCATGATAGATCAAGATTTTCTTTTTGCTGCAACCTACAAAACAACTCTTTCGAACCGCTAATATGATAGGATGCAAAGCTTTTACTAAGAAACGATAGTTTCGTTCTTGGAGTAACATTGTCCTCAATCATATTCCAATTCGTATGGTTTTCCCATAATAAAATCTTTTGCTTCGTTCTAATCGCTAGATAAGTAGCTAAGCAACAAAGATTACTTGTGGTTCCTGCATTCCCTCTAACATTACTATAGAAAGCAATTAGCATTCCACCACCCCTTTCTTTAATTGTTTTATCGCATCATTAATCTCCTTGTTTGTAAATGTCTGTAGTTCTCTTAATATACAAGATAAGGTTCCAATCATATCGTCTGACATTCTTATGAAATTCTTCACTTCTTCGAGCTCTAGACATTGCTTGTAATAAAAATCATAGCTATCAAGCCAAATCTCACTTACCGTACAAAGCTCCTTGCAATCAGGATAATTACGCATGAAATAATTACTATCTAACCTCTTACTGCAAACATCTCTTACAATTAAATTGCAATTCCTATTATAGCTAAGAATTGCCTGAGCTATCTCCTCCATCACCTTCTTATATAGATTCGTTATTCCAACTATATAATCAAACATAATAAAGGTGTCATTATATAAAGCTACCTCACGAACTTCTAATTCATATAACACATAGGAATATTCGCCTAATATCTCTTCATGAACTTGAAGCCATTCTTTACTACAGGTTAACCAATCTAGCCCCATATAATAGCTCGGTTGATATTCTTTCTCCTCTCTCTCCTGATATGTAACGATCAATACCTCTTGCCCACATATACGCAATAATCTACCTATATAATATACGATATCTCGGCTAGGCACTCCAATAAAAGCTATTGACTTAGCCATTCCTCCTCCTTTTGATATCCGATACGACGATACGTAACTACCTATCTTACAGATATCTGAATATACTTCTTACTTCATTATAGTTTTGTGACGGGATTACATCTTGATAAACGTTGAAATAAATGAATGATAACGATAAACCAGATAATTTAAGACTTGTTTCAGATAGAAATGATTATATCCCAGATTTTCTCATTTGTAAACCTTTTTTTTACATTTTAAGTGTAAAAAGCTGAAATTAGTTTATCATAACTAATTTCAGCTTCTAAATTTATTTTATACTATTTTTATCTTATTTATTTTTGAGCATCATCAGCGATTTGTGCTGCTTCCGAAATCTTTGTATTAGAAGTTGTCATGTATTCATCACCTTCTCCAATTGCAGTCTCAAAAGCATTAAATGCTTCTTGATCTGTAATTGTCTCTTCCGTACAACCTTCGATTGCTTTACGGTAAACGGCAATACCATCGATTGCTGCTTCTGCGCCTTCTTTGAAAACTACTTGTGCCTCTTTATAGATTTTAGGAGCTTTTAAATCTCTTAATGTAGTAAATTCCGCTTCCATAGTATCAAGATCTTCAAGAGTTGCGGTTCTTGCATCTTCGTTTGTTACATCGCTAAGAAACGTTTGTAAATCAGTGATTAATGTTGAGTTTGCAGTTGATGCATTGTTAACAGCTGCCATAACGTCATCGTAATATTTTTTTTCTGCTTTTTTGTCAGAGCATCCTGTTAATGCAAATGCCAAACATAACGTTAGAACCGCCATTAGAATTTTGTTGAATTTTTTCATTATTCCTCCCTTGTTGTATCATAAGATCCCTTATAACACCCGCCACCTATTATGCTAAAGATATGAATGTGGCTATTCTTATATTTTATATCTTGCATTCTAATCCATAGACTACAAATACAATCCTAGCAGAATAATCTTATAATTTCAACTATTAATTGTAAAATCAGGTCTTTTTTCCCTAGTTCTTACACTAGATTTACCAACGTAAATACAGTAGTTAAATATTACAACTTATTATTACATATTAATTATATGATCAACAATTCCCATAGTAGATTTTCTATGAGATACAAGGATAATGGTCTTATTCTCTTTTTCCTTCTCTAAACTCTTTAGAATAATTCCTTCATTCAAACTATCGATGTTACTAGTTGGTTCATCTAAGAAAATGATGCTACTCTTATGAAGAAATGCTCTTGCTAGTCCAATTCGTTGTCTTTCACCACCAGATAAGGATTCTCCTAACTCACTTACTGTCGTATCATAGCCACTTGGAAGTGAAAGTATGAAATCATGAATCGATGCCTTTTTAGCAGCTTCGATTACTTCTTCTCTTGTTGCATCTTCCCTTGCAATCTTAATATTATTCTCAATGGTATCATGGAAAAGATAAGTTTCTTGTGTTACGTAAGCAATATTCTTTCTCAATGATGAAGTCATAATCGTATTCACAGCATTCTTACCATAAGATATTGTTCCTTGATTTGTTTCATAGAAACGCATCAGTAATTTTAAGAAGGTTGACTTACCACATCCACTCTTACCTAAGATTCCATGAATCTTATTTTCTTTGAATGTTTCATTGAAGTTATTTAAAACTACCTTGTTCTCATAACCGAATGTTACTCCATCGCAAGTAATATCTCCACTGCATTCCTCTTCACCTGTAACATTATCATGGACAATTGGTTCTTCATTTAATAAATTAAGCACACGATTTCCGCAAGCTAGGGTATGGTTTAAGTTATTGGATAAGGCAGATAAAGCTGCTGTTGGACCAAATGAACTAATCATGGCTACCGTTGTTATTAATGACATTCCCCCTTCAATCTCACCTTGACTCGCAAGATATCCTGAAACTCCAAGCATAGTAATTCCTGCAAACAGGATAATCCAATCTGTAGTAATCTTTTGTATACTTTCTTCTTTCTTTAATTCCTTCGCTATCTTTTCTAGACTTTCCGTCTTATTAGCCAAATAACTTTGTCGTTTCTTTTGTTGTCCATATTGAATGATTTCTTCTAATCCGTAAAGATTGTCAAGAACAGAGGTATTCAATTCACCAAAGGAATCTCTATATTCTTGTCCTTTTTCTCTACCCCTTCTACTATTTAATACTGGTACTACAAAACCTATTAAGAGATAGAATACTAAGGCAACTACTCCTAATACTGGGTGTATTATACCAATAAAGACACACATAAATACAGACGTAATAATGGCTATCGCAATTGGTGATATCGTATGTGCATAGAATACCTCTAATAATTCAATATCACTTGTTATTATTGATATAAGATTACCCTTATCATTCCCATCTAACTTCGCAGGTGCTAGTCGACGTAATGATGCAAACACTTTGTGACGGATACTAGCAAGTAGCTTGAATGCAATATAATGATTACATGCTTGTTCTGCATAACGTAAAATTCCTCGTATTACAGCAAATATAATAATGACTGTAAAGATTGTTGTAAGCGTAAGCTTATTATAATGACCAGCCACTGATAACAATCCATATCCACCAAGAATCGTGATAAAGGAAGCTACAAGATTACCTATACATCCCATTAAAATTGCTAGTAACATAAATCCCATTAGAGGACGAATCATGCCAAGCAACTTTAACATTATTTGAAAGCCATTCTTTTTCTTTTGTTGCATTAGTTCGCTACCTCCTCTGTATATTTTTCTAACTCTTTTTGACTTGTATATAATTGATGATAATACTTTTGTTGTCTCATTAATTCTTCATGCGTTCCTGTCTCCATGATTTTACCATTCTTCATAACAAGAACTTGATCTGCTATTACTACATTTGCTAATCTATGAGAAATCAGGATTACTGTCTTTGTTTTAGCGAGTTTATGAATAACTTCCATGATTTTATTCTCACTTTCAACATCAATATTGGAAGTTGCTTCGTCGAATATATAGACTTCACTGTCATGCAAGATAGCTCTAGCTAATGCTATTCTTTGCTTTTGCCCACCAGATAAGTTCGCAGCTTTCTCTGTAATCTCCATGGATAAACCACCCTTTTCCATAATGGTCTCAAGTAGATCAACCTGCTCTAATGCATATAACATCTCATCTTTAGTAGCTTGTTCTCTGCCCATACGAAGATTATCTTCCACGGTTCCTTTGAATAAATAACTATCATGACGAATTCTTGTGATTTTTTTATGTATGAACTCTTCTGATAAATCATTTATATCACAATCTCCCATTAGTACATGTCCTTCATTTGGTCTGTTGTCATTCATTATTAACGATGCAATTGTACTCTTTCCACAACCAGAAGTTCCAACTAGTGCAGTAAATGAGTTCTTTGGAATCACAAATGAAATATTATTAATAACAGTCTGACCTTCCTCGTATCCAAAGGTTACTTTATTAAACTTAATATCTGCTTGCAAATCTTGTCTCTTACCATCCTGTTCATTGAAATCATTCTTATCTACGGGCATATCAAGCAAAGCAAATATCTTATTAGCCGCAGCATTTCCATTCATGGCAATATGGAAGAAGGAACCTAGTAAACGTAATGGTAAAAAGAAATCTGCTGCAATTAACATAATAAATAAGCACTGAGTAAATGTAATTTGTCCACTTCTATATTCAAGAATACTTAAGATAATACCTGTAGCAGTACCACCATAAGCAATTAAGTCCATGACACTGATCGAGTTTAATTGCATGATTAATACTCGCATGGTAATCTTACGAAACTTCTCTGCTTCTTCATCCATCTTCTTAGCATAGCGTTCATCTGCTTGATAGATCTTAAGAGTTGTTAAACCTTGTAGATTCTCTAAGAAGGTGTCACCAAGTCCCGTATAGATACCCCAATATTTATTCAACATCTTCTTAGCGAATTTCTGGACAGCAATAATGGAGACAGGTATTAATGGTACACAGAGTAGTAATACCAGTGCTACCTTAATACTCATAAAACTTACAATTACAAACAACGTGATTGGCGCTAATAAGCTGTAGAAAAATTGTGGAACATATCTACCAAAATAGATCTCTAGCTGTTCTACCCCTTCGGTGCTAATCTGTACGATTTCCGATGTAGCCATACTTTTACGATAACTTGTCCCCAAATCCATTAACTTTTGATTCATCACTTCACGTAATCTACTCTTCACCTTTGTAGAAGCTAAGTACGACATAATGCCATTAATCTTCGTCATACCTCCACGAATCAATATGACCGAAACAAACGTAAGGAAAAGTAATACCATTTGTTTTGTCGTAAATGTATCTTTCACAATTGCATTAATTGTATTAGCAATTACAAACATTAAAGTCACATTGGATAACAAAGAAATCCATTGTGTTAAAACCATTCCTGCAACTTGTTTTTGATTATCTTTAAATTCTTGCAATAATCGTTTATGAAACATGTCTTTTAATTCCTTTCTTCTTATGTTATAGCACATGCCTAATCAGTGCTACTCACAGTACAACGCTAGTTAAGAATCTGTGCTTGTCTTAATTCGAAATACAAAATAATAGAAATGGCCCAGTGCCACACCCACGATTACTACTCGCCCATACCAAACTGGACAAAATAAAAATCCAATAATAAACATAACACCAAGCATTATTAATGTAGTTATCTTAGACTTATACGTCATAGTCTTATTCTTAACCACCTGAACAATGTGCTTCTGGTAAAAAGCTGTGGCTATAAACCACTTATGAAATCGTTCTGATCCTTTTGCAAACAATACTGTCGCAAGCAATAAAAAAGGAGTTGCCGGCACAAAAGGTAATACTACACCAATAGCACCCAACCCCACACATACAAACGCCAAACCTACACATATACTATTCATTAACCGCTTCATTTTAACAAAAGCTCCTTTCCAAATATGATACTATATGCATCACTTCTTCCTCATTGTAATACTGACACTAGTAAATCCTTCGACGTTATCTAAAACTAATCACAGTTAGTTAGTATATACTAACAGTTGTTTGTTGTCAATCATTAATCTATAGGTTTTTGGCTATAATCAACCATATTGTCTTACTCTCTTAAGAAAAGAAAGAAAAAAGGGAATGTTACAGAATGACTAAAAAATCAATCTTGCAACATTCCCTTACATTTTGTTGTAGAAAATGAATCTCAATACGATAAAAAGTACCTTTTACGTATCTAAACTGAACGATTCCGACCTAGATGAGGCACCTATTTAAATCCATGAAAATATTCAATTAGAATAGTATATCTGACTTTTTACTAAGTAGTCTACCACCATTAATAATAGTAGTAACACCTACTCCAATACCAAACACAATAATGCATATACCTAATACTAAATTACTTGTGCCTACTGACTTCATAGTCTTATATATTCTTTCACTCATCTTCATTCCTCCAATCTATCAATAGAAGTTATTCCCTAACACCGTACTGCTCATAGTATGCATCAATTGCTTCTTTTAATGTATCATCAATGATAATTTTACCATTATACGGTTTATTATACAAGTGTTCTACAACTTCTTCCATGGTAACAATCGCTGTTGTTTTTAGACCATATGTCTCTTCTATCTCATGTAGTGCACTCTTCGTCCCTTGACCACGTTCCATTCTATCAACAGATACCACAAGACCAAGTACATCTACATCACCTTGTGCTTTAATAATCGGTAAAGTTTCTTGGATAGAAGTACCTGCTGTAGTTACGTCTTCAATAATAACAACTTTATTCTTGTCCACAATAGGACTTCCAAGTAGGATACCCGTATCTCCATGATCCTTTACTTCTTTACGATTTGAACAATATCCGATATCTACGCCATAATGTTCACTGATTGCCATAGTAGTAGCTACACTAAGAGGAATACCTTTATATGCAGGTCCAAAGAGAATATCAAAGTCAAATCCAAATTTACTTTCAATTGCTTTTGCATAATATTCACCTAATTTACGCAATTGTGCACCCTTACGGTAAAATCCAGTATTGACAAAGAAAGGAGTCTTTCTTCCACTTTTGGTAACGAAATCACCAAACTTTAATACTCCACAATCAACCATAAACTCAATAAACTCTTTCTTATATTGTTCCATTGTATATCCTCCTGTTATTAGATGCTTTTTTGTTCCAATACAATTCGTTGAATACTCTTAACTGATAGAAAATACTTCTCAGATAAATCGTTGGTAGTTAAACCATTCATATAATCTATATATATCTCTTGGTTTCTCGCCTTCGTCATTTCACGAAACCTAGTATTTTCACCCCATGATTTATAATTTTCCTTCTTGCGAGGGATGTATATGCATTGTCCATCTGTGTACTTTTGAACAAGTTCTAAAACTTCTTTTGGTAATACTAATTCTGCCTTTATATAGCTCACTTGTGCTCCTCCCAAATACTATATTATCTTGGAATTGAGCAAAGGCTATTTTATTCTATATTTTTTTGCAATAGCCTTTGCTATGCACACATAACTTCCGTAGTCATATACAACCCTCCTTCAAGGTCAATCACATAATCAACCTATTTTACACAACCAACTAGCGAATTAATATCTTCAATATTATTCTTCTTAAGATACTCTTCTAAACCTTGTACGATTTCCATTGTTGCCAATGGGTTCGCAAAATTGGCAGTACCTACTGATACAGCTGTCGCTCCTGCCATTATGAATTCCAAAGCATCTTCTACATTCATAATACCACCCATTCCTATAATTGGCAAGTTTACTGCATTAGCAACTTGATAGACCATACGAATGGCAATTGGCTTAATAGCAGGGCCTGATAATCCACCAGTTTTATTCGCAAGCACGAAGTTTCTTCTATTCACATCAATCTTCATACCTGTAATCGTATTAATTAATGATAATACATCTGCACCACCAGCTTCTGCTGCTTTTGCAGTTTCTGTAATATCCGTAACGTTAGGACTTAACTTCATGATAATTGGCTGTTTTGCTACTTTCTTTACTGCACGGGTGATATCTTCTACGCTTTTTGGGTTTTGACCAAAAGCAATACCGCCTTCTTTTACGTTAGGACAAGATATATTAATTTCCAACATATCAACCGCTTCACCCGCTAATCGTTCTACGACTTCAACATAATCGCTTGTTGATTTACCACATACATTTACTATAACTTTTGTATCGTATTTCTTAAGGAATGGTAGATCTCTATCAACGAACACGTCAATACCAGGATTTTGTAATCCTACTGCATTCAACATCCCGCCGTATGTTTCCGCAATTCTTGGAGTGGCATTACCCTCCCATGGTACATTTGCTACACCTTTCGTAACCACTGCACCCAAACGATTTAAATCAACGTAATCACTATATTCAATTCCAGATCCAAATGTACCAGAGGCAGTCATTACTGGATTATTAAGTTCAACACCAGCTATGTTCACTTTTAGATTCATTATAGTTCTACCTCCTGCGCATAGAATACTGGACCGTCTTTACATATTCTTGTATTATGAACATGGGTATGATGATCAACCTCTTTTGTCTTACATACACAAGCAAGACATGCCCCGATACCACATGCCATTCTTTCTTCTAGAGAAAGTTGTGCTTTGATTCCATGTTCTAATGCATATGCCTTAATGCCACGTAACATTGGAGTTGGTCCACAAGCAAAGATAATATCTGCATCGATTACATGTTCACGAATTGCATCGATAACATTTCCTTTTATACCTTTACTACCATCTTCTGTCGCAACATATACTTCTCCATATGGTTCAAATTCTTTGTCCATGAATGTAACATCTCGATACCCTAATACAATGCTTTTCTCTATATCAAGTTGTTTTGCTAACTCTAACATAGGAGGAATTCCAATTCCACCACCAATTAAGATTGCCTTTTTCCCTTCTAGGGTAAATCCATTGCCAAGTGGTCCCATTACCACCACTTCATCGCCTACTTTGTATGTAGCGATTTCCTTTGTTCCTTCACCAATTAAACGAAATACAAATCGTAATGTACCTTCGCTATGATTAATTTCACAGATACTAATTGGCCTTGGTAATAGGCGACTTCCATCTTTACAATAGAAAGAAACAAATTGTCCTGGTTTTGAAGCCATCGCAATTTCTTCATCTTTGAGCCACATACTGACAATATCATCTTGTAACTTAACTACACTCGTTATCACGGCCGTATTTCTGAAATTCTCTGCCACTACATTGTACCTCTCTTTTCTGAAATCTAAGTATATAGTATATAACTTTGCTTTTCTTTAATTCTAAACTATTCTAACAAATAAATTTTGGTATATCAACTATAATTTCTCCTATTTTTTTCCCATCAATTGCTATATTTAAAACTAAAGGAGAAGCCTTTAGATATTATCTATCTAATGACCTCTCCTTAACATACTACTTATTTAACCTCAACTGTCCAGTTGAAGGTATCTTCTATATCACCTAATTGAATACCAGTAATCGTATCATAGATTCTTTGGCTAAGTTCTCCAATTCCACCGTCACTAACTTGCATTACATGATCTTCAAAACGAAGATGGCCTACTGGTGAGATAACTGCTGCTGTACCAGTACCGAATACTTCTTCTAACGAACCGTTATTAGAAGCTTCATATAATTCATCTACAGAGATTTTTCTTTCTTCTACTGGAACGCCCCATGTTTTACATAATTCAATAACTGAATTTCTTGTAACACCTGGTAAGATACTACCATTTAACTTAGGAGTAACTACTGTACCATTGATCTTGAAGAAGATATTCATGGCACCAACTTCTTCGATGTATTTTCGTTCAACACCATCAAGCCATAATACTTGTGAATATCCATCATCATGTGCTTTCACTTGTGCAGCTAAAGAAGCAACATAGTTAGCTCCTGTCTTAGCTTCACCAACACCACCTTTAACAGCACGAACATATTCATCTTCAATCCAAATCTTAACTGGATTCAAACCTTCTGGATAATAAGCGCCAACTGGTGATAAGATAATAATAAACATATACGTATCCGATGGACGAACACCAAGGAATGGATCAGTCGCGATAACAAATGGTCTAATATATAATGACGTCCCTGGTTTTGTTGGAATCCATGCTTCATCAGTCTTAACAACCGCTTTAATTGCATCTAAGAAATCTTCTTCTGGAATCTCTGGAATACAGATTCTACGGTTTGTATTATTTGCTCTCTCAATATTCATATCCGGACGAAATAATAACGTTCTTCCATCTTCTGTCTTGTATGCCTTCAAACCTTCAAACATCTCTTGTCCATAATGGAATACCATAGCTGAAGGATCTAAGCTAAGTGGTGCATATGGTACGATTCTTGCATCGTGCCATCCTTTACCTGTTTCATAGTTCATAATAAACATATGATCTGTGAAGATTGTACCGAATTTTAAAGGATTGTCTTCCTTAGGCAATTCTTTTGGTGCAGTTGTTTTCTCATATCTGATATTTAACATAGTCATTCACCTTCCTAATTGTGATTTATCTGTCGTTATGCCAATTCTGTACATGTTATGCGAATACTTTAGTATATATTAGTCTTCTTAAAATCGAAATTCAATAGTTTCCCAACATCTTTACGCATATCAATTGTTCATGGCTTATATTCATCATAGTTATGCGTTTACTTATTTTTGTTTCTCGTACTTGATAAACCAGTACTCCAGGTCATAATACGTTTGCTCATCAGATTGTTCTGTAATTTTCCACTCTGGCATCTCATCTAGATTTGGAAAATACGTATCTGCTTCATACGCATAATCAATCTTCGTTATATGTGCAACATCACAATATGGAAGCATTTGATGATAGATCGAATCCCCACCAATTACAAAAACATCTTCAGTCTTATATTCCTTAACTAACTCTAAGGCTTCTTCTATACTACCTACAACTGTCGCTCCATCTACTTTATAATCTGCTTTTCTTGTTATGACAATATTCGTACGGTTTGGTAGTGGTTTGCATTGTGGAAAACTTTCTAGTGTTTTACGTCCCATAATAATCACTTTGCCCGTGGTTTCTTGGCGAAAAAATCGTTGATCTGCAGGGATTCTAACAAGTAAATCATTCTTATTCCCAATAGCCCAATTCTTATCTACTGCTACGATTAAATTCATCTTCTTGTTCCTTTCTTTGTTTGGCAATTCTCATGTTATCAGCGCTCCATTTTATTAGCAATTACACCGCTACCGGAATATTCTCAACCTTAGGTCCAGTTACATAATTATCAAGACGGAAGTCATCTACTGTAAATTGATAGAAGTCCTTAATCTCTGGGTTCATAAAGAAGGTTGGTGCATCATAAGTTGGTCTTGTTATTAATTCTTCGATAATAGGTATATGACGATCATAGATATGAGCATCGGCGATTACATGAACTAATTCTCCAACTTCCATATCACATACCTGCGCTAACATGTGAATAAGAACTGCATATTGGCATACATTCCAGTTGTTAGCTGCAAGTATATCTTGTGAACGTTGATTAAGTATGCCATTCAGATACATCTTACCATCTTTCTTCTTAGTTACATTGAAGGTCATGCTGTATGCACATGGATATAGATGCATCTCATGTAAATCCGCATGTACGTAGATATTCGTCATAATACGACGGCTATAAGGATTATTCTTGAGATCATAGATAACACGATCTACTTGATCCATCATTCCTTCCTTATATTGATGTTTTACTGACAACTGATATCCATACGCTTTTCCTATAGAACCTGTCTCATCCGCCCAACTATCCCATATCTTACTATTCAAATCATTAACATTGTTCGATTTCTTTTGCCAGATCCATAACATTTCGTCGATACAACTCTTAATGGCTGTTCTACGTAGTGTTATAGCAGGAAATTCTTTCGATAAATCATAACGGTTAACAACTCCGAATTTTTTAATAGTATAAGCGAAAGAACCATCTTCCCATTTTGGACGAACCTTCTCTCCTTCTGTGCTCACGCCATTTTCTAATATATCTTTACACATATCTATAAATAAATTGTCCGCTAAACTCATTTGCATCCTCCTTAATTACTCTAATTATAACTATTTGATATTACCTTCTGCTTAAAGTCCTCTAATTATTCTAAAGTATCTATCTACAAAATACAAGTACTAAAAAAACAGGCTTATGCAATTAAATCTACAAAAGCCTGTTCGTCTCTTATACTGTTAAGCAATTAGCTTCAGCAAAACGCTTAATGTTTGAAGCATTCACATATTTCTTAATTACTCCATCTTTGACTTCAACCAATGTTGGTGCTTGCATTATGCCAAGTTCAGATGTTATTTCCATGTTCTCCTCTGCGTCTACTACCTTAAAATCCACACCTTCAAGGTATGTTTTAGCCATAGCACAGTTCGGACAAGTCTTCGTTGTAAACAAGTATAATCCATCTTTAGTTGCACTACTATTCTCATCAAATTCTATTATCATACAACTTTTTGTAGTAACTTCCTCTTCTTCCTTATGAGCATCACAGTTTGTTACATGAAAGGAACTACCTGGCTTATAAAGTTTACGATTTATATATTCTTGTGATTTTCCTTCATTCCAGTTTTGCACTGGTCGATAGTAGCCTGTAATACGGCTATACACTTCCGCCTTTTCTCCACATTCCGGACAAGTAAAATGTTCTCCACTAAGGTATCCATGGTGCTTACAAATTGAGTATGTTGGAGACATTGTATAGTAAGGCAATTTATAATTGGTTGCGATGGTACGAACAAGTTTCGCAGCTGCTTCCCAGTCTGGAAGTTTCTCACCTAAGAATGCATGAAATACTGTTCCTGATGTATATAATGTCTGCAAACGATCTTGAATATCTAATGCTGAGAAGATATCATCTGTATAATCAACTGGTAGATGTGAACTGTTTGTATAGTAAGGAGTATCTCCCTCATTACCGGCAGTCTTAATATCTGGCCAACGTTTCCTATCATGTTTTGCAAGACGATACGAAGTTGATTCCGCTGGAGTTGCCTCTAAATTATACAAATCACCATATTCAACTTGGTACTCAGATAAACGTTCTCTCATATGGTTTAATACTTTAGCTGTGAAGTCTTGTGTTTCTTTACTTGTCATATCTTTTCCTAACCAACGAGCATTTAATCCAACTTCATTCATACCAAGAAGACCAATTGTAGAGAAATGATTCTCAAAAGATCCAAGGTATCTCTTTGTATATGGGTATAAGCCTTCCTCTAATAATTTAGAGATAACCTTTCTCTTAATCTTTAACGAACGTGCTGATAGATCCATCATTCGGTTCAAACGTTTGAAGAATTCATCTTCATTCTGAGCAAGATAGGCAATACGTGGCATATTAATTGTAACTACACCAACACTTCCTGTACTTTCTCCTGAACCGAAGAAACCACCAGTTTTTTTTCTTAATTCTCTAAGATCAAGACGTAAACGACAGCACATAGAACGAACATCACTTGGTTCCATATCACTATTGATATAGTTTGAGAAATATGGAGTACCATATTTTGCTGTCATCTCGAATAATAATTTATTATTTTCTGTTTCAGACCAGTCAAAATCACTTGTAATAGAATATGTAGGGATTGGGTATTGGAAACCACGACCATTGGCATCACCTTCAACCATGATCTCGATAAAGGCTTTATTAACCAAATCCATCTCTTTCTTACAATCTTTATATTTGAAATCCACCTCTTTACCACCCACAATACAAGGGAGCTCTGCTAAATCATTAGGAACTGTCCAATCAAGAGTGATGTTTGAGAATGGGGCTTGCGTTCCCCAACGGCTAGGTGTATTCACACCATAGATAAAAGATTGTATACATTGCTTTACTTCTCTATATGATAAGTTATCTATTTTAACGAAAGGAGCCAAATACGTATCAAAGGATGAAAACGCCTGCGCACCTGCCCATTCATTTTGCATTATTCCAAGGAAATTAACCATTTGATTACATAATGTAGATAAGTGGCTTGCAGGTGATGAAGTAATCTTACCAGGGATACCGCCTAGACCTTCTTTAATTAATTGTTTCAATGACCATCCAGCACAATATCCTGTCAACATAGATAGATCATGAATATGTATGTCTGCATTTTTATGTGCAGCTGCTATTTCTTCGTCGTACACTTCGGATAACCAATAGTTTGCAGTTATTGAACCTGAATTGTGAAGAATCAATCCACCAACAGAATAGGTAACTGTTGAATTCTCTTTTACTCTCCAGTCTTCTTCTTTCACATAACTATCAACAATTTCTTTGTAATCAAGAATTGTTGACTTCATGTTGCGGATTTTCTCACGACTTTTACGATATAGGATATATGCTTTTGCAACCTCCGTATATCCTGTTTGCTCCAATACATGTTCAACTGAATCTTGAATATCCTCCACATTAATTACGCCATCTTTTACTTTACTCTGAAAATCCGAAGTAACTCGTAGCGCTAAGAGATTAATGATATCTTCATTATAAAGCTTTTCTGTAGCATTAAAGGCTTTTGAAATCGCATCCGATATTTTTTTAATCGTAAATTCTGCAATTTCCCCATCTCTCTTAACAACATTAAACATAAAACCGTTCTCCCTTCGCAACTGATTTTTTCCATTCAACACCACTATATCTTGTGTATAATATAAAGCTCCCCAAGTAACATGCCTTATATTTGAAACAAAAAAACCGACAAGAAAATCTTTAATCTGTACATTTCGCTATTCCCTATATTAAAAATATATGTCATAGCTAAATGTAGCTTCCTTGATTTTCCTATCGATTAAATTGTAGCAGAATTAAACTTCTAAGTCAAGCAATATATCCACCATATATATACACATTTTCGCACGCAAACACCATATGTTGTGTTTTCAATGGTAACAAAAGACTATTTTTCTAGTTGCAAATATATCTCTTTTGGTACATATGCTTCTACATAAATACCCTCTGTTTGGTACTCTTCCTGTAGCAATTGCCCATATTTACGGATAGCTTGAATCTTACCAGCATCGGAATATGGAAAAACTTTTTCAATCAATATCTTGTGTTCCTTTAAAATTTCTTCGATTATATTTAATAGTTCATCCATTCCTTTACCAGTTTTAGCTGATATCTGAACAGTACGATCTGCCTTGAAATCCTTTAGAATTGGTTGCTCTTCTATTTTATCCATTTTATTAAAAGCTGTAATGATTGTTTTATCCCTAACGCCTAAATTTTCTAGCGTTTCATATACTACATGCATATGTTTATATGCTTCTGGATTGGAGCTATCCACCACATGTAAGATAATATCCGCATATTTTGCTTCCTCAAGGGTACTACGGAACGCATTAATCAAATGATGTGGTAATTTGCGTATAAATCCTACCGTATCTGTAAGAAGAATCTGTTGACCACTTTCAAGCTTAAGATTTCTAGTCGTTGGATCTAGTGTCGCAAACAGCTTATCTTCAGATAATACACCTGCACTTGTTAATGTGTTCAACAACGTAGACTTACCAGCGTTGGTATAACCTACAATTGCAATAACAGGAGCCGGATTCTTACTTCTTTGATGTCTTGTTGTTTCTCTTGTTCGTACTACATCGTCTAGTTCTCGATTCAATTGAGAGATGCGATCCCTAATCAAACGACGATCCATCTCTAACTTCTTCTCACCTGGACCTTTCGTACCTATTCCACCACCAAGTCTTGATAATGAACTTCTAAGACCAATCAAACGTGATGAACGATATTTTAATTGTGCTAACTCAACTTGAATCTTACCTTCACGTGTTGAGGCTCTCTGTGCAAATATATCAAGAATTGTAACCGTACGGTCCATTACTTTGATCTGAAGAGCTTCCTCTAAGTTCTTAAGTTGCGCAGGTGATAATTCATCATCGCATACAACACCTGTTGCATCTAAGTCCTGTGCTAGCAATCTTACTTCTTCAATCTTACCTTTACCGATATACGTACCCGGATGGACACTCTCACGATTCTGAATTACCTTCGCAATTGTCTCTGCTCCAGCTGTCTTTATTAATTCTTCTAACTCATCTAACGATTCTGCAGTATCATCACCATCACTGGTTGCAACACCTACAAGAATCATACGCTCTTCTTGTTCTTTTATTTCAAATGTTTCCGCCATGTTAATACCATGCCCTTTCTATAACCTACTTCGTGTTATCTATGAGGGCGTCTTCCTGTCTGGTTTTAAGGAATTCAATTTCCTTTGTCATGCCCTCATCTTCTGGATATTCTTTTCGATATTTCTTCGCTTTTTTATATGCTTGCTCGAAATCACCTTGATGCTCAAGGGCAATAATCTCATTATATTTCAGTGGTTGCATAATAGCGCTATCATTCAGTTTGATTCCCTCTTCGAACGCCTTCAGGGCCTGTTCATAGTTTTCCGACTGAAGATAAGCTTCGCCTAGTTGATTATAAACAACTGCAGATTTTAGATTTGGCGTATTCTGAATATACTGCTCATAATTAGATACTGCGGTCTCATACTCTTTTTCCGACATAGCAATTTCACCAAGGTAGAAATACGCACCAGTAAATCCATTCTCTATAGCGGTAGCTAATTCTCCTTTTGCTACATCGTTATTACCTTGATAGAAATGCAATATTGCCACATTATAATAGTCCTCTTTGGATTCTGTCTTAATCGCTAATGCATTCTTAAGAACTTCTTCTGCACCAGTACTATCACCTTGTTGTAATAGGATGGCATACTTTCCAAAGTAGTATTCATAATTATCTTTATCAAAAGAAATTGCCTTATCAAAGTCCGCAACAGAACCTTCAAGTTCACCCATCTGTCCTTTTAATACTGCACGCTTATAATAAGCATCGCTTTGTTTCGGCTTCTTCTCAATTATCTTTGTATATGTTGCAATTGCTCCTTCTTGATCCAAGGTTTTTGTCTGTGCATCACCTAGATAGAATAGAATATCCAAATCCAAATCAGTACGCTCCGAAATCTTTAGCGCTTTTTTGAATTCTTTTATAGCAGACGCATAATCCGCCGAATCATAATAAGCTATCCCTATACCACGATAAGCCATCTTATTATTCTCTCTAACAATCTTATTATCTTTATTAAGGATTGCTTTGTTAAACTGGATTAAGGCTTCCTCATAATTACCACACTGAATAAGTGTCATACCATAATCAATGTAATACTCCGCCTTATTCGGATTCTTCGTTACTGCCTCTTTCAGACTTTCACTTGCTTCTTCGTATTTCTGTGCTTTGTATTGTTTCATTCCTTCTTTATAATAATCACTAGCACTCTTATTGCCGCTACAACCAGTAACTGCAAGCATAAGTACCATTGATGCTAAAACCACTTTGCCCCGTCTTAATCGAACCATAATGACGCAATACCTCCGTATTTTAATTTTCCAAATTATAACTGCTTCAGGTCAAGTTCCTTGACCATGTTACGGTCTTACACTTCGTGTAACCCCTAGCTCTAGAACTCCGTTCTATCGCTAACTTGTCGGGTGAAATCAAACAGTTAGACTTGTTAACTTATGACTCCTTTAGGTCAAGTTACTTGACCATGTTGCGGTCTTACACTTCGTGTAACCCCTAGCTCTAGAACTCCGTTCTATCGCTAACTTGTCGGGTGAAATCAAACAGTTAGACTCGAGAAATTACTTTATAATTTCCCTCGTTAACTTATGACTCCTTTGGAGTTACGGTCTTACACTTCGTGTAACCCCTAGAATCGACTACGCCGATTCTCATAAGTTACATTATAATTTGTACCGAGTATAATTGCAAGCTATGGTTTACTGTAGCTGGTCTAAGGCTTCCACCAGCTCTTCCCATTCTCTTTCTTTCTCATCAATCTGGTTCGTTAATATTTCTAGCTTCTTATAATCCGCCCCGTTTTCCTCTTTTAGAATTTCATCTTTTAACTCTTCCATCTCCTCTTCACATATAGCTATCTTTTCTTCCAGCTTAGCAATCTGGCGTTTTCTCTTTGCTTCTTCTTTACCAGGATTCGATGAGTCCTTCGGATTGTCTATGCAGTTGCCAACGGTACCACCAACAGACGCTTGCGTTTTCAGTTTTCTACCTACTTCTTTTGCTTTATTATCTAAAGCTATCGCTTCTTTTTTCTGTCTTTCTATTACATACTCTTCATATCCACACGGATAATAAACAACTTGATTTTCTTCAAACACAAGCATCGCCGTTGCAACCTCTTTGATAAAGAATCGGTCATGAGATACGAATAATACAGTTCCTGTGTAGGCCCTTAGCATACTCTCTAACGCTTGCTTCCCTATCATATCCATATGATTCGTAGGTTCATCTAATATCAGGTAATTCGGTAGTTTCATGAATATCTTAAGAAGTGCAAGCCGTACCTTCTCACCTCCGGATAACTGGTTGATCTTCTTGAACACATCATCTCCGGAGAATAAGAAATGTCCTAATGCAGTTCGCACTTGTGTCTGCTTCAAATTAGGATAAGCATTCCAGAAATCATCAAGTACTGTTTCTTCACTAGAATACTGTGCCATTTGCTGTTCAAAATATCCCAACTCCACATCAATACCATACTCGTACGAACCTTTTAGTGCTGGTATTTGTCCAACTAACGTCTTTAATAGGGTTGATTTTCCTTTCCCATTTTCTCCAATAACTGCAATCTTTTCACCTTTTATAACCTCTAGATTAACGGTGCTAAGAATATGGTCATAGCCGATGCCTAGTTTCTTAATTCTCATTACCTCTTTATGAGATTCAATTCGTGGAGAAAACTGGGCATGGAACGCTTTCGTATCAAATCTGGTTGGTTTCTCTATTTTGTCCATATGCTCGATTGCCTTTAATTTGGACCTTGTCATAGCAACTTTCGTTGGTGTGTTCTTCCACTGTTCTACAAGTTTTTGTAATCTCGCAATTTCTTTTTGTTGTGCAATATAATCCTTCTCTTGTTTGTCTGTATCAAGTCGCTTTCTTTGAATGAATGCACTATAATTTCCTGGATACCGTTTCATGTGTGTATATTCAATCTCATACGTAACATCAATGATATGGTCAAGAAACATACGATCATGAGATACAATAACAACTGCTTTGTTGTAATTCTTAAGATATCCCTCTAACCACTCGATGGTTGGCATATCTAGATGGTTTGTTGGCTCATCTAGCAAAAGAATATCTGGCTTACTAAGCAGTAATTTGACGAATGCAATTCTCGTCTGTTGTCCACCCGATAATGCCATTACCTGTTTCTGCAAGTCTTCCAATGGAAATCCAAATCGTTGGAATATAGTTTCCATATCTTGCCTGAAGGTATATCCGCCTAAACTTTCATATAGACCAGATAGTTTCCCATACTCATTCAAGATTTTCTCAGAAGAATCCGTCGCCATTCTCTCTACAAGCTCATCCATTCGTCGCTTCATAAGTTGTATTGGTTCATACACCTTCATGATTTCTTCTTCAATTGATAAGGTATTGTCTGTGAAATCAATTTGTTTTAAGAAACCTATCTTCAAATCTCCCGCCATATAGATTCCACAATCTTCATCACTGTCTAGATTACTTAGTGATATATTTCCTGCAATAACATTCAGTAAAGTAGTTTTGCCACAGCCATTTCGGCCTACTATTGCAATCTTTTCATTATCTCTTATTTCAAAATTAATATTATCTAAGATGGTGGTTGCTGCAAACCGAACGATACCACCAATAATTTGATATTTCATCTGTATACCCATGCAAATCGCAATCCTTCTTGCGATACTGCTTTATAATTAAATGCAGTGCATGGCTCCTTTCTTAATCATTTATAACTTCACTATTTCATCTGCCAAATGTTCAACAAAAGCTTGATCGTGCTCCACCATAATAATTGTTGGTTTATATCTTTGGATTAGTTCCTCAATCTGAATGCGAGATAAGATATCTATAAAATTCAACGGTTCATCCCATACATAAAGATGTGCCTGTTCACATAAGCTTCTGGCAATTAAAACTTTCTTCTTCTGTCCTGCACTGAATTCCTCCATATTCTTATCAAGCTGTTCCCTAGTGAAATCTAATTTACGTAAAAATTGCTTAAATAAACTCTCATCAATTCCGCATTCTCTTGCATATTCTCTTAGATTTCCTTTTAAGAAGGAGGAATCTTGCGGTACATAGGAGATTATTACACCGCCAGGTACAATCATCGTTCCTGTCATTGTAATCTCTTCTCCCATGATTTTTTTTAGTATTGTAGATTTTCCACTACCATTTCTACCTTGTAAGGCAAGGCACATTCCTGTCTTCACTTGAAAATTCACACTTTCACAAACTATTTTTTCGTTATATGCAAGCGATAAATCTTTGGCCTCTACAACAACGCTTTGGTGATACTTAAGCGGCTTTAGAATAATCTCCTCTTTCTCTTCAATATTCTTAAGTAATCCCGCTTTTTCATCTATCTCTTTTTCTTGTCTGCGTTGTAGGTTTTTTCTCCTTTGCTGCATCCGTTTGGACTTTTCTCCAACAAATGCTCTTGTATCAATACATTTCTCATATTTCTCTGACTTTGCACCAATCTTCGTTGATTCTACTTCGTCTGCCCATCTCTTCGATTGGGTCGCTGCTTGCTTCAAACGATTGATATCCTTTTTAAGCCGTTCATTTTCCGCTAACTCATACGCATCTTGCCTTGATTTATTAGTAAACCAAGTAGAATAATTTCCTTGTACAACTTCAATATTGGTACGATTAATGGATAATACATGGTCGATACACCCATCCAAGAGATTTCGATCATGTGAGACAAGAATAAATCCTTTCTTTTTATTTAAATATTCTTTTACAATCTCCCTTGTTTCTAAGTCTAGGTGATTTGTTGGTTCGTCAATTAACAAAAAGTGATTTTCCTTTGAAAATAAAATTCCTAATAGTACTTTTGTCTGCTCCCCATAACTTAACGTCTCAAATGGTCTCTCCCATATATCATCACTAACATGTAGTAAGGTTAATTCTCTACAAACTTTCCAAAATTCATAATCAGGATTAATACGTTCTAATACCATTAAGGTCGATTCTGTTTGGTCCTTTACCTCATAGGGAAAATAATCGAACATAACGGAAGCGTCTATTGTCCCTGTATATTCATATTTACCCAGTAAAAGATTAAGGAATGTTGTCTTTCCTCTACCATTCCTTCCAATAAACCCTAGCTTCCAGTTCGTATCAATTTGAAACGATACCTGATCAAATATTTCATCGTAACTTCCTTCGTAATAAAAAGAAAGATTGTTTACTTGTATTAATGACATAATGACTCCAATCTGTACACGGTCTATCCCCGCGACATGCCATTAGCAAAGTGTTTTGATAGCTATAAGTTTCAATGTCTTATAACACAAAAAAGACGCGAGGCAAATACCTAGCGTCTTTTTATCAACATAAAAGCGTAAACTTATCTTATGTACGTCACACAATATTAGATAATCTTATTCCAATTATCTAATACAAGTATATAAAACATAAGATACTCGCATTATTTATCTAGTCGGATTTCACTCCAACCGGGATAGACAAAAGATACTATACTTGCTAAATGGCATTCAAAAAACATCGCATATACAAACTAACGTTGTTATGCTTCTGAATGTGTTGTTAAGTTTCCATTTAAATTAGCAAGTAATAATAATCATCTTCGTCCCTCCATACTATGTAAACAAATTCTTATTTATAGTTTACACTTAGCTTTCTTTTCATTTATATATGTATAATATCTTACGAATTCCCATCTGTCAATCATAATCTCCTTATTTTAGTAATATGTATCACTATACAAGCTTACATCTCATATAGTTTTAAAAACTGATAAACATGTCTCCTTATTATTTCTTGTGCTTCCTCTTCTTTACCATCTAACGAATCATATTGACATATCAATAGATAGATTGGGGCATAAAACTGTAATGCCATACTCTTTGCATCTAGTTTTTTCAACATGCCACGTTCCATTAATACATTGAATAATTCTTCTTGAAAGGTTAACGCATTTTCGAAATATATTTTCTTGAATGTATCGCCAATCACTTGATTTCGATATTGTTCCATCATTAATATTCTACGGAATTTGGACGTGTAAGGATCCTGAAGAAAATATAAGAATATCTTATATACAATCTCATAAAGTTTATCCGCTGTAATGTTCATATAAGAATCTACTACACTGGAAGCCTCTCCATGTGGGAGATGAAACAAGGACATTGCTTCATCATATCTAATCTCCATATACTTTACAATGGAATCAAAGATGTCTTGCTTACTCTTATAATGCTTATATATAGAACTGCCCTTTATGTTAACCGCAGCTGCAATATCACGCATCGATACTCCTTCATATCCACTCTGTGAGAATAATTCAAGTGCCATATAAAGTATCTTTTCTTTGGTCCCCATTTCTTCAAAAGATTTCATACTATTCGTGTCTCCTTTTCTGAATGCATAGTTTCGCAATTGGCTAGTACTTGGTATTCATGAAACCCTCTACTATTTCTCTTTGTTCAAACAGTACACAGCCACCAACGTGTTCTTTCATCAGAATATTGTCTGCACGCAGTTTTTGAAACAAAGGTGATTGTAGTGTCTCCAATAGTGTATTGTCTCTAACATTCGTGTCCGAATATGGAGAGAACGGACACGGTTCTGCTCCACCCATTGCATTAATATGAAAGAATCCTCTTCCAGCTGCTAAACAACCTCCTGAAGTCTTTTCATCACCGGGGAAAGATACAAAAACCAGGTGCGGTTGTTCCACTCTAAGTTTTACCAGCCGTTGTTCCATCAATGTACGTTCCTTATCGTTAATGGCAAGCCCCTTTGTCTTCTCATCTACAGGAACAAACTCTACATAGATAACTACTTTAACACCCTTATCTACTAACATATCTGTAAAAACTTCACTCATTACCTCTTCAAGGTTACTCTTTGTTACTGTTACTGATACGCCATATAGAATTCCTTCCCTCTGTAGGTTCGTCATGTTCTCCTGCAAAGTCTCGTACATGCCAATTCCCCGTCGCATATCAGTCGCTTCTTTTTGCCCTTCTATGCTTAATATCGGTACTAAGTTCCGATTCTCATCAAGCAACTTCATATATTGTTCCTCAAACATTGTGCCATTGGTAAAGACCGGAAATATGATATCTTTATGTTTTGCTGCCTCTTCTAGCACATCTCTGCGAAGAAATGGTTCTCCCCCTGCTAACAAGATAAAGCTTACCCCTAAATCTTCAGCCTGTGAAAACACAGTATTCCATTCTTCATTCGTTAACTGTCCTAGGCTTACCACATCTGAGCAACATTGATTTGCCCTAGCATAACAACCAGCGCAATGAAGATTACATTGAGTAGTAATACTAGCAATTAAGAATGCTGGTATATGTATATTGCTCTCGTCATACTCTTTTCGTATCTTCGCCGCTTTCTTCGCTGATAACGTATATTTACCTAAGAATACAGATTCTTTTGGATTTTTCAAAGTCGCTTTCATTGCTCCCTTAATGATTCTCTCAATTCCACCGTATAAATATTCCCCCAAATTAATTTCTTGCATTGTAATACTCCTTTCCATATTAGAATTTACAATAAGTATTTTTGTTTGCTAACACTTGTTAGCCTGATTATATAATAGCTAACAGGTGTTATCCTGTCAAGTGTTATCTGTAGAGTATTTACTTCTATTTAGAAACTAATATTAAGTAATCTTGTTTTCGCATATCTTCCAGCACTCGTAATTGTTTTCTTGCTTAGATGATTATAATACCAACAGCCTGATATCGGTATACCCCCCTGTTCTCTACAGATATTCCCCAAATGATATTGTAAACTGCGGCCTACACCTTTTCTTCGATTTTCTTCAATGGTAATCATTCCACATGCCAAATATCCTTTTTGAATCTGATTTGGCACAATCACTCCATATCCTAAAACCTCTCCTTCGCTCTCTAATTGATATAAGGTATATCTTCCTTCTGTAAGGCCTTCTAAAGTGAAACTATCAAAGAAATCCCCTGTGGTTTCACGCATCTTTTGAATACATTTGCTCTCGTGCACTCCAATTTTCTTAATACAATCTCTTGTATACTCTGGTTCCCTGACCTTGTGAGGAATCGTCCCATCAAAGAAATACGCTTGTAGTTCAATCTTTTTATGTAAATCCATACAGATTGATAAGAATGCTTCATCACAAGTCGCTACAAATGCTCGTGTAAGATTGTGTTCTTTGATTATTCTCTCTACTAGATCCCTTGCATATGGATAATACATTTCTTCCACATAAAACGAAGTAAGATAGGTATCGTCATTCCATAATAACCTGGTCGAAAAACAACCACAAACCGTATCTTCTCCCTCATCAGATATCAGGAAAATATCTCCCTTCAAGATATGTTCTTCCCAAAAGTCATCTACGACGCCTGAGAAGGTCTGTACATACTTTTCATAAACTAGCATTGCTTCTTTCATGGATACCTTTTTTAAGTTAAATTTCATATAAATCACCATGCCCCTTCAAAAGTCTGGCGACTTTGTGCAAGTCAACTTGTTGACTTTGGGCACCAAATCGCCGTGTGAATGATTTATCTTCCACACTATCTCCTCAAAAATAGAATAAAAAATAAAAAACTACCATACAATAAGCATCCTGTATGCTCTTATAGTATGGTAGTTTGATTTATAGTTATAGACTCTTAAAAGAAAGCATGATTTCCAGACAGCAGAGTAAATCAATGCACATATATACATAATTGTTCATGTGTGCATGCAGTCTTTACTGAGTGTATTTCATATAATATTACAGAAGATCTCGATGAATTCCCCATAACACAAAAAAGACACACCCTCGTGTGTCTTATATATTGCTTTCTATTCAGAATCAAATTCTAAGTTAAGAACATACATAAAGGATACTTTAACGATAACATAAGCAACAACACTTATGCCAACATGCCTATTCAGTTATCTGAAATGATCCTCTACACGTAACATATGTTCTCCTCCTTAGAGCCTAGATTTATTCATTGTGTTTGCTCTTTAATCAGATTAACATATAACCTCACATGTGTCAACAATTTCCATCTACAGTTTTTTCTTATTGAACACCATAATTGCTCCTAGTAAACTAAGTACCGTTATTATAATTGTAATAATTATTGAATAAGCGAAATCTGCTATCATCATTTCACCAGTTATTAATGACATATTGCCTGATGTAAGACGGATTGGATTGAATTCCTGCAACCTTGGAACCATGTTAATTAGGAATAATGTAACTACTACTACTCCTACTAACAATAAACAAGCATAATTACTCTTAACGATTGCCCCCATTAGAAGTAGTATCGCAATCAAGAAGACCCCAAATAACCATAAGCACGCTACTGATTGTAAAATTTGTCCCATTCCATCAATATTCCAGTAATAAGCAGTATAGTATGTTGAAATCATAAAACATAGTGCCAAACTTATTGTCCACATACATACAGACATCGTAAATTTGGAAAGAATAATTGTACTTCTCTTAAGGCCCTTTGTAACCATATTGACAAAAGTTCCTTTACTACATTCTCCCGTCATTCCTCCGCTGAACATAATTACAAGAACAATCAACCCCATCTGTGGTACATTCTTATAAAATTGTAACCACGAATCCATTGCTGTTGGTTCTGGAATCGTAATCGTTATCCCCTCTGTTGCTAAGTTAGACAGAAGCTCTGGCGTAATCTTGGCCGTTATAGGATTCATAATCCCTATAATAAAGAAAACTGCTAATAAGATGAAGAATCGATACGTACGAATGCTCTCCAGCCATTCCTTTTTCGTAAATGCTATATATGCTTTCATAGTTACTCCTTTACTCTTTCACGATTTCCATAAAAAGATCTTCAAGCGTCGGTTTTACACACATAAATTTAACTGGAACTATATCATTTTGAGCTAGAATTTGTAATGACACTTTGGACAATTCATTCATGTTACTTGCCTTTAATTCAATTGCTAAAGGATTATCCTCATTTCCTTTGTATACATTTGCTAGATCTTTTGCTTCATTTTGAAAGCGTTTTAAATCCTCTATTTTTGAAAATTCAATCTCTATTCCTTCTCTCGCATGATTCGTTTTGATTGTTACCAAGTCCCCCTGCATTTGAATCTTTCCTTGATGTATTAATGCTATATTATCACATATTCGCTCCACATCAGATAGAATATGTGTTGAAAACATTACCGTAGTCTTATCCTTAACCTTATACAAGATATCAAGAATTTCTTTCCTTCCGATTGGGTCGAGAGCTGATGTCGGTTCATCACAAACCAATAGTTTAGGTTCATTTAACAATGCTTGTGCGATACCTAATCTTTGTTTCATTCCTCTAGAAAATCCTGCAATCTTCTTATTTGCTTTCTCTAATCCAACTAGATCTAGTAACTCTTCAGTCCTTAGCTTACATTCATTCTTCTTCATCCCCGTGATTTCACCACATAAAGCAAGGTATTCCAAAGGCTTCATATAACCATAGTATTCTGGTACGTCTGGTAGATATCCTATGTAACGGTTTGTCTTAGTCTGACCATACGTTACCCTCTCTCCATTCACCATAACAACACCTTGGTCAGCTTGTAGGAGTCCAAGAATTATCTTCATTGTGGTAGTCTTGCCCGCACCATTTTGTCCTAAGAAACCAAATACAGAATGTTCTGGTACATGAAAACTCACACCATCTAAGATTACCTGGTTACCAAAAGCTTTACTGACTTCATTAACTTCAAGTATATTCATCTATTCGTCTCCTCTTCCAAGCACGAAATAAACCACTGGTCCAAAAACCTGAATAACAACTACAATAATTGCCCACATCACTTTGTTACCAAATCTATACGTGTTGTGACGCAATACATGCACTAGTGCCGTAATCATTAAAACCAATTCTACAATAATTAATGGTAATAACAATGGTAAATATTCTTGTAACTGTTCTAAACCTGTTGCTAAATACATAAAACACACACTCCTTCATATATAATTATTGACTATAACAACTCTAACTGTTTTATCATATTCTTGAACTCATTTTGCTCCTTGATCCCCATAAAAACCGGATTATCTTTTACCGCTGCTATCATACTTGCCTTAACCGACTTTTCATCTCTTGGTGATACGGTACCTATATCAAACAAATCAAATTTGTTCTCTACCATATCGAAGAATTCATCTCCTCGCAACCTTGCAGGGAATTCAAAGGATTTACAACCGCTAACATATTGATTAAGATAATCCATAGCAGCTTCTGTTTGACCTTGTTGTACGTATGCAGTAGCAACGATGTAATAAAAATTTACCATCATATTTGGATTGAGCTTCTCTAAATCAAAAGCATCCGCAATTTGCAGTGTTCTATTTTTGATTTCCTCAAATCTATCTTTCTCTGGGATAAATAACATAATATATGAACTTAACTCATTAATGATATGCATCACATTCTCATAGATTCGAAACTGTAAGGTCTCGATAGCTTTATCTGTTTTTCCTAACATTAGATATGCATTAGCTAAAACTACTTCATCGGCTTGTACTGGAACCATTGTGTCCTCTAGTAATTCAACAACTTCCAACGCTTTCGAGAGAACTAGATTCGCTGTTGCCTCTAGAGAATTAGCATTGCTCATTAATAAAGGATCTCCTGATTCACCTTTAATGCGCTTACTTATATCTATTATCCTAGCAATCATTAAGTTTTTCAATTCCTCTGTTGGTGCTCCAATTCCATAATTGAGATATAATATTGCCAATTGTAATTGCAACTCAAAACAAGAATAGTATTTCTTACTAATCTTTTCACATTCTTCTAATGTCTTGATATAACCTTCATTTACAAATTGTTCCGACAGGGAAACATATACCTTATGAATGGCTTCCCTTGTTAACTGCGGAGAGTATCCCAGTAATTCATCGACCGATATATCAAAGAAAGTTGCAAGTACTGGTAAAATCGTAATATCTGGATAACTTTGTCCCGTCTCCCACTTAGAAACAGATGCTTTCGATACCCCCACATAACTAGCTAAATCTTCTTGTGTAATTCCTCTTTCTTTACGTTTCTCAATAATTTTCTTAGCTATATTAATTTCTTTCATATGAATCTAGTGACTCCTTTCCAAAGTCAAAGACTTTGTGAAAAATTGCATAGGTCGATATCACCTATTACACTACTTGAAGTAAGCAAAAAGGGTCTAACTCCTTAACAAGTATAGTTTCATTATACCTATAAATTGCAAAAATACAATGGAATGGTAGTTGATTTCGGTTGATAAAGTTAACTATTAAGAAACTGTGTTGTACTTTCAGACAACTTAATATCACAATTCCAGGTCATAGGAATTAATAAAAGAACTCTACATGGTACTCATTTCCCCGTAGAGTTCTTAGTTAAAAATGTATTTTCTATCTTTGTATTTTTTATTTGCAAAAGCCAATATTGTCAATTATGACATGTCCAGATTCCCTATCATCAAATATAAACTCTATTGAAGTGATACTATCAGTTTTAATTTTCGCATTATCTTTTAAAAATTGCTCTTCTTTCACAGAAACAGTTTGCAACTGATGTTTATACTCATATTCATCAAGCAAGAAGTCCACTTTATATAATTGCACTGGTAACGAAGGATATACTATAGTAGAATCACTGATTTTCACATTAGCTACGTTACCATAGCTATCCGTAATACGTACGGTTCCATCAATTATTTGCTTATCCCCATTCTCATTTTCTACATTCATATCTGCTATATCAAATTGCAGATCTTTACCCGTCATCTCATAAACAGGTATCTCAAATCTGACTGTAGCCTCTTTCGTATCTCTCCACTTAAGTCTTAGCACATAATTCTCATTCGTACCACCGTCACCATATGCGGTCTTCATCTCTTCCCATATCCTTGTACGAGATGTGGAAATCTTAGCACCTGACATGGTTGCAGTTGTTAGATCGGAATCCTCTTCAAAATCACTTACACATTCAAAACTGGAATCTTGGTACAATTGTTGATATACCGTCTTTGGTAGATACTCTTCATAAGCAAGGTAATTACTGAATAATTCCTTATTTGTCTCGTCCCCTTTCAAGGTTACGTCTAAGAATATCTTTGTGAATATCTTAAGTATCTCTTTTTGATCTTTCGTTGAGATCAGATTCTTAACATTCAAGAAATAGTGACTAGGAAATCCCATGTCATATCTTCCCCATTCACTATTGAATTGTCCATGATTGGCTCCTGCTACATAAAGTGCAGATTTAAAATAGTTTCCTTCCCCACTAAACGTGGTATTCTTATATAATTTGTTCCCCATAACTGTTCGTACGTCTTGGTCATTCGTCCCATGTATGAGCAGATAATTCACATCAGATATTGATACTTCATGCTGTGCAGGCATGTACTGATCAGCGGTTGGCGCAATCGCAATGATTGATTTGATTGAAAAATTATAATCCAATTTAATGTTACCATTATCCGGATACACGTCATATTCATTGAATAGATATGCTGTAGATACACATTCTCCGCCTCTTGAATGTCCTGCAAGCGCTATGTTTTCTTCATCGATTTTTCCATACAATGGATTCGATTTCTCTCTATTAAACTTAAGAACTTGCTTTATATTCTCAAGCAATAGAATTGCTCTAGCATCATTCTCATTACTCAACTCATTACAACTATTCTCATTAACCGAAACTACAACATAACCATTTGATGCTAGATACTTGCCTAGGTAATCATAACCACGGTAAGAATCGGTTGTATAGTTATGATTTCCATGCACGATAAATAATACCGGACACTCTTCTTCTGTGATAGGATACCATACCTTTCCTGTGATAGGCGCTTCTTTTAAATCATAGTTAAAGTACTGATTCATTACCCAGCCAGAGACAGAACTTCTCTGTGCAAATGTTGATAAATTGTATACAGAAGATTGTAAATCAAAGGAATTACCAATACCATATTCTAATGATGTAGTTTCATAGTCTCCCTTCACGGTAGCTTTTTTGAAAGCATTATCTACTCTAGGCAGGCTATCATCTAGTACTTTTTCCTCTTTCATTGTGAGATAATCCTCAATATATTGATCTTTGAATCCTTCATCCGTTAGAAGCGCTCCAATAACACCTAACCCCGATGTTGTAATTACTAAGGTGATAACTAGTGTAATCGTTCGTCTTCTTAACTTAACGATTGCCCACATACTTCTTCCAAAGAAATCTAGAAGGATAACTGTAAAAGCAGCTAGATAAAAATTAGCATCCGTCCGATCCCCTTGCGTCGCTGCGGTTGCAATTGTATAGATAACTATAACAGGAAGACACCAGTATATGAGTCCCTTTCTTCTGTTCCCAAATAGTATCTTAGATGCTAGAAATATCAAACCGAACAGTATAATCGTTACCACTACTCCTACTAGATAACAGATCTTTATACTTAGTGGCGAGAAATACAACTTCAAATCTGCAGCCACTCCTATTGTGGTTACTATTACAGAACAGATGGCAAGGCCTTTATACGTATCTCCGAAGTTTCTTTGCCAATAGGAACGAAATATATTCCATATTTTTTTTATTATTGTTATTACTCTATTTTTTGAATCTTTTATCTTATTAAATTTACTGTTTCTTTCCATAGTTACCCCCTCCTGGTAATTCTATATCCATATTACGATTACTTTATTGCTTGCTTATCACTTTAGCATCTCGTAATATTAATGTCAATTTAAGAATGGTAGGGAACTATTGTAAATTAATTGGTTGAATTTTGTAGAAAAAAAGTTGTGGTTTTGCTATTATAGGTTGCATATACTTGATTGGTATTTGGATTATAATTATTAGGTGATTTAATCGTATAAACCAATGCCTCTATTTGGTTTGTTGTAAGCTCATTTGGTTCAACTCCATAATAGTGATTCGCCGCTTCCTTAATCCCATAGCAATTTTCACCAAAATAAATCACATTGCAATATAATTCTAAGATCTCCTCTTTCGTTAACTTGTCTTCTAATTCTCTAACAACAAATACTTCGGCAACTTTACGTTCTAACTTCTTGTCAAAGGAGAAGAACATATTCTTAGCAAGCTGTTGTGTAATCGTACTTCCCCCTTCTTTGAATGCTCTTGCTTTCACATTGTTTATCATAGCACGAGCTGTTGCTAAGTAATCAATTCCACTATGCTTATAGAATCTCTTATCCTCTGATTTCACAAGACTAGTAAGGTATTCATCGGATATTTGTTCCAAAGGTAGATAATCTTCGTCTGACTGAATCTCTGCCACCTTCTCATCAATACTAATTTCAGTGACTGCCGCTTTGTACATATCATATCCACGTATAATAATTGGTGTAACTAGACAACCTACTGCTATCATACAAACTAGGCAAAATCCAAGAACACCATATAATAATTTTCTTTTTTTACTCATAGAAAAACCCCCTTCTATTATATATAACGTATTAAAGTGCAAATTTTCTTCAAATTTCAAGAATTCTTAATTCGTTTTCTATACACTATATGACATTATAATAACAGAAGGGGGTAATCACTACCATTTATCTAACTTACAGTAACCTAACATTTTTGTAAGGTTTTATTTCTATTGTTTATTGCTCTTCCTTAATTACTTTCAACAAATAAGCCCAGTCACCATAATACACTACACTTAAAGAATCTCCGTCAGCTGTTGTTATTTTCTTTAAAGCAATTGCATTAATTGGTTGTTGTTCTGGTGGAGCACTAAAAGCAACTCCACTATCTGGATCAACTAATAATTTCGCAGATTCATTATTTGTCATAAAATCTTTGATTGCCTTATAATCTTTTTTAGACAAATCTTTCAAAACAGCTTTACTATCCCATATGTAATTCTTAACTTCTTTCATAGGAGAAGAATCTCTTGTTATATCTCCCATCTCATCTGTCATATTAGTAAGTAATTGTTCTTCAGTAATGTTCGGATATCTCATAACAACTGCTTGTAGTCTACCACCATTATCCGCACTCTTACATAATTCCTTCGAGAATAGTAGATAGATTTGTGCTTCTGAACCAAATTTCGTGATTGGTTCTGCTAGAATAACTGCTATATGCATCCCATCATCTAATTCAACCGTTTCGTATTTCGCATCGCCAATAACTGCTAACGCATCTTTTTGTGTCATTCCCCAGGTTATCCCTTTCATCGGAGGATTAAACCCCTTACTGCTTTCCTTCTTACTACAAGCTGCAAAACTTAGAATGAACACGATTAGTAAAGTAATTAACAACAAACGTTTTCGCATACTTTGCCTTCCTTTTATATTCTCTTACTATTTACTATTATAATATTGGGAAAGGCATATGATGTCTATTTAGTGAAAATAATTTAAATTTCTCATAAAAACTAAAAAAAGACCGTACACTTTCCAGTCTTTCAGAAAACGTACGATCTTGCACATTATTTATTTTATTGGATAAAACACTTTATGGCTAGTCAATAAGGCTAGTTTTAGTTCACTCGTTTTCAGAAATTTGAAATTTCTTAAGAGCTTTTGACACATCGCCATGAATAAGAACATTTAGGTGCTCAATTATATACGATGGATTTTCCTTCATACCTTTTCGAATCCAATCTAACATAAGTCCTACGAACGCATATTTATAGAAGTTTGCAATAAAATCTTTATCGCTCTGTTTAATTTGCATTCCCTTCGCTTTTTCTTCAATAACTCCAATTAATAACGCATACGTCTCCTTATATAGAAAATTCTCTAGGTAATCTCTACTAACAGAATTGTATGTGTTAAGTACGAATTCTCGATTGCTTTGTACATACTCAAAGATATAATAAAATCCCTGCTGCCAGGTATCATACGTATTCTTACCATCTAAAGCCTTCGTAGCTTCGTTCAAGTATACCCATTCTAACAAATCATAAATATCCTGAAAATGATAATAGAATGTCTGGCGATTTACTTCACAATCATTAACAATATCAATTACAGTAATCTTATCTAGTGGTCTCTCTGCTAATAGCTTCTTTAATGAAGCTGCTAATGCTTTCTTCGTAATCTTTGACACGTGGCATTCCTCCTACATCGTATCCTTATTGTATCATAATCAATCACGAAATTCTAGAAGAACTACTTTCTGGCTCCTTTTCTTTTACTATACATCAGGCCCACAACGCCAGCTAAGAACGCAACACACCAAATTCGAATACACCATAACTTACCTTGAGTTGCTAAACTTGCTACCTTGACTAACGAATTGATATCTCCTGGAAAACGCTGTAATACAATTAAAAGTAACGTATTCTCAACAAGGTCGAATATTCCTCTTATTACTGGTATTACATACAAAATCCCTTTTATCTTCTTACTCTTATCAAATGCATACGCTATGTATAATAGATACAATTGCAATGCACCAAACGTTAGAATAAACAAGTAATCACATACAAAATATTGGCGATATACTGAAAATCCTTTTGGTTCCATATTGGTAAGTACTTGATTTACCTGCTCCACATCATAGGCCTTCATGTCGAAGGTTCCGTAACCATTATTATATTTTGCTAACTCATTACTACTATACGGGCTAAATTCTACAAGGTATAAGGTAATTCCAAACAATACGATTAATAGCATTGGTATCCATGTTCTAAATTTGTTTTTCATGTTATGAATCTCCCTTATTATATTTACTTTAATTCAATGTCCCTCATAATACCATTTTACGACATATTTTTGATTAGTAGTCATAAACATAATTCTAACTTCCACCCGAACCCCTAACTAAGTTAATTGATTCAACGATTCAATAATCTCCATAACATTCTTATTGGCGTGACAATGATACGTACAAGAGCCACATTTTATACAAGTATTCATAAGCTTTGCCTGTGCGTCTTCTATATTTCCCTGTTCCATAGCTTTCACTACTGCATTTACTGGTATCTGCGCTGGACATTTTCTTGCACAAGCTCCACAATTCTTACATGGATTTTGATTACTAAATCGAATCGGTTCTTGATACCCCACAAAATTCATATGTACATCCACACATTCCCCCTCTGTGACTGGGTGTGCATTCATAATTCCGCCCCCGCAGTATGCTTCTAATGACGCCTGCTTACCATAGATTTTTTCCAATAGCGTACGTATCTTCATTCCATATGGAGCACGTACTACTGTTGCTTGTGATGTGAATAGATTAGCAACCGTAAGATATCTACCTGTGTTATTATAGCCATTCTTTATAATTTGTCCTAGCGTGTAAACGGTTTGAATATTCAATGTAAGGATTCCATGCTTTGCAGGAATCACCTTTTTCCCAAGTTCTTTCCCTGTTATAAACTCAATTAATATATGTTCTTCTCCCATTGGGTAACGATTTGGCACTTGAACGAAACGAATCTTTCCCTCTGATTTGTGTAATCCTTTGGTAGCTACTACTATATCGGCAAAACCAATATACGCATTGAGAACTTCAATTCCCTCTTTAATTTCCTCTAGGCGGTTCTTCAGTAGCCACGAATCATGAATTAATCCTGGGTCACATTCAACACCATTAACTAACAATATACGTTTGCTCTCCTTCGACTCTATCAAAGTACGTATCTTACCAGCTACCTGATAACCTCCTCCACTTAATCCTTCTAGATTGCGGTCTTTGATTGTTGCTACTATACTCTCAACATTCAATCCCTTACCTTTCATATTGCTCCGCAACTTTTCTTGCTGCAACTTTTCCTCTTGCTTTATATCAAGGTTTACAAAGCTACTTCCTTCATTCAATTTAACAACCTTATAGATCTTAGCTTTGACTCTTCCACCACGAATCCTTTTATATTGCTTCCTATCTTCCTTTTGAACTCCCTTTATCGTACGATTTGATTTACATATCCTCTTAGTAATTATTGGATTTCCCATATCCATACCCCTTTCAAATAAATTCCTGTTGTTAGTTATTAATTCGTATCAATTAAATTATTACTCATGAAATTCTCCACATGCTTTCTAAGTTTTTTCTCAAGAGTTTCGTCCTCCTCCTTTACCGTATGAAACAAGAAAAAAGGAGCGTATAGTTCCATTGCCATTACATAAGCATCGTTATCCTTCATGATCTTTGCTTGTATTAACTCATCGAATATACTCTTTTGACCTGTTATAGGCATATCTATGAAGATTTTCTTATAAAGATCTGCAATCTTGGAATTTCTGAATTGTTCAATAATTAATATCTGCCTAAAATGCTGAATCCACGGGTCCTTTGTCTGATACCTAAACATCATCATACAAGAATCTACTAGATTTTCAGAATTCAAATGCTTAATATCTACTTTCGTATATTGCTGTTTAAATCTCTCGATACTTTGTTCCACAATTGCGTCAAAGATTGCTTGTTTGCTGCTAAAGTGCTTATATAATGCACTATCTCTTACACCTACAGCGGCTGCAATTGTTCTAACAGAAACACTTTCAAACCCATTCACAGCAAACAGTTTCAATGATTCTTCAATTATTCTTTCTTTTGTTGACATGTCAATCCTCCTCTAGATAAAGGTGAGCAAGTGCTCACATTTATTATATGTTAGCACTTGCTCACTTGTCAATATCTTTTTATTCAATTAATTTACAATCATTCTATAAATTCCAAATTTAAATTGGCCTTTGACACTCTAACCAATTATTGAATTGTACTCAATACTTTTTTGTTATTATCACGATATACTAGTAATGTTAATAATCCTAATACTACAATTGTAATTAACATAATAATATTCGAATCCATATTACCTAATACAGCAATTAATACACCTGGAACTGCTATGATTATCAAAGATACGATCATGGAAATGAATCCTGCGCCACTTTGTTTCACTACTACAGCTTCTGATTCCCAATTAAACATTGGCATCCGCAAATTGATTGCTATCCCCACAACTGACATAAACAAGATATACACAATTGGAACTAACATTAGCATGATATAACCAATTATTGAAGTTTTAATTGTAAAAAACAAAATAATTGCTGACAAGAATACAAAAGGATATCCAATCGTAAGATTCACTAGAATCTTACTATCTAATACTGTTTTCGTACTAACAGGCATGGACTTTGGTATCCACCATTGCTTACCTTCCAAGGAGATAGAACATATCGTTGTAGGTATTAGGCAGCACATACCAGCCATAACTAATGGCAAGGCTTTGTGAATGACTCCTGTCATTTGTAAAGTCTTTTCTAATTCATCAACACCCATAACACTCATAGCAATACATGCAACAACCATCATAATATAACCAATTGCAGTATTCATTACATAGATACTTGAAGAAAAATATCTTCGTAATTCTTTCTTATAAAATGCCATCAATGCTGAACTCGCTTTCATCTCTTTCATAACGAAATTATTCTTAGTGGCTCTTGCATTTATCGCACTACAGATTTCAACAAACTTCCACTGCACAATTAGTACGAATAACAAAAATACACCAATCGATATAAGAACAAATGCTAAGAAGGATACCATATCCTGATTGATTACCCCTTGGGAAAACAGCCGTGCCGGAGGATATAATGCATAGATTTGTTTTGTTAGAACCGTAGACAATTTAGCTAATGCTCCTGTATCAATATTCGTTGATTTTGATGACATACCAAAGGATGCTACCAGTGCTGCCATTGTTAACAACGTTGATAGTACTATTGTAACTAGGTTTTTATGTTTTATCCTTGAACTAATAGCAATAATTAATGCACCAATTGCAGTTGCTATCGTCATAGGAATTAACGGTAACAAAAAAACACTAATAGCCATCATTACATAAAACAAACTATTGGGTCTTTGATAGATTCCATACACGATTGTACTGGGAACTACCGTAAGTAAACTTAGAACTACATTACCGATGTACATACTGATAAACCGACTTGCTACAATCGCAGCTGGTTTAATTGGTAGAGAAATAAGCATCTCATATGACTTCATCTGGAATAAGATGCTTCCTGCTTTCAGTATAGAGAATATTAAGATCACTAAACTTGTAATCATTAATATATAAGCAGGGATGATATCAGCTAAACCAATCTGATTCAAACCATATGCAAGCATAGTAATATAGGTTACACCCATACAGGCAAGTAATAGGAATGAAATTGCCAACATCCACACGTTTGTTACCTTCTTCTTATCCTTTGAATATCTCGCTACATTTATTCCCCATGTATTGCACAGTGTTACGCCTACCAGCTTTCTAATCTGCTTAAGCATGATCAGCTACCTCCATGAATACATCTTCTAGTGACTGCCCCTTGGTAAGTTCCCTCGTGTTACCTGATGCCATTAGTTTTCCATTCTTAATAATCGCAATTTTATTACAAAGTTTCTCCGCTACATCAAGTACATGAGTAGAGAAAAAGATTGCGCTACCTTGTTCACATAAGCTACGCATGGTATTCTTAAGAATAATAGCCGCCTTAGGATCTAAACCAACGAATGGCTCATCAAGTATTAATAATTTAGGATCGTGTATTAAAGCAGATATGATTGTTAATTTTTGTTTCATACCATGGGAATACGATGAAATTAAATCGCCTAATACACTGGTTATTTCAAAATCATCCGCATATCTTCTAATCTTTTCTTCCCTATCTTTTGCTGATACCTCAAATATATCACCAACAAAATTCAGATATTGAATCCCCGTTAGATGCTCATACAAATCTGGATTATCCGGTATATAGGCTAACTTCTTCTTACAATTAATTGGGCTCACACGAATGGATTCACCATCAATTAATATGTCGCCTTCATCAAAATCAATAATTCCAACGACAGCTTTGATTGTAGTCGTTTTACCCGCTCCATTATGACCGATAAAACCGTAGATATCACCCGCCTGAATATCTAGACTTAAGTTTGAGACTGCTTCTTTACCACCCTTGTAACGCTTAGTAATATTCTTAATTTGTAACATGATCTCTCTCCTCTTCTTTCTATCTTTCTTTCTATCTTTCTTTCTATCTTTCTTCCATACTTCAATATTACTATCTTACTCTTTTTCACATGGGGATAGTATAAATGTAAACCTACGTTCTTTTCTGTCCTTAGAAGGTTTATTATCTACTTCCCGTTTAATTATCTGTCCTATCTCGTCTAGTATCTCTCGCAATTCATCATCAGATAATAATAAAGTAGATGTGGATAACGATAAGATATCTTTAATTGGATCAGCCTCTTCATCTTCAAAATAATGTTTAAAAGATCCCATTAATGATAATAAAGTAGATTGAATCAAACCTGATACATCATCCTTTTGATACTCACCGAATGCCTCCTTTTCAAGTCCATAAGTTTTTTCAATGGTTCCTCTAATTTTGTTTTCTTCCACAACAGTGATACACTTAGCCTCTAACAAGATTCTTAGATGACGATATAAACTAGCCTGAGGAATATCTTGTAGTTCCTCTAACATCTGACTAGTTGTTGCTGTTCCTCTCCTTATCAACAATTGAATTACACGTTGCCTAATTGGATTCATAATAACTTTAGTAAAATCTTTATTCATATAATCTTTACACTTACTTTCTCATTAACTTTTTATTTTATTGTTACCAATTTTGATTATATTATCATTTTTAATAATATTCAAGTACTTTTTACAATAATTACAAAATATGGAATTCAAACTATACACTTGCTTGTTTTCCTATTTTATTAATATTGCTATATACATAAATAAGCAAAGAATGATGCTACCAAATGATCCTATTTTCGGCATCTTTCTTTGCTTATTTATGTTTTATTTTTATTTTTATTTTTATTTCATTCATGGTACAAATTAGTCTACTTCATGAACTTATCAATTGCTTCTGATAGTTGATGAATGGCTTGATGATCCTCTTCCTCAATGGCTTCAACAATACAATGATTGATATGATTCTTCAAAACTACCTTACCGGTATTATTAATGGCCGAACGAACTGCTGCTAATTGAATTAAAACCTCGCTACAATCCACATCATTCTCCACCATTCTTTTAACTGCTTCTAGATGGCCGGCAGCCCTAGATAATCGATTCACGATTGCCTTTTTCTCTTCTGCACTATGAACATGCTTATGAACATGCGTATGACTATGATTATGTCCATGGCTATCTTCATGCGATTGCATTTGCTTATGAATATGCGTATGCATTTTATTACCTTCCATATCTTCATTATGGATTTGAGTTCTCTTTGTCTGTACTTTTCCCATATTACTCCCCCTGGTTCTATATAATAAGTAACTGGTTAGAGTGTCAAAAGCCTCTCGTAAAACTTGACGAAATCAAAATTAAAATTAGCTTTAGATACTCTAACCAGTAAGTAAATGTTTTCTCTTAGAATTCGTTCACTCTTTATCTTTATTATACTGGTTTTTACCTATTAATCAACCAAATTCTCAGGGTTTCTAAGTAATCTACTCTAGTAGATAACCTGAAACAATACCAATTAATCCAGACACGCAAATCACCCAAACTGGATTTGATTTTTTATACAACATGAATATGGCTACTATAATAATACCGATTGAAGTTAACACCCCGCTACTGGAAACTATTGTTTCTGTACTGATACGAAACACCGATTTCCCAATTGATAGCGCTGCTGCTTGCTAAAACAAAGCCCAATTATAGCACATAGAATAAGAATCAAAATTGCACTGGCCTTAAAAAAACCAACACTGATAAACGCCGCTACCATGATACTATAGCTAAACCAATTTTTCTTACATTGCTTATACATAGAATAGCATGCGCTCAAGATAAGAACAAAAACTCCTGCACGAATCCCTGTAAATGCATATTGTACAGCACGGAATTCTTCAAATTGCTTCAAGACAAAAGAGATGGCTAATATAATTAAAAACGATGGCAATGTTACACCCAGTGTTGCCATCATTGCTCCGAAAACTCCTCCCAATTGATATCCTACAAAAGTAGCCGAATTAACCGCGAAAGCCCCAGGCGTTGATTCTGATACCGCAATGATATCCATCATGTCTTTTTCGTTAATCCACTTTCTCTCGACAACTTCTCTTCGTATCAATGGTATCATTGCATAACCACCACCGAAGGTAAATGCTCCTATCTTAAAAAATATTAGGAACAATTGCCCATATTCTTTCTTAAGTCTCATTTGATAAACCTCCTTACCCTATTAACACAAGACTCATTCTTTCATGTATAAGACATAGGCCGATAACGCCATCGTCTAAATGAAGAAAGCTGTTAAATGTTATCAGATAAGTATCTCATTCTTATCTAATACCAAATAACAGCTTTCTTTATTCCTAATTATCTTCAATTTTTAGAATACTATCCATAATTATTATAGCCCCGTATAAGACAGCCAATTAAAATCAGCAAAACTATCGCTCTCTCTACCTTTTGACGTGATATACATGCCAATCGTACAACCTACAAATCCACCTGCCACTTCTGTACTAAGGGAATTCGTGTTGATGTTCTGTGCAAGAACTTGTTCTTTCCCTTCTTGCTTATAACGGATAGAAAGTACTTGATCTTGTCCCGATACTATAATTTCTAGTGGTCTAGGCATAATTTCTTTCCTACCAAGTTCAAAACTCTCTTCGTTATTTCTCATCAACGCTTTCATATAGGTCTTATTGTCCTCTTTCACCACCATGGCTGTTAAATAATATTCATTACTTTGTACAATTGCCATACCAGCTTCTTCGCCTTCCACGATGTTACAAGTTAGACGAGTAGAGGCTTGGAATCGATGATGTTGCTGTCTCACACCTACATAAGTAGAGCTAACTAAATCGTCAATTGTTTCCTTACGGGCATGCATTCTTAGAATTCCTTGTTCTGGAAGAATCTCATATGCCGCTTCATCAGGGTTGTGTAAGAATACAAAATGTGGATCCCATGTTTCTTCATAGAAGTGATAACAGTGATTATGATATGTTTGTTCTTGTTCTTCTAATGGCACCTCAATTTCATCTGTTATGATTCCGAATCCTGGATTCACCACCGGCCATCCGTCTTCCCAATCTACTTTAGCCAAGAAGGTTTCTCTTCCCATATTACAATAGCCTTGTTTTGGTCTTGAGGCTAATAATACCATATACCATTCACCGTTCTTATCCTGAACTAAATCACCATGACCTGTATTAATAATGGGGTAATTCTTTCCAAGGTGTCTATGTGTAACAATAGGATTTCTCGGACAGGATTCATACTCTCCAAACAATTCCTTACTTCTTGCAATGGTTACGGAATGCTCAAATCCTGTCCCACCTTCTGCAATCATTACATAATAATAATCACCTATTCTATATAGATGAGGTCCCTCTACCCAATTGGAAGGATTCATAGAACCTCTCCAAAGGACACGAGAGTTGCCTAATAAGATACCTGCTTTTAGATCTAATTCCTGAATCCATATTTCACAGTCTCCCCAGTAAGCTTCACCGTCAGAATTGGCCCTTTGTCCTACGTAATACGCTTTACCATCTTCATCAAAGAATAACGTCGGATCAATTCCATCGGCACCCTCTAAGAAATACGGTTCTGACCAAGGACCAGCTGGGTCTGTTGCTGTAACATAGAAGTTACCACCACCGCCTACATTGGTGGTTATCATATAGAATGTTCCATCATGATAGCGAATACTTGGTGCAAAGATACCACCAGAATGCCATTGATCATCAAGACTAACTTGACTCTTTCTTGTTAATACGTTACCTATTTGGGTCCAGTTTTTCAAATCTTTACTATGAAAAATCGGTACTCCAGGGAAATATGTAAATGTAGAATTCACAAGGTAAAAATCTTCTCCAACTGCACAGATAGATGGGTCTGGATAATAACCAGGTAGGATTGGATTTGTCACTTTCATATAAATAACCATGCCTTTCTAAAACCTGCGAACTTTTGGACGCAGGAACAAATTTGTTTGTTATTATAATCAAAAGTATAGCGATTTTCACCTTGTAAATCTTCTATTGACTTGCTAAAAACTAGTACAATTCTGCTTTACATATCTATTCTTAACTAATTAGTTGTCCGTCTCATCCCATGGATAGATTACGCCCCACTCTTTACGAAGAGAATCCATTAATTCCATCCCCTTAATTGTTTCTGCATGTGGCATGTGTGGGCATTCTAAAAGTCCATTTTTCATCGCTTCTACACAAGCTTCCACCTGATACTCATAGCCAGTTATCTGATCTTTAAACGTCTCTTTCTTAAGTAATTCATCATTACTATTATAAACTCGAATCTCTTCACAGTTGTTTATGTTTTGAATCTCCATATAACCTTTTGTCCCACTAATGATTCCCATTCGATTGGTTCTTGCCATGAATGTGCTATGAAGAGAAGCCATCTTCCCGTCTGCATAAGATAAGGTAATTGTATTCATACTGTCCACACCAGTGTCTGTTATTATCGCAGTTGAAGATACCTCTGAATAATTAGAACCAAGTACCATACAAGCAAAATTAATCGGATACACTCCCAGATCAAGTAACGCTCCACCTGCTAATTCTGGTTTAACTAAGCGCTCCACTTGACCAATCGCATAGCCTAGATTGGCAGTTACAGAAGTCACATCACCAATTATTCCACTATCAATAACTGCTTGTATTCTTTCTCGACTTGGCATATATCTTGTCCAAATTGCTTCTGTTATAAATACTTTCTTTTCCTTTGCTAGCGAAAGAATTTCCTTTGCTTGCTTTGCATTGGCAGTGAAGGCTTTCTCACATAACACAGGTTTCCCATGTTCAATACATAGTCTAGCATGTGCATAATGATGGGAATGTGGTGTCGCAATATAAACCAATTCTACCTCATCATCTTGCACTAGTTCTTCGTACGAACCGTATGCTTTCTCAAATCCATTCTTTGTGGCGAACTCAGTCGCTTTACCTATATCACGGGAAGCTACTGCATAGCTTTCAATTCCATTCATCTTACTAATGGTATTTGCCATAGTTTGTGCAATATTCCCTGCTCCAAGAATTGCAAATTTCATATTCCTATACCTCCTATTATCTATATACTACTTATTATACACGTATATCCTGTGTATTACTATAAAAATACGCTATCATAAACTCACTTTTTCGTACATTCACTTTATCTTAAACTTACGTAATATATATTCTAATAAAGAAAATATGCTCCTCCTTGTAGTCAGCAGTAGTTACAATCGGAATTGCTTATCATAACTAACTACCACAAAGGGAGCACATCAACTTGTGAATGTTTTCTACCAATTACCTATTCCTGTTACATAGCTTCACGTAATTTTTTAGCAAGCTCTTCACACGTTTCATCATCAATCATAACTTTACCACTATTCATGGTAAATGTTCCACCCCATTCGCTTCCACCTTCGTATTTGGGAACTAGGTGAAAATGTAAGTGGTGCCCAGTATCACCATATGCACCATAATTGATTTTGTTTGGCGAGAAAGCTTTATGCATAGCACCAGCTACTTTAGCAATTTCAGCAAAATAATCATTTCTTTCTTCATCTGTTAAGTCAATTAATTCGCTTACATGTTTTTTATGAGCTACTATTACACGACCTGGATTGCTTTGTTCCTTAAAGATAAATACCAGACTATTCTCCATCTCAATTGCTAAGTATCCAAATGTAGCTACTAGCTCGCCCTGCATGCAATAGGCACAATTCTGATCTTTCATACTACTCTCCTTATGTAATTCAATTCGTATTTTGCCAAAAGAATCAGATAATAACTCCTGCTTTCATAATAACATAAACCAAAGAAAATAACCATCTTGTTAAACAAGTTTTGGTCGTAAGTTTACTTAGAAATATGTATTTACTTCCATTCCCTAGGATAATTCTAAGTATTCGTTACTTGTAACTTTGAAACATTGTGGCTTTTTATGCGTAAGTTCTTCGCTCCGCCTATCTGGTTGTGAATCACCAACATAGATCGAATAGGTTCCAGGTAACACCACTCGTTTGCCTTCCTCATCACATAAGGAGAAGGCTTCTATTCCCAAATGAATACCTATATGTTTCGTTCCACCTATAGCTAATGCTACTTTCTTAAAGGCTTTAAGTCCTGCATTTGGCGTATTCTCACGCTCTGCTTTCACATAAACTTGAACGGTTTCTCTTGCATCCATATTTCCTGTATTGGTTACATCACAAGTGATTTCAACGCCCTCCTTAGTTATTACATCTGAAGATAAAACCACATTTGTAATCTCAAATGTAGTATAGGATAGTCCATAACCAAATGGATAAAGTGCCTCGTTCTTCATATAACGATAGGTTCTATTCTTCATAGAATAATCCGTGAAAGCAGGTAATTCTTCTGTGGTACGATAGAATGTGATTGGTAATTTTGCTTCTGGTGAGAACTCACCGAATAACACTTCTGCAATTGCCTTACCACCTTGTGCACCTGGATACCAGCCTTGAATAATTGCCGGTATGTGTTCCTCTGCAAAGTTAACTGCTAATGCACTTCCTGATAAAATCACTAAAACAACTGGTTTTCCTGATTCATACATTACCTTTAATACTTCTTCTTGTAAACCTGGAAGACTCAGATTCGGTTTATCTCCACTTGCGTATTGATTACCTTCGTCCCCTTCTTCTCCTTCTAATCCAGAATCTAATCCAAGGCAGGCAATCAAGACATCACTTTCCTTGCAGATTCCTCTTACTTCAGCAATTCGATCATTTTCTTTTCCCAAACCGCTAATTCGGTCTTTATATAGATGGCAGCCTTCTGAATATAAAACACGAACATCATCACCAAGATAATCCTGAATCCCTTCATTAATCGTTACATAACGAGATGCTGTTCCTTCATAATTACCAACTAGTGCTCTTCTGTTATCTGCATTCGGACCAATAATCCCAATAGTCTTAATCCCTTTCTTATCAAGAGGTAGTAAGTTTCCTTCATTCTTTAGCAATACTAAGGTCTTTCTAGCCGTATCAAGATTCTTTTCCTTCATTGCTCTAGAATCTACAATTGTATAATTAATTGCGTTGTAAGGTACTTTCTTAGGCTCATCAAACAATCCTAACTTCATTCTAGTTGTGAACAGACGCTCCACAGCAGTCGTTACTTGTTCCTCTGAAACCTTACCTTCCTTAACAGCTTGCGCTAGATATAGGAATATATTCCCACAATTTAAATCGCAGCCCATAGAAACAGCTAAAGCTACCGAATCAACTGCGGAGTCCGTTACATGGTGATATTCATGAAAATCTTTAATTGCCCAACAATCCGATACTACATGACCATCAAATCCCCATTGCTCTCTTAAGGTATCTTTTAATAAAAACTTACTTCCACAGCAAGGTTCGCCGTTCGTCCGATTATAAGCACCCATCACGGTTTCCACTTTGGCTTCCTTCACACACGCTTCGAAGGCTGGTAGATACGTCTCCCACATATCTTGCATGTTAACTTCTGCATTAAACGAGTGGCGAATATCCTCTGGTCCCGAATGTACCGCAAAATGTTTTGCGCAAGCAGCCGTCTTAAGGTAATTCTCATCATCGCCTTGAAGACCTTTAATATAACTAACCCCAAGTCTAGCGGTTAGATAAGGGTCTTCCCCATAGGTTTCATGACCGCGTCCCCATCTTGGATCTCTGAATATGTTTACATTTGGAGCCCAAAAAGTAAGTCCTTTATAGATATCCGTATCACCAAATTCTTGTTGCATATTAAACTTCGCTCTGGCTTCCGTTGAGACAGCATCTGCAACCGATTCAAGTAAGTCCTCATCAAAACTTGCTGCAAGTCCAATGGCTTGTGGGAAAATCGTTGCTACTCCGGCTCTTGCAACTCCATGTAATCCTTCATTCCACCAGTTATATGAATTAACACCAAGTCGTTCAATTGCTGGTGCTCCATGTAACATCTGAAAACATTTTTCTTCTAGTGTCATCTTACTTACAAGTTCTTTTGCAAGTTCTTTATATTCTTTGATCTTTTGCGTATTATGTACTAATTCTGCCATAAAATTCACCTTCCGTATTCGTATTTTTTACCATATATTAATTAAATTCCAATATAATATCCTCACAAACATTACTGCTCACTATCTAAATCAATACAACTCCTTAATAAATCGTTCTATTTTTTGTGTCTATAATTCCTGATTTACGATAAAAATACGTGTTAATCTGATCTCTCCATTCCTTTGCGAGGCGTAATTGCTCCTCTAGACGAGGCACCATTCTATTATAGACTGCTAAAGGTAAATACTCTTTAATCTTATCCAAAGCCTTCATCATATTTTCTACATTTTCAACTCCATCAAAATGTGTATCATAGATATGTTGAATTACGGTCTTGCCACTTTTTAATATATGGGTATATGATACATGATGAAAGAATAAGAGTAATTCATCAGGGCATGTTTCAACTGAATTGTAGGTGCTTGCCAAGGGCTCTTGATACGTCATCGCGTACCCTGTTCCCCTCTCACTTCGGTCCACTCCAATCCCTAGATGATCTGCTCGGTGGTAGGTTCCCCAACGATCATATTCATAACCATCTACATTAGGACCATAATGATGATTGGGATTTACCATCCAACCGATTCCAAGTGGTGCTGTATATTGTTCATAGATAGGCCATGACCTCATTAATATATCTGTTATTGTAGTAATCATCTCTTTATTGGAACCAAAAGTTACTTCTATCCATTCCCTAGCGATATCCTCTGCAGTACAATCCTTTTGATAGGCCAATCTACCAAAACCATATAGATTCGCTGCTGCCAAATCATGTCCTGTCCAGTTTGATTCATTCCCTGTATTAGCAACTGCTGCGATACCGCAATTCTTCTGATTTAATGCTTGACCGCTAATGATTTCCCGAATCGTGTCTTTCTGATCTTGTAGATATGTATGGAACTGTAATATTTGTTCAAACATCGGTATAAGATAGCAAATATGTTTCTGTTGTCCTGTATATTCTTGTGCTATCTGCACTTCTAACATTTGATTTGTATGATGTAATGCCCCAAACAGTGGTGTAATCGGTTCCCTAACTTGAAAGTCCATTGGTCCATTCTTAATCTGCAAAATCACATTGTCAAGAAACTTACCATCTAACGGTTTGAAATTATCATATCCTGATCTAGCACGGTCTGTTACTTTGTCTCTCCAATCTTGCTGACAATTATATACGAAGCATCTCCATATGATTAATCCTTCAAAAGGTGCTACAGCTTCCGCTAGCATATTAGCGCCGTCGGCATGAGTCCTTCCATATGTAAAAGGCCCTGGTCTTCCCTCTGAATCTGCTTTTATTAAGAAACCTCCAAGGTTTGGAATATTCTGATAAACTTCCACCATCTTTTCTTTCCACCATGTTCTTACTTCTTCATTTAAAGGATCTGCACTATGCAAATCACCAAGTTCCATAGGTGCTGCAAAATTCAAACTTAGAAATAATTGAATCCCATATTCTTTGAAGATACTTGCCATTGCACGAAGTTTATCAAAATACATATCACTTATCAAATCAGTTGCACAGTCCTTCACATTTACATTATTAATAACTGTGGCGTTGATCCCAACCGAAGCTAGTAACCTAGCATACATTCTTGTTCTTTCATTCACCATAATTTCATTGTCCTGAAAGAAGAAAGAATTCCCTGCATATCCTCTTTCAATACTACCATCTAAGTTATCCCAATGGTTTAACATTCGATATGGAATATCTGGTTCCATCTTATAATCTATGTTTCTAACAGACTGATTTCTTTGCAAATAACGAATTAATTCGAATACACCATATAAAAAACCTTTACTATCTCCTGCTTGTATTACGATAGCCTGATCTTTCGCATATATATGATACCCTTCTTTTTGAATACTTTGATCAGCCACGAAATAAATACCCGAATTCATATTGTATTCTTCCCGCGCATTAGGATTATGTATTCTATCACAATCAATTCCAAGAATTTCTTTAACTGCTAGTTGTAATTCCTTAATTGCGGTTTCTATAACCAAATCTGATTTTCTAACATAGATGCAACAAAAGAATGTACAATCCTTATAATTACTTAATCTATGGTATTTTAGCCAAGCTTTTTCATATTCCATAATACTTTGTTTACTCCTTTTCACATGAATAAATGGTTGACTCTCCTTACATTTGATTTAGTTTGTATTTCAATTTTTATAAGATTGAAGTATAATAAAAATAATGTAGCATTAATAATTAACAAAGTGAGGACAATCTATGATTGAAACATTACATGGCATACGCGAAACCGTTAAGTATCATGATTTGCCTGGTATTAAGTTATATCTAAATAGAGAGGCTGAGAATTATCCTCCTCATTGGCATACTGCTTTGGAGATAATTATGCCTTATCATAATTCTTACACCATTATAGTTGATGACACTTCTCATACAATTAGGGAAGGTGAACTCTTTCTCATTGCACCAGGAACCATTCATCAATTACAAGCACCTTCAAGTGGAGAGCGTTTGATACTTCTTATTGATTATTCTCAGATTTGCAACGTGAATGGGATGAATGCTTTACTACCTTACCTACGCCCTTATGTCTTAATTAACTATGAAGAATCGAAGCAAACTCTTCAAACATTACAAAAATCTATTAATGCCATTTATCAAGAATATGTACAACCTTCCCCATACAAAGAAGCAAGCCTTAAAGCACTCATCATTCAGTTCTTTGTTTCCATTGGTCGCTATAAAATGAATGCAACTGAGAAATTTCCTGGTATTGCAATCACAAAGCAATATGAATATATCGAGAAATTCATGCAAATTTGTGATTACATTACTGCTCATTGCACAGAAAATCTAACTGTAGACGAGTTAGCCGTAATCGCAGGTTTTAGTAAATTTCATTTTATACGTCTATTCAAGCAATTCACCAATGTTACGTGCTATGAATATTTAATACAAAAACGAATCGAACTCGCAGAACGCTTACTTATCGAACCAAACTTGACAATTACCCAAGTTGCTCTACAATCAGGTTTTGGAAGTCTCTCTTCTTTTAATCGAGTATTTAAAGTTTCTAAAAATTGTACACCAACAGAATATAAGAACATGAACGTACATAAAAGCTTATAACTATCTTATTCTATACCTCTTGCAAAAGGTGCCATTGGTAAACCTGCTTCATTATAGAGAAGGGCACCTTTTGGAGCATTAGAATGACAATATCTAAGATATCTCGGTCTTTCTTCCTTTTCCCATTGTAAATGAATTCTGTTCCCCGCAACTTTTGCTTGAACTGTTTCATAAACTGCCTCATCACCTGCCACTTGAATATCAATTAATTCTTCTACTGGCCTATGGTTTCGACTGATACGATCTTTTATTAATAATTTACTAACATGACCACACGTAATTATAATCTCTGTCTGTTTCTCTTTAGAAACGACATCAATTTGTTCAATGGTTGGTCCACTATATTCCATATTCATTCCATATTGTTTTGCACAGACAAGTCTCGCAAGACGTTCACCAACCTCCTTTTTATTCAAAGGGTGGAGATCATTATCTTCTCCTAAATCAATCGCACAAACCATTCCCGTGTTCTCAATTTTTAATAGACGTTCTTGTTCTTCTCTAAGCTCAGGCCACCCACTATTTACTTCATCTAAATCAATAGTAAAATTAGGCAACTGTACATAATAAAATGGAAAGTTACCATGATTCCATCTTTCTCTGTAACCACGAATCATCTTAGTGCCAAGTGCCTCATAATTATAAGGATAGTCTGTGTTTCCTTCTCCTTGATACCATATTATACCATTTATAGCATATCTATGACAAGGAGCCATCATACCATTATAGAGTCCTGTTGGTTTCCAGTTCACAAAATCAGTTGGTGGTATCTTACCAGCATACGCACCGATTCGGTAACACCATGTACCAGTAAGATCAATAAACTCCTCCATCTTATGGTATTCTCCTGTGAATATCTTGTAATCCTTGTTAGGAGTAAATCGCCCACCACCATTCTCACTTTTAACACGTATTGTAATAGTATTTACACCTCCATGAAGAACTTCCTTTGGTATGTTGTATTTTCTAGGTGGATATTGATACTCTGTTCTTCCAATTAAGATTCCATTTATATAAACCATATCGCTATCAACTATTGTCCCAAGCCATAAGTTTACCTTCTTACCAAGCATACTCTTGGGAATTATTATATCTTTTCTAAACCATATGACTCCGATGAAATCTTTTAGTGGAGTGTACTCAAAAAATCCAGGTAACTCCATCGTATCCCATTCGTTTATATAACAATGGTTTTTATACCATTTTTCTTCTAACCCAATGTCGCGCTTATCCAAATCACCATGCCATTCCATCATCTGTTGTTCATTCTTGTATTGTTGATGTTTTACAAACATATCATTAGAATAGGTATCTGCTAGATCTAAATCTTTTTTGAAATCAGCTAGCATATCTCGACTCATCCATGATTGTATTCTAGAACCACCATAAGTAGCATTAATCAAACCTATTGGTACATTGGAATTCTCATATAAGAATTTACCAAAGAAATACGCCGTAGCTGAGAACTCTCTAATTGTATCTACCTGCGCTTCCTTCCAACTACCACCTAGAAGTTCTTCCGTTTCCTTATGGAAATCACAACATTCTATAATCTTAAACTGTCTTACATATGGCATGCTGACATTCTCAATTATCTCTGGATATTGATCTTTCACCCTCTCCATTGGCAATTCCATATTGGATTGGCCTGCACAGATAAACACATCACCTATACATACATTCTTAATACAATATTCTTCTGCTTCAGAATCTCTTATTATAAGTTGACATTCAGTCGATTCTTCCTTTGTATCGATCCATATTTCCCAATATCCTTCTTGATTAACGATTGTAGTTTTAACTTGTTCCTTCTCTTCTAATAGTCTTAATAAAATTACAGTAATCTCTCTACCAGAACAATCATACCCCCATATACGGACATGTGTATTTCTCTGTAGAATCATTCCATCACTAATTAATCTTGGTAACCTTAAACAACCCATAGTAACAAATACTCTCCTTAATTTTTACGTTTATATCATTAATGGTACCAATTAGAATCTATGGACCCTAGTAACTAACTTCTAGATTAACTATAACAAAGTTCTTAAAAGACTACTAATTTAAAATTGCTTACTATTTGATAGAAATTGCTATTTTGCACGAAATTTGAAAAAGCAGGCATTCCCAAACAGCAATGCCTGCTATATATTTACATTAATATTTTATTTACCATATTCTATAATTCCCACTTAATGCAAGGAATGCAAAGAAGTAGAGGCAATTGTCATAATATCTTCTCTTACCTGTTCTTAATGGCATATCAAAGAAACGTTGTACCCATTCTTTATATTGTTTGTCCTTTGCAGCAAGAGAAGCCTGCGCAACAGTTGCTGTAATTCCATACGGATGCAGTGCCTCCTGTTCAATAACGGTACCATCTACTTCATATATCTTATAGGGTTCTCCCTTTCTTACTTCACCAAGATAATGTTGAATACGATCTACTGCTATTCTCTGTCCACAGTCAATACCAAACCATTCATAGTCTAAACCAATGTTTGCAGCAGTACGGTATGCGTCACTGTAGAACCAGTCATGTCTTTCGTGTCCCCATGCCAGTTTTCTACTCATTGGACTTCCGTCAAATTCAGCATACTCAGCACTAAATCCAGTAACGGGGTGGCATGCTTTAGCTAGATGTTCACGACTAGCTACCGTCGCCTTCTTCCAAAATTCACGATCTTCTTCATAAGCCCACTGTGAAAACAATTCATAAAAATGTGGTAAATGATAAGAAGGATCTGTAAAATCAATACCGGGAACAAACAGTATCTGATAATTCTCTCTGTTCCACATTGGATGCCCTGCTCTGCCATTCTCCCCTTTGTGGATACAAGCTTTCAAGATTTCCTTTGCTTCCTTAGAATAAGCAAAGATTCCCTCACCGTCTCCCCATCTATGAGACGCAAAGAACAACGCCATTGCAAAGAACTCTTCACCATCTGGTGCTGGTCCATATGCATTCTTCGTTCCGTCGATCGCACAAGACCATGCAAAATATCCTTCATTCTCTCCAGAATCCAGCCACATAAATGTCTTCGCCCATTTCCATAGACAGTCAAATTCTTCTTTCATATTCAACTGAGCACAAATCATCATCGCGTAGGACATTCCCTCTGTTCTTACATCATTATTACCTGTGTCTACAATATATGCCAAATCCTCTCCGCACTCAAAATATAACCGATCATCATCTGGTCCGTAGAAGAATGTCTGCTTGATCTCTTGTAAACGGTTATTAATCTCTTCTTCTTTAATTCCGATTTCATTAAACATATTTCGATAGCTTTTTTTCATATCATCACTTCTCACTGTCCTACCAAATAGATATAGTGGAGTGAGACTCCTTTCTTATAACTTAATTATATATAAAGTTGCTAAATCTTGCACTACCACCTATTTGTTTTGTTGCGTATGCAAACAATCCAAAACGGCATCCCGTAAAATGATCCATCTTAAAATACAACTTATGCTTCACTCCGATTTGTACGAATTCTGTGCCATTGTGATAGTAGAATATCGCTTCATCCATCATATTCTGAAAATTCACCTCTACCTTTACTCTTACCTTGCCTTGATTCACTACTATTGCTTCCCATTCATGGCCTTCTGAATTGTCTTGTCCCATGGCACTTAAAGAATCATCGGTTGACTCTCTGTTTTTCATGACCAAATAGTACTTGCCTTCTCTTTTTGTAACTGCAACCATACCATAGCACCCCTGTAAAGCACATAGTCCTGCATAATCTCCTTCCAAGATACCCTCTGCATCAATCGTAACTTCAGCAAAACAACTTGGGAATAACATTCTTTGGGTTAAAGTATTCCTTGCTTGTATCAGATTATTACACAACTTAGCTGTCGTAATCTGATAATATCCTTCTTCCCCATTGAACAACATATTGTCCCTGTCTGGTTCATGATTAAACTGCCATTGCTTTTTCATAATGTATTTATCTTTCCATGTAGCCATAAAATCATCACTTCCAACCAATGGACTATACCAATAATCGGGTCTTGTACTATTCGTTATGATCGTTTTAGGCACCTTTCCTCTCTCACCAAAGATAGGAAAATCATTTTCCCACGTAACTGGAACTAGTACAGGAATTCTACCTACTGCACCATGGTCCTGAAATAATACACCATACCAATCCCCTTCTTTGGTATCTACAATACCCCCCTGCGCCACGCCCTGATTACAATAATCTCTATCATCATCAAGTACATCACCTCCAATGAATTCTCCATCCAGTGATGTTGCAAAAAAGCACGCTTCTACACGTTTCCACATATCTCGTCTGGAATGTATGAAGAATACGTAATATTTCCCATTTATTTTATACATATGTGAACCTTCGTATCCTAATCCAGGATGTCCCTCATCATTAACAATAAGGCGGTGAAGTCCTCCCTCCATTGGTGCCGATAAATCTTCTTTTAATTGTGTAATCCATATTTCTTTATTTCCATATACGATATATACTTTATCATCGTCATCAAAGAAGAGTGAACAATCATGGTAGAACCCTTCTATACTATGTTTTTCCCATTTATTCTCGATATCCTTAGCTGTATAGAGATATGTTTTCTGTGTATCGTTTGCTACAAAACATACGTAATATGTACCCTTGTTGTATCGTATAGAAGCTGCCCACATACCTTGTCCATAGATATTTTTTTTTCCTTCCATACATTGTCCCTCTGAACTATCAAGTGTTTCATATACATAAGTTGCATGTTCCCAATGGATTAAATCATAAGAACGCAATATTTCACATCCTGGCATAAAGTGCATTGTTGTCGATACCATATAATACGTATCTCCTACTCTAATCACATCTGGATCCGGATAATCAAGTTTAGTAATTGGATTAGGGTTCATAATAATCCTCCTTGTCTTATTGGGTTGTCTAAATACCTATCAACACACTATCGTATAGTGATTTTATACTAATTATAGTGAACTTCCTACAAAAGGTCTTATATAAAATTGCTTACTATTAAACACAAATTGCTATTTTATTTCAACTAAACGATATTCTATATTTATTATATAAACTTACCTTCCTCTACATATAAAATATCTGTAATGGCCGGAATCAACAATGCTACCATGGCTATTTCCATACATTCTTCCCATTATGCACAACAACCTTTCTTTTATTATTACATTGCAAAAACGCAGAATGGAAAAAGATATTATTTCTAATTTAAAAAATATATTTTCTCATACTGATGCTAATGAATTATTTATACGAGGTCTATCATTTTTAATATAGGAACAATTATATCAACATCATCTATCGAAACAGGATATCAGAAAATCCCTTCATACTCTTACAGAGCAGCTATCGGATGCAATTAAAAAAATAACTGATATTGCTACCATAAATGGTTTTAACAATATCAGTTATTTTAATCGTGAATTTATGAAATTAATGAAAATGACACCTTCTGAGTATCGTAAGTCGATGGTGCCACCACTCTAATCTTTTACTCCTTACTGCCTCTTTGACCACACATAACTCATGCGCCAATCAAACAAGTCAGTCTTCTAAATCTTAGTAATTCTCAGCTTTAACTTGGAAATAAGCTTGTGGATGGTCACATACTGGACAAATATCAGGTGCTTGTTTACCAACAACAATATGTCCACAATTTGAACATTGCCAAACAGCATCTCCTTCTTTAGAAAATACAAGTCCACCTTCAATATTAGCTAATAATTTACGATATCTTTCTTCATGTTCTTTTTCAATCTGACCAACAGCTTCAAATAAGTACGCTATCTTATCAAAACCTTCTTCTTTGGCTTCTTTAGCAAAAGTTGCATACATATCAGTCCACTCATAATTCTCGCCATCGGCAGCATCTTTTAGATTTGCTATTGTGTCTGGCATACCATCATGTAATAATTTGAACCATATTTTCGCATGTTCTTTTTCATTGTTTGCAGTCTCTTCAAATAAAGCGGCAATTTGTACATACCCTTCTTTTTTTGCTTTTGAAGCATAGTATGTATACTTGTTTCTTGCTTGTGATTCTCCTGCAAATGCTGCTAATAGATTTGCTTCTGTTTTAGTTCCTTTTAATTCTGACATGTTTGTTTCCTCCTTTGATCTAACTAAAATAATCATATGAAATTAAAGTAAATACCATAAATTTCATCATACCATTTATATTATATCATAATTTACTAATTTTTTAAACGGTAAACTACAAAAGCAACACACATAATCTTTTATCAGAATTTTATCATTTTTTATCATAACTATCTAAAAAGGAATGGACAACACCCTTTTGTTTATATGATATTAATGTGTCAAGGCTTACATTATGGATACTATTAAAGATATTCGTTTCAATTGTTGGATTATCTTTCTTGAGTTTCTTAATTAGTTGTTTTACTTCTTGGCGTTTTGATCCTCCACCACCATTATCACAAATTGTACAATGTTCCGTGAATCGACATGCACATTGAATGAATTCTAAGTCATTGTAATTCTTCCATGCTATTACATTCTCTTCTAAGATACAATACATTGGTCGGATTAATTCCATTCCTTCAAAGTTAGTACTGTGTAGTTTCGGCATCATTCCTTGAATCTGTGAACCATATAACATACCCATTAATGTGGTTTCAATAACATCACTCATATGATGTCCAAGGGCAATTTTATTACAACCAAGTTCTTTTGCTTTCGCGTAAAGATTTCCCCTTCTCATTCTTGCGCATAAGTAACATGGTGATTTATCAATTTCATTAACAATATCAAAGATATCCGTTTCGAATACTACAATCGGTATCTCTAATAATTTGGCATTACTTTCAATCTTCTGACGGTTAATTGGGTTATATCCTGGGTCCATTACAAGATACGTAACTTCAAAAGGAACTTCTGTGATTCGTTGTAATATCTGCATCAACTTAGCTAATAACATAGAATCTTTCCCACCAGAGATACAAACTGCGATGTGATCCCCTGGCTGAATTAGTTCATATTTTTTAATAGCTTGTACAAAGGGTGTCCATATTTCTTTTCTGAATTTTTTATTAATACTTCTCTCTATTAATTGACAAGTTGTTAATTCTCTACTCATACCTAATTATTTCTCCTACTATCTAATTATTTCTGCTAATTTTCGTTATTTTATTGATTTGACTAGATCTGCTTATTCTTAATTGGAATAGCATAAATTAAGCTTCTCTAAGAAATAATCTAACTCTTCTTTTGTTGTCATATGGCTAATACTTATTCGAAAAGACGACATTGCTCTCTTCTTATCCTTGGTTATTGCAAAAACTGGCTTAGAAGGCGTAGTCTTTACAGCACAAGCCGACTTTGCCGACAAGCAAATTCCATATTCTGCAAGTTTTTCTTGCATCACATACCCACGAATGCCTGGTACACTGATATTAAGAATGTGTGGTACGCTTTCTATCGGACTATTAATTACTACGAACTTCATAGTTTCAAGTTGACTGCGTAGGTACGTATTTCTCTCTTTTACAACCTCATATCGTTTTTCAAACTCCAAATCGGATAATTCTATCGCTTTATGAATAGAAGCTGCCAAAGCAACAGCTGGCGTACCACTACGATAAATCGTAGTACTTACTCCACCATGTATTAATGGCTCTATTATTAAATCATTCTTCTTTATTAGAACTCCGCAACCATTTAATCCATAGAATTTATGGGGAGTAAAACTTATGGTATCAGCTATGTTAAAATCAAAACTTACTTTCCCTATTGTTTGCGTTGCATCTATATGCAAACGACAATTAGGGAATTCTTTTAAGATAGCAGCAATTTCTTCTAAAGGTTGAATAACACCTAATTCACTATCAACAGCACAAACTGTCACTAGTACCGTGTCCTTTCTTAGTAGCTCTCTAAGACTTACAAGATTAAGTGTACCATCTTTGCATATATCAAGCATGTCTATTTCATACCCTTGTTCTTGTAGATGTGTTAACGTACCACTTACAGAAGAATGTTCAAGTCCTGAAGTAATAATATGTTTTCCAATATGCCTACTGCTTCTTGCAATACCTTTTATTGCTGTATTATTGGATTCACTAGCACCTGATGTATATACGATTTCACTTTCAGCTAATTCAAGTTCTTTTGTCATGCTTTCAGTTATGGAATCCATCTTATCTTTTGCAGCAAATCCAAGCGGATGTAAGGAATTTGGATTTCCAAAAAAATCCTGATTCACCAAACAGAATTCTTGTAACACTCTTTCATCTGTAGGTGTGTTTGCTGCGTAATCTAAATATATCATACTAACTCTCGCCTCTTACTCTATTAAAATCAAAACAATTTTGTTACATTTTATTCTACATGTTTTATAGGAATAGTAGTATTATAACATACATAATTATAGAAGGACAACATTTTTCACTATACGACTTCTATTTAGTCGTAAACTTATTAGAATACCTTTCTAAGCTCAATCGAGTAGGAGGGAAATTCAACTAAATTTCCCGACCTCTCACACCACCGTGCGTACCGTTCGGTACACGGCGGTTCAATCAACTTAACCTGAAAC